>FLOH01000051.1_pt1 | contig 374148 bp, 323 predicted proteins | sample 756751 | NCBI WGS metagenome assembly FLOH01 (sample SAMEA4026879, study PRJEB14308) | marine metagenome | biome: coastal water; material: water | depth 74 m
GAAATCCGAGAATTTCAAGTCCATTTCTAAGATGTTCCAAAACATCATTGCTATTCAGCGTATTGCTTTCAGAGCTAAACACGTTTAGCTGTCCTTCAAATACTTCGACAACATCCCTTAGATGAGAAGGAACACTGTCTGACTTCGGATAATATTGCCAGTTAATCATTCTGTTTCTTTCATTTTGAGAAGCAATTTACCTGCTTCCAAGTCTTCTTCCACGTTCACGTAAACGTCTTCAACGGTTCCGTCTTCATCGGCACAAATGGTGTTTTCCATTTTCATAGAAAGAAGCACCAAAAGTCCGTCTCCACTTTTTACTTCCTGTCCGGGTTCTACCAACACTTTTATCACCTTTCCAGGCATCGGACTGATGTAACCGCCTTTTACCTTCTCCGCTTCCTTAATCGGGAAACGCTCTTTTCTCGTCAGGTTAACCGTTCCATTCTGCGCATGCTGAATGAAGTAATCATTTCCATTTCTTACAACCGTAAACCGTTCTTGAATTCCATTCAATTCCAACAGAATATCATCTCCTGATATTTCAGCGATATGAACTTGGTAGTCATTTGATGGAGATTGCTTCGCTCCTTCGTCACTCGCAATGACGATAGTATAATTGGAATTGTGGTATTTAACAAGTACTTCATCTAGGCCATTCAAAAAAGTCTCATGCTGTGGCTGATAGAAATTGTTTCGCCAACCGCTTGGTAAGTTCTGTAATAATGTTCGTTTACCGTCTCGTTCTGCTTTGTCAAAGGCAGATGCAGCAATCGAAGCCATTTCAACAGCCTCAGGAGATTGCTCCTTTTTATAGCTGAATTGCTTCAGTAAGAAGTGCGTATCGTACTTGCCCGCTTGGAAATCATCATTTGCCAAAATGGCTTTCAGAAAATCCTGATTGGTAGTCAGTCCAAGGCAATTGAGGTTAGCCAAAGTCGCTGCTATTTTACGTTGCGCCTCTGCCCTATCTTTTCCGTGTGTTATCAGCTTCGCAATCATAGGGTCGTAATGCGTAGAAATGACCGAGCCACTCTCCACGCCCGTTTCAATACGCAGACCGTCAATTTCGGGCGTTGACCATTTCAAAATCTTGCCTGTTGCAGGCATGAAATCATTAGCAGCATCCTCGGCATACAATCTGCATTCAATGGCGTAGCCGTTTCCTTTAATGTCTTCTTGCGTAACCGATAGTGGACGACCTTCCGCCACTTCAATCTGCATTTGCACTAAGTCGAGACCAGTAATTTCTTCCGTTACAGGATGCTCTACTTGTAAGCGTGTATTCACTTCCAAAAAGAAGAATTCGTTCTTATCTGAAAGGATAAACTCTACCGTTCCCGCGTTATCGTAATTCAAGGATTTGGCCGCTCGAACTGCCGCTTCGCCCATTTCGCTGCGCAATACATCGGTCAAAGCAGGCGATGGACTTTCCTCAATGATCTTCTGATAACGCCTTTGAATTGAACACTCCCGCTCCAAAATGTGAATGGCGTTTCCGTGCTGATCACCAAAAATCTGAAACTCAATATGTCGTGAGCTTGGAAAGTACTTTTCAATAATCAATTCATCGTTCCCAAAACTGGAAAGTCCTTCGCGCTTTGCGCCTTCAATAGAAGCCTTCAATTCCTTCTCAGCTTCCACAATCCGCATTCCTTTTCCACCACCGCCAGCGGCCGCTTTCAGCAATACAGGAAAACCGATTTTCAAAGCTTCAGCAGAAAGTCTTTTTACCGATTGATCTTCGCCCTGATAACCCGGAATGACAGGCACATCATGCTTTCGCATAATATCCTTCGCCTTGGATTTTGAACCCATCGCGTCAATCGCTTCTGGCCGCGGACCAATGAAAATCAATCCAGCGTCTTGCACCTTTTGCGCAAAGCCAGCATTCTCAGACAAGAACCCAAAACAGGGATGAATGGCATCTGCTCCAATCTTCTTGGCTGTTGCGATGATTTTATCTTGATCTAAGTAAGAACTCGCCAATTCATTGCCGCCAATATGCACGGCTTGGTCGGCTTCTCTGGTGTAGGGCGTTCCTCTATCCGCATCAGAATAAATGGCCACACTTCGGATGCCCATTTTCTTGCACGTGCGAATAACCCGTGAGGCAATTTCGCCTCGGTTGGCGATGAGCATTGTGTTTATGGAGTTGACTGAGATCATCAGTTGATTTGATAATTTGATGATGAAGTGATTTGATTATAAGATTGCCGCGCTCGTTCCTCGCTCGCAATGACGAAAGGTCGTAGCGTCATTGCGAGGAACGAAGCAATCTCTGTTTTCTGAATTCTGATATCCGACATCTCAATACTCATATCTTATCTACATTCTGAAAATTCCATAACTGTCTGTGCCTTTGATCGGTGCGTTATTGACCACCGCCAAGCAAATTCCTAAATAGTTTCTCGTTTGCCGTGGGTCAATTACGCCATCATCCCAAAGTTGACCTGTAGAATACCATGCATCAGATTGCTTCACGGCCTCGTTTACCATGTGGTCACGAAGCATTTTGGCTTGCGCTTCGTCATAATCCATTCCCGCTTTCTTGGCCGCTTGCTTTTGGATAATTCCCATCACGCCCGCCAATTGCTCTGGTCCCATGACCGCAATGCGCGTATTTGGGTAAGAGAACAAGAAACGTGGTTGATAAGCGCGTCCCATCATGGCGTAATTGCCCGCTCCATAGCTGGCGCCCATCATAATGGTAATGGCAGGAACTTCTGAGTTAGAAACGGCATTGATGAGCTTCGCTCCGTGCTTAATGATGCCGCCTTGCTCGTAGTCCTTTCCAACCATAAAACCTGTGATGTTCTGAAAGAAAAGCAAGGGCACATCGTTCTTATTACATAGCTGAATGAAGTGCGTTCCCTTGTTGGCACTTTCCGAGAAAAGCACGCCATTGTTGGCGATGATGCCAACAGGATAACCATGAATATTGGCCCAACCGCAAATGAGCGTTTCGCCATATTCAGGTTTGAATTCCGTGAACTTGGAACCGTCAACAGTCCGCGCAATCACATCTCTTATATCAAACGGAATTTTCACATCTGGCGGAACGATTCCGAGTAATTCTTCCTTGTCATAAACAGGCTCTTCGGCCAATCCTTCCGGTTGAAAATGGGTTTTAGCTGGCTTAAGCGTTTCAATTAATTCACGTGCAATTCGAATGCCGTCCAACTCATCTTCTGCCAGAAAATCGGAAACACCTGAGATTTTGGAGTGCATGGCTGCACCACCAAGTGTTTCGTCATCCACCACTTCATTGGTGGCCATTTTAACCAATGGTGGTCCCGCCAAGAAAACCTTCGCCTGATCTTTTACGAAAATGGAATAATCTGACATTCCAGGAATGTAAGCTCCTCCAGCTGTAGCGTTTCCGAAAACCACAGAAATAGAAGGAATACCGTTTTTCGAACGTCTTGTAATATCACGGAAGTTGGTTCCTCCAAGGTTAAAAATCTTCGCCTGTTCGGGAAGGTTAGCACCAGAACTCTCGACCAAGCTAATGCAAGGCAATTCGTTTTCTCCTGCGATCTCATTCAATCGCATTGCCTTCTGTAGCGTGGCGAAATCGATGGAACCACTTTTGTTCGTTCCCACGTTGGAAATAACCATTACCAATCGACCTGATACGATACCGATACCACCAACCGTAGTTCCACCCGTTCCGAAACCTTTTCCGCCTAATCCTGCTAACGGCAGTAACTCTAAAAACGGACTGTCCTGGTCAAGAAGCATGTCAATGCGCTCACGCGCAAGCATTTTTCCTTGAGACCGTGCTCTGGCAATATGGTTTTCGCGCCCTTGAAAACGACTGTCTTCCAAGTGCCCATCTAGTTTTTTGAGCAACTCCAACATGCCTTCTCGGTTATCCTTGAAGACCTGCGTGTTGGTGTTTATGTTTGATTGAATTGTCTGCATTTTAAGTACTAATTACCCGCTAAAATGATTTGCAACGAATGGTAAGCAGGATACGGTGGGCCGGTAAATGCTTCGTTGTAACTTATTCTATAAATGTTATTCCTATCCTCAAAAATCTGTTGGTGAAGGAGACGGCCCGTACAATCAAAGAAAGACAACCACATTCCTTCTGATCTTCGATTCAGTTTATAATACACAAGTGAACCAATGTCGGATCTTCCAGCTCCTGGGTAGTAGAAATAGAGATTATCGATTTCATCAAACCGCAAATCAACACTTGCGCCTTCCGTAAGAGAATACAGCAAGGAATCATTGGTTTTCGCTATACGAGGTGTCGAATCACATTCAACGTAACCAATAAAAACAGAGCCTCTACATGGACCTGAATTGTCGAAGTCGGAGTAATGGTAGTAGTACAGGGGAATTTTTAACTCAGCCCCAGCTTCTATATCGAACATATCGTTTCGATAAAGGACCCCGCACTTTCGATTGGAACACTTGTATTCAAACTCGTACTCAATGCTAATTGTGTCTCCTCTCTCAATTAACTGAGAAAACGAAACAACGGGAATCAATAAAAGAAGAAGTGCCTGAGCCAGTTTCATGTCAATTCGCTATTACTTCTTCGTTAAAATCAATCTTATTGAAATTGGCTAAGCCTTTTTCGGTCAAAAGTGGAATTGTCAAATTCCAAATGGAGCTTCTTACTTGATTGTATAGGTTTCCTTTCTGATCACGCAGTTCTCGTTGCGCCAACCAGAAAGTGATAATCATCCAAACAGTCTCGGCCAACTGCTGATACTGTCCCATTCTTGCTTCAGCATTCATATTACCTGAGCCAACCGAATAATCGATGATGGCTTTGATGTACCTAATCTGGCTCTTGAACTGGCCACGCATAATCTCTGCTAAGTGCGGATATGCACGGCTCACTTCCAGAATATCTAGCTGAAGAAACCTGTACCTCTCGTACAATTGAAGCAAGGGAACCATCTGTCTGTGGATGTTCTCAATAGACGGAATCATCTGCACGCTTTCAAGCATGACGTTTCGCTCTTCAATGATTCGGTCATGGATCGCCTCCATCAACTCTTCTTTCTTCTTGAAGTGATACGTGAGGTTACCCAGACTCATTTCTAACTCATGCGCTAAGTCACGCATGGTCACACTCACGAAACCTTTCTCATTGAAAAGCTCAACAGCCGTGGTGATTATGCGTTCTTTGGTTGACATTAGTACGGGAAGCCGATTATCCAATTCAATAATAGTACAAGTGTACTAATTATTTTCAATAAGATATGCTAAGAATCAATTGATTGTATAAGATAACTACCTAGAAGAGTAATGTAATAGCACTGCTCCTGTGCCCAACAAGAGATATTATAGAGCCTCTGACTTGTAATTTATCGCTGCAATTAAATTACTTCTTCGCCAGTAATTTTCAAGCCTTCCATTCAAACTCATAATCACCTATTACATGCTCAGTCATCACTGGTTAGACTTGCAACTTATCACATTACAATGAATTGATTTCAGGTAAGGACTTAGTGAACTTTAAGGAAAGGATGGCGCGCATCTTATTTACTAACCCTTTAAACCCTTAAGTCATGAAAAAGCTCTTACAAATAATACTAGCTATAATCAGCCACCTACTGATAACATCTTTTGCACTAAACCCCACCGGATTAGGTACCATTGAAGGAGCAGTGACAGACAGACAAACCAATGAGCCGATCCCTTTTGTTAATGTCGTTTTGTTTCAATCAGGCCAGCAGGTAGCTGGGGCAAGCACAGATTTTGACGGGAAATACAAAATCAGTCACTTGCAACCTGGCACGTATTCCGTAAGAGCATCTTCTGTGGGCTATTCCCCTATCGAAAAAAGTCAAATTCCCGTTTTATCAGAAAAAACATCAACTGTTGATTTTGACCTAAGCGCTGGCCTAATGATGGATGAGGTACTCATAAAAACTCATCGAATTCCTGTTATTGAAAGGGATGCAACTCAGGGAATGACCGTGGGTGGCGATGAAATTCGGGAGATGGCCGGAAGAGGTGTCTCGTCAATAGCTACGAGGGCGGTAGGCACACAAAGAAGAAGAGGCCGAAATAGATGGGTCACTGCCGCTTCGCACATAACTCATGTAACTGCAGGAGTACAAGATAATGAAGGGGCAATTGGTTCTATAAAAGGAACGAGATCGAACTCAACTGACACATACGTTGATGGCGTGAAAGTCCGTGGTAGTAGCTCTTTACCACAATCTGCTTACGAACAGGTACAGGTGTTAACTGGAGGACTTCCAGCCGCGTACGGAGAAATAACAAACGGTGTAATCGCATTTCAACATCAACCTAAAACCATGAATAGTTCATCCATTTCCTCTGATGATTTCTCGCGAAAGCGAAAAAGAAAACTAAAGCCCGAAGGGCTGACCGCTGGTTATGATTTGTACCGCCAACAGCAGTTTAAAAACGTGTTTGCAGAGCCGCTCTCAACCTTTTCTATTGATGTTGATGTTGCTAGCTACAGCCAAATTAGAAGAAGTCTTAACATGGGCGCGTTACCTCCGGTTGAAATTGTACGAATTGAAGAAATGATTAATTATTTCAAGTACGACTATCCTCAGCCTGAGGATGAAGAACCGTTTAGTATTACCACAGAAGTAGCCGTTTGTCCATGGAATTCAGCTAATAAATTAGTTCACATTGGGCTACAAGGAAAAGAACTTGAAATTGAGGACAGACCAGAAAACAACCTCATTTTCTTGATAGATGTATCGGGCTCAATGGGAAGTCAAGACAAGCTGCCTCTTTTAAAGCAATCGCTGCGTCTTTTGGTTAAAGAGTTAGAAGAAACCGATAAAATTTCCATTGTAGTATATGCTGGTGCGGCTGGCCTTGTACTACAGTCTACTCGAGGAGATAAAAAAGGGAGAATACTTGAGGCTATCGACAGGTTGAATTCTGGCGGTTCGACTGCTGGAGGCGCAGGAATTGAACTGGCTTACTCAATTGCCGAAAAGGAATTCATCAAAAACGGCAACAACCGCGTAATTCTTTGTACCGATGGCGATTTCAACGTTGGGGTTTCTTCCGATGACGGCTTGGTAAAACTGATTGAAAAGAAACGAGAATCGGGCGTATTTCTAACCGTTCTTGGTTTTGGCACTGGAAATTTCCAAGACCAGAAAATGGAAAAATTGGCCGATAAGGGAAATGGAAACTTTGCCTACATAGACAATCTACAAGAAGCACAAAAAGTGCTTGTACAAGAATTCTGGGGAACGCTGTACGTCATTGCCAAGGATGTGAAGATTCAGGTAGAATTCAATCCAGCCAACGTTTTGGCCTACCGACTTATTGGCTATGAGAATAGACGGCTTGCGGCAGAAGATTTCAATGATGACAGAAAGGACGCTGGTGAATTAGGAGCCGGTCATACGGTTACCGCACTGTATGAAGTGATTCCTACAGGAAGCGAATTACCTGACGGAAGACCGTTGGTAGACACGCTCAAATATCAACTTGCCAAGCCAACGCTAGCATCAGGTCACGGTGATGAATTGCTCACCGTAAAACTCAGATATAAGAAACCTGATGAAGACGTGAGTAAGCTACTTTCTGAGCCATTAGGGATGGAAATGGTTTCTTTGGAAGAAAGCTCTGCAAACATGCGTTTTTCGGCAGCACTATCTCAGTTTGGAATGATTCTGCTAGATAAAGAATTAGAAGCAGCCCAACGTATCGGTCAAATTCAAAAAGTGATTGATATGGCTGAAGCCAGCAAGGGAATTGATCCTGACGGCCGAAGGGCTGAATTCATTCGGTTAGCAGAACTAGCCATGGTTGCAGATTAGGCATCTTATTGTGAGAATTTTGGGAAGGCTGCTAAATGGCAGCCTTCCCTATTTTTATTTATGGAGTAAACAATGCAACGAAATTTGAACCTTTGCGCCATGAAACAAATCATTGCACTACTGCTTTTGACGCTTGTGCTTCACGGCTGCTCTAATAAGCTTTATGAAAGCAATTGGAAGAACCCTCAGTCAAAAAGTTCCGCTTTCCGGTTTTACGATCCTGACTCTAAAATTAGATACAACGTAGAAAATGATGCTGAGCACCTTTACTTCACGTTCGATGTAATGGATCAATTGACCATCCAGAAAATCCTTACCACAGGACTCCGACTGTTTCTAGACGGTTCTGGTAAAAACAAGCAAAAGCATGAAGTTCAATTTCCTGTTTATTCAAATAAAGTTCCCGTATCCGAACTTGAGCAATACGGAAATGATTACGACCAAAGTATGCAGCTAGGCTCAGAACGGTTGAACCAGATGATACCTACCGATGGCTATCTTAAGCTAAATGGCAAAACGGTGGCAATCTTTAATGGCTCTGAGACCAATGGTGTTTACGTTCATCTAAAATTTGATAGCACCAGGTCATTGGTTTACACAGCCAAAATTCCATTGGACTCAATACTGAATTCCCAAGACATCATTTCAATAGGGTTTGAGACGGGGGGATATGAAATGCCACAATCCGATCAAGTCTTGCAACAAGCAGATGTAACTCAGGCAAATCAAGGTGTTTCTGCTGGTGATAGAGCAATGGGACGAGGTGGTTCAAATCCGTATGGCGTCAACACACCAGGTGGAAGTACTGCAGCTGGAACCGCCTTGCGTAACTCTACCAGTTACAATAAGTACATTGAACCAATTCGATTCTGGGTAAAGGTTAAAATAGCATCAAAACAAGGAAGCTAAATCGCCTTGGTTAATCTTCAAATACCACCTTATTCCTACTCGTTCTGCAACATCATTAAAACGCGTAATTTGAACCTTAAATAGTTACTAAAAACTGTTCAAGGTCAGCGATTAAATAAACAGTATCCACTTACCTTTTTGCTACATTTGACTCAATGCGCTCCGTAGTATTCATATTCTTTAGTATAATTCTCTCTTTCAGCACCTTTGGGCAGAACGCGGAAGATTACTATCGTAAAGCGGAATCTAAAGCGGGAATGCAAGATTTTCGTGGTGCTTTAGCGGATTTAAACAAGGCCATCGAATTGGAACCCCGCTTCATTAAAGCCTTTAATTACAGAGGATATGTGAAGGACGAACTGGACGATTATTATGGAGCCCTACAGGATTACAATATTGCCATAGCTCTTAAGGGAGATTACAGCGATGCGTACGCCAACCGAGGTCGGTCGAAGAGAAATTTGAGAGATTTTAATGGTGCAATTAACGACTACACCACTGCCATTGAGTTAAATCCAACTGAGATGAATTCTTACTTAGGAAGGAGCATTGCACGGAAGGAAATGGCCGATTATGCTGGAGCAATTAAAGACCTAGACGAAGCCGCCAAAATTGACCCTGCCTATGCTAAAACATACACGCTTAGGGGCGAGATAAAGTATTTGAGCGGTGATGTTACAGGAGCCTGCGATGATATTTTAAAGGCTCAAAAACTAGGCTACATGGTTGCGATGGCCTCCTTCAACGATTACTGCGAAGACTAGCACGAATTTTCCAGTATTTACACCCGTTTCATTTCTTTAGATGAGTATTTTTGGCGAAACAAGCTAAAACATACATGTCGAGATTATTAATCCTTTTTGCATTCGTATTTATTGCCCAAGCATCATTTGCTCAGACGGCCGAAGAATACTATACCTCTGCCCTTGAGAAAATTGAAAACAAAAATTTCCAAGAGGCAATTGAAGATTTGAACTCTGCCATTTCTACCGACAAGGAAAACACCAAATATTTGCTTGCCAGAGGCGAAGCTAAATTCAAAGCTGGTAAGGGAATTCTTGCAATTCAAGACTTCAACAAGGTTATACAGATTGACTCTGAAAACAGCATGGCATACGCATTCCGTAGTGCCATTTATGTAGAGTTGAAAGATTACAAAGGGGCAATAGAAGATTGCAAAAAAGCTTTGGAAATTGACCCTAAAAACGAATTGGCTTACGTAAGAATGGGAGATGCTTTTTTCTCTCAAGAACCTGCTGATTATATTGAAGCCATGAAGGCTTACAATTACGCCATCAACCTCAATCCTAAAAACAAAACAGCGTTGCATAACAGAGCAGTGGCCAAAAAAGAACTCAAGGATTATTACGGAGCAATTGACGACTGCAACAAGGCAATTATTCTTGATGCCGAATATGGTTCAGCTTATATGAATCGTGGTGTTTGCAAAAGTCTGTTAGGCGATACTCCAGGAGCTTGTATTGACTGGTATCTAGCCGGAGAGATGGGGATTGCAGAGGCATCCGATTACATCTCTACCAGATGCAATCAATAAGAATGAATGAAGAGCTCTCAGGACTATATTATTGATGGTGATTTGAAATTTGAAAGTCAGGATTTTGATGGTGCAGCAAAAGATTATACCGCTGCCATAAAACTTGACCCAGCCAATGCAGACATCCATTACAACAAAGGTTTAGCCGAATTTTTTAGAAAAAACATAAGCGTTGCTTATGAAGATTTCAGTAAGACTTTGACTTTAAACCCAAAGCATGAAGACGCTCTTTTCAATAGAGCCAGAATTGCTGCAATGTTAGGGTCTTATCAAATAGCCATCACCGATTATAATCACGCAATTGAGCTCAATGATGAAGACGCTGAGTTGTTTAACAATCGAGGAGCCATAAAACTGCAAACCAAAGACTTGGCCGGAGCCATTGCTGATTTCACTTCAGCATTGAGCATCAATCCCGCAGACGGAAAAGCGTTTTACAACAGAGGAACAGCTTATCTGCAAAAACACGATAATTTAAACGCCATACAGGATTTTGCACAGGCGTACCAAAACGGTGTAATGCAAGCCAAAGAAATGCTGGTTTCGCTTCAGAATTAAATTGCTCGAATGACATTATTCAAAGCCAAACTCATTCTCATAATTTCAATTTGCCTAGGTATTTTGGCAATTCCGAGTTTGGCCTTATCTCAAACTTCTAAGGACAATTTTATACAGGGTTTTTTGAGGATTAATCGGGGAGAAGACGCCCAAGCCATGCCTTTTTTCAACAAGGCAATTGAGCTAAAACCAGACTATTTTGAAGCGTATATGATGCGTGGTGCAACTTATATGAAATTGGGCGATTTCATGAATGCGATAATCGATTTCGACAAGGCTTTAGAACTCAATCCAACTATGATTAAAGCGTATAATTATCGTGGGTTCTGCTATATGGAGAAAAACGATTTAACCAGAGCCATTAATGATTTCACCAAGGTAATTGAGCTTCAACCCGATTATGCGAATGCATTTGAAAGTCGCGCCTATGCTTACAGTCTGAAACGGAAGTTTAAACAAGCTTTAGAGGACTATGATCAAGCCATTACCATGAATCCGGAGTACCATGAAGCCTATCATCATAGGGCGATAACCAAACTAGCCATGGGCGACACCGCCAATGCAATATTGGATTTTTCTAAAGCCATCGAACTAAAAGAAGATATGGCTCAATACCACAATGATATTGGCCTTGTTTATCTTAATCTAAAAGACACCAAAACAGCGCTTAAATACTTTTCCACTGCCATTAAATTGAATGAGAATATGGCTGTTGCATACCTAAACCGAGGCAAGACTAAGTTGGAAATGGGTAAAAGCAAGCCATCTTGTAAGGATTTTGAACAAGCAGTTCAACTTGGTAATACGGAAGCTAAAGATTTGCTTGATGCGTATTGCGCCACCGAGGAAGAAGTCCCTTCAGGCAAATCGGAAGAACCACAGGAAAAGAAGTAATTTTCTTTTTCTAATACTCTTAGATAAATGAATTCCGAAATCCCTTTAGCCGAAAGGCTTAGACCAAATTCGTTAGACGAATATGTTGGACAACAACATTTGGTGGGAGAGAATTCTGTACTAAGAACGGCCATTCGTTCGGGACAAATTCCCTCAATGATTCTTTGGGGTCCACCAGGCACTGGAAAAACAACTTTGGCTCATATCATTTCACAAACCATGAATAGGCCATTCTTTAATCTAAGCGCCATTAATTCTGGGGTTAAGGACGTGCGAGATGTGATTTCAAAAGCTAAAGAAAAAGGGCTTTTCACAAATCAGGGAAAGCCGATTCTATTTATTGATGAGATTCATCGATTTAGCAAATCTCAGCAAGATTCTCTTCTCGGTGCGGTAGAAAAAGGGCTGGTAACACTTATCGGAGCAACCACGGAAAACCCTTCGTTTGAAGTAATTTCCGCACTTCTTTCTAGGTGTCAGGTTTATATATTGAAATCGTTAGACAAAGACAATTTAGAGGCTCTACTAGAAACCGGAAGGCTAAAAATTCAGGCTGATTCGAATCGAAAAATTAAGATTAAAGAAAACGAAGCTTTACTGCGGTTTTCGGGCGGTGATGCCAGAAAACTGCTTAATAATTTGGAGTTAGTCGTTAATTCATCCGAAAAGAAAACAATTACGACTACCAATGCAATTACAATGGAATGTCTACAAAACTCCATTGCTTTGTATGATAAGAATGGCGAGAACCATTATGACATTATTTCGGCTTTCATAAAATCTATGCGCGGCAGTGACCCAAATGCCGCTGTTTACTGGCTAAGCAGAATGATTGCGGGAGGTGAAGAGCCAAAATTCATAGCTAGAAGACTTTTAATCCTTGCTTCAGAAGATATAGGTGCTGCAAATCCAACAGCTTTGGTTTTAGCAAACAGCTGTTTTCAGGCAGTAACTGTAATTGGATATCCAGAAGCGGAAATTCTTCTATCTCAAACGGCTGTCTATTTAGCCAACTCGCCAAAGAGTAATGCGACCTATGTAACGCTTAAAAAGGCCAAGAAACTAGCCGAAGAAACAGGCGATCTTCCCGTTCCAATGCATTTAAGAAACGCACCCACAAAGTTGATGGCGGAAATCGGTTATGGGCAAGAATACAAGTACGCACACGATCACGAAAAGAATTTTGTGGACATAGAATACCTGCCGGAGGAAATTTCTGGCCACAGGCTTTACGAACCTCAAAACAACCCTAGGGAGCAAGCAGACCGCAAGCGGCTAAAAGATTTGTGGAATTCTAAGTACGGCTACTAAAACGCTCGCAGAAGCCCCCATTTGTGGATATCTGTCACACTTATAACAGCCGTGGCAATTCCTCCAGCACCATATTCAATAAGTCGACCTCCAAAGGCTCCAGCTAATTGACTTAATCCTGTATTGACATCATATAAATCGAAAGCAAACGCTCCTACAATGAAATAGACGGACCCAAGCATTGCTCCAATAGCAATTCCTCTCGTAAGAGGAGAAGAGGTAAACCCTCCGTAATAGAAAATTGCATGCAGCAGGAAATTCGACACCATTACCACGGAAAGTTGCATTAGAACTATTAGCTCTACCGAGAATCGTGACATCGTAGTACTAAGATTGTTATCAAAAACGCCCCCAATGCTAAAAGCGGCAGAAATAAAGAATATTACAAAAGAGGTAAGGAAATAGGAGATGAAAATTTTCTTCAATGAAATGGAATCCATGGACTTTCGTATTTAAATAGGGTTTATACAAAGTTGGTGCTGCTCCTACGGGGCTATAGAGAACAATGTTTCTTTTTAGCTAATTCAAAGTGCGTCTTATGTTGCAATTTCAATTGTTTTCACACCTAACATCGATACTCTTTTTATCAATAAACAAAGGGCTCAAGCCTTCATTATTAAGTACTTTTAGACTTCAAATACATGACGAGGGCTTCTAAATATTTCGGGATTTTTGTAATGGGCATCGTGCTGCTTAATAGCTGCAAGCAAGACCTAAACAATACAAGTTGGGATGTTGACGTCCTTGCCCCCGTCATTCACACTCGGCTGACCATGGCCGATCTTTTAGCTGACTCATTACTGGTTGCAAATGCAGAAGGTGCTTTGCGTTTAAGAATAGAAACTCCTCTGATTGACCTTCCTCTTGATTCGATTTTACAAATTCCTGACACAACAGTTAAGGAAGCAATTGGATTACCACTGCCATTGAATAACGTTCAGCCAGGGACGCAAATCCCTATTCCGTTATCATCTGAAACACAATACGATTTAGGAGAATTAGCCCTCAGCTCAGTTGTTTTACGAACTGGGAGATTGCGATTGAAGGTAAAAAGCATTGTTGAAACGGCTGTCGACTTCACCTACTTAATGCCCACTGCATCTCTCTTTGGTAATGCGTTTTCTACAAGCCAAACAGTACCTGCTGGATCTGTTAGCGATACGGCTTATCTCGAGGTAGAATTTGATTTGAGCGGATATTATGTTGATTTGACTGGGGCCTCAGGAACAGGATTTAATACTCTCCTAACTGACTACATCATCAGCACTTCAGCCACCGGTAGTGCAGTTTCCATACCTGCAAATCCAAATAAATTTTTCTTTTTGGAATATTCCTTTTTGGATTTGGTACCAGATTATGGCTCTGGGTATTTTGGTCAACAGTCTACAAATGTGGAGGATGAGAATTCTGAGATTGACGTTTTAAACCGTATTACTGAAGGTCAGATGATTCTTGATTCAGTGACAATTGGACTGAGCATTACAAATGGCGTGGGGGCTGATGCTAGATTCAAATTGACTGAACTTAAATCGATTAACACACGTCAAAACTCAAACATTAGTCTTTCTCATCAACTTGTTGGAGATAATATTTTGCTTACCAGAGCACAGGATCCAACTGGAAACGCAGAAGATGTTGTGGCGTCTGAAGCAAATTACGTTCTGAATAACTCAAACTCCAATATCAAAGAGTTCATTCAAAATTTACCAGACCAGCTCGGTTTCACCTTTTCATTTGACTTAAATCCGTTAGGAAATATCTCTTCTGGAAATGATTTTTTCTATTACGACAGACCGTTTCAGGCTACAATGGATATTGACATTCCATTGCGAACTACCCTTACCAATCTTACTCTGGTTGACACATTACCTTGGAATCTGGCGGAAAGCGGAGTGGTTGATATAGTGAATAGTGGAAGCTTCACTCTTATTGCGCAAAATGGGTTTCCACTAGAAGGAATGGTAGAATTAGTTTTGTTGGACGAGAATAAGCAAGAATTAGCAACCCTTGTTGCCCCATCAACCATTGCAGCTCCGCCTCTTGATGCTGACAATAAAGTAATATCAGAACTGGAATCTCGAATTCAGATACCTGTTGCTGCGAGTACTGCAGACGCGTTACCTCAAGTTCGATTTATACATATTATGGTTCGCTTCAATACGCAAAACCAACCAGATTTAATTGAGTTCTATGACACATACGGCATAGACCTAAAACTTATTGGGAATTTCAATCTCAACTTTGGTCCTTCTTCTCTGTGAAAAACTGGATTTTAACATTATTGATTACCTCCTACTCGCTTTGCGGTTATGCCCAGTTTGACAATACCGTTTATTCTGATTGGACAGCAGGCTATTCTGTTGGCACCTTTGGCAGGTATCAGGCTAGCTCTAATGCCATTACTTCCAACCTCCTTTGGAAGGGTTATCAGGGGAGATTTTTAGACCGCGATTTAAGAGAAAAAGTGAGTGGCCTTCATGGAAAATCAAATAGGCTTGGGGCTGATTTGGATTATGGAATTTACGTGCGTCATATACCAGATAGCACGATAGGAATTGGCTGGTTTATTAACGTAGCAGACAGAACACACATTAACGCACGTTACCCGCAACATCTGTTTGATTTGGCGATGTTTGGCAACGCCATGTTTGCAGGCGAATCGGCCATTCTCGCACCAATAGATATTAACCTCTTTATGTATACTCAATATGAGGTTGGGGTATTAAAAACGATTGCCAAGCCAAAGGGTAAATGGCATATCGGATTTGGCGTTTCGCTGCTTACAGGTAAAAAGAACTTGAGTCTGAGCATTGAGCAAGCCGATTTGTATACCGACCCAGATGGTGAGTATTTGGATGGTGAAATTCATGGCAACTTGAGGTCTTCTTCTTTGGCAAGTTCTCAATACTTTGATGCTAATGGAATCGGTTTTAGTACATCATTGCATGTGGCTTATTCCTCTGGAAAATTCGGGATTCGGTTTGAGGCTGATGACATTGGATTGATTAGTTGGAGTAAAGGATTAAAAGAAACTGACTTGGATTCCGTTTTTCGTTTCGAAGGAGTTGATGTCAACTTGTTTTCTGCTGATGGAGGCGCTTTTTCTTCAATCAACCTAGATAGTGTGGTTGATGGCTTTGCAACACAAATGGTTGCAAGCAATTATTCAACAATGCTAGCTGGAAGAATTGGCTTTGAGGGCGATTATCAGATTAACGCCAAAAACTGGAAGCTATACGCTGGAGTTCAATATCGAATAGCACCCGGATTTATTCCGTACGCATACATCGGAACCAACTCACCCTTAGGTAAGGGATTTTCGATTGATGGACGGGTTGCGTTTGGCGGATTTGGAAGCTGGCATTTAGGCCTCGAGGTTAAAAAGAAGTTTGCTGACGTTGTTCAAGTTCGAGTTGGAACTAGAAATCTTGAAGGGTACGTTTTGCCGATGATTGGCACTTCGCAAAGCGCTTATTGTGGTATTAGCGCATTCTTCTAATCCCCAAATTATCGGTTAGCTCTTTACTAATTCAGCTTCACAGCCTTTCCTGTGGCTAAAATCAATCTTCCGCTAATTATCTGGTAGTAGTAAATACCATTGTCCAACGACTGAAAATTGAGTTGAGTGGCCGCTGACGAAACTGATTGAGTAACAACCAATTGTCCCACAGAATTATAAATATTCACTTCGGGATTACTGGATAAATCCTTCATCAAGCCATCAAAATTTTGAACGAATAGCGTAGGAAAATCATCTCCAAATGGGTTGGGTCCGATTCTGACATCATAAACACTGCCGTCTAATTCAATCTCGTTTACGCCCAATTCTGGACCGACAGAAATACCCAAATTATCAGCCCTCACCAAATAGACATCATCAAATCTATTCAAATAACCTTGTGTGTTTCCAACCATAACGTACCCTCCATCAGAACATCGTTTTACATCATAAAAACGATCATTTTCTTCGCTACCATGGCCTCGAGCAACACCATTCCAAATTCCATCAGCACCAATTCTAATGATTCGACCATCCTCTAAGCCAGCTCCGCCTTCGGTAAAATACCCAACTGCCGTTATGTTGGCTGTAATCGGCTCAATCATCACATCCAACCAGTAATTATCGCCAGTATGCGGGTCGTGCCGCGTCCATTGCTGCGTTCCGTCCTCTTTTATCACAATGAAGTCTGATTTGCCTAGAGTATTGTTAAACGTCCCACCGGCAAGTACGTAACCTGCATCTGGAGTTACAGCGACAGCGTAGCAGAAATCATCTTCAGGTCCTCCAAATGTTTTTGTCCAAAGTGTATCTCCAAACTCATCGGTTCTAACCACGTACATGTCCTTTTTTCCTGCCCCAAACGATTCTGTGTGGCCTGCCAAATAGAATCCACCATCTGCTGCTAAAGCAATCGACTCACCGCTCTCCTCGGCATTACCTCCGTACGTTTTAGTCCAGAGAGTATCACCATCATTGTTTATTCTGATGAGGTAATAATCCCCCTCACCTGTACTGTAAGTATTTCCAAATAGAGCATACCCCCCATCTGGTAAAGCCGCAACTTGACGACAAAAATCCCACTCAGCGGTTCCGTAGGAATTCGTCCAAATTGTATCACCATTAAGTGTGGTTTTTATGGCATAAAACTGATAACTATTGTTTGGACTTTCAGTATTTCCAACAATGATCAAATTATTGTCAATTCCGAGTTGCGTAGACTCAGCCTGATCTGCGTACTGATCTCCGTAATATTTACGCCATTCTTCATACCCGTTAGAATCCGTTTTAATGAGCATAATCTGCCCGCTTTCAAGGCCATAACTTCCGGTGGTGCCTGCCACTAAATAGCCACCATCTGGTGTTGGCATTACCTCCGCACCAAAATCGTAGCTGTTGCCACCATAAACACGCGTAAACAGGTTTTGGCTGCTAACCGTTTCAAACAAGAACAGTGCAATGGCAATTGATAGAAAAGTGGCTTTCAGTCTCATAAAAACAAAGAACAGATTTTATACTCAGAATAAAAATGGGTTGCTTTCAATTCAACCAAAATGAGTGAATAATTCCACCTCGTGTGTGACCAAAAACATGGCACTGAATTTTTCCATCGTCCATTACATCAAGCCGCATAAATCCATAATTGAGGTCATTCATGTACTTGGCTTCATACTTATCTCCCGAAAGAGTTGATCTTTTACTACCCGAACCACTCACAAGAAAGTGGTTGTTTTCTTTTTTGAGATACTGCAAATTGTGGTCGTGACCAGAAACGTACAAAATACCCTCATATTGATTGAGAACATTCAGAATCCTATTTCTAATTCTCTTGTATCTGGGCTGCGGAATGTCTTGCACCATGGCTCTATTCAACCCCATTAATCCGAACAATTGAAATGGAGGAATCCAATTTAAAATGAAGCGAAATGGTTGTTTTGAAGATCCATGATGACCATTGCTATACATTGGGTGGTGAGCAGCAACAATAGTCAGTTTACCTTCAGAAATTGACATTTTAATCAAACTATCAAGTTGTTCTAAAAAACGCTCTTCCATTCTACGTTTATTCAACCCGTCTTCGGTTGGGACTTTATGGAAAAATTGGTCTTGTAGCCACCATTGGATGTCAATAGCAATGAGGTTATAATTGTGTTCTTGAACCGATTCCATCAGCGGACCTGGCAACCCATCTTTGGGTAGAAAAACGTGACCAAAATCGTTCTTAATTGATTTGTGAGTTTGATAATAGGATTCCACGAATTCCGCTTCCTTCTTCACCAACCAATGTCCTTTCCATCTTCCGGCTTTCCAGTCATGATTTCCTGGAACCCAAAAAACGTAGCCCTCATGGTCTTGCGTTCTTTCTAGCTGAGAAAGTAATTTCAATTCGGATAATCTCTGTTTCTTTTTCCCTTCTTTTCCTTCGAGCCCAGCCGGATAAATGTTATCCCCCAAAAACAGAACTGAACTACTAGGGTTCAGCTTCAACTCGTCTTCTAACATTCGTAAAGCTGGGCCAGCTAGCGTATCCTTACCGGCATCTCCAATTAGATAAATGGAGTGTTTTACTTCTTGAGATTGAACTCCGAAATGGAACAGAAATACAAAGGGAATAAAGGCTAAAATTTTACTCACCACTTAGCACCTTAAATTCTGTTCTTCTATTATTGGCCCGTCCTTCTGGCGTGTCATTCGTGTCCATTGGCTGCTCTTCTCCATAGCCCTTAAATTGAATACGCTCGGCAATTATCCCTGCATTAATCAGGTACTCTCTAACCGATTTAGATCGATTTTCAGACAGAAGTTGATTGCTCTCTGGTTTTCCAACATTATCGGTGTGCCCACCAATCTCAATCCTAATAGTTGGGTTATTATTCATGAATGCAACCAATTTATTGAGCTCAACTTGAGACTCTGGTAACAAATCGTATGATGCTGTTTCAAAAAATATGTTCTTGAGAACCACTTTCTCCCCATACTTTATTGGCTGTAATGGAACATCCATTTTATACGGCTTGCTTAAATCTTGCTCTTTAGAGAGCGAGAAGTGCTCCGAATAAAACAGATAACCGTCTTTAGAAACATTTAGTGCGTACTCGTGATCAACAGGAAGCGTTACTAGAAATCTACCATCTATTTTATCTGAACTTGACCTAACCACAACTTCAGATGTGGCTAAATCAATAAGTTCAAACTCTGCACCTAGTGGCTTGTTAGTTACCTTGTCTTTTACCTTGCCTTTCACGTAAGTAACTCTTGTTGGTCTTGCAGCTTCGTACAGCTTAAACGAGTAGAGGTCATACTTCCCAAATCCGCCCGTTCTATCAGAGCTGAAATAGGCATTCTCGCCACTTGCAGCTACAAATAGACCCTGTTCATCATTCCAGGTATTAATTGGATATCCTAAGTTTTGAGGAACAGACCAACTTCCGTCTGGGTTCATCCGTGTTACGAAAATGTCTTTCTCCCCCATTCCAACGTGCCCATCAGAGGTGAAATAAAGCGTCTTCCCATCTGGATGTATAAATGGCGTTTCTTCGGCAAAAGGAGTGTTAATTACCTCTCCTAAATTGCGCGGAACCGTCCATTCGTTGTTTGGTGCCAAATGGGTAACCCAAATGTCTGTATTGCCTAAACCACCTGCTCGATTACTAACGAAATAGAGCGTTTTACCATCCGCAGAAATACTAGGCTGACTTTCCCACTTAGATGAATTAACAGGAGAGTCTAAATTTACCGGTTGTCCCCAATTCTTACCATTTCTCAACGACATGTAAATGTCACAGCTACCTTTTCCTCCTTTGCGGTTACAACCTATGAAGAATAGTTGCTTTCCATCTGCAGTTATGGTTTGAGCACCTTCATTGTCGTCAGTATTAATCGGTTGTCCGATATTCAAAGCCTGTGTCCAATTTTCGTCTTCGGCATAACTCACATAGAAGTCTTCTTGCATATCCATACCAAGGGCCTTGCGCTCATTTCTAGTGAACACAAGCGTTTGCTCATCCGCGGTTAGCACTGGAAAATACTCGTAATTTGAAGTGTTTACCGTTGCTCCTAAATTCTTAGGTTCAAAAGGAACTGGCGATTCTTTGGCAACAATACCGAATTCCGCGTTTTTCATAGACCATTCTGCATCTTCCCTAATTTTAGGATTGACCCTTTTTTTGGTCATAAAAATCTTGTAGTTGGAAAGCGCGCTTTTATAGTCACCCGTTTTAAACTGAATATCTGCCAGTTGTTTGTAAGATGTGGTTAAGAAATCTGGGTCTATATCAACAACTTTTTGGTAAGCAACTATGGCGTTTTCCAAATCACCAATATCTGCGTAGCAATCTCCAGTAACAGCATAAGCCTCAATGAAGTTTTCATCAGCTTTAATGGCTTTTTTCAAAATTTCTATTGCTTCTGACCCTCGTCTTGTATTGTAGTATTTAAGTGCTTCTTCAAAATGCTTAATGGCCTTTTTTGATTTAGTTGTGTACTTCATTTGGGCACTAGCATCTACTGCCAAAAGACACATCATCAAAATCACCAAACCACTTATTTTCCTAAGCATATCTTAAGGTATGTTCATGTACTTATGAGACTGTAACGAAACATTCCATTTCGGATTTTGCATCACATACTCAACAATCAAAGGCATCATTTCGTTGCGTTTGCTCCATTCTGGTTGAAGATAAAGAACACAATCATCGGAAACTTTTGCTGCATGCATATTAGCCCATTCAAAATCGTGCCTGTTATGAATTATCATTTTCAATTCGTTTGCCTTCGGGTAATATTCATCCTTTGGCGGGGCTGACTTTTTTGGTGAAAGACAAATCCAATCAAATTGTCCAGAAAAACTGTGCGCTCCAGAAGTCTCAACATGAACTTGAATATTACGCTCGGATAAACTTTTGGTAAGATGAGTAAGATTGAACATAAGAGGTTCACCACCTGTAATCACAACCGTACTTGCAGGTTGCCGGGTTGCTTCATTAACCACATCTGAAACCTTTATCAATGGGTGTTTTGACGCATCCCAACTTTCTTTCACATCGCACCAATGACAACCAACATCGCAGCCGCCTATTCTAATGAAATAAGCCGCCTTTCCTGTATGAAAACCTTCTCCTTGAATCGTATAAAACTGCTCCATAATAGGCAGAACTACACCTTTACCCAACAACTCAGACATCTCCTCGGTAAGTTCCAAAATTTTCATGCCGCTAAAGTATTGGATAATGGTAACCTGAAAGAATTTATCTCCATTTAGAACCTTTACAATTTTCTGCCGTAACCGTTTCCATAGCCCTAGAATCAAGTGAGTACAATAGACCAGTATTTTGATATAGACCGGATGATGTCTGAAAACGAGCTTTTGCTCGCCTACCGAGATCACATTACGGAGTCTACGGTTCAGCAATTGCTGTCAATTACCGAACTCAAACTTGTACAATCTGGAGAAGATAAGAAACTACGAAAGCGGGTTTTCAACATCCTTGTAGAGTGTCTTCAAAACATAGTTAACCATGCTGAGCAGACGGAAGAGGAAAGCGTAGCTAGTTTACTGCTGATTGGTCGTCACAACTCTGACTTCTTCATTATTACAGGGAATAGAATCCGTAATTCAAAAATTTCAGCTTTAGAGGCAAAAATTGAGGAAATAAACAGCTGGGATCATTCAGATATGCGTGAAATTTATAGCACAAAGCTTGGCAAGTCAGAATACTCAGCTAAAGGGGGAGCTGGCTTAGGTCTGCTAGATATTTACAAACGTAGCGGTAGAAAACTCAAACATTCCATTCAGCCTATTAATGATAATGTGAGCTTCTTGAGCTTTCACATTTCCATTGGAGCTGAGGACTAACCCATGGGCATAAAAAAAGCGCCTGACAATTATCAGACGCTTTCTTCATTTAGCAGGTTTGATATAGGTTTACTTTCCTATTGAGTTTAAACTTCCTGTTTCACCGAATAACTCTCTAGATTTCTTATTGTATGCCTTTGCTGCTTCTTCTGCAGTGTCAAAAAATCCAAGGTTATGAGCTTTTCGTTCGTGATAAATCACTGCTCTAAAACGGCTTTTTTCTTTCGTAACACCTCTATAACCAGTCTTACTTTTGAAATTTTTCATTTGGCGTCTAAGCGTGTTCATGGTAACCCATTCTAGGTTTTCCAATGTTACATTTAACACATCTCCGTCAATAAATCGGACGAATAGTTTCCTATCGCTTTCCGGTTTTTCCACAAACTTCTCGGCTACATATTTGTGCAGATAGATTGTTTCATAAACTGGTCCTTTTTCAGTGGTAATACAACGTTGAAAAACGCCATAACCATTAGAGTGTGCACGTAAGTTGTCTAGAAGTTTGATAGACATCAGGTACTCGTTTGCCTGAATATCATCGAAGGTTTTTTGATCTAGAACAACGTACTTATCGTCTCTATTCTTGAGTTTTACTTTAACTGACATGGTTTTGATATTTTATATGGGTGATTCTATTCTTTCTTGCTAATAATGTGTTTTGCAATAATGCTGCAATTGTCATTCGTCCAACTCCTCCTGGCACTGGGGTTATGTAGGAGCATTTTGATTCTACCTCATCAAATTTAACATCTCCTTTTAAAACGTAACCCCTTGAATTTGTTGCCTCTTCAACTCGAGTAATACCGACATCAATCACCACTGCTCCTTCTTTAACCATGTCGGCTGTCACAAACTCCGCTTTGCCTAAAGCTACAATCAAAATATCTGCCTGCCTAGTGAAATGTTCAATGTTTTGCGTTCTACTATGACATAATGTTACCGTACAATTGCCAGGATTATTATTTCTACTCAAAAGGTTTGCCATTGGCGTACCTACAATATTGCTTCTACCAATAACTACGCAATGTTTTCCGCTCGTTTCAATATTGTAACGTTTCAGTAGTTCAATTATTCCCATTGGGGTTGCAGAAACAAAAGTTGGCAAACCTAAGACCAGCTTTCCAACATTTACAGGATGAAATCCATCGACATCCTTTTCGGGAACAACTCTTTCCGTAACGTGCTGCTCATTAATGTGTTTCGGCAACGGTAGCTGCACTATCAAGCCATCTATCTCATCGTTATTGTTGATGATGTCAATTTCCCTTAACAACTCTTTTTCAGATACAGTACTAGGCAATCTTACTAAAGTTGAACCGAATCCAATCTTTTCACAAGACTTCACCTTACTTGCCACGTAAGTTTCGCTTGCTCCATCATTGCCAACAAGTATAGCCGCAAGATGTGGTGGCCTGTGCCCATTAGCAATCAGTTGCCTAACCTCTACAGCTAGTTCTGACTTAACCTCGTCTGATATTTTCTTTCCGTCTAGTAGCACCATTCAAAAGACATCACACAAATATATAACACTCAATCCGCAATTCCTACGTGTTTCACGCAATAGTTATTAACTACTGTTGATAAATGTCCTATTAAGGACAGATGAATTTACTCAACTATCTCTTATTAGGCATGTTGCGCATCATGTTTTTCATAGCGCCTTTATTAGAGAACATCCGCATCATCTTACGGCTTTCTTCAAACTGCTTAAGTAGACGGTTCACATCTTGAATCGTTGAGCCACTTCCGCCAGCAATTCGCTTTCTGCGACTTCCGTTAATAAGTTGGGGATTTTCTCGCTCTAAAGGCGTCATGGACCCAATAATGGCTTCTACTTGCTTGAATGCGTCATCATCGATATCTACATCCTTCAGAGCTTTCCCCATTCCAGGAATCATTCCCATCAAATCCTTCACATTACCCATTTTCTTAATCTGATTGATTTGATCAAGAAAATCATTGAAGTCGAAAGTGTTTTTGGCGATTTTCTTTTGGAGTTTTCTTGCTTTTTCTTCGTCAAACTGCTCTTGAGCTCGTTCAACAAGCGAAACCACATCGCCCATACCTAGTATACGGTCGGCCATACGGTCTGGGTGAAAAATATCTAGCGCCTCTAACTTCTCTCCAATTCCAACAAACTTGATGGGTTTATTCACTACCGAACGAATAGAAAGTGCTGCTCCACCGCGCGTATCACCATCTAATTTGGTAAGAACTACACCATCAAAATTCAACCTATCATTGAAAGCTTTTGCAGTATTCACGGCATCTTGCCCAGTCATAGAATCAACCACAAAAAGGGTTTCCTGTGGTTTGATAGCCTTATGAACGCGATCTATCTCGTTCATCATTTCCTCATCTACCGCCAAACGACCTGCGGTATCCACAATTACGACATCGTGATTGTTTGCCTTGGCATATTTTATCGCGTTTTCGGCAATGGAAACTGGATTCTTATTTCCTTCTTCGGTATAAACTGCAGCACCAACTTGCTCTCCAAGCACCTTTAGCTGATTAATTGCTGCTGGTCGATACACATCACACGCAACTAACAATGGATTCTTTTGACGCTTGCTCTTTAAGAATAACGCCAGTTTTCCTGAGAATGTAGTCTTACCAGAACCTTGTAAACCTGCTATCAGAATTACGGCTGGACTTCCTTCAAGATTCACATCAACGGATTTTCCACCCATCAATTCACCAAGTTCGTCTTTGGTTATTTTAACCATTAACTGACCCGGCTTAACTGCAGTCAAAACGTCCTGTCCAAGCGCTTTTTGCTTTACCCTTTCGGTAAATTCTTTGGCAATTTTGAAGTTAACGTCTGCGTCAAGCAAGGCGCGCCTCACTTCCTTCATGGTTTCGGCTACGTTGATTTCCGTAATCTGACCTTCGCCTTTCAGGGTTTTAAACGCCCTGTCAAATTTCTCTGTTAAATTCTCGAACATTGATTCTGATTTTGAGGCCGCAAAGATAACTTCCGTGCGGCATTTTTACCAATTACATTCTGTCTGGTACTGTTACACCAAGCAATTGCATTGCCGAGGCTATCACGTGGGCGGCAAGAGATGATATTGCTAATCTGAGTGCCTTTACTTTTTCGTCTTCTTCAATTAGAATAGGACATTCATGATAAAACGTGCTGTACTCTTTAGCCAACTCATAGGTGTAATTGGCAATTACGGCCGGGCTATACTCCTCCCCTGCCAGTTTAATTGTTTCTGGATATTGACTGAGTAGTTGAATAAGAGAACGCTCATTCTGGTTGATGGATTCCAAACTTGGAACATCAAACCTGTCCAATTCAGCTTTTCTGAGTACTGATTTAATTCTAGCATGAGTGTACTGAATAAAAGGGCCGGTATTTCCTTGCATATCAATACTCTCTGCAGGGTCGAAAAGCATTCTTTTTTTGGGGTCAACCTTCAGCATAAAGTATTTGAGAGCCCCTAAACCAAGCATTTCAAAAAGTGCATTGGCATCATCATCAGCCATGCCATCTAACTTGCCCTTTTCTTCTGTCTGAGCTTTGGCGGTTTCCACCATTTCCTCCATCAAATCATCTGCATCAACCACCGTTCCTTCACGCGATTTCATCTTACCTGATGGTAAATCAACCATTCCATAAGAGAGGTGGTAGCAGTTTTTTGCCCAATCGAAACCTAGTTTGCCTAGAATTAGAAACAACACTTTAAAGTGGTAATCCTGCTCATTTCCAACTGTGTAAATGAGCTGATTCAGCTCAGGCCAATCTGTATATCGCAATTTAGCAGTTCCCAAATCCTGAGTCATGTAAACAGCGGTACCGTCTGAACGCAGAAGTAGCTTCTGGTCCATCCCATCGTCAGACAAATCGCACCAGATAGAACCATCTTCTCTCTTCTCAAAAATGCCTTGCTCCACGCCAGCTTCTACCAAATCTTTACCCGTCAGATAAGTGTTACTCTCATAGTAAAGCTTGTCGAAATCAACACCTAAACGGTTGTATGTTTCATCAAACCCTTCATACACCCAACTGTTCATTTTCTCCCAAAGGGAATGAACTTCCTTATCTCCTGCCTCCCATTTTTGAAGCATTTCTCGAGCCTCAACTATCATTGGTGCTTCAGCCTTCGCTTCATCTTCAGTTTTACCTGAATCAATTAATTCTACAATCTCAGTTTTGTATCGTTTATCAAAGGCTACATAATACTTCCCAACCAACTTATCTCCCTTAAGCCCAGTAGATTGTGGGGTTTCACCTTTACCGTACTTCTGCCAAGCCAACATGCTTTTGCAGATGTGAATTCCACGGTCATTTATTACTTGCACTTTCTGTACGTTATGGCCGTTGGCCTTAAGAATTTCAGCAACAGAATATCCTAATAGGTTGTTTCTAATATGACCTAAATGGAGTGGTTTATTTGTGTTGGGCGAAGAATATTCTACCATGACATTTCGGCTTTCTACTCCATTTGAGTGAAAACCATAATTCTCTGTTTGGCAAATTTCGCTTAGCGCATTTACCCAGTATTTTGAGGTAAATGAAAGATTTAAGAACCCTTTCACAACATTGAAAGACTCAACGTATTCAACGTCTTTTACGAGTACTTCTCCAATAGCCTGCCCTGTCTGCTCAGGCGATCCCTTGCTGATTCTCAACAGCGGAAACACGACTAAAGTCACATCGCCTTCAAAGTCCTTCCTGGTTTTTTGAAGTTGCAATTGTTCTTCTCCAACCTCAGCTGCGTACAACTGAGAAATTACTTCCTGAATGCTTTGAATTAACGATTTACTCACGTCTCCGAAATTTTGTGCAAAGCTATAATAGATGACGTAAGGGTTTACGACCAATTAAGCCCAACAACTTGACTAATTTCGCGACCTAAACCACAGAATAATGAGCAAGAATATTCACGTTTCTTCTGAAGTTGGTACTCTTAAAAGGATGATTATTCATAGTCCTGACGCGGGAATTGGCAAGATTGCCCCTCGCATGATGGAAGATTTACTCTATGACGACATCGTTTATTTGGATAAGATGCGCGAAGAATACAATCAATATTTGAGCGTACTTCTTTGGTTTCTAGACCCAGAGGTCATGAGAAATCGGGATAAAAATGACCCAGACTTTTTCAAGCCGACCAAAGCTGGTTATCTGCAATCTGATAAAGTGATGGATGCGGAGTATTTGCTGATGCAGGTGCTTAAAAATGACCTTGCCAAGCAATTATTGGTTTCCGCTGTTTGTGCCATGGAAAAATGCGATTTCGAGACGCAAATGCTCCTCATGAAAATGGATGAGCAAACATTAACCCGTACGCTCATTTCTGGTGTTTGGATTTACGAAGGAGAAGAAGATTACTTGTTTGCCCCGCTTCCAAACTTCATTTTCACTAGAGACATTGGTATAGTAATAAACGACCATCTGCTACTGATTAAAGCTGCTGAAAAAGGCCGGACTCGAGAAGCTTTACTTATCAAATACATCGCCTACTTCTACCTTTTTGGAGATGAAGCAAAATGGGACGATTATAGCTTCAGCAATAAAGTAATTGAGTTGGAAGACAATGAGTATTACTTCCTAACCGATTCGTTAGAAAAAGAGCAACAAGAAGTAAGTATTGAAGGTGGTGATGTAATGATGATTAGCCCAAGGCACTTGTTAGTCGGATTAAGCGCCAGAACTACGCAAAATGCTATTCACCAATTAACCACTCAACTTTTTAAACGCAATTTGGTGGACAAGGTCTCGATAGTGAATATTCCGGCAGAGCGGGCCTACATGCACATCGATACAATTTTCACAATGATTAAGCGCGATTCGTGGGTAGTTTATGCTCCTTTCACTCGAGATGCAATCACATTGTCGACTGAAGAAATTGACTTTCGAAGAATGCTTGATGATGAAATGGAAACCCCAGAAGAACAGGTTTACGTAACCCAGTTTATTCGAAAGAAAAAGGCCGATGGGTTTAAAGTGGAAATGATAGAGTTCGATTACTTGGACGATCTTCTCGCATCGGTAAGTAAGGATGATTTCGGGTGCAAAACTGTAAACATCATTCCGAATGCGAACGGAAAATTTCCATTTACAGAGCGAGAACAATGGACCGATAGCTGCAATTTTTTAGCCATCCGAGAAGGTGTAATTATTGGTTACGACCGCAACGTTTACACCAACGCTAATCCTCAAAACCGAGGGTTCAATATCATTAAGGCAGAAGAGTTTAATGCTAAAATGGATGCTGGTGGTAAGTTGGATGACCTCATTAAAGGTGATACACTTATTACCCTGCCATCCGCTGAGCTTTCGCGAGCGCGTGGAGGAACACATTGTATGAGCATGCCTTTATTGCGTGAGGATATTTAGCAATGGCAAAGCAAAACACCTCTCATCTTTTGATGATTCGTCCTATTGCATTTGAGATGAATGCAGAGACCGCCTTAGACAATCATTACCAGCAAGAAGTTGATGGATTGAGTGGAGCTAAAGCCCAAACTCAGGCACTCGAAGAATTCGACAATTTTGTCATAAAACTTCGCCAGGCTGGTGTAAATGTGATTGTAGTTGATGACACTCCCAATTCAAAAACACCCGATTCGATTTTTCCAAATAATTGGATTTCCATGCATGGTAATGGCACTGTAGTCCTTTATCCAATGTTTACACCAAATAGAAGGAAGGAAAGAAGAATGGATGTTCTTGACATTCTGAAAGACGATGGATTTAGGGTCGATGCCGTGCTGGACCTATCTCCTGCGGAAAACGATGGCCGTATTTTAGAAGGAACTGGAAGTTTAGTTCTTGACCACGAAAACAGCGTTGCTTATGCTTGCCTTTCTCATAGAACAAATGCTGAAGAATTGGCTAACTGGGCTAAACTAACGGATTATAGAACCGTGAGTTTTCACGCACTACAAGATGTTGAAGGCGAACTTTTGCCAATATATCATACCAACGTAATGATGAGTGTTGGCCAAGAAATAGCCATTCTCTGTGCTGATTGTATTAAAGATGAAGCGGAACGAAATGTGGTCATCAATTCTTTGAAAGAAGCGGGAAAGGAAATCGTTTTGATTTCAGAAGAACAGAAATCAAGTTTTGCTGGAAACATGCTTCAGGTAGTGAATGACAAAGGCGAACATATTTTGGTCATGTCTACTCAGGCGTTTGAAAGTTTGAGTACTGAGCAGATTGAAACTATTGAAAAGACCAATCGAATTCTTCATAGCTCTTTAAGGACTATTGAAACGCTTGGTGGAGGAAGCGCCAGGTGTATGATGGCTGAGGTTTTTCTACCAAGGGTTTGAGAACGTTATTATCTGAGAACCCGAGACGTTAGGTTGTCCACATTCCGTACTCTCGTCTTTTGAAAGCCCACATTAAAATCCCATTAGAATCCGCGCCTCCGTGGCGTGCATAGCTCGGCTCTATTTAATTTCCATGCTGGAAACATGCCATTGCAAATACCATGATATGAGAACGAAACTTACACTATTGTGCTTAGCATTGAGCCTCAGTGCGTGCAAAGTGAGTGACGTGAGATACCAAGGACCACCCAATATCCTGCTCATAATTGCAGATGATATGGGAAAGGATGCCACCAACGGATTTTCTGAAGGCACCATCAAACCGAAAACGCCAAACATTGATCACATTAAAGATTCTGGGCTTTCGTTCCATAATTTCTGGACCTACCCCACGTGTTCTCCAACGCGAGCATCCATCATCACTGGTAAATATGGTTACAGAACAGGAGTTAACAGAGTTCATCAGGCATTGAAGCCTACAGAGACGATTCTTAAGAAGTATATTAAGGATAACAGCAGCATCGACTACGCCACTGCAGTGGTAGGTAAGTGGCATTTGGCTGGCAAGACGAACAATACCTTCAATCCAGAGAAGTTGGGGCTTGATTATTATGCAGGATTAATCGGTGGAACCGTTACGGACTATTCATCATGGGAACTGACACAGGGAGGTAAAGTGAGCGTGCAAAAATCCTACATCACCAAAGCATTTACAGACCTTGCCATCAATTGGGTCAAGGCACAGGAAAAACCATGGTTTCTGTGGCTGGCATATTCCGCTCCTCACACACCGATACATTTACCTCCAACAGAAATGCACTCTCAAGGTAATCTTCCACCATATGAGAAAGGGATGGATATCATGCCGTATCATACAGCTATGATCGAATCTCTTGACTACGAGATTGGACGTTTTCTCGATAGCATTCCTCAGAACGAAAGAGCCAATTTGTTGATCATTTTCATTGGCGACAATGGCACTTACCAGCTTGCTGCACAAGCCCCATACGCCAGTGATAGGGCAAAAGCAACGCTGTATCAAGGCGGCATCAATAACCCAATGTTCGTTTCGGGTCCAGGCGTGTTAAGGAAAGGAATCGATCAAAACCTCGTTACAAGCACCGACCTATTCGCTACCATTGCCGAGATAGCCGGAGTGGCGGCCAAGGACACTCACGACAGTAAAAGCTTCACGCACCTATTTACGGATAAAAGGAAGCACCGCAATTTTCAATATTGTGAGATGAATGATGGTTCAGAGAAGGTCTGGGTAATCAGCAATGGCCGCTATAAATTATTCACCTACGCTGATGGGAGAGAGGAATTCTATCATCTATCGGAAGACCCTTACGAAGGCAACAATCTTATTGGTCAGACTTTAACCAAAAAGCACTTTGACGCCAAGAATGAACTTATTGCTGAATTGGCTAAAATCAGAGATAATCCTCAGAAGTAAAGGGAAACATTCTATCGTTTCCTCAGTTCAAAAATATCCGTTCTTCTGTCCCGCAGGTTGCGCACGCTTCCGAATTGATTCAATTCTCTAAGTAGATCGATATCTACATCAGCAATCAAAATCATTTCTGTGTTTGGCGTGGCTTCAGCCTTAATTCCGTTTGCAGGGAACGAGAAATCGCAAGGTGTAAATACCATAGACTGGGCATATTGAATATCCATATTATGAACCTTTGGAAGGTTACCTACACTACCTGCAATGGCTACATAACATTCGTTCTCAATAGCTCGTGCCTGAGCACAATTTCTTACTCTAGAATATCCATTTTGAGTGTCCGTCAGAAACGGAATGAATAAAATATCCATGCCCTCATCTGCAAGCAACCTACTTAATTCTGGAAATTCAGAATCATAGCAAATGAGTATCCCGATTTTTCCACAGTCAGTATCAAAGGCTTTAAGTTCATGGCCTCCTTGCATACCCCACACTTTAGCTTCATCGGGCGTTACATGCAACTTTTCGTACCGTTCCATAGTGCCATCACGTCTACATAAATAGCCCACATTATAAAGGAGGTCATCCTGTATTTCGGGCATACTTCCTGTAATTACATTGATGTTGTATGAAATGGCCAGTTCCGAAAATTTCTGAACTATACGAGATGTGTGCTTGGCTAGTTCTCGTATAGCCTCAGATTCGGACATGTGATTATTCTCAGCCATCAATGGTGCATTGAAAAACTCAGGGAATAGTGCGAAATCTGACCGATAACCTGAAACTGCATCAATGAAATATTCTGCTTGCTGCATCAACTCATCAAAATCGGCATAGAGTCGCATTTGCCACTGAACCAACCCAAGACGAATTATCTTCTTGTTAACAGCCGCACGCATGCTCTTTTTCTCGTAGTAGATATTATCCCACTCTAGAAGGACCGCATACTCGCCCGAAGCAGCATCACCCTCTAAGTATCCTTTCAAGATTTTATGTGGGTGAAAATCATTCGACATCTGAAAGTTTAGAACAGGGTCATGAATCTCTCTACGCTTCACCTTTTCGATGTATTCCTTTGGAGACATGTCTTCTGCATACTTATGATAGTTGGGTATGCGTCCACCGAAGGCAATTCCTCGCAAATTCAGCCTCTCACAAAGCTCTTTACGATAATCATAAAGCCGCCTTCCCAAGCGTAACCCACGATAATCGGGGTGAATAAAAACATCAATTCCGTACAATGCATCGCCCTTATCCGTATGGGTACTGAAGGTGTAGTTACCAGTTATGTCCTTGTAGGTGTGTTTAGCGTCAAAGCTGTCATAATTCACAATAATAGAAAGAGCACAACCTGCCAAAATGCCGTTTACCATTATCACTACCTGCCCATCAGGAAACCTATCAATCAATGATTTGATGTGATCCTCCTTCCAAACTGAATCTGGCATTGTGGTGTAGGAATCAATCATGGCCAATCTCAAATCCTGGTAGTCATCCAGAGTAAGAAATTTCAGTTCAATATTTTCTATATCGCTAATCATGCGGTCAAAGGTATTTGAGGAAAGCTAAATGTTGACGCTGCTTAAAAAAGATTTATTGAGTTCAGTTTTACAGAATTAGGCCATGAAATAAATGAGGCGTCCCTTTCAAAATCACAAATCAATTGCATCTTTATCGCCCGAAAATGGAGAACAACTATTATAACCTCATCGAACAAACCTTTGAATTTCCACAAGAAGGGTTTGACGTTAAAAACAATAAACTGCAGTTTCATGGCATCGACCTTATGGCCATTATTGAGCAATATGGTACACCGCTAAAACTCAGTTATTTGCCCAAAATATCCGAACAGATACAGAATGCAAAGGGCTTCTTTAAAAACTCTATGTCCAAGTACGATTATCAGGGGAATTACACTTTCTGCTATTGCACAAAGAGTTCACATTTCTCCTATGTGCTTAATGAGGCACTGAAGAATGATATTCATCTCGAAACTTCTTCTGCTTTCGATATTCATATTATCCACAAACTAATTGAACAAAACCTCATTGATAGGAACACTTTTATTGTTCATAATGGATATAAACGCGATTTGTATGTTGAACTAATATCTGGGCTAATAAACGATGGTTTTAACAGTCTTCCGGTGTTAGACAACTTAACCGAACTGGAGCATTTCAAGGCTCGTGTAAAGAGAGAATGTAACATCGGAATCCGAATTGCAACAGGTGAAGAACCTCAATCCAATTATTACACAGCACGTCTTGGAATTCGTCATCGAGAGATACAAGATTATTACTTGAACGTGATAAAGAAAGAGCCTCTTTTCAAATTGAAAATGCTTCATTTCTTTATTGATAATGGCATTGAAGACAGCCAGTATTACTGGAACGAGTTGCAGAAGTGCCTGAAAGTGTATTGCGACCTACAAAAGGAATGCCCTACTCTAGACACACTTAATATTGGTGGAGGATTTCCTATTAAGCATTCGCTTGCAGAGGAATTTGACTACCAGTACCTAACAGATGAAATTATTCGTCAAATCAAGGAGTTTTGTATTGAACAGAAAGTTCCCGTGCCAAATATTTTCTCAGAATTTGGCAGCTATACAGTAGCAGAAAGCGGTGCCGCTATTTATTCTATTATCGACCAGAAAAAGCAAAATGACGTTGAATGGTGGAATATGATTGACAGTTCTTTCATCACCACCCTACCAGACAGTTGGGCCATCAATCAGCGTTTTATTATGCTTGCCATTAATAGGTGGGATGATGCTTTTGAACGAGTTAATCTTGGCGGACTTACCTGCGACAGTCAAGATTACTACAACGTAGAGGCACATGTAAACAACATCTATCTTCCAGAATACAATCCAAAGAAGCCGCTCTACATTGGTTTTTTCAACACAGGTGCCTACCAAAATGCTTTAGGCGGATATGGAGGAATTCAGCATTGTCTTATTCCATCTCCAAGACAAGTTCTTGTTTATAAGGACGAGAACGGCAATTTAAAGTCCGAAATTTTTGCCGAGGAACAGAATCACCAAAGCATGCTCAAAACGTTGGGATACTAGTTTTAAAGTCCAATTTGCAGCCTAATCGCACTTATTGACGTACGTGTTTCTCGCAACTAATATTTAAGCGTTTCTTGTATGTTCGTACGTACTTATTATTATCTTGCCGCCATTGAAACCGGAACTTGGACGAAACCTTTTAAAAAGAATTCGTTTGAGAAATAATTTACTTGTAGGTGCTTTGCTTTCCACATTAGTGGCTGGTTTCATTTTATGTTCCGGCTGCGGTTCTTCGAAGGATAAAACTTCTACGGTTCAAGTTGTAAACGAGGGTAAAATCGTTTACGCCCTTAGCTACCCTCAGTTTGAAGACGACAACATTTTCACCTCGATGTTTCCGAGTGAGATGACTTTTAAATTCAAAAATAGCAACACTAAAAATGAGCTCAAGACCAAAATGGCCATTTTTAGCACTTCGTTGCTTGCAAACAACAAGGAGAAAAAGGTTACTCATCTTGTGAAAATTGCCAACAAGTATTCTGGGTTGGAAATGGATAGCATGGAAATTATGGAAGAGTACGGCAAAAAACCTGTCGGCATGAACATTATTCCTACCGAAAAAACCAAAGAAATAGCAGGATACACTTGCAACCATGCTTTGGTAACTTTCGAATCAGACTCAACTAAGAACTTTGATATCTATTACACTAATCAAATAGGCATTGAAGACCCAAATTGGTGTACACCATTTCATGAGGTCTCTGGCGTGTTGATGGAAGCTAAGGTCAATAAATTCAATATTGACATGCATATGGTTGCAATCCAAGTGGTTGCCGAAGAATATTCGGAAGACGAATTTATCATTCAACAAGAATACCAGCCTATTACCGTTGCAGAAATGGCGGATATTTTTCAAAGTTTCTAGTCTCAAAAAACATCCCTCTGCTGTGTGCGTTAGCATCTTACCTGAACACAAAGTTTGTTCGGGTTTTTGTTACATTTGAGTTCGTTGCAGAATGGCTGACATACAGGAAAAAACAAGTACAAAGGGGGCTAAATCTAAGCCTCTAAAAGGTAAAAAAAATGGCCTTTTAGAGATTTTGGGCGATTCTAGAACGCGCACCATTGCAGGCTTGTTTCTAGTAATCATATCTGCGTTTCTAACATTATCCTTCATTTCTTACCTCGTAGACGGCCCTTCAGATCAAAGTCAGGTTCAGGAACTTGCAGAAACAATTGCAAATCCCGATCAGAAAGTGAATAATTGGATGGGGAAATTTGGTGCTGCCATTGCCGAAAAATTCATTTACTCTTGGTTCGGAATTGCTGCTTTTCTATTGCCCTTTTTGTTACTAATAAGTGGATTCAAGGTGCTTTTCCGCAAGAGCTTTTTACCACTTGGCAAGTCTTTCAAGCACTCATTATTCTTTTTATACCTCCTTCCGCTTACTATGGGATTTCTTTTTGCTGAGAATTTTTCACTTTCAGGAGGTCTCGGCTATCAGTTAAATAGGTGGACAACAAGTCTTGTCGGTTCTACCGGAACTGCGCTCCTCCTCTTATTTCTTACCACAATTTACCTGTCTGTTGTATTCAACTTGTCTGTAGACGGGATTAAGGAACTCTTTGCTAAAAAGGCCCCAGATGCTGAACCTGTGGAGGACGAAGATGGATTTACACCCGTAGCCGATGTTACGGTTAAGACCAATGACATTAAGCTCAATGAAAAACCTGAAGTTGAGATTAAGCTGGAACCAACTTATGTTGAACCTGAAGTTACCCTGGTAACACCTCCAATCGGTTTCACACCTCCAGTTGATGCACCAACTCTTGACGATAGTCCAGTTGGAGAAGATGTGAAGTTTGAGATAGAGAAAACGGAGGTTGAGGAAGAAACTGTTTCTGAAGATGATGGTGAAGGAATGGGTGAATATGACCCTACTCTCGACTTAAGCCATTACAAGAAACCCGGATTGGATTTATTGGAGGCTTACGGTAAAGGAGAAATTTCAGTTAATCAAGAAGAGTTAGAGTCAAATAAGAACAAAATCGTCTCTACTCTTCGGAATTACAATATTGAAATTGAACGGATTAAGGCCACAATTGGACCTACTGTTACTTTATATGAAATAGTTCCAGCACCAGGAATTCGTATTTCAAAAATCAAGAATCTAGAGGACGATATTGCCCTGAGTCTTTCTGCATTGGGCATTAGAATTATAGCACCAATTCCTGGCAAAGGAACCATTGGCATTGAAGTTCCGAACCTGAATCCTGACACGGTATCTATGAAGGCGGTGCTGAGTTCTGAAAAATTTCAGCACTCTAAAATGGAACTTCCTATTGCGCTTGGCAAGACCATTTCCAATGAGACGTACGTAACAGACCTTACCAAAATGCCACACTTGCTTATGGCCGGTGCCACTGGTCAGGGTAAATCCGTGGGGCTGAACTGTGTGCTGGCTTCAATTCTCTACAAAAAACATCCCGCACAAGTCAAATTTGTACTTGTTGACCCGAAAAAAGTTGAATTGACTCTGTTCAATAAAATTGAACGCCATTTCTTAGCCAAACTGCCAGATACTGAAGAAGCGATTATTACTGATACTCAGAAAGTGGTAACTACGCTGAATTCGTTGTGTCTTGAAATGGATAACAGGTATGAAATGCTTAAGAACGCACAATGCCGAAATCTCAAAGAATACAATGCCAAGTTCATCGCTCGCAAACTCAATCCGAAGGAGGGGCACAAATTTTTGCCCTATATCGTTCTAGTAGTAGATGAATTTGCCGATTTAATTATGACTGCTGGGAAAGAGGTGGAAACGCCTATTGCAAGACTAGCACAGCTTGCCAGAGCAATTGGTATCCATTTGATTATTGCCACTCAACGACCTTCTGTAAACATCATTACAGGAACGATAAAAGCGAATTTCCCTGCGCGAATCGCGTTTAGAGTCACCTCTAAAATTGACTCGCGCACAATCTTAGATGCTGGTGGTGCTGACCAACTGATTGGTCGTGGAGATATGCTCTTATCCACTGGAAATGACATCGTGCGTTTGCAATGTGCTTTTATAGATACACCCGAAGTAGAAAGAGTTTGTGAATACATTGGGTCACAACAAGCTTATCCGATGGCGTTTGAATTACCAGAATACATTGATGAGAGCGGAGGCGGTGAAGTTGGCGGTATTGATTTAGACGATCGTGATGTCTTGTTTGAGGATGCCGCAAGAATTGTGGTACAACACCAACAGGGCTCAGCATCATTGCTACAGCGTAGGCTAAAGCTTGGCTACAACCGAGCTGGTCGAATTGTTGATCAATTGGAGGCTGCAGGAATTATCGGCCCATTCGAGGGAAGCAAGGCCAGACAGGTGCTTATACAAGACGAAATGAGTTTGGAACAGAAGTTGCAAAACAATAGTTGAGAAATTTAAAAAATGCTGAGAACCTTATTACTAATCATGCTTTTGCCGCTTGGGCTTTTTGCTCAATCAGACGAGAAAGCATCTGAAATACTTAAAGCTGTTAGCGCCACGCACAGCAAATACAAAGACATACACGTTTCGTTTACCTACACGTTGGAAAACAAGGACGCTGGGATTAACGATACTCGTGAAGGTGAGTTAACAATGGTTGGCTCCAAATTCCGATTGCAACTAATGGGACAGGACATTTACAGCGATGGTAAAATCGTATGGTATGTAATGAAGGAAGACCAGGAAGTTCACATAAAGTCAATCGAGGAATTTAAAGCCGAAACCGAACTTGATCCGGCCAACTTTTTCAGTCAGTATGAGAATGGCTATAAAGCAAAGTTTTATGCAGAAGAAGCACAAGATGGTAAGAAAGTAAACGTGGTGGATTTGTTTCCTGAAGAGCCAGGTAAAAAGACCTATTCAAGAATTAGAATGGGCATTGACAAGTCTAATAATCATGTGGTTTTTTCCAAAACCTTTGGAAAGGATGGAACCAACTATTTGTTGAAAGTAACTGGAATGAAAGCTGATGCTGGAGTTGCCGATAGCCTTTTTACCTTTTCTCAAGCCAGTTTTGAAAAAGATGGGTTTGACGTGGTAGATTTCAGATAGACCTCTAACCAATCGACTTACTGAACATTTACACTTGTAAGTGACAGATTACGAACATATTCTCCTGTTTCTCCTGAACCCCAATTTAATTCTCGGACATCCACTTCTTTAATCAATCCAAATTCTGGAGAGAAGTATTGTTGAATAAAGATGCTATTTGAGTCAGGCAGATTATCCTGATTATGGTCTCCAAATAAATCCATTCTCATACAGTCAAACTCACCAGCATTGGTTGTAACGGTGTAAAAACCAGACCACTGACGCTTGAATTCAGCTCCAGAGGTAGCTCCAAATTCGTTCGACCTCCAAATATCTCCATCTACTGCAGGAAACTTCATATAATGTATGGCGGAATCTAGCACCACAACTCCATTTATATTGGCTTGCCCTAGAGCAACCATCGAATAATTTGGAATGAGTAAATCTTCACTCAACTTAAAAAATACCTGTGTAGATGGCCCGTTAAAAGCGACAAAGTCTAAAGCACCCGAAGTTTGAGTCAAAAACCGATATCCCAATCTATCGTTTCCTACATTTTGCCCTTCGGTTTCGGTACTTTTTACTTTTTTGGTGGGCATGCCGTCAATTACGGTATCAGCCACTACTTCAAAATCTACCACAAACTCTTGATGACTATTTTCCGAACCAGTCACATCTACGGTCATTGAATACCTCCATTCGTTGGCAACTTCAAGCGGATAGGACGACAAAACAACCACCGGACCTGGTATAATCTCATCTGGAGGAGTTGGGGTGTCAGGATCGCAAGAAGAAAGTAGAGCCACCAACAAGAATGGCAGAAAAAGAAAGACTCCTTTTGTTTTACAGAAATTCATGGGTGTAAAATAGGAATATCTAACCTTATCTAACAAGGTTGACGCTTCCGCAGAAGCTTCTATTTTCTCCTTTTACGTCAATAATATCGATGCGATAAACGTAAACCTCCACAGGACAATCCATGCCCTTATACGTTCCGTTCCATGGAGAATCAATCCTCGCAGAAAAGAACAACTCTTTGCCCCATCTATCATAAATAGACATGGAAAACTTCTCAATACCAATTCCCTTTGCTGTAAAACCATCATTCAATCGATCTCCGTTAGGGGTAAAAGAATTTGGAATATAAATGAACGTTTCTGGATCGATATGAACAGTTTGAGAAATTGTTGAAGTACAAATTCCGTTAATCGCCAACATGGTTACCAAATAATCACCTTCGGTAGGATAAGAGTTCATTGGGTCGGTTTCTGTGGAGAAGTTTCCATCGCCAAAATCCCATTCATAATCAACACCATTAACAGTTGTGTTGTTAAACCGTATTCGGGGGTCAAGCATTGTTGCATCCGTAGGGCCATATGTAAAATTGGCGGATGGAGTGACGTAAATTGACAAAGCTCCCGGCAACGTGAGCGTATCTGCACAGCCACCTCCTGCGGTAGTTACTACCAGGCTCAGGTCATAAATAGCTGGGCTGGTATATGTATGATTTGGCGAAGCGCTACTTGCAGTTGTTCCATCCCCAAAAATCCATTCGTAACTACCTATCGAATAATTGGTTGGAATGGTACTTTCATCTGTAAAATTGACCAGAACCGGAGCGCAGCCTTCGTATTCAGAAAAACTAAAGGCTGAAGTTGGATAAGGATAGATTTCCAAATCTGTAGTTGAGGTGCCAACACAACCACTATCTGTTACGGCAGTAAGTTGGGTGGTATAGCTACCATATGCTGCGTAGGTATGGCTTGGCTCAAAAACATCAGCGTTTACTCCATCGCCAAAATCCCAATTCCATTGGGCAATTGTGTTATCGTTTGGAACCGTTGAATTAGTAAAAAAGGCACCATCACCCAAACAACCATCGTTGGCACTTATGTCTACAACTGGAGTTGGATTTACATAAACTCCGAACTGCACTGTATCTCGGCAACCAATATCGCTTTGCGAAATAAGTGTCACCGAAAACGGACCGAAATTGGTGTACGTATGTGTAGGATTTTGACCATAAGCAATTGCGCTTCCATCTCCAAAACCCCATTCCCATCCATCAACCGTTCCTTGCGGAATTGAAGACAAGTCAGTGAAACCAGTGGCCTCTCCAAAGCAGGCTGGCGTAGATGAAAAGTTGGTACTTGGAATTGGGTGAATTGATATATCTTCTGTTAATGAGTTGAAGCATTGGTCTGCTGTGCCAACCGTTAGTGTTACGGTAAAATCTCCATAAACCGGATAATCATATGCTGGAACCATGTCGGTAGAAGTAGTTCCATTTCCAAAATCCCATAGGTAAGAAACTATTGGTCCGTTGCTATTATTGGTGATTCCCAACAGCTCTTGTTCACAAAAATCTGGTCCGTTAGCAATTGAGAAGTTTGGAATTGGACCAACAATTACTTCGGCAGTACCTGTTGTAGAAGCACTACAACCATTGGCACTGACAGTTGTAAGAGAAACAGCATAAACACCAATACCAGGATAAATGTGTGTTGGATTCGCTCCTGAGCCTAAATTCCCGTCTCCAAAGTCCCAATTATACGTGGTGATGGTTCCTGTTGAAGCATCATTAAATTGAACTGTATTCCCATCACAAACAGCAACCGGATCTGCAAAGTTCGCCACCGGAATAGGATCAACATCAACCAATACACTATCGAGAGAAGAACAGTTATTGGCATCTGTGAGAGAAACGTAATAGGTTATTGTTGTTGTAGGAGTTGCAACCGGATCTGCGATATTAACATCGGTCAAATCCGATCCCGTCCATAAAAAAGTTCCAACCCCAACAGCATTTAGCTGAACTGCATCTCCTTCGCAAATGTTTTCATTCTGACCTCCATCCAACGCTGGGGCAGGCACCACATCAATCGTGACATCATCCGTATCAGTGCAATTATTTGCATCTGTTACGGTAACCGTATAAACGGTAGTAGCCACAGGAGAAGCCGTTGGATTAACTATAAGCGCGTCATCCAAAGACCCAACTGGCGTCCAAGAATAAGAGACCCCACCAGAGGCTTGAAGTCCTATTTGGTCTCCCTCACACATGGTTTGGTCTGCACCGGCATTGGCTGTTGGTAACGGGTTTATTGTAACATGCACAACATCCGAACCTGAACAACCATTACTGGATGTGAAACTTAGTTGGTAATCTCTATCCACAAGTGTGGTGGTGGTCGGACTTGGAGCAGAAGCACTAGAAAGATCAGTGATTGGAGACCAAGCGTAAGTACCACTTCCAAGCGTGTTAGGGTTATTCAGTTGAACCGATTGCCCATCGCAAATTGCCAAATCTGGGCCTAAATCAACTACAGGAGTTGGGTCGATTGTAATTGGAATTATGGTGTCTTCAGAACAGCCTTCGGTAGTAATACTGAGCGTTACATCGAAATTTCCAGCGCTATTGTAAGTATGAGAAACTGGCGCTCCAGAACCTGTAGTTCCATCACCAAAATCCCACGTAAAGTTTGATATGTTACCAGAAGAAGTGAGCGATGCGTCTGCGAAATTAATTTGATCACCAACACAAGTTGATGTGCTTGTAAGCGTGTAATCTGGAAGAATTGCATTGCAAAATCGTTGGTCTGCACTTTCCGATCCCGTTCCTCCTGTCCAACCCCAATACACGTTTGGATTGCCCCCGAATATGGTGTTGATAATATTTCCAGTGTAGCTTGTTCTAAAAACCCCATCAAAAAATACTGCCAGCGTATTTAGTGATGGCTCCCAAATAACTTGTATGGTGTGCCAAGCACAATCTTCAATATTGTTTTGAGTACTGCTTGCCACCACAGGACCAGCTAAGTTATTTGCCGATGCGTGGTTAGAATCTCCATTTTGCATAATTGCAATGTGATCCTGAGGCGGATCGGCCATAGTAACATCATTTGGCCAAGTATCTATTTCAACTATTAGAGATGGATTAATCCCCCCATATCCAAGCGAACTAGAACCTCCGCCTTGGTTGACGTTTACAGGCTGTAAAACAAATGCAATTCCGTCTGCTCCCCATTCATCACAGTCCAACCAAACTTCAAAATTGTAATTGAACGGATTAGTGAGGTCAATCTGATTTACATTCCAAACCGAGCCTCCAGACCAACCAACATCTTGTGTTAACTGATAGCAGTTACACGATATCTGATTGGCATCTCCATTTATCTGGTATTGTGCATTTGCTTGCAGCGAAAAACATGCTGCCAGCACACTAAAAAATATTGTCCGAAGATTGAACTTGAAACTATGCACGGCTCTGCTTAACTCTACTACCTAAATAAGGTTACGTGACCACGATAGATATGCGGCTCTCCTTTTACATCCAAAATGTCAAAAACATAGATATAAACTCCTTCTTGAACTTGTTCTCCACGGTATGTTCCGTCCCAATGATAATCGTACTCGTTCGATTCGAAGAGGAACTCGCCCCATCTATCGTAAATGCGCATTGTATACTCTTTAATCCCAATTCCAGCTCCAAAGAATGACTCGTTTACTCCATCTGCATCTGGTGTAAACGCAAGCGGGATGTAAAATCTGAACTCAGGATCTACAATTACTGTGAACTCTGCAGTATCCATACAACCATAAACCGTAGTTACGTATTGCACTATATCGTAATAGCCAGTGTCTTGGTATTCGTGAGACGGATGTTGAATAGAACTTGTAGCGTTGTCTCCCCAAGTATAGAACCAATCAACCACGTTTGGAGATGACAAGTCTGTGATATTAAACTTTGGAAAAATGATTTCAGTTCGCTCTGGGTCAACAGAAAATAAAGCATCAGGCTTTGGATATTCTGTCATGTAGTCTGAGAACAAGGTATCGGACACACACCCATTGGCAGATGTTACTTGAAGCCAAACTGAATACACTCCAGTTTCAAAATCCCCTAATTCTTCGTCCCAATAAGTGTGCGCTGGATGACGAGTTGTAATCGTTCCTGGTCCATCTCCGAAATTCCATTCCCATTGGTTTAAGGCATACGGTGCCGGAATGGTAGTAAGGTCGGTAAACCATGCTCTGAATGGCTGACACCCGAAATTGGTATCAACCGTAAAGTTCACCTCTGGCAAAGGATAAATCTCAACGATTTCGACCACTGTATCTTGACAACCATGATTAGTAGTAACTGCTAATTGCACATTGTAAAGATTGTGAGAAGCGTAAACGTGAAATGTATCTTGAATTGCAGATGAATTTCCATCATCAAAATTCCAATTCCAATCTGTCAACTGGTCTTCGGGATAGTTATCCAAAGTTGAAAGGTCCTCAAACCAAGTAGTATCGATTAAACAGTTTGCAATCTCATCGCTAAACTCAGCACTTGGCTTTGGGTATACTCTAACCGGACCGAGCGTTGTATCGGCCATACATCCATAATTTGTGGTTACCGTGAGTTCTACGAAATAATCGCCCCAAGCTGTGTATGCATGTGTCGGGTTTTGAATACCGTTTGCTAGAATTCCATCTCCAAATTTCCAACTCCAATCAGAGACATTATACGTCCCACCAACCGAAGAAAGGTCGGTAAATGTGGTTGCAAACGGATAACAAACAGAGTCGAAATCGAATAATGCAGTTGGTATAGGAAATATCTCAATGGTTTGTTCGATTGTATCTAAACAACCATGATTGGATTCTGTAATGAGTTCAATATCATAGAATCCTGCTGTAATGTATGGCTGACCAACTGGTTGTTGAACAGCAGCAGTTGTTCCGTTATCGAAGTCCCATTGATAGGCTATAATGGAACCAGAAGGAATAGCGGACGTGTTGAGATAAACAGCTGCATCATAAAGACAAACATCATTGTAAGTAAAATCTGCAACTGGCAAATCGTATACCTCTGTAGTGTGTGTGATTGTGTCTAAACATCCAAAATCGGTCTCAGAAATAAGTGTGACGTCATAGATTCCACTTGCTGCATAAACGTATATCGGGGACTGCTCAGCAGATACACCAACGGCATCACCAAAATCCCAATCCCAACCAGTTACTTGAGAGCCTGTAGCCACCAAAGACATATCCTCAAATTGATTTTCATCCCCTTGACAAGCTGCGAGACTGCCAAATGCAGCATTCGGTTTCGGATAAACGATAATGGGACTAGCCATGGTATCAATACAGCCAAGATCTGTTTGCACCACCAGCGAGCCCGTGTATTGCCCACCAAGATCATAGATATGAACCTCGTTTTGATTAGCCGCTTGGTCTCCATCTCCAAAGTACCATGACCAACTAACAATGGTACCTGTTGGAACCGTGGATAAATCTGTAAAGGTCATTTCCAATTCCGCGCAAACCGTGTCATTCACAAAATCTGCAACGGGCGCAGGATGCACCGTCACTATTTGAGTGAGTGTATCTCTACAAACAGAATCTGTAATTGAGATGAGCGTGACAATAAATTGTCCAGTATCACTATACGAATGAACTGGGTTTTGTAAAGCCGATGAGGTTCCATCTCCAAAATCCCATATCCAGCCTTCCATTGTTCCTGCCGAAACAGCGCTTAAATCAGTAAAACTTGATACGTTACCGTGACAAACATCCGTTGGAGAAAAGTCGGTTACCGGCAGCGGAAACGCATACACTTCCTGTGTCATAGAAGACGGACAACCACTATCAGAAACTGCGGTTAGCGTTACATCATAAAATCCCGTTCCTGCATATTGGTAAGTTCCATTTTGCGCCTGATAGACTGCCGAAGCATCACCAAAATCCCAACTCCAGGCCACCACTTGTCCCGTATCGATGGTGCTATTATCCGTAAACGTAAATAGTGTATCTGAACAAACATTACCGAAATTGAAATCAACATCAGGAGGTGGGTTAGCCCACACATTGCTCCAAGCCGTATCCACACAACCTAAATCATTTGTTACAATCAACTGCACCGTGTAACTACCAGCGATTGTATAGGCATGGGTTGGATTTTGAACGCCTGTAACTACAGCGCCATCACCAAAACTCCATTCCCAATCTACAATTGTAATTGGCGGCAAATTGGGTGGGTAATTACTGAAGGATTGGTCGACAAAAGTGATAGAAGAATCCACACAAGCTCCTGGTGGTTCGAAAAACGCCCCTTCAGGATCATCTACATAATACACGTTGATGGTATCATCGCCCGTACATCCTTCATCATCTGTTACTAGAACTATGTATTCTCCGGCCGTAACCCACCTGCTTGCCCCCGTAAAGCCATCGTTCCACAAAAAGGAATATGGCGGTGTACCGTTCGACACCAAAGCTGTCATTTCAACGGAATCTGTACATGATATTGCCACGGTATCAATATCCACGGCAAGCTCGAGACCCGTTATGATAAACTCGTACGTGAAATTGGCAAATCCGACTACTGGACAATTGTCGTCATAAGCTGTGAAAATCAATACTTGATTTGTGCCAATATCTGTCTCATCAGGTGTCCAGATAAACTGCCCCATTATTCCTCCAGGCGCAGACCCATTTGGTAGATTATTGAATGTTGCTCCTGGAAAATCATCGATGTTTTCGGCAACAATATTGTAGGTCAAACCTGGTAGGGTATTATTTAAAAAGACATCTAACTGTATCGGATTATCGGCACAAAGCACAATTGTGTCTTCATCAAATACACCATCTTGGTCAATATCAAAATCATTGCCTGGGTTTTGCGGACAGTTATTAATAACACGCACTTGCATGTCTCTAACTACCCTTCCAATGAGAACACCGTTTCGATATTCTTCTACCATCACGCCAATTACTGTAATCTGTCCGTTTACAGTTGGCTGAGTGTTAATTACTCCGTTATTGAAATTGTAGTAATTGTTGGTGAGCGGGCTATTAGGATTGAAGCCACCCAAATAATTCACATTCTGACCTGGATTGTGCCAAGGAGTGTAAAGACTATAAACCAATAAATCGCCATCTGGATCATATGCTGTAGCCAGAATGGTATTATCCTCATTGAGACATAAAAAGCCTCTTGCCGGCACATCAAATTGCGGAGAATTATTACATGGAGCGGCAACATTATTCAAAAATGCATTCACGTAAATATCTTGACTACCTGGTGTATTGATTGTATTAATAGAGGCACTTCGGCAACACAAATCGTAGCTAAAAGTCCAATCTGCGCATGGCGGAAGATTGACCGTGGCCTCATAAACATACTCTTGAATTCCTGGGTTTGAACCGCCATTGCAATTAGAGGTTGAGCAATAAACGGGTAACTCATAAGGAGCCAAATACTGGTCGAAAGGAGGAAACGGAGGCTCTGGTGGTTGGAGAGTCATGCCCAAATTCTGATTTCCACAAGAAGATGTAATGTTTATGGAAGGGGCTGTTGGAGCTGCAATACCTCCACAATCTCGATAAAAAACCAAACGAATTAAATACTGATTACCACCTAAACATTCGTATGTAATCTCTGCCCCAAGTGCATGCGATGCCTTTACCTCAGCGGTAGGAATCAATACAAAATATACACAGGCAATAAGCCAGAGTATGAGGGGTTTCTTCATGACGGTCAAACAGCTGCCTCGCAGCTGATTCAATAACGTTCAGCTACCAACGGGGTTGCTTAATTGGGTGAAGCTAAATTTGCTTCAAACCTCTACCATTCAAAAATAACCAAATAAGGTTGGTCGATTGTCAGATTTACACCCAATCAACTCCTTTCTTCAGGAGCGATAATGTTTCTGCTTCCGGAGAATTTGATTCCGGCTGAAAATTGTAAAACCAAGATGCATTTTCAGGAAGGCTCATCAAAATGGATTCAATTCTTCCATCAGTTTCTAACCCAAACTTGGTGCCTTTGTCGTAAACAAGGTTAAACTCTACGTACCTGCCTCTTCTTAAATTCCGCCATTGAAGATTGGAAGCATCGTATGCCTTCTGTTTATTATCAGCCACCATCTTCCGATAAGTTGGCGCAAATGTTTCTCCAACGCGCTGCACAAAATTCCAGATATCAGCTTTAGATTGCTCGTCAGTTTCTTTCAATCGGTCAAAGAAAATTCCACCTATACCCCTTGTTTCTTTCCTGTGTTTGATGAAAAAGTAATCATCCGCCCACTTTTTATAGTCAGAATAAGCATGGTTGTTAAAGCCATCGCATGCTTGCTTCAAACACAAATGAAAGTGTTTCGCATCTTCTTTCTGAATGTAATGCGGAGTTAGGTCAATTCCACCACCAAACCAATAGGTGCCATCACTGAGTTCAAAATACCGCACATTCATGTGAATAATGGGCACGAACGGATTTATTGGGTGAATAACGATTGAAACTCCTGTAGCGTAAAACTCGCTGGAGTTTACACCTAACGCCTTTGTGATGTTTTCTGTGAGATTGCCGTGGACGGCTGAGAAATTAACGCCTCATTTTTCAAACACCTTTCCGTGCTGAATTACGCGAGTATGGCCTCCTCCTCCACCTGGCCTTTCCCAAGTATCTTCTTCAAATTTGGCTAATCCATCTTCTGCTTCCAACTCGTTGCAAATGTGCAATTGCAACTCTCTAAACCAGCTACTGATTTGTTCTTTTGTAAGGCTCAATCTGTGGCAAGTTTTAATTCCAATCCAGTGTAATCAACTATGCGAGACCGGCTGTTTTCATAGCCTCCATTTTCTCGCTTGGTCCAACCAAATTTCGACTGCATGCCGGTTTCTTCTACAGACAACATATAATCGGGTCCAAACTCTTTCAATCCGTTGAGATTAGCTACAAAATGCATGGCTAAATCGTAGCCTCTGAAGGCAAATGTACTTGGCTCGCTAGCGTATTTCAATCTAAACTTCTGCACAAATTCCTGTACACGTAACTCCTCATAATCGATATAAAAATCAGTTGGCATATGCACTCTTAGGTCATCAAAATGATCCATCTCCAAATTTTTAAAGCCTTGCCATTCATTAGGTGCATAAGACACTATGTATGCATCTTCTGTCCAACTTGTCAGTTTCCTGAGTAAACCTGCCAACTTCACTTGATTGTTACTCAACACAACCAAATTATTCCTTCCTGTACGAGATAGCATACTTCGTAGCGAATCACTCCCCGTTTTATAAATATTAAACGCTGGAAAAGCTACCGCCTTCCCTCCTTCTACTTCCAATCCTTGTCTGAATTTCCACAACATATTCTGCTCATCTCCAGCGCCATAATGGATTACCGCGTTTGTCGTAGAATCTGAGCCTGACAGGTATCTTCCGAGTTCAAATATCATGGACTCTTCTGATGGTATTTGCTTAAACACAAAATCGTTGTTAGAAACGATAGCAGTGCTTTTAATTGTAGGAGAAACTAGCGGAATACAGTTTGTGTAGGCAAAAGCAGAAACTTCGTTAAAGACCTGGGTATACAACGGTCCAATTATTAAATCTGTATTTCTGAGGGCGCCATTTTCAACCAGCTTACGAACTTTCCATGCTCTGTTTTCGGTATCAATGACAGTCACCTTTACTTGGTGTCCCATCTTGGCTAACGTATCCAATGCCATTAGAAACCCTTCGTAAAACTGTAATGCTATTTCAGATTTCCCGTAAATTTCCTCATCCTGCTCTGCCAATTTGGTTGAGCCGAGGGTATCGTTCATATTGAGATAAAGCGGCAGCATGAGCGTAATGTGCCCTTTGACAGTAGTGGCAACTTCAACCTTCTTTTGGGCCACCTCTTTTCTAACGATGTCTGGAAGTCCAACCATTTTCTCCATAACTGAGGTCTCCTCTCCTAGAATTTTAGGAACCGGAATTCGAATAATCGACCCAACTTTAAGTCCATCTGCCAACTCTGGATTCGCATCTAAGATTGATGATACCGATGTGTTGTAATCCTTTGCAATTGAATATAGTGTCTGCCTTTTCGGAACCGTGTAAAGAACATACTCGCCTTCAATCTCTAGTTTCTCATCAGAAGCTTCAACTGACTTGGTTTCACCTTGCGCACTCTTAAGAATCTTTAACAGCTGACCAAGCTTTAAACCATCTAAAACGCCCGGATTATCGAACGCAATTCGGCTCAACTTTACCTCATAGGTGCTGGCAATAGTGAATAACGTTTGTTTCGCCTCTACCTGATGGATGTAGTACGTTTCGCTTTCAATTATGGCCAAACTATCAGAAATTACAACTGCACTAGACTGTGCAAACCCTGCTAAACTGAACAGCGTTGTAAACAAAATAAATATGGATTTTAATATGCGCATTAGGTATGCTTAACAAGCATTATTCCCATTCTATTGTGGCAGGTGGTTTTGAAGATATATCATAAACCACTCTATTGATGCCTTTAACCTTGTTAATTATTTCGTTAGAAACCTTTGCAAGAAACTCATAAGGAAGGTGACACCAATCGGCTGTCATTCCATCTCTGGACGAAACAGCTCTTAAGCAAACTGCATTTTCGTAGGTTCTCTCATCGCCCATTACACCTACCGTGTTTACCGGTAGAAAAATGGCACCTGCCTGCCAAACTTCATCGTACAAGTCATGCTCAAGCAAAGAAGAAATAAAAATGTGATCAACCTCTTGAAGAACACGAACTCTTTCGGGAGTAATGTCTCCTAATATTCTAATGGCCAATCCAGGACCAGGAAAAGGATGACGACCTAATAATCTCTCAGGTAATCCTAGGTGCTTTCCTACTTCTCTTACCTCATCTTTAAAAAGTGTGTTGAGTGGTTCAACAACTTTCAAGTTCATTCGTTCTGGCAAACCACCCACGTTGTGGTGAGATTTTATAGTTGCTGACGGACCTTTAACTGAAATTGACTCAATCACATCTGGATAAATTGTTCCTTGTGCCAACCACTTTACATCTTGGATTAGATGCGCCTCTTGATCAAAAATATCAATGAAGACTTTTCCAATAATTTTTCGCTTCGTTTCCGGGTCTGAAACTCCCGCTAATTCGCCTAAAAAAGCATCCTTAGCATTCACTCCTTTCACGTTCAATCCTAGTCCCATGTAGGTTTCTAGAACGGTTTCAAATTCATCTTTTCTAAGTAGTCCGTTGTCTACAAAAATGCAATAGAGATTTGTGTCAATTGCTTTAGCTAGAAGCATCGCAGCAACACTGCTATCAACACCTCCAGAAAGACCAAGAACTACCTTGTCATTTCCCAATTGAGATTTCAACTGAGAGACTGTGCTATCAATGAATGAATCTGGTGTATGTGATTGATCGCAACCACAAATTCCAACTACGAAATTTCTTACAAGCGTTAAGCCATCAAGCGAATGTGTTACTTCTGGATGAAACTGAATACCATAAGTTTCTTCGCCTTCAAACTGGTAAGCTGCTACCTCTACATCTTTAGTGCTTCCGATAAGTTTTGCACCAGTAGGCAACTTTGTAATTGTATCTGCATGCGACATCCACACCTGAGAGGTTTGTGGCACTCCTTTCATTAGGCTATTTGTCCCATCGGAAAACGACAAATGAGACCTGCCATATTCTCTCGAATTAGATGCTTCTACATTTCCTCCGTAGACATAAGCCAGATGCTGCGCGCCATAACACACGCCAAGTAATGGCAACTTTCCTTTTATGTTGGATAAGTCTGGAATGAGCGCATCTGACTGTCTAACCGAAAACGGGCTGCCAGAAAGAATTACTCCTTTAATATGCTCACCCAACTCGGGTATCTTGTTAAATGGATGAATTTCGCAGTATACATTAAGCTCGCGAACTCTTCGGGCAATTAACTGTGTGTATTGTGAACCGAAATCGAGAATTAAGATGGTCTGTTGCATCTATAAAATTGGGTAAGGATTTAAGAGCGCAAATTTATCCTTTGTAGAAGGGAGGCGCAATTAGATTTCCCTATTTATTATAACAGTTACTAACGCATTTCACTTACAATAGGATGAGATTCCCAAGATGTATTTCCTTTTCTCGGCAAGGCTTAACGACTTATCTCCTGCAAAACCATAAAGCTCCTTTTCTGAGATGCGGGTAACATGAAACTTGGTAAGAACAGAAGCTATTGGGATGTAGCTCCAATGCCATTTTTCTTCTTCATATCCGTCTTGCCTATCCTTTCCTTTTTCAGAATAAACCTGACAAAAGCCATACAAATGAGCGCTGTCTCTCAGCCATTCGTACTCCTTTTTGCCTTTACCAGATTCGAAATAAGCAGGGCTTAGTGAGTTAATATCTATATCTGTGCCCCAATGATGACGTGACGTTCCTGGCATGGAACTGTACTTGAGAATTTCCACCGCACGAGTTGATTCATCAGCAATTGTGGCGCTGAGATTTTTTCCGTTAACCAATTTTTTACCAGTCCATTTAGCTTCCCAAATGCTTTTTTGATGGTAGAAACTTCGCGCAGCCGAAATGATTCTCAGTTCTACTCCATCTGCTTTAGCGGCCTGCCTCATAATGATGAAAGCATCGAGCGCTTCTTTTCGCAAATACATCCCCGATTTATTAGCGTACTGGTCTGGGATTTTTACAAACTCCGAGTTTTTGGCGTAATCAACTTTACCCAAAGCATAGCTTAGGGTATCCAAAATCTGGGCATCACACGTAAGTGTGCAAAAGATAAAAAGCGGAAGAATTAGAGTTTTCATTTATACAACACTGTCACAAACCCAGCATGATCCATGCCACGAACGTTTGCAATGTAGTAGTACGTCCCTCGCGAAACAAGATCATCGGTACGTTGAGTTCCATCCCAACAATTGCCTCCGTGTTTTTCTGAATCGTAAAGCAATCGTCCCCATCTGCTAAACACCTTTAGCGTAAAGCAATCGTCTAAATCGCCTGTAAAATTGGGCTTAAAACAATCGTTTATGTTATCGCCATCTGGTGTAAATACATTCGGGTAAGTTACTGTCACCGAATCTTCAGAATACCAGCCGTTCATATAATCGATAGTCAGCGTATCAATGCATTCGCCATTATTATTTGTGGCAATGAGATATACAACAGGCCCGTCTCCAGGTTCGAAAAGTATAATCGGTTCATCTTCATTTGTGATTAGTCCGCCAATGTTCCATTCGTAAGAATCGGCATTATCAGACATGTTTAAGAATTGAACAGAATCTCCCAAACAACTTTGGCTTATTTCAACATCGAATAACGCTGTAGGACCTGCCAACGCGCCTAAGTTTACGATGGCAGTGTCTTCACAACCCAATCCATCGGAAGCAGTAACGGTATAAACTGGCGCAAGCCCTGCGGTGATATAAGTGCTTGAACTGGTTGGATTACTCACTCCGGCAACGGGTAACCACGAAAAAGTTGAACCTCCGATTACAGAAACGAGTACACTATCGTTTGTACAAATCACTGTATCAGGAAACGCTTCAATTCCGAAAACGGTAATCATGACTGAATCTACATCTTCACAACCATCGGCATTAAGAATGGTGAGGTAGTATTGAACATCTTCTGTTGGGCTGGCAAACGGATTTGAGCCTGTTGGATCTGAAAGATCTAAAGGGGGGTCCCAACTGTACGTGTATCCAGGAATGGTGTCTGCCCCAATTTGAACCGAATCACCAGGGCAAAGATGAGCACCTATACCTGCTTCGGCAGCATCTGTAAGCAGATTAACTGTGATGATGGTTATAGACGTATCAGTGAATGTTTCTCCAGTGCAAAAAGCAGTGTCCGTTCCAATCAACATCACTTCATAAACACCTGGGTTGGCATAGGTATGACTTGGGTTTTGAACATTAGCAGAATCTCCATCTCCAAAATACCAGATGAAATCTGTGGCATTTACTAAATCTGCTTCAAAATCAACATCAAAGGGAGCACACCCAGTCTGACTACCTCCTCCAGTAATATCTACTTGTACCGCAGATATTTCTAAATCGAGTTTAATTACACCCAAATTACAGCTGTTTCCGTTGATATTAGATACTACTCCAGGTGTGGTTGGGAATGCATTGCTGCTACCGCAACCAGCACATACCGCCTGATGAATTACTCCGTTATCGTTAAATCGACTGGTCCCTCCATCAACGTGTTCGGCAATTCCGTTTCCACCAAAATAGGATCCGTATAATAATGCCGTGGCATCCTCTTCAAGTACCATAAAATAGAAATCACTTCCGTCAGTTGTCGTTTGTTCTCCATCTGGTGTTGTTACCATGCCAGAAGTGTTTCCTGTACTACTGTTCCATGAATTGTTTGTTGAACCACCCCATCCAGAAACAAACACTCGCTTGCAAACATCGACCAAAAAGGCGGTAGGCGATATGTTTATATTGGCAGATCCACTTCCGAATACGGTGGAATAAATTGACGTGGTAATATCTGGTGTCAGTTTTTGAATGAACTGCTTTCCGTTTAGATTCAAATAGGTGCCTCCGGTTACTGGATAACTTCCAGCCGATTGGCCATACAAGTAAACATCATCCTCATCATCAACCTCCACAAAATAGCTTTGATCGTAAGAAGATGTTCCGATGTATGAACTATTTATAATCGTAGAGCCATCATTGGAAATTCTGAATAAATACCCATCGGCCGAACCTCCGCCATATGTAGGAAAAATTGCACCAGCATCTACAGCGAGATTTGAACTTGCTGTTCCTCCGGTCACATACAGTTCGTTAGCTGAATTAAGCTTTAAAGAATAGCCTGCATCTCCAGCAGATCCACCAATGTAAGTGCACCATTCAAGCACAGAAACATCTGAATTAAACTTGGCTAAACACGCATCCTGGGTACCCCCTAGTGTTTCATCTAACGCACCAGTAGTTGTTGGAAAATCAGCCGATTTTGTACTAGAAAGTATATAAATATTATCTGCGTCATCCACTATTACCTCACCTCTAAAAATATCGCCATAGTTGTATGATAGTATTCCATCATCATTGAGGCCATCGTTCAAAAATCCCCCTAAATAAGTAGAGCCAACCAAGGCTGATCCATCTGTACTAAGTACGGTTACAACGATATCAGAACCGTTCTGAAAATTGGTTCCGTTGCTGGTATAATTGGCTGCTGTACCGCCATTAAATGTTGCGTCAAATCCGGTTGGGGATGTAGGATAATCCAAGGAGCTGGTGCTACCCAAAATAACCAGCTCTCCCAAACTGTTTACAATCATACTATGAGGAACGTCAGCACTTGCTCCTCCGATAAACGTTGAGTATTCCAGCGCTGTCCCATCAGGAGAAAACTTGGAAATAGCCATATCCACAACTCCACCAAATGTCTCGGCATAAGCGCCAGTAATAATTGGGTAACCAAGCCCGAAAGAGATGCCACCACCGTACAACGCGCCATCCTCATCATAAGTGGCTGTGAAGCCAAAATTATTGGCGGTTGAACCTGTATATGATGAAAATATTAAGGTTGGATCAATTATCAATTCGTATTCAGAATTATAGCCAGCAGGAAATTGGAATGCCACAACATCTCCTTCAAGAGAATACTTGCAGTCTACTACAACTTGTTGACCATTAATGATTTGATAGGCCATCGGAATACTCTCTTCTACCGAATTGAAGTTATTCTTGACAAGAAGTTTACCTCTCTTCAACTGAACCTTATCGGCTCCTTCATATTTAAATTGAATGATGCTCGGGTCTACACCAGCATCAACAATGATGTCATACTTCAGATTACCGTTGCTGCCGAAATATTCTAAATCAATTCCCTCATAAAGATTACGATACGCAACACGTGTAAATGAGGCCACATGGCCAACTGATTTTTGCTTTGATATGTAATTGATGTAATCTGAATAACGATTGCCTTCGCCTAGAATCTCTACTTCTGGGGAAGAATTCAGAAACACCATCTGATAAGCATGACCAACAAACTCGGATTCTTGATGAGCGTGTCCATGCTGATGAAGTAACTCTGGATTGTAAAAATTGAATGTTAGCCTGTCTTTTTCGAAAAAAAGATCTGCATTTGCAACCTGCAATTTGTAAGCTACCTGGGAGGGAAGCTGTCCTTTGTTTTCAATAAACTTAGGCTGATTTTCAGCTAAAACTGAAATAATCCCGAAGCACGAGAAAAGTAGAACAACTAGTGATTTTCTGAAGTTCTCTTTTCTCATGTAATATTGGGATTAGTATATAAGTGTTACGTAGCCGTGCTTCTCGTAGCCTTTAAGACGTGAAATGTAGTAGTAGGTGCCTTCATCGCAAAGCTTTCCGCCTTTAGTATGACCGTCCCAGCAATGGTTTTGACCACCAGTTGACTCGAAAATCAGCGCTCCCCAACGGTTGTAAACCGTAAGTTGGTAACACTCGCTAAAGCGACCATCAAAACCAGGTCTGAAGCAATCATTAATGTTATCGAAGTTTGGTGTAAACGCAGTACTGTATTGCACCTCAATTGTATCGTTTCCGAACCAAGAGCCAGTGTAATCTACAACTGCTGTATCAACGCACAAACTATCGTTGTTGTAAGCAATTAAGGTTACTACATAACCTTCACCGGGAGGGTATAAGTAGCTAGGCTCATCATCCGAAGATGTTGACCCATCTCCAAACATCCAGTAGAATGACTCACTGTTTTCAGAATTATTGTCAAAATCGGCATGTACTCCCTCACAACCTGGTTCAAATGCAGCAGTAAAATTGGCAATTGGTAGTGTGAGAATATCGATATCCACTTCGCCAGTTGCTTCGCAGCCAAACTCGCTGATAACGGTAACCGTGTAGCTAGTGCTCACTTCTGGGCTTAGATAAGGGTTTGGTAGCGTTGGGTCACTAACACCCTCAACAGGTGTCCAACTGAATGATACCCCGCCACTCACAAATGCCCGTACACTATCATTCAAACAAACAACGCTATCTGGTCCAGCAGTAACCGTGAAAATGGTAATGCTAACCGAATCAGTGTTGACACAACCGTTTGCATCTGTTCCAGTAACAGTATAAACAATAGGAGATAATGGAGATGCTGAAGGATTAGCGCTCTGTGGGTCGCTCAGTCCAACTAATGGACTCCATAAATAGGTATCACCTCCAGATGCCTGTAAGATTATTGTTGAATTAGCACAAATCATACTATCTGCTCCAGCATCAATAATTGGTAATGGATTCACAATCACTGTAACCGAATCGGTATTGACGCATGAATTACCATCGGTAACTGTAAGATGATATGTAATGGTTTGCGCTGGTGTAGATAACGGAAGTTGAGCAGTTGGATTATCCAAATACGTGCCTGGTGACCACACATAACTTGTTCCTCCAGTACCTTGAAGAACAACACTCTCACCAATACAAACTTCACTGTCAGCACCAGCACTAGCTGCTGGTAATGGATTTACAGTAAGCACCATCTGATCGGTTGCTGTACATCCAATATTATCCTGAACAATTAAGGTGTAAGTAGTTGTATTAAAAGGACTTGCATCAGTATTCGGGTTAGTTGGGTCGCTTAGTCCGATTGGTGGAACCCATTGGTAGGTAACTCCTCCAGAACCGTCCATTTGAGTTACATCACCAACACAAATTGATTGGTCTTCTCCAGCATCTGCCAGTGGCAGTGGATTAACCGTTACGGTAACCTCAGCTGTATTCGTACAGAAAGTGCTGAACGTAATGTCATCCAATCCAAAGTCGTTTCCGCCTGTATTTGTATTCTGATTAACCACACAAATTGTAGCGGTTGTAGCCGTTCCTGAGTTCCATGTTTCGAAGAACTGACTCCAGTTATTCACATTGAAAGGTGCGCTAAACGGACTTCCGAGCACCTGACCATTAATAGAGAACTGCAGAATAGCTGGACTGCTAGCAACCATGGTACTAACCCAAGCTCCGAAATAATAATCGGTATTAGGAGAAACAGAAACCGTCTGACACCAAACGTTTTGATTAGGTGTTCCGGCTCCGTTTACAACCATGAAACTATCTACCGGTGCATTACCTGTATGACCAATTCCTTGGAATGCATTGTGAACCGTATTTGCATTGGTAACTACGCTATACAATCCCTCAGGATTTAACTGAGTGGCGTACGTATAATCACTTCCAAATCCAACATTTCCTTGCGAAAAGTCTCCATTGAAAACCATATTACCTGTGGTTTGACCAACCGTAACAGTATATGTAGTTGTGGCTAAAGGAGTAGCAATAGGATTTTGGATGTTCGGATTATTGAGACCAGCTGGTGGATCCCATGTATAGGTTTCACCTCCTCCAGAGAACAGTTGAACGCTTTCGCCAAAGCAAATAGTAGTATCAGGCCCAGCAACAGCATCAGGCAAAGGCTCTTGCCATACCGTAACTGTGTCAGAATTAGCGCAACCAATTGCATCGGTTACAAACACTATATACGTTACTGTATCTGCTGTGAACGTTACTACTGGATTTGAAATATTCGGGTCACTCAATCCAGCGGCAGGAGTCCATAAATAGATAACCCCACCTGTAGCGTTAAGTGTGACTTGATTTCCAGCACAAACTCCTTGATTGTATCCAGCAAAAGCTTCTGGTAGCGGAGCAACGGTAACGGTAACGGAGTCAGTCGCTAAACAGCCCGTTCCATCATCAGCAGTAACGGTATAAACAGTAGTTGAACTCGGATTGGCGGTTGGAAACTGCGCATTTGAATCTGACAAACCTGTTGCTGGTGTCCATGTCCAAGAAACTCCTCCAATGGCACCAAGTTGTGCCGCGTCACCAATACATATAGTTGTATCTCCAAGTGCATTCACAAGGAAAACATCCACAAAAACGGTGTCTGTGTTTGAGCAAGAATTAGCATCTATTCCAGTGACAACATACTCCGTTGGCAGTGAAGGAAGTGCAACTGGATTAGCAATATTTGGATCATTAAGACCCAAAACTGGAGCCCAAGAATATGTTACACCACCAGTTGCGTTGAGTTGAACACCAATTCCATTACAAACAATGTCATCAGTTCCTGCATCAATTGTTGGTAATTGATTCACAATTACAGTCATCGAATCTGTGTTTGAACAACCAAACTGATCAGACCCAGTAACGTAAAATGTTGTGGTTACCTCTGGAGAAGCAATAGGGCTTTGAATATTAGGATTGTTAAGCGTCCCTCCTGGAATCCAAACGTAATTCGTTGCTCCAGAACCGCCAAGCTCCGCAGTTTGCCCGAAACAAATAGTTAAATCTGGACCGGCATCTACAGTTGGAAGCGGTTGAACTGTAACTACAATTGAATCTGACACCTCACAAGAGTTAGCATCCGTAGCATTAACCACATAGGTTGTAGTTGTAGATGGCCAAACTTCTGGATTAGAAATATTGATGTTGTCAATAGTCTGATTAGGCGACCATACATATGTAACAGCCCCTGAAGCCTCTAACTGGGTTGTGTCCCCTAAGCAAATTGTGACATCTGCCGAGACAGTTACCTGCGGATTGAACACAGCAACATTTACCGTATCAAAACCAACACAACCATCACTGTTTGTTACCTCAACAATATAATCTGTAGTTGACGGTGGAAAAACATTCGGATTGAACACATTAGCGTTGTCAATAAAAGTACCCGGTGTCCATGCATAGGTTGTTCCTCCCGATGCTTCTAGTTGAACAGAATCCCCTGGACATATTTGAACATCAGGACCAGCATCGGCACCCGAGTTAGCCAAAAGACTGATAGTAATTTCATCCTGACCCGAACATCCTACTGCATCCGTAGCTGTAAGTGTATAGGTAATCTGGCCCGTTATAGAGGCTGTTGGCTGCGCAATATTTGGATTATCTAATCCCGTTGTTGGCGACCATGAATAGGTCCACCCTGGGGTAGCCGGACTTCCAATTTGTAATGGTATTCCTGGGCAAGTAGCGGTATCTGGACCAGCAACCGGAATTACCGTATCCTGAACAACAATTTGCTGAATAACTGTATCTGTACAGAGTGGATCATTTGGGTTAATCGGATTATAAACCACAAGCGTTAAATCATACGTTCCTGGTCCTGGATATTGCCATTGGGTAAGTTGTGTATTGGCTGTATCTGCAAGAGTTGTAGGATCACCAAAGTTCCACCAGATGTCAAATCCAGCAGAGTTGAATGCATTAAACTCAACAAACTCCGTACAGTTGATAAATGAGTTTGGACTAATCTCATTTACATCATCAGGCAAAGCAACTGGCGCTTGGCAATTAACTACGCTAATTTGAATTTCGCGTCTTGTTGTGCCAATAAACACACCATTTCGGTATTCAGAAACACACAAACCAATTAAGTAAGTTCCTTGTGCATCTGGTGTTGCATTAACCTCACCAGTCACAGGGTTTATGGTTAGAGGAACTGGTCCGCCCAACATGTCTGTAAGACCGTAAGCAGGATCCCATGTTACTTGCGTGTATGGTGGAGCTCCTGGTGGATCTGGCTGTGGCGCAGTGGCCGAAGCCCCAACATATGGGCTACACAATTCATAAACCAACGAATCACCATCAGCATCGGTAGCAGAGTGGTCGAATTGGAATGGAAGGTTTACACAGATATACAATGGAGGTAGATTGCTCCATTGTGGACTCGAATTGATTGGACTTGTTTCGCTCCCAGGAATGGTAGCTGTAAGCGTAGTTCCAACATCATTCGGGTTTGTGATATTCTGAACAACCGCGTTTCTACAGCACCTTTGGTAAGCAATGGTATAACCACCAATAGCAGGAGGTAGCGTAACAATATCGGTGTAATAACCTGCTTCCGTACACACATCCGTAGGTGCAGTAACACAACTAGAGTTGATGGTTCCTTGTAACGTTACAACAGAATCTAACGCGAAGTTTAAGTTTTGCACAAGTGTTCCGCTAGCGTTGAATATTCCAACATTGGCTGGATTATCGAATGCAGCTTGACCGCTTAAACAGTCTCTATAAACAACAAGGGTTACCGCATATTGGCTTCCACCGAGGTAGGTATAAACCAAAGAACCCCCAACAATATGTGTTGCGGAGGCGTGGTTAATCCCAAAGAAGAGTGCGGTTACGAGTAGTAGTAAAAATCTTTTCACAAAGTCCCTAGCTTAAATTATTTGCAAGATCTAAAGAAAAGGAAAAAAATTAAGCCGTAGCGTACACTTCCTCCAAAGGAGAATTATTGTGTGGGTACAGGATGTGATTCTTCATTTTCTAAAGCACCTTCAGTGGTGTAATATTTCCAATTTCCAACCTTCAACTCGCCTTTGTAGTTGCCTTGGCTTGCAAGTTGTCCGTTGTCATGATAAGTCGACCAAAGTCCTTTCAGGTTGCCTTCAAAATACTCTCCCTCCTTAGACTTTCTGCCATTATCAAACCAATAGGTCCATTTGCCATGCTGTATGCCAGCAAAATAAACGCCTTTCGACTTCATTTTTCCGTTCGGATGCCACTCTTCCCATGTACCAACTCGGGTATTCATTTTGTACTCTCCCTTATCTTGCTTATTGCCATTTTCAAAGTAGGTAGTCCATACTCCCACCTTCATTCCATCCTTAAGCGCTCCTTCACTTCCCATTCGGCCATCGTTGTACCATGTACTAAACGGCCCATTAGGTATGCCACGGACCATATTCCCTTCTTCAACCTTGGCTCCGTTCATGTCGTAATCTTCGTAGCGTCCGTTTGGAATGCCATTTTCAAAAAAAGCTAAGGACCAAAGCTTGCCGTTTTCATACCATTCTTGCCACTTTCCTTGTCTTTCGCCACCCACAAAATTTCCTTCAGTCTTCTTGCTTCCGTTTTCATACCACTCCTGAAATAATCCTTCAGGCTTACCGTCCACCATGGTGGTAATAGACTTAAGTCTTTTTGATTCGTAAAACTCCTTTACTTTTTCTTGGGCATCGACCAGATGAGGTATTGCTAAGAGTAGAATTAGAATGTACTTCATGATTTTTAGGGTTAGTTGAAGTTCTTCTCTTCAATGAGTTTGCCAGACTTGTAAACCTCTTCTCTTTTAAGGTTTCCATCTATGTACCAATAGGTCCATTTTCCGTCTGCTACATCGTTTGAATAGGATCGTTGCTCTTCCATTTGCACTTCATCATACCATGTTGTCCAAACACCTTCTTTCAGGCCATTTAAAAGTTTGCCTTCAAACACAAGCACACCTTCTTTATCATACCGTTTAAAACTGCCGTTTTGAACCCCCGCCTGAAAAGTAGTTTGCTCCTTTAAAATATTGTTGGGGTGGTAAGAACTTACAACTCCTTGTACCACACCCTTTTTCATTGGGGTAATAGACATTGTGTCTTTGTTTGCGTAGTACCGAATTTCCTTTACTAGGTTTTCTGGAGATTGTGCACCAGCATAAATTAACTCCACATTTCCATTTGGATTTTCTACAAGAATGGAAGTGAGATTCTTTGAACCAGCACAACCAAGTAGCAATGTGATAAAGAGAACTGGAACGAGAATTTTGGTCATTAAGCTTGTTGTACTGATTGGTCGATGGTGCAAATGTAAATAAAGTGCAAGCCAGTGGAAATTGAAAACAAAAAAGGAGGCAAAATGCCTCCTTTTTGTGAGGCCGAAAGGACAAATGTCGAACCCTTGGAAAGGTCTTTTGGCTATGGTAAAAGCTGTAAAACCGACTGTATGATGCTCATAAATCGGTTCTGTCGCATTAATCTTTGTGGTTTCTTAAATCTACGATCTTACCAGTATTTAAGCAGCTAACGACTTGAAAGTTTCAAAATGAGTCGTTTTGGAAGTTGTCATTTGACCCTTCCGTATGATGCTTACAACCTCTATCCCTGCCAAGGTCCTCTGGGCTGACTCGAACTCTTTGAATCCTGCGCAGATTGATATTCTGCGCTTGATATTGCGATGGTCCTGCTCTACGATATTGTTCAGATACTTACAGCTTCTGCGTCTGATCCGACTGAAACTTCTTCTATTTACCGTTCGGATAGCTGCAGAATTGGCTCCGCTCTTATCGATGTTGATTACTCTTGGTCTTCCGTTGTTTCCGATTGCCTTATTGAGAAACTTCTGTGCTGAGCCTTTCATCCTCCGCTTGGTCAGCAGAAAATCAACTGTGTAACCATATTTGTCCACTGCTCGATATAGATACCTGTCCTTCCCTCCTACTTTAATGTAAGTCTCGTCCATTCTCCAACTATCGCAGACACTGCGCTTTCTCTTATGCATATTCGCCTCAATCAGAGGTGAAAATTTGAAAACCCAGCGTTGTAGAGTAGAATGATCAACCTTCACTCCTCTGATTCTGAGAAGCTCTTCCACATCACGATAGCTCAAAGTGAACCTCAATTTGAAATACACTGCTTGAAGAATGATGGCTTTTGGAAATCTGTGACGCTCATACATTCTAGTGGTCTTTAGTTTGTGCCAAAACTAAACCTTTACCTTTTCAACCAAGTTAATGCGACAGAACCGATGTGAGAGCATCCAAAACTTGATGTCTTCCAAATTCTCAAAGTCGGCTTCGATTTCTTTTTGAGGAACATCATTTCTAAGGTTTCCGAGTGCTACAATGCGTGTATGCCCCTCAATGACCAACTTGTCACCTTCAGGAGTAACCCAATACAGAATTGGGTCAATGATTCCATTTTTCCTTATGTCCTTGCGCAGTTTCTTAATCTGGGATTTCGATGCTATCGGTAGAAATGATTTCAACTCCCAAATGGTTTTCAAATCTTCAACCTCATCCATCACTAAATACTGTTCATCAAATAGCTTCAATGTAGGCATGGAATCATCCTCAATGGTAGGATTAGCCCAGTAGGTCTTTCCATCGAGTTGTGAGCCACCTTTGGCGTGATAGCGATGAAGTTTATGTATGGTTGGGTCATCGGGATTTGGATTGTACTTCTTCTTACCCCAAAAGGGAATCGATAAACGTTCTTTTCTCGGTATTAATGGATGGAATAACCGTGCTTAAATTTTCGTTGATGGAAGAAGATGGGGCATTTCCAACTCCTGTTCCCCAAGTCTTTGAAGGAGTACTGCCCATCTCAAAAGACAATTTTCCTTCCCGCATAATTTCTGAATGATTGATAAATGAGCGTTCAAAATTCTGTTCATTCAGCTTGGCAGATTGAATGTATTTCCCTTTGCCATTTCTAGTGATTTTGAATTGCTTTCCATTCTCAAGGTTGATAGTCACTTCTTCAAATAACGGAGTGCCGATTACGTATTGATTCGACCCCGGACAAGCAGGGTAAAAGCCCATTGAACTCAGAACATACCAAGCAGACATTTGCCCGCAATCTTCATTACCCGAAAATCCGTCAGGCGCATTCTGATACATGGTTTCCAAAATTTCAGCTACTCGCTCCTGTGTTTTCCAAGTTTGGTCAGCGTAACTGTAGAGGTAAGCCATATGATGACTCGGTTCATTTCCGTGTGCGTATTGACCAATTAACCCAGTAATATCAACCTGATGCCGACCTCCTGTTTCAGAATTGGCAATGAACATTTTATCTAAATGCGCAACGAATTGTTCGTTTCCACCCATCAAATCAATTAAACCAGATACATCGTGAGGAACCGCCAAACTGTATTGCCAGCCATTGGCTTCGGTATAGTTGAAATTCACTTCTTCAGGAACAAAAGGCCCGTACCAACCTCCGTTTGCCCGTCCTTGTAAGAAGCCATTTTTGGCGTTATAGAGATTCTTGTAATTCTGCGCTCGGCCAATATATTCTTCATATAAGGCTACATTATTCATTGATTTTGCCATTTGAGCTATGCACCAATCATCATAGGCATATTCCAATGTTTTACTCACAGATTCTGGCTCATCTCCTGTATTGATAAACCCATTTTGAATGTAAGAAGGCAGACCCAAATGTGGTAAAGTAGCCGAATGTTGCATTGCCTTTAATGCTAAATCTGCATCCCAATCTCTTATACCTTTTGCGTAGGCATCCGTAATAACGGGCACTGAATGATAGCCAATCATACAACCAGTGTAGTTTCCAGATAATTCCCAAACGGGTAGCTGACCGCCATCTTTGTATTGGCGAAGAAATGTTCGGATGAATTCGTTCGATCGCTTTTCATCAATGATGGTGTAAAGAGGATGCGTGGCTCGGTAGGTGTCCCACAGGCTGAAAACAGTGTACTGGTTTTCTCCTTCAGCTAGTTGACCTATTTCTGATTCATTTTGAATGGAATCTTTTCGAACCATTTTTCGGTAGCGCCCGTCAACATCCGAGAATAAATTCGGTGCAACCATTGTATGATACAATGCCGAATAAAAAATCACTTTGTCAGTTTCATCTCCCTCAACCTGAATTTTAGCTAATTCATTATCCCAAGCATGTTTAGATTCCTGGCGAATCAAATCAAAATCCCAATGCGGAATTTCTGATTTTAGATTAGCGGAAGCACCTTCAACATCAACAGCTGAGATGCCAACCTTGACGAGTAATTCGTCTCCATCTTTTAGGTTGAAATAAAAGGCCATTGTCTTTGGTTCGTGGAATGAATCTGGCTCAAAAATGGATTTTCCTTGAATCAAAGCCACAATTGAATCGATTGGTTTCGAGAACTGAATTTCAAAAAACACAACCTGATTTTCGGCCCAACTTTGTGAGCGCCTCATTCCTCTAATCGTGGTTCCATCTATTGGGTCTGTGGAATAATCCAATAGCTTATCACGATGTTCCAAATCTAAAATCACATGTGCCTTTTTAGCATCCTTAAAGATGTATCGATGGAACCCCGCTCGTTCTGTTGAAGTCAATTCTACCTTAATGCCTTCTGCCAACTCCATGGAGTAATAGCCGGCTTCGGCCACCTCAGTTTGCTTGTTGAAGTATGAAGCATAACCGCTATCTGGGGAGGTTTTGTAGCCATTATCATAGTGAACATCGCCATTGCAAGGTTTCAACAGAATGTCGCAGTAATCTCCTACTCCCGTTCCGCTTAAATGTGTGTGACTAAACCCATAAACCACCGAATCTGTGTAGTGATAACCACTACAGCCATCCCAACCTTCTATTCGCGTATCTGGACTCAATTGCACCATTCCAAACGGGCGAGTAGCCCCTGGAAAAGTGTGGCCATGACCACCCGTACCGATAAATGGATTCACATATTGGGCATTTCCACTTTTGTTTTTATTTGAGTCGCAAGATTGCAGCAGGGGCAAACTTGTAACAGCGATTAGAAGTAGAGTGCTTAGTCTCACTTTCATGCTGCAGCCTTTTTCTTAGCCCCAATTCCGTAGTAAAGGATGTATGCGTAGCAGGCTAGAATGAGAATCATGGCTAGTTTGAAACCTGCCAAATCGGTGAAATAGCCGTACAAAGGAGGAATAATGGCTCCGCCTACAATGGCGGTGCAAAGAATACCGGAACCTTGCGGTTTGAGTTCGCCCAAATCCGCAATTGCTACTGTGAAAATTGTAGGGAACATTATGGAGTTGAACAGTCCTACCGCCAAAATTGAAACCATGGCCGTAAGTCCTGTTGTTGACATTGAAATAGCCAACATTAGAAGAGCGCCAATGGCAAATCCTCCAAGTACTTTTCCGGGCGATAAAACACTGGTGAGATAAGCGCCTACAAAGCGGCCGACCATAGCACCTCCCCAATAGAACATTACAAATGCGCCTACAATGCCTTTGGCGTCAATGGTACTCAAATCGTTTGTATTGAGAATGGACTTTGAAATCCCTGAAAGGAAAGAACTGTCCTTGATGGCAACAGCCATATTCATGTCTAGAAAATAGCTCACCAAATAACTGCCAATGGCTACTTCTGCTCCCACATAAACGAAAATGCCAACGGCTCCCATCAGCAATCGTTTATTCTTCAATGCTTCAGTGTAGCTTCCAGCATGTTTAGTGTCTAGCACTTTCGGCAGTTTGGCAATGGCCACCAACCCTGCTAGGGCTAAAAGACAAAGAGCCAAAACCACAAACGGACCTTGAACTGCGGATGCTTCTGAAGCAAAATAGCTCAGTTTTTCTGCTTCTGTCAAAGCCGAAATTTCAGTGCCTGTATAGATGTTGTCGCTCAGAATAAACATGGCTCCAATAACTGGGGCAATGGTTGTTCCAACTGAATTAAAGGCTTGTGATAGGTTAAGTCTGCTAGAAGCCGTTCTTTCATCTCCCAGCACCGAAACGTACGGGTTGGCAGCAACCTGCAGAATGGTCATGCCTCCAGCTAACACGAAATAGCCCAATAGAAATATTTCAAACACCCGAAGTTGTGCAGCCGGCCAAAAAAGTAGACAGCCAATTCCCATTGTTGCCAACCCGAGCAACATGCCTTTTTTGTATCCAATTCTGGCTAAAATGAAACCAGACGGAATGGAAAGTAGCCCGTAGGCCATGAAAAACGCGAATTGAACCAGTCCTGCCTCGAAGTAGCTGAGTTCGAAAATTTCTTTAAGCCTAGGGATGAGTGAATCAACCAAAACCGTGATAAATCCCCACATGAAGAACAACGAGGTGACGACTATAAACGATCGCGAATAATTAGGCTTGGAAGAGTCGCTCATGGTTTGCAAAAACGTTTGGTTGTACAATAATCGCGAAAACAATGATTGTACTTCATTCGGCTAAATTCTTTCTGGTTTCTACCTTCACAGAATGTCGGAACGTAGAAAATTCCTAAAACAGGCCGGAATAGGAGCAGTTGCCATTGCAACTGGTCTTGCAGCAAAGGCTAAACCGAAGAATGTGAAGCTGCCTAGCGCTTCCAAACCTTTGGTTATTTCCACTTGGAAACACGGCATGGATTCCAATGCAAAGGCTTGGGAAATACTTAAGGAGAATGGTTATGCGTTAGATGCGGTGGAAGCCGGTGTTATGGTTGCCGAAAACGACCCAACAAATAGCTCGGTCGGTTATGGTGGCAGGCCAGATAGAGAAGGTAAAGTAACCTTAGACGCTTGCATTCAGAATGAAAAAAGCGATTGCGGAGCAGTATCGTTTTTACAAGACTTCAAAAACCCGATTTCCGTAGCTAGAAAGGTGATGGAGGAAACGCCACATGTTATGCTTTCTGGCGATGGAGCAAAGCAATTCGCGTTGCAACAAGGATTCGAAACCATGAATTTGCTCACCACAGAATCAGAATCCGAGTGGCGAAAATGGCTCAAAGAGTCGAAATACAAACCCGTAATAAACGTGGAAAACCACGATACAATAGGCATGTTGGCCTTGGATGCAGAAGGACGAATGTGTGGTGCGTGCACGACAAGTGGAGCTGCTTATAAAATGCATGGTAGGATAGGAGATTCGCCCATAATTGGAGCAGGACTTTTTGTTGATAATGAAGTAGGAGGAGCTTGTGCTACAGGTTTAGGTGAAGCGGTTATACGAGTTGCAGGTAGCGCCATGGTGGTTGAATTGATGCGAAATGGTGCAACACCTACTGAAGCTTGCTTCGATGTGGTGAATCGCATCATTAGAAAAAACGAAAATTTGGAAAACCTGCAGGTTGGATTTCTTGCAATGAATATGAAAGGCGAATACGGTGCGTATTCCGTTTACGAAGGATTTGATTTTGCATGCACTGATAAGGGGCATCACAACATGGTTAAAGCGGGTTTTGACAGGAAATGGTAAAGCTTCTAGCCTTTGAGTATACTCTTCAATCGAATAGAATTTATCAACTACTTAGTAATCTTCTTTGCCGACCGAAATTCAATACCGAAGTTTGGAGTGCCTAAACTGGTTGAGGTAGAATGAAAGATTCAGAAATATATAAACTCGTTTACGAAATTGTAACCGAGGCGATGATTGTTGCCGATCGAACAGGAACAATTGTCGAGGCCAATCCTTCAGCCGTAGAGTTGTTCAAGTACCCAATGGGAAAATTGGTGGGGATGAATGTGGATGAGCTTTTGCCCGAGGCCTTGCGTAAAATTCATTCTCAACACCGAGGCGACTATGGAGAAAGTCCGCAAAAGCGATCAATGAGAAGTGGAATGAGTCTGAGTGCGATGGATGCCGATGGAAAGATGATTCCTGTTGAAATTTCACTGAATCACGCAGAATTGGATGGCGAGTTGCGGGTGGTTGCTCTTATTACCGACATCACAGCAAGGAAAGAAGCAGAGAATCGTATGCTTCGGCTAAATCGGGAGTTGGAAGAAGGAGTTGTGCAGCGAACCACTGAGTTGAATGCAGCCGTAAAAGCGTTAGAAGAAAGTCAGCATCTCTACACGCTCATTGCTCAGAATTTTCCAGACGGAACCATCAACGTTCTCAATACAGAATTCAACTATGTTTTTGCCGAGGGCAGGGAATTCGTACGTAGCGGAATTGACCGTAAAAAGGTTATTGGACTGAATTACATCTCGCTGCTTCCGGAGCAATATCGAGAACATACACAAAATGAGTTAAGTAAAGTCTTCGAAGGAATTCCAAGGTCTTTTGAGATTGTTTCTAAAGGAAATACGTACATCATGAGTGCCGTTCCGCTCTATGATGAGGAAAAAGGTATAGATCGTTTGCTGTTGGTAGAAAAGAACATTACCGAACAAAAGCAAGCTGAGCACGACATGATAAATGCTCTAAATAAGGAACGCGAGCTAAATGAGTTAAAATCGCGGTTCGTTTCAATGGCTTCACATGAATTTAGAACACCATTAGCAACCATTCTGAGCTCTGTCAATTTGGTGAATCGCTATGCGGAGAATGATAATACCGAAGGCATTGCTAAACATGTAGGGCGAATCCGGAATTCGGTCAGAAACCTAACTTCTATCCTCAACGATTTCCTTTCACTCGAAAAATTGGAACAAGGAAAAGTGCAATTCACTCCGGAAGAATTCAGTGTGTGTGAGCTGGCGAGGTCGGTAACCGAAGAAATCAGCTCAATGACCAAAGATGGTCAGGAAATTCAGTTGAACTGCTGTCCGGGAGTTGATTCTTGCACATTGGGGGAAATAAACGGGCTAGATCCTCAACTCATCAGAAACATACTTTTTAACCTACTTTCTAATGCGGTTAAGTACAGTAAAGAAGAAACTGTGATATCGCTCACAATCCAAATCGGAGAGAACCTTATTATTACAGTTCAAGATCAGGGTATAGGAATTCCTTTGTCAGAGCAACAACATCTCTTCGAAAGGTTTTTTAGAGCCAAGAATGCAACACACATTCAAGGCACTGGTCTTGGTTTGAACATTGTGAAAAAACATGTAGACCTTATGAGTGGAACCATTGATTTTTCAAGTAAACTTGAAGCGGGAACCACATTTATTATCACTTTACCCCTTGAAGTAACTACACAATAATGGACAAAAAGAAGATTCTCATCATCGAGGATAATCCAGAAATGCGAGAAAATATTGCGGAAATTCTGGAACTCGCCAATTATGAAATTGTGACAGCCGAAGACGGAAAGAAAGGTGTGGCCGCAGCAAAATCAGAACGACCAGATTTAATTATTTGTGATGTAATGATGCCTGAACTGGACGGTTATGGCGTCCTTCATATTCTGGGAAAAGACCCCGTAACTCTGGCAATTCCATTCATATTTCTTACCGCAAAATCAGAATCTGTCGATGTGAGAAAAGGCATGGGAATGGGCGCAGACGATTACATTACCAAGCCGTTTGAAGAGATGGATTTGCTCGATGCTGTGGAAATGCGCCTCAAGAAAAGTGATGCTTTAAAAGCTGGTGGATCTACCAGAAACATTAGTGGAGTTCAAGGGTTTATGGCCACTGCTTCTGGTCAAGTAGTAGAACAGGTTACAAAGAACCATCGAACGAAAAGTTACTCCTTGCGCGAATACGTTTTTCGAGAAGGAGACACACCCATTTACCTCTATTTCTTGAACAAAGGCAAGGTTAAGACCTTCAAGATGAATGACGATGGCAAGGAGTACATAACCGGCTTGTACAACGCAGGTGATTTCTTCGGGTACGCCTGCTTACTGGAACACGCCAATTATGCCGAATCGGCACAAGTAATCGATGATGCTGAAGTTCTACTTATTCCCAAAGATGATTTCTACCATTTAATGAACTCAAACACGGAAGTAATCGGAAGTTTCATTAAACTTTTGGCCGATAATATCCACCAGAAAGAAGAGCAGTTGATTGAATTGGCGTACAGTTCTGTACGTAAACGAGTAGCCAATGCGTTGGTTCAGGTGTACGAGAAATACAATACAGAAAACCGCCCAGATTTCACCATTAGCTTAGGTAGAGAAGATTTAGCAAGCATTGTTGGAACTGCTACGGAAACGGTAATACGTGCGCTTTCTGAGTTCAAACAAGACGGTTACATCGAGTCTAAAGGCCGAGATATACATGTGCTCGATATTCAGGCACTGAAAAACTACCGGTTTTAAGACAAACTGATATTCGTCAGTTTTGCGTTTGAGTGCTATCACGCGCGGTTAACTGAAGCAGGTGCAACTTGCGCTGCATTTACCATCCATTTATGCCCAGTTTAGAGGAAAAAACCACTTGCTATCACTGTAGTGACGATTGCGTGGACGAGATCATTCACCTAGATGGTCATACGTTCTGCTGCAACGGTTGTAGCATTGTGTTTCAACTTTTGCAAGATGCCGGGCTAAATGAAACGTACGCCAATGGTCCGTTCGGTATTAAGCCCGAAACGCAAAAAGCACAGGAACTGAATTACCTAGATAATGCGGAGGTAAAAGAAAGTCTGCTCGATTTTTCGGATGGCAAGATGGCAAGGATTTCTTTTGAATTACCAGCCATTCACTGTAGTGCATGTGTGTATTTGCTCGAACGACTGGAGCGGTTGAACAAAGGCGTAAAGAAGTGCGAAGTCAATTTTGGGAAGAAGACAGCCAATATTCTGTTTGATGAAACCGAAGTTTCACTCAAAGAATTGGTGGTTCTGCTGTATTCCATTGGTTATGCGCCAAATCTCAACTTGGCAAAGTCGTCAGAAGCGAAAGACAAACCAATTGTTGATAGAACCCTCATGTACAAAATTGGGGTTGCTGGGTTCTGTTTCGGCAACATTATGCTACTCAGTTTTCCAGAATACCTGACAGGAAGTCAAGAGCTAGAAACCAAGTGGTCCATGCTTTTCAATTATTTGAATTTAGCATTGGCTTTGCCCGTTTTGCTGTATGCAGGTCGCGATTATCTGCTTTCCGCCTACAAAGGATTGAAAGTGCGGCATGTAAATATGGATGTGCCAGTTTCTATCGGAATGCTAGCCATTTTCGGTCGAAGTGCATTTGATATTATTTCAGGTTCAGGACCTGGGTTTCTTGATTCATTGGCTGGATTCGTCTTCTTCCTTTTGATTGGAAAATGGTATCAGGCCAAAACCTATTCTGGACTTTCGTTTGAGCGTGATTACAAATCGTTTTTCCCAATTGCGGTTAATCGAATCGGTGCTGATGGAGAAGTCAATGCCATTATGATTAAGCATTTGCTAACGGGAGATGAGATTCAAATTCATAATGATGAATTGATTCCATGCGATTGCGAATTGCTTTCTGATAAAGCATCCATCGATTACAGTTTTGTAACTGGCGAGGCTGCACCATCATCCAAATCGGAAGGAAATCGGATTTATGCAGGCGGCAAGAATCGGGGTTCGGTCATCCATTTACGTGTGATAAAACCCGTTTCGTCAAGTTACCTCACTTCACTTTGGAATAGCACAGATTCAAGCGATAAGGAAGATAAACCGCCTTTGCTGAATTTCTCAAACAAGATTGCATCGTGGTTTAGTGCTGCAGTGCTTTCAGTGGCGGCTATTACCGCTGTCTACTGGCTAATTGTTGACCCAACGAATTGGCTGAATACGACAACGGCCGTTCTCATTATTGCTTGTCCGTGTGCGTTGGCGCTGAGCATTCCGTTTACCTATGGCTCTATGATGCGGCATTTTGGACGACATGGATTTTTCGTGCGTTCGGTAGAAGCTATTGCCAAACTAGGACAGATTAACCATGTGGTTTTTGATAAAACGGGAACAATTACCATTCGCCAAAAAGACGGAGTAAGTTTTGCTGGAAATCCGATTTCAAAAGACCAGTTGGTTGCCTTGGTTAATGTGGCGCGGCAGTCGCTTCATCCGCTCAGTAAAACGTTCGTGGCGGCTCATCCCAAGTTTGAAGCAGTGCCTGTTGTCGGGTTTGTCGAGAATCCCGGTGTTGGGATTTACGGAATGGTAAACGGTGTGTTGGTCGAATTGAAGAATCCGAATCGATTGACAAACGCTGAACGCAAGATGTTTGATGGATGGCAATCGGAGCATCATGGAATGGGAAGAACCGCTGTACTAATAGATGGTCAACTTTGGGCGCGCGTTGAATTCACCACTAGTTACAGACATGGGCTGAAACATGTTGTCGAACAACTTCAAAAAGAGAATGAGGTTTCGTTGCTTTCTGGCGATAACGATACCGAAGCCGCAGCACTTAGCAGTTCCATGATTGCAGGTTTTTCTAAGGGAAACATGCGTTTTGATATGGATCCGCACGAGAAGAAAGCGTGGATTACTAAAAAGCAATCATCAGAAGAAACCAAAGTGTTGATGATTGGTGATGGATTGAATGACGCAGGCGCTTTGAAAGAAGCTCATTTTGGTATTTCCATTGCTGAAGACAATAGTCAGTTTACGCCTGCTTCAGACGGTATTTTAACTGCAGAATCGTTCGCGAAACTCCCGCAACTCATTACGTTATCTCGTCAAGCAAGATGGATTGTGATTTCTGCTTTTGCATTATCGATGGTGTATAACGTGATTGGCGTTTCGGTGGCTGTGCAAGGTTTGCTTTCGCCAGTTATGGCGGCTATTCTTATGCCATTGAGTTCGGTTTCTATTGTGCTTTTCACAACGGTGAGTTCGGCTGTTTTGGCGAAGATGCGGTTGAAGTAGATTCCCCCAAGTTGTACATTAGATTTGGATAAATAGAGGTTGATCTTCAAGCTTGTAAAAGCAGAAGGTATTCCCTGCTAACCTAGTAGTTCCCTGGCTGCACCAATATGTGAATGATGTAACTTAAAGAGAACGTTATGTAACGGAACACCCTCTGCCACCGCGCACCTTTGTCCATAACCATTCCGCCACAAACAATCGGAATAAGGAAAAGAGCACCAATACAATTCGCGCCAATGGCATTATTTCAAACAATCGAACACCTACGGTTCAGTAAATGGAAGTACTTGAGCACAGTGATGCTGTTCGTGCTTCTTTCTGTTACTTGGCACCATGCCCATGCGCAGAATGGTCATTTGAAATTCAAAGGAGTGATTGAACATGTTGATCAACACCTTGGACGGTCGCTCGTTACACTTTCTAAGATCAAGAACAGCGTTGACCCTGCCATCATCCTCGGTCAATACATGGTAGAAGGGAATAGTTGGGTCAGAACCAATTTTGGAGTACGGCAAAGTATACATACTCGAAGTGTCTTCAAATAGCGGCAGCGCCAAGCGATATCTTTTCATTACCAAAATCCCTCAAGATCATCCAAGGCGTATCGAAAGGATGGAGATGCCGATAGACATGTCGATGAGGGCGCGGAACCTATGGACCCCACAAGCAACGGCTACTATCAGCTATTCCTATGCAGCGGAGAAGTTTACTGAACGGGAGGCTACCGAATCGGAAAAAATCAAACTCGTTGGTTACGCCAGCGAGGATTCTGAAATCGTACGCAGTATAGATTCGCCTACGAGCAAACTTTTTCCCCAAAGCTTTCCCAGCGTCATATTGTTGAAAGCTCGCTGATTCCAATCTTCACAAGCTTTTATCCGTACGCATTCAAACACCAAAAGCCCAACGGGGCTCTTGAGGCATTGAGTACTGGCTTGTTTTAGCGCTATACTCAACCTTCTTTGCTCAATCTGAATTGATAGCCCAAGGAAAGCTGACTTTTGGAAACCGTTAAATGACTATTAGGAACGCCCAGATCTTACTTTCTGACTATTATCAGTTTTGCCTGTGACTCCACTCACTTGTTTTATTTTAGTCTGATAATTTCTTTGTCGAACCATCATGGAAGTCATCTTTTTACTCATAGCCATCAGCATTATAGCAGCCCTCGGGTTTTTAGCCGCCTTTCTGTGGGCAGTAAAATCGGGGCAGTACGATGACGATAAGACGCCAGCGATGCGCATTCTTTTTGACGATAAACAATCAACAGAAACCAATAAATAATTCGATGGAAAAGGAAACCTTCCGTTACGACAATACCATTGTCCGAAAATTTGCCTTCGCCACTATGGCGTTCGGTATTATCGGCATGTTGGTAGGACTTACTGCTGCCTTGCAGATGGTGGATCCAATGTTCAATTTTTTAACCCCGTGGCTCACCTTCGGTAGGATTCGCCCGTTGCACACAAATGCGGTGATTTTTGCCTTTGTTGGTAACGGAATTTTTATGGGGGTTTACTACTCGCTACAGCGTTTGCTGAAAGCAAGAATGTGGAGCGATGCCCTCAGCAATATTAACTTTTATGGCTGGCAGCTGATTATTCTTTCGGCCGTTGTTACGCTTCCTTTAGGTATTACAACTGGTAAGGAATATGCCGAGTTGGAATGGTGGATTGATATCTGCATCGCACTTATTTGGGTGGTGTTTGGATTGAACATGTTCATGACTATTTTGAACAGAAGAGAGCGACACTTATACGTAGCTATCTGGTTCTACATTGCCACGTTTGTAACGGTTGCCATGCTGCATATCGTCAACAGCTTTGAGCTTCCAGTTTCAATGTTTAAGAGTTACAGTTGGTACGCTGGTGTGCAAGATGCGTTGGTACAGTGGTGGTACGGACACAACGCAGTTGCGTTCTTCTTAACTACGCCTTATTTGGGGTTGATGTACTACTTTATTCCAAAGGCGGCTAACAGACCAGTTTACTCGTACAGACTATCGATTGTTCACTTTTGGGCACTGATTTTTATCTACATCTGGGCTGGTCCTCACCACTTGCTTTACACAGCGCTTCCTAATTGGGCGCAGAACTTAGGTGTAGTTTTCTCGCTTATGCTGATTGCTCCAAGTTGGGGTGGTATGCTTAACGGATTGCTTACCCTGCGCGGAGCTTGGGACAGGGTGCGAGAAGATCCTGTGCTGAAGTTCATGGTGGTTGCACTTACGTGCTACGGTATGAGCACGTTTGAAGGACCGATGATGTCGCTGAAGAACGTGAATGCCATCAGTCACTTTACAGATTGGACTATTGCCCACGTACATATTGGTGGATTGGGTTGGAACGGTTTCCTCACATTCGGAATTCTGTATTACCTCATTCCAAAAATGTGGAAGACAAAGGTGTACTCTATGAAGTTGGCCAACTTCCATTTCTGGATTGGAACACTTGGAATTATCTTCTATGCAGTGCCACTTTATTGGGCTGGTTTTACCCAGTATTTGATGCTAAACGAGTTTACAAAAGAAGGTTTCTTGGCTTATCCAAACTTCCTTGAAACGGTTACGCAGATTAAACCAATGTACGCTGCGCGTGCCTTTGGTGGCACCCTTTATATCATTGGGGTAATTGCTATGCTTTACAACCTACGTATGACTATGAAAATAGGAACGTTTGAAGCCAATGAAGAAGCAAGCGCTCTTCCATTGGAGAAGCTCACATCCATTAAAGGCGAAGGCTGGCACCGAGTAATTGAGCGTAAGCCAATTCAGTTGATGATTTTCAGTTTGATTGCCGTTGCCATTGGTGGAGCTATTGAGATTATTCCAACCATGCTTATCAAGAGCAATATTCCAACTATTGCAAGTGTAAAACCTTACACTCCGCTAGAATTGGAAGGCCGCGATATTTATGTGAGTGAGGGTTGCTACAACTGCCACTCGCAAATGATTCGCCCATTTAGAGCTGAAACGGAGCGTTATGGCGAATACTCTAAAGCAGGCGAATTCGTATATGACCACCCATTCCAATGGGGATCGAAACGAACGGGTCCAGACCTTCATCGTATTGGCGGAAAATACACGGACGCCTGGCATTACAACCACATGTTAGACCCATCAAGCATGTCGCCAGAAACACTCATGCCATCTTATCCGTGGTTGTTTGACAAGGAGATTAACATAGATCTGATTCCAAATAAGATTCGCGCCATGCAAACGCTCGGTGTTCCTTATCCTGAAGGCTATGATCAAATTGCTGTAGACGACCTGAACTATCAAGCAGAAAAGATTGCCAACGGACTTGGTGAACAGGGAATTGAGGCGCTTCCGAACACAGAGATTATTGCACTGATTGCTTACCTGCAACGATTAGGAACGGACATCAAAGTGAAAGAACAGAAATAATTGAACGACTCTTTAGCCTCTCCGCCTTAGGCGGAAGGTTGGAGGGGCTAATTAAAAAGTCATGCTCAAGTTTGTTAAACATCACATGGATACCATAGCAGGAATTGAAATATATCCGCTCATATCCTTTGTCATTTTCTTCACGTTTTTCTGTGCGGTTGCGGCCTACGTTATCTGGCAACGGAAAGATCATTTTACCAAGATGAGCATGATGCCACTTGAGGAAGAAGAAATTGTGAACTCAAAAACCATTACCCAATGAAAATCAATTGGAATAACACAAAAATGAAAGCCTTGGCCGTGGCTATAATGGCCGTTATCATGCCGTTTTTAAGCATGGGTCAAGAAGGAAACCACACCCCAGCTTGGCGAGGAATTGTTTCTGCCAATGACACCTCCGTATTTTGGGTTTTGGCAGCATTGGGCGTTCTTCTACTTATCCTTATTTGGGTAGCCGCTGGCGTAACCAAAGGCCTTATCGGGGATAAGGAAATTTGGAAAAATAAGTGGAGCACCAGTGCAAAAAATGCGGTGGCCTTTGCTGGACTAACCATGCTTGCAGGCACTACCACCCTTTATGCAGCTGAGACTTCCACTTCATTTTTCGAAATGTCGGATGATTTGTTCTGGATTATGGTTGTGGTAGATGTGTTTCTAACGGTGGTGCTGTTTGCCATGCTTCATAATTTAAATGGCCTTATAGCTTCGTTGCGCTCCGCCAAAGTAGAGGAGGAAAAAGCTTCTAGTACTGCTAAAACTAAGGTTACTAGAGGTTTTTGGGAAGGAAGTCTTTCCGAGGCAGTTCCTGTGGAATTGGAAGCTGACATTCTACTCGATCATGAGTATGACGGCATTCGCGAATTGGACAACAAACTTCCGCCATGGTGGCTATACATGTTCTATGCAACCATCGTGTTTGGCTTTGTGTACCTCGGGTATTATCAGTTTACGCCAGGAAACACGCAGCAAGATGAATACGAAGCACAACTGGTTGAAGCTGCTGCCGAAAAAGAGGCGTATTTGGCCAAAGCAGGAGCCAATGTAGATGAAAACACCGCAACGGTTCTTACAGGCGCAGCCATCGAAAATGGTAAAAAGACATTTGAATCTCTCTGTATTGCTTGTCATGGCCCTTCGGGTGGAAGCTCGCCAAGTGGTGTTGGGCCAAACCTTTCCGATGAACATTGGATCAATGGTGGCGGTATCAAAAACATCTTCAAGGTTATTAAATATGGTGTTCCAACAAAAGGAATGATTGCTTGGGAAAGCCAGATGACACCAGTACAAATTCAGGAAGTTTCTTCGTACATCATTTCGCTTCAAGGTTCAAACCCTGAAAATGCGAAGGAGCCACAAGGTGAAGTGTGGACAGAGGGAGCTTCTACGGATGCAGCTACTGCGGAAGAAGCACCAGCAGAGGAAGCTGTTGAAGTTGAAGAGATTAAACTCTTAAAAGATGCGGCTTCACTTGCGAGCGGAAAAAAAGTTTTTGATGCTATGTGTGTGGCGTGTCATGCGACTTCTGGCGGCAGTGCCCCAAGTGGTATTGGCCCCAATCTTACTGACGAATACTGGCTGCAAGGTGGCGGTATCAGTAATATTTACCACACCATTAAAGTTGGTGTTCCTGCAAAAGGAATGATTGCTTGGGAATCCTCTCTTTCGGCACATCAAATGCAAGAAGTTGCTTCTTATATCGTGTCGTTAAAAGGGTCAAATCCTGAAAATGCCAAAGAGCCTCAGGGCGAGAAGTGGGAAGATAAGTAGAGGCTGAGCGTCTTTAAGAACGCTCGACAAAAAGAAAGAGAGCATGGAGACGAAGGATGAAAAGGGAACATTTCGAGACCACTTGTCCACGATGGATGAGAGTGGTAAACGGAGATGGATTTACCCCAAAAAGCCGTTCGGACAATACTGGAATGCGCGAAAAATAGTCAGCTATGTGCTGCTTGTGGTTCTGTTCGCTGGTCCATTCATCAAAATAGATGGTGAACCACTGTTTATGGTGAATATCCTTCTTAGGAAGTTCGTCATTTTCGGCAAAGTCTTCTGGCCACAAGATTTCTATCTGTTCGGATTGGCCATGATAACCTTCGTGGTTTTTATCGTGCTATTTACCGTGGCTTTCGGGCGTTTGTTCTGCGGATGGGTGTGCCCGCAAACCATCTTCATGGAAATGCTATTCCGAAGAATTGAATATTTGATTGAGGGTGATTGGAAGCACCAACAGCGCTTAGATAAAATGCCTTGGAATGCGGAGAAAATCCGCAAGAAAGGCCTGAAACACTTCCTGTTTTTCGTTATCTCCTTCCTCATCGCCAACACATTTTTGGCATATATCATTGGCAGCGATGCACTTATTGAAATTATCACAGCTCCGCCAAGCCAGCACTTAGGCGGTTTCCTTGCCATTATTGCGTTTACGTTTGTTTTCTATGGCGTTTTTGCCCGCTTGCGCGAACAGGTTTGTACCAATATTTGTCCGTACGGAAGATTGCAAGGAGTTCTTTTAGATAGAAATTCGATGATTGTGGCATACGACCACAATCGTGGGGAATCTACTGCTGGAAGAAGTTCTTGGCGCAAAAGTGAAGACAGACAAACGGCAGGCAAAGGCGACTGTATTGATTGCAACGCTTGCGTAGATGTTTGCCCCACGGGAATTGACATCCGTAACGGCACTCAACTCGAATGCGTGAATTGCACCGCATGTATGGATGCCTGCGACCATGTGATGGAAAAAATCGGATTTGACACAGCACTTATCGGCTACAAGAGCGAAGAAAGTATTGAGACGGGCAGCAAATTCAGCTACACCACGCGGCTAAAAGCGTACACCGCTGTACTCGGAATTCTGGTAATTGCCATGGTGGCGCTCATCATTACAAGGGCCGATATTGGAGCTACTATTCTGCGTACTCCAGGAATGTTGTACCAAGAAGGCGAAAACAATACGATTACCAATTTGTATAACTATAAGGTTATCAATAAAACAGCCGAAGACATGAACCTTACGTTTCATGTAGTGGATGGTTTGGGAGAAGTGAAAATGGTAGGCGAGGAATACAAGGAACTACTTGCCCAGGGAACAGCTGAAGGCGTCCTTTTTATCGCTATTTCTAGAGACGAACTGGAGAAAATGAAAACCAGAATTACCTTGGGTATTTACAATGGTGATGAACTGATTAAGAAGATTAACACCAATTTTATTGGCCCACAACCGAAGAAATAATGGCGTTTACAGAGACCTTTAAGGTTTTTGAAACCTTGAAGGTCTTCAGCTAGGAATTAAAACAAACAAAAATGAACTGGGGTAAAGGCATAGCATTGGTTTACATCACTTTCGTGATTGGTATGCTCGGATTGGTTTACCTAGCAGTTAGTCAGGATTTTGATTTGGTTGCTGATGATTATTACGAACAGGAAATCGCTTATCAGGGTCGCATAGACCAAATGACAAATGCCGCTGCTGATGGACAGAAAGTGACCATCTCTAAAAAAGATGGTAGTTATAATCTTACTTTCTCAGAAGCAGTGGAAAATGTGAAAGTCCATTTCTTCCGTCCCTCTGATGACGCCAAGGATTTTAAGATGGAAGAAGCACAGGTAGAGTCGGTCATGTCGGTTGCATCTGAGCAATTGGCGCTTGGAAAATACCTCGTAAAAGTAGAGTGGCAAGCCAACGGTAAAACCTATTTCCAGGAGCAAGATTATATCGTTAACTGATGTTTTTGACTGCCTTTGCTATAGGAGCCCTCGGCAGTTTTCATTGCATTGGTATGTGTGGTCCCATTGCACTTTCGGTGCCGATGGGCGGAAAGCATGGATTAATTGGCGTACTGCGTGCATTAGCATACAATCTAGGTCGAATTTCAACCTACGCTCTGCTCGGATTGATTGTCGGTTTTCTGGGAAAACACATCGCTATTGGTGGCTATCAACAGGCTCTTTCAATCTCCGTTGGTGTGTTGATTCTGGCGTTTCTTATTCTTCCCAAAACCATCACCAAAAAACTAGACCCAACATCCACATTCGCGAAGCTATTTCTGAAGTTGAAATCAACCTTTAGAGGCTTGTTTCAAAGTAAAAATGCTTTTGGTCCGCTCGTTTTAGGTTTGATAAACGGCCTTCTTCCCTGCGGCTTAGTTTACGTTGGATTGGCAGGTGCCTTGGCGCTTGGTGATCCTATTTCAAGTGCTCAATTCATGGCGGCATTTGGCCTCGGAACCGTTCCGATTATGATTTCAATCATATTTCTCGGTGACCTCATTTCGATTCAGTGGAGAACGAAAATCCGAAAATTGATGCCAATTATGTTTGCCATCATGGGAGCACTTTTTATCCTTCGAGGAATGAACCTCGGTATTCCGTACATCAGTCCAAATTTGGATGTGACGGAAGTTGGGGGTGTTCCACAATGTCACACTCCATGAACACAAAGCTTATTCAGAAATACAATATCCCAAGTCCACGCTATACCAGTTATCCGACAGTACCTTATTGGAACACAGCTGAATTTGATAAGGATGAACACCTGACCCGTTTGGCGGCCAGTTATAAGAAAGACAAAGCAGAAGGACTCTCTCTTTATATTCATTTACCGTATTGCGAAAGCCTTTGTACCTACTGCGGATGCAACAAGCGCATTACCAAAAACCATAAAGTAGAAGGCCCATACATAGAAGCCGTTTTGCAAGAATGGCGAATGTATGTGGAGGTTTTGGGCGAAAAACCAAAGCTAGCTGAGTTGCATTTAGGCGGAGGAACGCCTACTTTTTTCTCGTCCGAAAATCTAGCGCTGCTAATGGATGGTATTCTGAAATACGCGATTGTTAGCGACAAGGCGCAGTTCAGTTTTGAGGCGCATCCGAACAATACTACCGAGAAACATCTTCGTGCATTGCGAAAAAAAGGGTTCAACAGAATCAGTCTTGGCGTTCAGGATTTCGACCCAGTCGTTCAACGCACCATCAATAGAATGCAGTCATTTGCTCAGGTTCGCAAAGTGACACAGGAAGCACGGGTTGTCGGATTCCGTTCCATCAATTACGATCTTATTTACGGTCTTCCAAAGCAAACAATGGAAGGTTTGAATGATACGTTTGATAAAGTTTTGGTGCTCAATCCAGATCGCATTGCATTCTACAGCTATGCGCACGTTCCGTGGAAAAGTCCATCGCAACGTGGTTATGACGAAAGCGATTTGCCTGATGAGAATATGAAGATTGCTCTTTACAATGCTGGTAAAGAAAAGTTATTGAATAGCGGCTATGTTGAAATTGGTATGGATCACTTTGCTAAACCGAATGATGGACTAGCAATTGCTGCCAAAAACGGTGGAATGCATCGGAATTTCATGGGCTACACAGAAGCCAAAAACGACACTCTAATTGGGCTTGGAGTTTCAGCCATTAGCGATGCTTGGAGTTCATTGGCTCAAAACCCAATTGCGGTAGAAGCATACCTAGAGTGGATTGAGAAAAAACAGCTTCCACTGGTGAAAGGACATCTTCATTCTGAAAGGGATCTTATTATAAGAAGGGCTATTCTTGATTTAATGTGCGCTTTCAACTGTAAGCTAGACTATCTTCTTGAAGAGGAAAGAGACCTGGTTGTGAATAGGCTTTCTGAGCATGTGGCAGACAACCTTTTGATAATTGATAAAGACGGAATTAAGGTAAAACCAGAAGGACAGGCTTTCATTCGCACCATTTGTATGGCTTTAGACGAATACGTTTGGAACAAAGATTCGAGCCAACAGATGTTCTCAAAGAGTGTTTGATTCCTAATACTGATTATCAACTTCCTGCTTATACTGATTTAAGTCCTTTTCCGAACGTGCAGTTGACTGCACCTTTGGTCGCTTATTAAACATTACAAATGCAGCACAAAACCATTATTGAACCGTTTCGCATTAAGAGTGTAGAGCCAATTCAGTTGTCTACGGAAATCCAGCGAATTGAAAACTTAAAGAAGGCCCACTTCAATCCGTTCCTCTTATTATCAGACCAAGTAATAATCGATTTGCTTACCGACAGCGGAACCTCTGCAATGAGTTCGGCACAATGGGCTGGTATTTTGGAAGGAGACGAAGCTTATGCGGGTTCACTTTCGTGGTTGCGGATGGAGAAGGTTATCAAAGACCTGACTGGTTTTGAATTTATTTTACCAACTCATCAAGGTCGTGCTGCCGAGCGAATTATATACGGACATTTGGGTGGAGCGGGCAAAACCTTCATCAGTAATACGCATTTCGATACAACGCGTGCCAATATTGAATTTTCAGGAGCTGAAGCATTTGATATTCCAATAGAAGCTGCTCACGACATGCAGAATTTCCATCCTTTCAAAGGCAATATGGATGTGTCCAGGTTGGAGAAATTGATTGCAGAAAAAGGACCGGAAAATATTGGGGCGGTTATCCTAACGGTTACCAATAATAGCAGTGGCGGACAGCCTGTAAGCATGGAAAATGCCGAGCAGGTTGCTGCAGTTTGCAAGAAATTCGGAGTACGGTACTTATTAGATTGCTGCAGAATTGCGGAGAATAGTTATTTCATCAAGCATCGCGAAGCTGGTTTTGAGAACCATACCTATAAGCAAATTGCCCAGCAAATGTTTGCCTTGGCGGATGGTGCCGTGATGAGCGCCAAAAAGGATGCGTTGGTGAATATGGGCGGATTTCTTGTGCTGAGAGATGAGGAATTAGCGGATGCTTGCAAAAGCTTGCTCATTATAACCGAAGGTTTTACCACCTATGGCGGACTGTCTGGTAGAGATATGGAGGCAATGGCCATTGGATTGGAGGAGGTTTTTGATCCGTATTATTTGCAGTATCGCATCAAAAGCACGGAATATTTAGGTTCAAAACTCAGAGATATGGGTGTGCCACTTATATGGCCAACGGGTGGACATGCAGTTTATATTGATGCCAAGGCATTGTATTCCCACATCCCCTCGGAGCAATACCCTGGACAAGCATTGGTCTGTGAGCTGTATCGATTAGGAGGTATCCGTTCAGTAGAAATTGGTTCGGTGATGTTTGGGAAGTACGATGAGGAAGGCAAACTCATTCCAGCTCCAATGGAATTGGTGCGATTGGCTATTCCACGTAGAGTGTACACGCAAAGCCATATTGAATATGTGATTGAGACTTTTGCCCAAATTATGAAGGAGCGTGAAAATGTAAAAGGTTATAAAATCACCAAAGAGCCTAAATTCTTAAGGCATTTCACAGCTCATTTCGAACCAATTTGAGGATTGCTTTCGAAGAATAGTGTAGAATGAATGAAAGACCTGTCAATAGACCAAGACCCGCTGTTCCAAATCCAATGATAAAGGGCGTTATACTTTCCATTATTTCCTGATGTGGAAGTTGGTCTATAATGGTCATTTTTCCTTTGATTAATCCTGCCGTAACCAAGCAGCAAAAGAATACCAACAACGAAATATTACTAATCCAATATCCAGCAATAACAGATTTTGGCCTGTCCGTATCTACTTCTGTTGTTGGTCGCAGTACAAAGAAGACGGATGCTAGAAGAATCATTGTGTTAATACCGATGGTACTACCCATGGCATGAGCAACTGTAATGTGCGTGCCATGTGTGTAAATATTAATGGCAGGAACAGATATTAAAAGCGCCAAGGTCAGGTTAATAAAAATCCAACCTTCGCAGGCCATAAGGAACAAATACGGTAAACGATGTGCCAATTGTTTGGCTGTTCCAATGGTCGATTTCCACGTCCATATAATACGTGCTAAAATGATTAGCTCAGTCATGCTGATGCTGTAAGCTACAATCTTTACCCATGGTGCAGCCGGAATGATGTACGTGTGATGCGCCCAACCAAATAGTAGATTGGTGAAGCCTAGGAAATACATCAGAAAAGCCATTCGAGAACGTGAGACCTGTGGATTCCCGCTAATCTTTTCCATCAGAAAAATGGATGTTCCGTAGACCAGCATATTCCAAGAACCGACAAGCGCTCCGTACGATTTCCATTGAATCGTGAGTTCGCGGACCACATTTCCGCGCACATACGGAATAATCCAAGAGTTGGCCTCTAGGAAACTGATAAAGAAAAACAGGATGCCCGTAGTCCACATCCAATAGTGTACGGGCCAATTTTTCAATTTATAAACAGTTTTAAAAAAGTTAAAACCGAAAAGAATCCATGAGATTAAGATGGGTATCGCAAGAATAGGAGGAAACTCCCAGTACTCGCGTCCGCCAAATTTCCCGAAGATGTACGATCCCAAAATGACCAAACCTGTAAGAAGGAAGATGCCCAAATGCCAACTGGCCAGTTTTTCCGAGTACAGTTTGGCGCCAGCATGTTTTGGCAGATAATAATAAATACCTCCTATGGACGTCAGGAATATCCAAGCAACTACCAGCGAGACATGCAGCGGTCGTGATTTAAAGAATGGCAAGAAATCAAAAAGCTCGGGATAAACGAATTGAAATGCACCTATAGAACCAAAAATCAGCCCCAACCAAAGACTGAACATTCCACATAGGATGAATAATAAACCAGTGCGACCGCTATTCATTTTCAATAGTATTTGGCCGAACGTCTCCGTACCAAGTTGCTTCAAAATCGGTGATGGGATAATTGGCTGCGGCTCCAACGTATTCCAAATAATCGAGTAAATCGCTAACCTCTTGCTCACTCATTTCAAATTTGGGCATCTTGGCGGTACCGGCTTGGATGAACGCCTGAGCATATAACCTTCCTTTTGCCTGAGAACTTATAACGTTCGTAAGATCTGGCCCCATGTATCCGCCCAAACCATAAATCTGATGACAAGAGATACAGTTGTACTTGTGAAAGATGAGCTTTCCTTGCTCAGCATTTTCCGTGTACATCTCTTGTCCCTTGGAATAATTTGTTCCTTCCGTGTAAATCAGAAAAGAGTAGCATGAAAAACTTATTATAAGCATCCAGAAAACAAGACGCTTTGTGCTTAATTTAAGTACCGGAAATGGCTTATCAATCACTAGCTTACGTTGAGTAATAATTACAAAATTACTATAGCGTCACCCTAAATATATGATATGAATCACAGAATATTGGTCTGTGGAGATACATATTTTTGCACCCTAAATACAGGCTTAATGACTAAGATTAGGATTACCAAAATCTTCCATTTCGAAATGGCTCATGCACTGCATGGATATGATGGTAAGTGTGCACAGATACACGGTCATTCCTACGAGCTTTCAGTAACCGCCATTGGCGAACCAATACATGATACTTCGAACCCAAAATTGGGAATGGTGATGGATTTTGGTGTGCTGAAGAAGTTAGTTAATGAAGCAATTGTGAATGAATTGGATCATGGATTGATACTATCAAACCAATCGGAGAAGCTTTCCAAGTCCACCACACAATTGTTCGACCGCGTGGTTTATGTTCCGTTTCAACCTACGTGCGAGAACTTACTTTCTGACATGGCCGAAAAGCTGCAGAAAGTGCTACCGCAAGAGGTAAAGCTACACTCACTGAAATTGGTTGAGACCCCGAGCAGTTATGCCGAGTGGTTTGCCACTGATAATTGATCAGCTACTAGGTCGGTGTTGAAATAGCCACCAATATTCGATTTCCGTTCTAACGATTGTTGCACAATCAGCGTGGCAACTGCAAGCATGTTTCTCAGTTCATGCCCTTCGGTTGAGAGCTCACCATTCAGAAATGCACGTTCCAACTCCGATGACATTTGCTTCAAACTGGTAAGGGTAGATTTCAGGTTAACATGGTTGCGAATGATGCCAGCATGTGCCTCCATTATAGCTCTAAGCTCCAATCGAATTTCTTGGTAGGATTCTAATCCCATTGAAGGTAACTCCGCGGATTTCAAAGTGGTATTGATGTGCTTGATTTCTGCCGAGGCAGCGCAACATCTGTGTGCCATTACCAGCGCTTCCAACAACGAGTTTGATGCGAGACGATTGGCTCCATGCAACCCTGTGTTGGCACATTCGCCAATAGCGTATAGGTTTTTGACGGATGTGGCGCCATCAAGGTCGGTATCAATTCCGCCACACATATAATGCGCGGCTGGCTTTACGGGAATAGAATCATGCTGAAGATCTATCCCTAATTCGTTGCATTTTTTTGAAATCGTTGGAAAATGCGTTTTCATTTCCTTTTTATCGATGGAGGTGCAATCCAGAAACACGCACTTTGAACTTGTGCTTTCCATCTCAGCAAACACAGCACGCGAAACAATATCACGCGGAGCAAGGTCTTTCTGCGGATGATATTTCTCCATGAAATACTCACCGCGACTGTTTTTTAGTCGAGCTCCGTCACCCCGAACAGCTTCAGAAATGAGAAAAGGACCGGTCAATTCTGGATGAAAAAGTGCCGTTGGATGAAACTGAATGAACTCCATTCCGCTAACTTTTGCGCCCGCCCGTTGTGCCATGCCAATTCCATCGCCAGTGGCTATACTCGGATTGGTGGTGTAAGCGTAAACCTGACCAATTCCTCCTGTTGCAAGCACAGTTACAGGACTTTGAAGAACGGAAACACGCCCTTTTTGATCCACCTGATAAACTCCAATACATTCGCCAGAAGGTGAGGTAATCAAATCAATTACCATTCGACCTTTGAGCAGTTCAATATTCTTTAGGCCACGAACACGCGCCAGCAGAACATCTGCCAATTCCTTTCCAGTTTTATCTCCTCTGTGGACGATTCTGTTGGCCGTGTGGCCTCCTTCTCTTCCGAGAGAAATATGCCCATCCTGATTATCGAAATGCGTTCCCCAACTCATCACTTCCTTCACTCGTTCTGGCCCTTCTGTAATAATGCTGCGTACCGCTTTCGGGTCGCAAAGACCATCTCCAGCAATCAGCGTATCCTCAATATGCCGTTCAAAACTGTCTGAATTTGTGTCGGTAACCACCGCAATTCCACCTTGCGCGTGGCGTGTATTCGACTCCAGCGTTTTACTTTTGGTAATGACCGTTATTCGCTTTTCGGGATGTCGTTCTGCCATTTTTATGGCATAGGTCAGCCCAGCCACTCCCGAGCCAATAACCAGAAAATCGGTCGCGCTTACTTCTTCGGAATGTGCTTGAGGCATTCTTGCAACGGTTTCAGTGCTTTGAGACGTAATTCTTCATCTATGAGAATCTCTGGACTGTTGTTTTTTAGGCAACGGTACAGTTTCTCCATCGTGTTCATTTTCATGTAAGCGCACTCGCTGCAAGCACAGGTATTATCCTCTACAGAAGGCGCAGGAATGAGTGTTTTATGCGGCACATCCTGTTTCATCCGATGCAGAATTCCTGCTTCGGTGGCCACAATAAACTGGTCGTTCTTGCTTTCGCGAACGTAACGGATCATGGCTGCTGTGGAGCCGATGAACGATGCCGTTTTGAGTACATGCGCTTCGCTTTCGGGATGCGCAATGATCTCAGCATTCGGAAATTCTCGGTGCAAATCGAGCAGTTTGTCGATGGAGAATGCTTCGTGAACCATGCAAGCACCATCCCACAGCAGGAGGTCTCTACCTGTTTTCTCCGCCAAATAAGCTCCCAAGTTTTTATCGGGAGCAAAAATGATGGGCTTATCCTTCGGAATGCTGTTGATAATCTGCTCCGCATTGGATGAGGTGCAGATAATGTCCGTCATCGCTTTTATCTCGATAGAACAATTGATGTAGCTGACCACAAGATGATCTGGATGTGCATCCAAAAAAGCACGGAATTCCTTTGGCGGACAACTGTCTGAAAGAGAGCATCCTGCCTTCATATCGGGTAGCAATACCGTTTTAGTCGGATTGAGAATCTTGGCAGTTTCTGCCATGAAAAGCACACCCGCAAACACGATCACATCAGCCTCGGTGTTGGCTGCCCATCGCGCTAGCTCTAAGCTATCGCCAACATAATCTGCAATATCTTGAATATCAGGTTCCTGATAATAATGAGCAAGAATAACCGCATTGCGCTGCTTACGCAATGCATCAATTTTCTCGTTCAGAGAAAGTTCAACGGTATTCTTATCGATGGTAATGGAATTCATGAATGGCAAAAATCGGTGATTATCCGCATTATAAAATGATACGGAACAGGTTTAAGCGGTTATTTCACTTTTTGAACTGTAATCCATGCATCAGAAAAACGCTTCCTGAAAGTAATACCAATGCTCCAAACTGGTGCAACACGCCTAACCAGACAGGCACGAGGTAGAGCAAAGTGAATACACCAAGCGTAAATTGTGCGATGACCACCAACACAAGAAACTGAACACTTTTCTGCTGAAAGTTGTTCAGCGCTTCCTTTCGCGCAACTAGCCAAACGTATCCGACTATGGCGACTACGACAAACGCAAACGTGCGGTGAACAAATTGCACGGAAACAATTTGCGAGAATAGACTTGATAAACCATCGTTCTGCAATCCAAGAATAACTGAGGCTGGAATCCAATCAGCACCCATTTTAGGCCAAGTGGGGAAGACCAATCCAGCTTTGAGACCTGCCACGAAAGCACCGAAAATAATCTGCAACGAGATGACCCCAACGAGCAAACGAGCAAGAATCGCCAATCGTTTTGAAGCGGAATTTGGTCTATCTGGTCGTTGAATGGATAAAACGATCCACAGAATGTAACAGAAGGTGAGGAAGGCTGCGCTGAGATGAATGGCTAGTCGATAATGACTTACGCTCGGTCGATTGACCAGTCCACTCTTCACCATAAACCAGCCGAGAAAACCCTGTAATGCGCCCAAACCGAACAAAGCCAAACTTTGAAAGATGAGTTTCCTGCTCATGCTTTTTCTAACAAGAAAAATGATGAACGGGATGATGAAAACCATCCCGATTAAACGGCCGATGAGGCGATGTAGATACTCCCAAAAGAAGATCGATTTGAACTCAGAAAGTGTGAAATGGCTGTTCACTTTCTGATATTCGGGGAACTGCTTGTATTGCTCAAAAACCTCCTGCCACTCCGCATCGTTCAAGGGTGGAATGGTTCCCATAATCAGTTTCCATTCGGTAATGGAAAGTCCAGAATGAGTGAGTCGTGTAATCCCACCAATCAATACCATTCCAGCGATCATTGTTGCGCCCGCAATGAGCCAAATCACAATCCATTTCTTATCACGCATGGGCGCAAAAGTAGGGCTATCCGATATGGTTTAAAAATATGATATACATCATACAACGACCCGTTTAAAATGTTGAAGATCGCGGTATCAAAAAAACGATACGTGATGAAGACAAAAACACGGTCATGGGCCGAACCTTATAAGATTAAAATGGTGGAACCAGTGTTCGAATCCACCATCGAGCAACGAAAGATTGCCATTGAAGAAGCAGGTTATAACACGTTTCTCTTGAAATCGGAAGATGTGTACATCGATTTGCTGACCGATAGCGGCACATCCGCCATGAGCGATCGCCAATGGGCTGGAATGATGATGGGTGATGAGTCTTATGCAGGCAGTCGCAACTACTACAACTTGGAAAATGCCGTAACCGAATATTATGGCTACAAGTATTTGATACCAACGCACCAAGGCCGTGGCGCGGAGAATATCCTGTCTCAGATCTTAATCAAACCCGGTGATATTGTTCCTGGAAACATGTATTTCACCACTACACGGCTCCATCAGGAATTGGCTGGTGGAACTTTTGTGGATGTGATTATTGATGAGGCGCACGATCCGTTGAGTTTACATCCGTTCAAAGGAAATGTTGACTTGGATAAACTTGAAGCGCTCATTGAGAAACATGGAGCAGAAAAGATTCCTTATGTGTGTATTGCCACCACGGTAAACATGGCGGGCGGACAGCCCATTTCCATGCAAAACCTGAAGGATTTGAGAGCCCTGACTTCTACGCATGGCATCAGCGTAATACACGATATGACACGGGTTGCCGAGAATGCTTTTATGATTCAACAGTTGGAAGAGGGCTACGCGGATAAGTCGGTGAAAGAAATAGTGAAAGAGATTTGCTCTTATACCGATGGGGCAACCATGAGCGCCAAGAAGGATGCAATGGTAAATATTGGTGGTTTTATGGCCACAAACGATTACGATGTGTTTGAAGAAGCACGGAATCTTGTTGTGATTTATGAAGGACTGCACACCTACGGTGGATTGGCAGGACGTGATATGGAAGCAATGGCCATTGGTATTGCCGAATCGGTTCAGGATAAGCACATTGCAGCACGCGTTGGTCAGGTTCAATATTTAGGAAGGAAATTGCACGAAGCTGGAGTTCCGATTGTTTTGCCTGTTGGTACGCACGGTATCTTCCTTGATGCGAAACGCTTTTTGCCACACATTCCGCAGGAGCAATATCCTGCTCAATTGTTGGCTGCAGAGTTATACCTCGAATCGGGTGTAAGAGCCATGGAGCGCGGTGTGGTTTCGGCAGGTAGAAACAAAGAAACAGGAGAAAATTATATGCCTGAGTTGGAATTGGTGCGGCTTACCATTCCACGAAGGGTTTACACACAGGCACACATGGATGTGGTGGCCGAAGCGGTGGAGCGCGTTTACGAAAGACGCAATGAGTTGAAGGGATTGAAAATGAATTATGAGCCGAAATATTTGCGGTTCTTCCAAGCTAAATTTGAGCGTTTGTAGCATATCTTTCGCTTAAATATTTGAATCATGAAGAAAATCAGCCATCTTATTTCAGTGTCGCTATCGTTGCTTTTTGTTCTTGCCATAAGCAGTTGCGAGCCGTGCTACGATTGCACAAAAAAGTGTGGCGTCTGCACCGATGGAACAACCACGGTTGCAGGATGCCAAGGCGATAGTATTCTGCAAGGGCAATCTGTGGAAGCATGGAAGGCCTACTTTGAAAGTCAGGGATATACTTGCAGCTACAACAACACTACTCAAGAAACCTGTGGTAAGGAGAATAAAGAGGAACTATCGAGCCATTTTTATGAGTGTTTGAGCAAGTAATAGGAGACCCCTCCTGACCTCCCCGAAGGGAAGGGAATTCGAGATAAGGTTCGCTGCGCTCATTGAGGTTCTCGCAAAGGCGCAGAGACGCAAAGAAAAGAACAGTGGACACGTGTTACTAAACTTACGGAGCCTTCCATCTTTGGCTTGTGCACTCCGTAACAATTACAACCTATAGACACAGTCGTGTCTGCCCTCCGTAACGGTTACAGCCTATAAACGCAGTTGTGTCTGCCCTTTTAACGTTTGTTAAGCGAAAGCCGTGTTTGATGGAGGTGCAAGGGCTTATGGATTGCAGCGCGTGAGGGATGGGAGCGGCATCCCACGCCACGCCATAGCGTGGGCGTGGATACAGCGTACAGCCCGACCCGATTTTGCGCTGGCCTGTGCATTGGCGAGGGGCACGCCCACGTATCAATTGGACTTGGGTTGAAGGTGTTACTCTAAAATATGATATGAATCATAAGACAGGCGATGCCGCTGGCGTATCTTCAAAGGCTCATTAAGAGAAGGTGTTTTCATGGCGTCATTGATCTTCGATATACAGCGATTCTCCATTCATGATGGAAAGGGAATTCGGTCGGTGGTGTTCTTTAAGGGCTGTAATCTGAACTGCCCTTGGTGTCAGAACCCGGAGTCGATGGACCATCGGCCTGAGATTGCTTTTTATGCTGATAAGTGCAAAGAGCATGGCGATTGTGTGGAGGCTTGCCCGATTGATGCGATTACGATTGGATCTGATACGCATATTGATAGGGATTTGTGCGACCGCTGCGGAAAATGCACGGAGGTGTGCGTGACGGGTGCGCTGAAAAAGATTGGAACGGCCTACACTGTGGATGAGGTGATGACGCAGTTGCTGAAGGACAAACCGTACTATGAAACATCGGGCGGTGGGGTTACTTTTTCGGGCGGAGAACCGAGTTTGCATGCCGATTTTATACTAGAGGTGGCGAAGGAGTGCAAGAAGCATGGCATTCACACCAACATTGAAACCAACGGGTATTTTAAATGGGAGAAGTTTAAGCTACTTCTCCCCTATTTGGATCAGATTTATTTTGATCTGAAGATTATTGATCAGAAACGTAATCGCGATTTGCTTGGCGGAAACAGCCAACGCATTTTGGCCAACATGGATCTTTTGTTGGCTTATGATGCACCTGTAGAATTTAGGATTCCGCTTATTCCGGGGCATACCACGGATGACGAGAACTTGTTGGCGATGGTGCAAATGCTGAAGGAAAAGGGCGTTTCGAAGATTCACCTTTTGCCCTATCACAGCATGGGCGAAGCAAAGGCTGAGCGCATTTGTAGTCCGCTGATTAAACTAGATCAAAAGCCTTTTGATACTGAACAACTGAATGCATTAAGAGCGCAATTTGAGCGTGAGGATATTGAAACCGAATTATATAGATAGTACATCATGGAAAACACAGCAGTTAAAACGGTCATCAGCCCACGCCTTGATCGATTAAAGGAAAAAGTGCTCAATTATCCGCCTTCTATCTGTGCGGAGCGCGCCATTTTGGTTACGGAATACTTTAAAAAGAAGGAGAACCGAAAGAAGCCGATGGTTATTCAGAAGGCTGAGGCATTGGCCTACATACTCGACCGTAAAACGGTTCGGGTCTATGAAGATGAGTTGATTGTGGGAACAACCACATCTAAGCGTGTTGCGGGACCGATATTTCCAGAGTTGCACGGCCTGCCTGTGATGGAAGATCTTTTTAGTTTCTCTAATCGCAACCTCAATCCGTTGAAGATTCATAAACACGAAAAGACCAAGCTGCTTACCGAGGTTGTGCCTTTTTGGCTTACACGATTTTTGGGCTACAAGGCCATGAATGGAATGGACTTGGTGAGATTCGTTACCGATCAGCTCAACCCTAAATTCTACCTGATAAACGAAACGGGTGGCATTGGTCATCTTATTCCCGACCACGAACGGGTTTTGGAGCGCGGGCTGGAAGGTATTAAGGAAGATATCCGTGACAAATTGAAGAAAGCTGGTTTGGATGAAGCTACTCGTAATCAGTACGAGGCCATGATTATTTCGTGCGATGGCATCATCAATTATGCAGAAAAGGTTGCCGACAAAGTGGAGGAAATGATGGGTAACGAAGCTGATCCGTACCGCAAATCGGAGCTAAAGACAATAGCCTCCAATCTTAGACATTCACCACGTTATCCTGCCGAAACGTTCCATCAGGCGGTGCAGGCGGTTTGGCTCATTCACACAGCTGTTTTTATTGAAGGGTTGGATAACGGAATAAGCTTCGGACGCGTGGATCAATATCTTCAATCTTTCTACAAAAGAGATTTGATTAACGGTACCATTACGCGAGACCAAGCAAAGGAGATTTTGGGTTGTTTGGGAATAAAAAGTTCAGAGATTATTCCTGTTTTCAGTTCAAAGATCAGCGAATGCCATGGTGGTTTCCTCAGCGGACAGGCCATTACGCTTGCAGGTACGGACAAGGACGGGAACGACCTAACCAACGACCTTACGTATATGATGCTAGAGTTGATGGATGAGGTGCGTTTGCGTCAGCCGAATTACCATGCGCGCATCCACGATGGTTCGCCAAAACCATACATCGATAAGATTATGTCAAACTTGGTGAAAGGCGTCAATTCGCCTGCGTTGTACAACGACAGAGTGATTATCAATTCCCTGAAAAAATGTGGTTATTCTGATGATGACGCCAACGAATATGCCACGTTGGGTTGTGTCGAATTGCTTTCCGCAGGAAAAACTTTTGGCTCTACTGATGCCGCATTGGTAAACATTCCAATCTGTTTGGAGATGGCTTTGAATGAGGGAAAACTGTTCCGTGATCGAAGTAGAAAAGGCGCTCCGACCAAAGCCACGGCAGCATTCAAGAATATAGAAGAAGTAAAAGAAGCTTTCCGAACACAGCTTCAATTTGTGATAGACCGACTGGTGAAAGTGCTGGAACCGATTGAAATTGCTAATCGCGATTTTCATCCAACACCATTAACATCTGTGCTGACGCAAGGCTGCATCGAAAGTGGACAAGACGTGACAGCGGGAGGTGCCATCTACAATTTCAGTGGCGTACAAGGAGTTGGCGTAACCGATGTGGGAGATAGTTTGTATGCCATCGACCAATTGGTTTTTCAACGAAAGAAATACACACTCGATGAGCTTGTAAAAGCGTTGAAGTCCAATTTTGAAGGAAACCCAAAACTGAAATTGGAACTGCTCAATCTACCTAAATTTGGGAACGATAATTCGGAAGTGGATGCGTTCAGCGGTTGGGTTTCAGATACGTATTTCGATACGTTCAACGGGAAAATGAACACTCGTGGTGGAATATTTGTGGCGGGATATTATTCCACCACAACCCATTACAGTTTTGGGAAGCAGACAGGAGCGCTTCCCAACGGAAGAGAGAAAGGTCAGCCATTCAGTTCGGGTATTGCACCTATGAATGGAGCCGATGTGCTTGGACCAACTGCTATGTTCAATTCCGTTACTGCACTCGATTTTGAACGAGCACATAATGGTGTAAATGTGAACGCCAAATTTGATACAGCCACGCTAAAAGGCGAGCACGGCAAAATGATTCTCGAAAGTCTGTTGCTCACCTATTTCAAGCAAGGTGGTATGCAGATACAATTGAATGTGTTGGATACGGAAATGCTGAAGGATGCCAAATTGTTTCCCGAGAAATACCCCAACCTCTTGGTTCGGGTGTCGGGTTATTCGGCCTATTTCAACGATTTATCGCCTGCCATGAAAGATGAGATTATACAGAGAAGTTGTTTGAACGTTTAAGGAAAAATGGAAACTACAGGAAAACACATTTGGGATTTTATTGCATCGACAGATGTTTTTACGTTGGCTACTTGCCATCGTGGCAAGCCCTATTGCACGCCATGTTTTTACGCCTTCGACCCAACTGAAAAGTTGCTGGTGTTCAAGTCTGAGGTTGGAACGCGACACGTTACCGAACTCCTACTTCAGCCACAGATAGCTGGGAGTATTCTTCCCAAAACACCTACTATCGGTAAAGTTAAAGGAGTGCAGTTCTCGGGCGAAGCCTTACCGCTAGAGGAGGTCAAGAACTCAAATCGTTTGAAACAGTTGTATTACAAAAGCTTTCCGATGGCACTTCCTATGGTTGGAGAGCTTTGGGTAATTGCGTTGAGCAACATCAAAATGACCGACAACACGCTCGGGTTTGGGAAGAAATTACGTTGGGAACGAACCGAAGAAGTGAGCGCTAATCTGAATTAAAAAGGAGATGCGAGTGTAGTGTCATTCACAAAATCCCAATCGGTAAAGGTTTTCAAGAAAGCCACCAAATCCTGCTTTTCCTGTTCGGTCAGCTGTAGTCCATATTCCTTTCCAGGTTTTGTCATGATAGGGTCGACAGTTGCCGAACGTTTTACCTCACTGTTGTAGTGCTCCACCACTTCTTCGAGCGTTGTAAAACGGCCATCGTGCATGTAGGGTGAAGTGAGTTCCACATTTCGTAGCGTTGGCGTTTTAAATTTTCCCATGTCGTACGGACTTCCTGTAATGTAATTCCGACCGATGTTGTTGCCAGAGAAAATACTGTCTAAACCAATATTATGGAACTCATTATTGGTCATCAGCGGGATACCGTGGCAATGAAAACAATCTCCTTTTTCAGTGAAGAATATGGTCATTCCGTTCAGTTCTTCGTTAGTCAATTGCTCTTGCTGTTGCTGGTAACGGTCAAATTTACTGTTGCTCGATTTCAGTCTTCTGAACCATTGCGCCAATCCTTTCGCTACCAACTGGTCCGTTATCTCGCATGTTCCGAAGGCGTTCTTGAACAATTCTGGATAAGTTGCATGATTTTTCAGCAGCTCAAGGTCCACCTCAAAGAATTCTTGTACTTCAAACAGCATTACATCTTCCAATGTTCCTTGAACCTTTCCATTCCAAAGGAAATTCTGGCTCCATGCGAGATTAACATGCGGAAGGACAGAAGAACCACCAGGTGTTGCAGGAACTGAGAATGAATTCTCTTGAAAATGGCAAGATGAGCACGAAAGTCCTTCCCGCGGACCACCAGTAGAAAGCAACGGGTCGTAATACAATCTTCTACCTAACTGAACGCCTTCCTCTGTCAGCGGATTGTCTACTGGAACATTCAGAATCGGGAAATAATCGGGGTATTCGAGTTCATACGGATGTGCATTTCCCTCACATTCATTCACCTTCTCCTCACAAGACATCAAGATGAGAACGGACAGTAGAAAGCAAACACCAACTAGGTTTTTCATGGTGCTTGTTCCAAGGTAAAGGCGTTCTGCATATTGGCGCTTATTTCCAGCATGGCAGGCATAATTCCCATAGTATAATTGGAGCTATCCATATCAAATGTGTTCGGGTTGGTCATAATCTCATTCAGGTTGAAACCCAAGGTCATATTCCCGTCTTCTGTTATCTCAAATGGAGTTGTGATGGAAACATCGGCCACACATTCATTATTGCCAACATGTATGGCATAGCCGTTGATGCCCGATGTGGAGTTGAAATATCCTTCAAACTTCATAAAGTGATAGCCGCCACCCATCTGTTCGGGCCAAACCATTCCTGTGTTTTCTGAAGTGTTGGGCAGCTTGCCGTAAACATTCAGCGATGTTGGAATTCCGAAGGTAAAACGGAGCTCCTTATAACTACCCGGAACGACTTCATCCAAAGTTAACGTGTTGCCAACTCTGGCATCAATGAAGTACGCACCACCATCAATCGTTACTTCAGAATTATCATTCTTCACAAACCTGAAATTGGATAGATAATAGCGCAGTTTGTTCACGCTATACGGATTACCAGCTGCATTCTGATACATGATGGTGTCAAGCAACATTTCATCTCCATCCACATGATAATGTGGCGTGACGGTAAGATTGTAAAAAGTTTTATCCTCCTCGCATCCGTTAAGAATTAGTAGAATGGATGCAAGCGAAAGAAGTGCTGTGAGTTTGCGCATATGAGTGAATATGAATACGCAATTTCGTTATGAAACCCCGCTTACAATATGATATGCATCATATTGTAAGCGGGGTTCAAATGTCATTACCCACACTTACTGTGCCCGCAGCTCTTGCACTTCAAGCAGCCCTCTTCGTAAATTAATCCATCAGGGTCGCTGCACGAAGGACATTTGTGGTCTGCTTTTGTGCCATTAGGAATGTATCGCTTCAGTGTTCTTTCCACCCCATTTTTCCACGTGTTGATGTTCTCATCAAAGAGGTTCAATCTCGATACAAGGTTCACCACGTAAGGCAGCGGCATTCCGTGTCTCAATACTCCTGAAATGAGTTTGGCGTAATTCCAGAACTCTTCATTGAAGCTTCGCGAAAGCCCTTCAATGGTCACGCGGTAGCCATCTTTATCAACATACTGGAAATCATAGCGAGCATTACCTTCATTATCACGAGCTTTAATTACCCAGCCCTTTTCTGCCCATACTGGCAGGTGGAATGCTTCTTCCGTTTTTCCAGTGAAAACCTCGTACGGTTTGCCGTCTAATAGTCCTACAACAGCAATCCACTTCTCCTTCTCATTCTGGAAACGGACAATCTCGGCTTCTAGTTTCTTCGGCCTTCTTGGCGGACGCGTTTCCATGATGGTTTCCAGCGTTGGCGCATCCTTCTTTTCATCGTTAGATACCAGTACTCCCGAGCGAGAACCATCGCGGTAAACCGTAATTCCTTTTACACCTTGCTGCCATGCATTCAAATAGATTTCACCTACTTTTTCTTGGCTTACATCTTCTGGTAGATTGATGGTAGAACTGATGGAATGCGTAACGTACTTCTGCACCATTGCTTGCAACTTGACGCGCTGCATCCAATCAATTTCTGGAGCAGTTGACCCAACGTACGGATTACCAGTATCGTTCGATTTATTATTTGCCGCCATCCATGTTTTTAGCTTTGGATGATAAACAGTGAACTCTTCCCATCGGTCGCCCATTTCATCTACAAACGAAACGTTGGCCTCTGGTGTGCTTTCCATAATTTTTCTCCTACGAGTATAACTGGTAAGGAAAACGGGCTCAATTCCTGATGATGTTTGAGCCAACATGCTAAGTGTGCCTGTTGGAGCCACAGTGCTGATGGAAATATTTCTTCTTCCATGCTGCATCATGCGTTCGTAAACGTTCGGGAATTCCTTCTGCAGCATTTGTACGAACTCCGAAGTTTTTTCAATCTCGGGATCAAAATCTGCGAATTTGCCACGTTCGATGGCCATGTCAATAGAGCATTGGAATTCTGCATCGCACTTGGTGCGCATCATTTTTTCCATTTCCACCAAGGCTTCATCGCTATCGAATTTCAATCCGAGAGCAGCAGAAGCATCGGCCAATGCTGTGAATCCTAGACCTGTTCTTCTGCCGTTCTTACCTGCGTTGTAAAGTAATTCCCACGTTTCAATCTCTACTTGTTTGATGTGGTCGGGTTCTGGGTCGCTTTTCACCTTAGCCAAAATACGCTCGATGGCTTCCAATTCAAGGTCAACCAAATCGTCCATCAAACGCTGCGATTCGTAGGTGGTTTTCCAAAATTTCTTGTGGTTAAACGTAGCTTCTGGGGTGAAAGGGTTTTCCACAAAAGAGTAGAGGTTGATGGCTATCAAACGACAGCTATCACCACCTTGCATGGCAATTTCTGAGCACGGATTTGTACTGGTATTCTTAAATCCTGGATAAACGGAAGATGTGGAATAGTAATGTTGACGATCCCAGAAAATCAGCCCTGGTTCGGCAGTATTGTGCGCACATTTAATAATGGTGTTCCACAATTCGCGTGCATTCACTTTCTTGGTGTACTTCGGTTCAGTGCTCTCAACTGGCCACCTATGTGTGTACGTTTTATTATCGCGTACAGCTTTCATGAATTCATCCGAAATACGAACCGAAATATTCGCGCCAGTAACCTTAGAAAGGTCTTGTTTGACGGTGACGAAATCTTCTACATCAGGATGTGCAATATCCATGGTAATCATCAAAGCACCACGTCTTCCGTTCTGAGAAACTTCTCTTGTTGTGTTTGAAAAACGCTCCATGAAAGAGACTGCACCAGATGTACTTCCGGCTGCATTGTTTACTCGTAAACCAGCAGGACGAATAGTTGACATGTCAATACCAACTCCGCACCGTCTTTTAAAGAGCTGAACCAATTGCTGGTCTGTGTACATGATGCCGCCATAACTGTCGTGTATTTCAGGAATAACCACACAATTGCTTAGCGAAGCCAACATATATGGATTTCCCAATGCGGCCATCACGCTTCCTTGTGGAATAACGTATTTGAAATCGCGGAAAAGGTTGTAAATCTCATCCTCCGTCATTGGATGACGTTGCTGTCCGTATTCCGAGAGCAACGCGGTTTTAGCACCCAAATCAGCTGCAGAACCATTTTTTTGCTCCATTCGTGCAAACTGCTTGGCCATACGTTTATGCATCTCGTCTGGCGAAGTTTCAACATAGGCGCCATCGCTGTTTTGCATGGCGTATTTATTCATCCATGTGGTGGCTGCAAGTTCATCTCCATTAAAGTATTTCAAACACTCTTTTAGTACTTCTGCATAAATGAAGGTTGGGGTTGCGTCAAGTGTTTCAATCTCTTGTTTGGGTGTCTTCTTGTTGGCCATGTTCTTAGGTTTTATCTATTGGAGCCCATGAAAGTATTAACCAATAATCACGATGTGACACCACTCCAAAAACGTTACTAAAAATCTGCCTGTTAATAACTGTAAATGATTGAAAAACAATAAATTGAAAACCATAAAATGATGTAAATCATAATTTAGCGGGGTAATTACTGCAAATGACAAAAGGGAGGCAAGAACGGAGTAGGCTTTTAGTTGCTAACCAATTTCTTTACCTGGGCAACCAAGGTGCTGTGATCAACGCCAAGACCTTCTTGCTGGTGAGCTAAAACGCCTTGATTATCAAATACTGTGATAATGTTTGAGTGTGAGAAATCAAGAGGAGAAATCTGCTTGTACTTTACAGCAAGCACATTAGAAAATTCGCGAACATCATCAATAGAGCCTTGAAGAAATGTCCATTCATTAGAATCCATTTGGTTTTCAATGGCGAAGGCTTTGAGCCGTTCTGGAGTATCATTCTCGGGATCTATGCTTACAAGAATGTAACGTACCGTTGGGTTGTTTACCTTATCATGGATGTTTCTCATGTCTGCAACCAGCCGAGGACACGCAGCTTTGCAAGTTGTGTAAATCATAACCACCACCAGTGGGTTTCCTCTTAGGTCGGTAAGTTCAATGGATTCATTATTCTGGGTTTTCCATTTCGATGTGAGATTGAAAATGGATTCATCAGGGAGTTCACCCGTTTCCAAAACGGGCGCTGATTCAATTCGTTTTAAGTCCATTTTACAAACAGCACAGGTCCCTTCTGATGAAGAGGTTTTCTCTCCTTCGCACTTCATTGGACACTGATAAACAGCTGCTTCTTGACTTTCAGAAGACGAGTTCTGGCAGGCGCCCAGCATCAACATCAAGGGGAAGAAGAACAGAACTATTCGTACAGGATAAGTCATGGTTTTGAAGTTTTGGCGCACCTAAACCCTAAGGTTTGAATACTGTAATTGGCTTTTATACTCCCTCGAAACGCGTACCGCATAAAAGCAGCATAGTCCATAAGATTGGTAGCGTTTACCGCTGCACTTCCGCAGAAAAGATTTCTCTCTGTATCTACATCCTGCCTAGATTCTCCTGAAATGAGAACAGAATTGAAGTCGCTGGTCCATTCCCATACAAGGCCGTGCAAGTCATAAATGCCCCAATAGTTTTTGAAGGTGCTACCTACGTTGTTTTTATATGTCTTCGGAATCTCGTAGCTCTCTACGATTCGCTGATTGAAAATGCTGTCTGTTTGAGCATTCGCTTTGGTTTCACTCGCCATGGCTGCAAACTCCCATTCATCCATAGTAGGCAATCGTTTGCCTTGACAAGCGCAGTAATCTTTGGCAGCATACCACGAAACATTGGTAGCGGCAGCGGTTGGGGAGACCTCTGCTCCAAGCGTGGTGTCATTTGCCCATTTTCTGAGGTAGTTGCCGTCAGCAAACAATCCCTTTACTTGAGACCGCTTCCATCTATAATTCTTCTTTACAAAATCTAAGAACTGTTGATTAGTCACTGGGTAAACATCCAAACTGAAGTTCGGAACATAAACCGCCAAAGAATCAGAACCATAAAGGGGGACAAATGTCCCCCCAATGATTTCTTTCATTTCTGACCTCTCCTGTGCTCCTGCAAACTGCCAAACAAGCAAGAATGCTATTAGAAAGATTGGTCTGTACATGCGTTAATGTGAGCTTTTAGCCTTGACTACCATTGTTGGAGTCACCTCGGTCTTGTTGTTGCCCCAGCTATTGTAAACGAAGGTAAGAACGTTAGCTACCTCTTCATCTGTAAGGTTTTGTGCGGTCATTACACTGTTGTACTTGTTGCCATTAACTGTCATTTCTCCAGTTTTACCATGTACGACAATGCTAATTGCTCTGTCAACGTCAGCATTCAGATAATCCGAATTTGCCAAAGGCGGAAACGCGCTTGCAATTCCTTGTCCTTCTCCTTGATGACAAGCAAAGCAAGTCTGAGAGTAAATTTGCTTACCAAGCTTGATTCTTTCTTCAACTGAAGTCGCTTTTGCTGCTACTGGTGCCTCACCAGGCATTGATTGTATTGAACCTCCCTCAGGGTTGTAGATTCCTTCAACTTGTTTTCCAGAATAGATTGATTTGTTCTCCATTCCTTCTGCTTTTAGCATACCTAAAGCACCCTTGTTAAACGCCCTGAAAATAGAGTGGTCTACTAGGATGAACGTACCCGGAACATCAATTTTGAACTCCACTATTGCCGCGCCTCCAGCAGGAATTAAAGTGGTCTGAACATGTTCATTTATCAGGCTTCCACCTTCAACTGCAACACGGTCAAAAATCTCACCAATAACGTGGAATGAAGAAACAAGGTTTGGCCCTCCGTTCCCTACATAAAGTCGTACGGTTTCGCCAACCTTAGCGGTAAGTGCATTGTCTCCAGTTAAGGCGCCAACTTTTCCGTTGAACACCACGTAGTCCGCATCTTCATCAACAGCTTTCTGCATGTCAAATGGTTGAAGACCCGGTTGTCCATTTTCACCTTTGGTGTAGAAATCTCCTTGCATCACATAATACTCTTTGTCAACCGGAGGAAGTCCGCCTTCTGGCTCAACCAAAATCAAACCGTACATGCCATTGGCGATATGCATGCCAACCGGTGCGGTAGCGCAGTGGTAAACGTAAAGCCCTGGATTCAGCGTTTTGAATGAGAAAGTAACCTCATGACCTGGGGCAATAAATGATGAAGCAGCGCCACCACCTGGACCAGTGACGGCATGAAGGTCAATGTTGTGAGGTAGCTTATTGTCTGGGTGATTCTTAAGTGTAAATTCCACTTCATCGCCAACGCGTGTTCTGATGAAGCTACCTGGTACGCTTCCTCCGAAAGTCCAATACACGTACTTAACACCATCCGTCATGGTTCCTTCTTGTTCAAGAATTTCCATGCCTACAAATAGTTTTTTGGCAGGACGGTCACCAACTGGTGCAGGCACATTTGGAGGTGAAGTAAGTTCAGCATCCATGGTGCCGTTTACTTTAATTGTTGCTGGGTCTATGGCAGCCTTTTCTTTTCCTCCCTCGTTACCGCAAGAAGCCAGCAATGCTAGGCCAATAACAGATAGAAGGGGAATTGCTTTTCTAAAAAGGTGTGTTCGTTTCATGTTTTTTGTTTTGGATGATTTGTTATTGATGGTTGATTTAATGTGTTGAATTACTGTGTGGTCTTCTCTTTTAGTTTTTTGCAATTGAATGCCACCGAATCGGATGTTATGGTTAGAAAGTCTGGGTTCGAATGGGATCCTTATCTCCTCTGCAACTTGCTTCTTTGTTCATTTTGCAAACATATTGGAATAGCCAACTAGTATCGGAACTACTTCGCTAAACTTATAAGCAGAAACAATGCGAGTTCGGCTTCAAGTTTAGAATTCATTACAGTGCCAGCCTTATTTGGGTTGTTTTCTCTTTGTGCGGGTTAGATAATAATGAGCTGGGTCTCCGTAAAGAGTTCTCTACGTTAAGCGATAGCGATTCTAAACAGCTCTTTGGTTAATTAAAAATCTCGTCTCTTAGCCTGGCGAACTATCAGCCCAATTGGAACTGCGGCCCAAGCGAAAAGCAATCCAAAACTGGCAATCATTCCGAGAGAAGTACCAAAGAATTTCTGGAAGACAGCACCAGTGTAGCCAAGCAAAACCGAGATATCCAATTCAAGAATGATGAGGATTCTTGACAGGTCGATTGGGTTAAGTGTGCTGGCAATGAGTGAAAATTTATCTATCGGATAATCATCAAAAATGAAGAGTGAAATGAGGAAAATTCCATCATAAACTACCGCCAAAAACAACCACATTAGAATGGCCAAACCAAAGCCTTTAATCTTATTGTCGTTGGCTAAGCCAATGTTGTAAGCGAGTGCCACAAAAATGAAAGTAAGCAGCGCGCCAACAGCTAAAAGCAATGCAAAACTGACCAAAGCGGTAGAACCGACCACGCCATAAATAGCAAACGGAATTCCCAATCCGAGCACTAAACTGCCCGCTAAGGAAATTGCCAAACCGAAATACTGACCAAGGAAAATAGTGCTGCGCTTGAGCGGCTGAGCCATCAGTAATTCCGTAAATTCTTTGGAATTGTAGTAGTACATAACTCCGAAAATGGTTCCGATTAACGGAGTAAGTACCACGATAATGTTCATCATAGTAATGATGGCTTTCGACACATCATTATTGAGGAAAAGCAAGGCCATTCCAAGTACAAAATAGAATCCGAAATAGACCAAGCTCCAACGGCTACGGATTAAATCGAAAAAGCTGTATTTCATTATCTTAAGCATGGCTCAGCTTTAAAATGTTCGCAATGGCATGCTCCAAATCTTCTTGTTCGGTCTGTAGTTTCAGTTCTTGAACCGTGCCTTTGAAATAGATTTTTCCATCCAATAAGAAAACGATTTCATCAGCCATTTCATCTACAAAACTCATGATGTGTGTGGTGATAAGAATGGTTTTTCCAGCTTCTTTTTCTGAACGAATCAAATCTTTAAGGTGGAGTAGGGCAATAGGGTCCAGTCCCGAAGTTGGCTCATCCAAAATGACCAAATCACTATTGAACATGAATGTGAGCACGAGATTTACTTTCTGCTTAGTTCCTCCAGATAGATGTCCGAGTTTTTTATCGAGAAAAGATTCCAAACCAAAAAGAGAAATAAGTTCTTGGTCTCGTGTTGGTTTATCTCGCAATTCCTTCACCAACTTAAGTAATTCAGAAACGCTGAGGTTTGAAGGAAAATTAGCAATCTGAGGTAGGTAATCGATGTTGCCACGGTACTCCCATTCTTTGAGAATAGGATTATTGTCGATTGTGATATTTCCAGCATCTGGAACTACCATTCCAAGTACGCTTTTTATTAGGGTTGTTTTACCTGAACCATTCGGACCCAGAATGACGAAAATACCTCCCTGTTCAATCTTCAAATCAAGATTATCAAGTACGATAAGCTTACCAAACGATTTATGAAGTCCTTCTACACGTATCATTTTATACTCATTAATGGATTTTCGTCTACCAAATCATCAGGCGTAAAAACTGGCGATACCTTCTCCGAAAAATTGATGATATCAACGAACAAACTTCGAAGAAGAACAATGGTTTCGGGAGTTCGGTTTACGATGTACGAAAACAGTTTTACGGGTCGATGAGGGATGTCTCCAATTCCGTCTTTATCTAAATCATAACCTGTGTAATCTCCCCAATAATTATTATTGAAAAGGTTGTCGTTCATCTTGCTATTATACGATACATCAAAAGCATTTGAACTAAAGCTGTTGTGTCTGAAAATATTCTTGTAACAGGCACCTGCAACTTTTACAGCCCACCCGTTTCCTTTCAGAATATTATTGGTGTAATTAATGCGCGTAGAGCCTTCAATGTTGATGGCAATCGTGTTTCCCTCGAACCTATTATTGATAATCTCAGCGTCATAAATCTCTTTTAGCAGTAGTCCGTAAGATGCGGTACCCCAGTTCTTTTTAAAGATGTTGTTTTCCATGTGAATAAACTTGGAGAACATAACAGCAACACCGGCTCCATTTTCTTGAAAAGTGTTGTCCGTATACACGTCATTATTGCTGAACATGAAGTGCAATCCGTAACGCAAATTGTGCTCGCTGAGGTTGTTGATGACTTTACTTTCAGTCACAAATTCGAAATAAATGCCATCTCGTAGATTGTGGCAATAATTACCTTCTACCACTACGTTATTGCAATGCCATAAGTGAATGCCATTTCCCGATGTTATCTCTTGAGTTCCTTCACCACTTACAACGTTGTTTTTAACTAGTCCGTGGTTGGATTTCTCAATTAGCATTCCAAAAAAAACAGCTTCTAGTATGCAGTTTTCTATCAGAAAATGCTCCACACGATGGAGGTAAATGGCCGCAAAATCTTTGGTGAAACTAGCGCCAACATTCTTAAGGTGAAATCCTGAAATGGTGACATAATCGGCCTGTACTTTAATAATGTAGCCATTTTCCTGACCATCGACTATTACGTTCTCCTCAGCCTTAAGTGTAAGCGGACGGTCAACTACAATATCATATTCATTGTAAAGCCCAGTTTTAACCAAAATCACATCACCACTATCGGCAACGGAAATAGCACCTTGAATGCTCGTTTGAGCACAATTTTCGCACACGTCAATTTGTTTGGCAAACGCCAAAAATGGAACAATCAGGAATAGGATGGTAAGCCGGAACATGTATGAATTTACAGTCCGTATTTCAGTTTTAATTGCTCCCAATCGTAGAGTTGGCCATCAGATTCTGCGTGCGTGGCAACGGCTTTGTCCTGAGAAGAAAAGCCAGAAAGAAATGCACCCATCGGACTCGGAATGGCATCTGATATAAGGTAGGTGGCCTTCGTTGCGTCAGTCAATTCGCCTGGGTTTGAATAGTCGGTAATCAAAAGCAATTCGATAGGCGCTTCATCAAAATCTTTCATTTGATTGAGCAGACATTCAATGGCATCAAACTTATAGCATTTACCTTTTGAGGTTACGAATTCAGCCGCATGCTGGCTATCTACAATATTCATTTTACAGTAATGGCAGGCGTCTTTTCCGTAGTTAATAGGCTGAGGTTCGACCGAACATGCTGCAAGAAACAGTAGTAAAATCAAGAAAATTGGATGGTATTTTTTCATGATAGTTAATTGTTTACCAAATAGTAAAAAAAAAACCAGCAGGTTCAACAAACCTGCTGGGTTTAAAAGAGTTTACAAAGGAGGGAACTTATGTCCTGCTTGGTAGCGGTCTACCCAATAGGCTACAATGCTTAAAGCCATCCCAAGAAATAGTAGGTATGCACCAATGGCTGGCCAAGAACTTGCATCAAAATTCAGAATTGTCTGTGACCCAATAAGTGGTGGTTGGTAAGTAATCAATTCACCGCCTTCGTTCATGAACTTGATGGCGGCCTTTGGGTCGAGACTGTGACCGTAGTTGTATTCCCACTGATAGAAGTCGTACATGCCCAACAATCCTAATATGGCCATGTTCCAGAACCAAATGATATACAGTAAACGTTTGCCTATAATCGCAAAATTGATTCCCAAAATGACCATTGCGAGAACAATCCAAGGAAAAAATGCGAATTCAGGTATGTGTTCAGGTATCTCCTGCATTCCAACGTAGTGGTTCATCAGGTTGATATTCTGAAGGTCACCAGGCTTCGCATCGGCAATCTTGTTTATCCAGATTTCCATTCCCAATGGTTCTGGGTACTGTGGAGCACTGAGTTCAATAGTCCACATTGGAACAAAGAACAGTGATACTGGCAGCAAAGCCGCAATCAGCATTATAATTCTAGAGAATTTCATTTTATATCCTTTTGATTTCAAAACATGGCTCTGTTGGTCATCCAACCGTATACAGAATCATGAACGTTTTATGCGGTATCCTATCTCAATTGTATTACTAGTGAGAATAAGAACGGGCAGGTTTTACGCTGCCCGTTCCCTCTCATAAACCATTCTGATTACTCACCATCCAAAGACCAGGATAGTTCAATGTTTGAGCTTGCTGGTGAAACTCTTACGTATCCTTGCATTTCTTGGTGAAGTGCAGAACAGAAGTCCGTACAGTACATTGGCCAAACACCAACTTGCTTTGGCTCCCAGATAAATGTTTCCGTTTGACCAGGCATGATTAACAACTCAGATGTGTTAGCTCCAATCACTGCAAATCCGTGCGGTACATCATAATCCTGCTCCAAGTTAGTTACGTGGAAATAGACCTTGTCTCCAACTTTTACACCTTCAATATTATCAGGAGCAAAGTGGCTACGAATCATTGTCATCTGAATATGAACTTCATTCCCTTTTCTGGTCACTTTCGCTTCTTTTTCGTTCTTCGCTGCCCAAGCGTGCTCGTTTTCTTCAAGCTTGTAGATTTTAGTCTGATTTGGCTTAAGAAGATCCGCAGGACAACCAGCTGCGTAATGAGGTTCCCCAATAGTTGGGAAGTCTAACAACAACTCCATCTTGTCGCCAGTAATGTCATACAATTGTGCAGACTGACATAATTCTGGACCTGTAGGCAGGTATCTGTCTTTGGTGATTTTGTTCAGCGCAACCAAGTACTTTCCGAAAGGCTTCGCAGAGTTTCCTCCAGGAATCATCAAGTGACCCACAGAGTAGTAAGTTGGTTTTCTGTCCAATACTTCCCAAGTACCCAATTTCCATTTCACAACTTCTGAAGAGATAAAGAAAGTAGTATAGGCATTTCCTTTTCCATCAAACTCTGTATGCAATGGTCCAAGGCCTGGCTGTACAACTGTTCCAGCAAGAACATCTTCAAAGTTTAAGATTGGAATACCGTACGCTTCGCCAGCAAACTTTTCGCTCTTAATGGCATCAAGCATTTTGGTGAATGAGTGAACTGTAAGATTTGCAGAAAGCTTTCCGTTTCCAACGATGTATTCTCCCGTTGGGTCAACATCGCAACCGTGCGGAGACTTTGGTGTAGGTAGGAAGTAAACCAGTCCTGGGCAGTCTGCTGGATTCAACACACGTACTTCTTTTTTCATGGTAGAAGTTGCAGTATGTGAGTGCTCATCATAAACGTTGTGAGCATAGTTGGCTGGCATTGTTTTAAACTTACCCTGAGCAATGTACTCTTCTGCTTTTTTCCAGTTGATGGCAGCAATAAAGTCTTTGTCATTCTGAGATGAGTTAACCTCTTGAAGCGTGTGTGCTTCTTCAGAATTGTAAGTGGTAAAGAAGAACCAACCATGTGATGCTCCACGACCTGGGTGTGCTAGGTCATAGTTAAATCCAGGCATCATAATTTGGAATGAAAGATCCATTTTGCCATCTTTTGGATCTACCGAAATGAAAGACAAAGCACCTTTAAAGTTGCCTTTGTAATCCTTAATAGGCATATCTACTTGAGGAACAGGAACCGAAAAACGAGTACCTGCAACCACATACTCTGTATTTTCAGTAACGAAAGAAGAAGAGTGGTTACCTGCAGAGTTTGGTATCTCAAGAATCTCCGTAGTTTCAAACGTTTTCAAATCAATTTTCGCGATTCGAGGTGTGTTGTTTCCGTTAATGAAACACCATCTTCCGTCAATTTCGCCATTGGTTTGAGAAAGGTCTGGATGATGCGAATCATCCCATGGAACAAACCCATAAGAAGTGTTAAGCATTGGTTTCGTTTCTTCATTGTAACCATATGCTTTCTCAGGATCTTGAGAGAAAACTGGAATCACTTTGAAAAGTCGTCCAGAAGGAAGCCCGTAAACGGCCAATTGTCCACTGAAACCACCTGAAATGAAGGCGTAAAATTCGTCATGCTCACCAGGAGCTACATATACTTTTTCGGCATTACTACCAGACATGGCACCGCCACCGTCTTTTTTTGCACCACCACAGCCAATCAATCCTATTGCTAGGGCTGCTATTACGGTTATTGATAAAATCGTCTTTTTCATCGTTATATGATTTATTGTTTGGTCGATATTATGTTAAAGTGTTCTGAAATATTCAAGAATACCACGAGCTTCTTCCTCGGTCAAACTCTGGTTTGCCATTGGCGCGCTGTATTCCATAAGTAGTTGTCTTGCAGCTTCATTTTCTTTCACCATCAATTCTGGATCAAGAATCATGTTCATAATCCATTCTGGCTCTCTGCGGTCTACAACTCCTACTAAGTCTGGCCCAACAAAACGTTTTCCCATTTTGTGGCAAGCAGTACATTTCGCTTCAAATGTTTCCATTCCTGTAGCAGCAAGTGCTTCGTCAACAGTTTCGCCTAATGTAACAGACTTAATTGGTCCAACTCCAAGGTCTTTAGCTGGCGCCTCTTCCTTTACCATAGACTCAGCTTTTGCTCCTGGGCCTTCCTGTTTCGGCTCTCCTCCTCCACAGCTTGCAAACATGGCAAGTAGTGCGCATACTACTATTAGATTAATCGTTTTCATTCTGAATTAGTTGATGGTTGAGTTATTTGTGTTTATGATTATTAATTATTCGCGTTTATTCTGGCAGAATTACTTTGTCTACCACGTTTATTATTCCGTTTGAGGTTTGCACCGTTCCAAGCACTTTTGCGCCTGCTACGAAAACATCCTCACCTTCAACAGTAACCTCCAAATAGGCACCGTTGGCCATATAGATTTTACGACCTTTTCTAGCTTCCTTTTTTAAACCATCCAAATCGAAAGATCCTGGAGCAGCGTGTCCTGTAAGAATACCAGCAAGCGTTGCCTTATTTTCAGGAAGAAGTAGATTTTCTACGGTTCCTTCTGGGAGCGCTGCGAATGCATCGTTTACTGGTGCAAAAACTGTTAGTGGACCAGCGTTAACAAGCACATGCTCAATCTGAGCAGCTTGAACGGCAGCTACCAGCGTACTGTGGTCTGCCGAGCCGATAGCTACTTGAAGAATGTTTGGGTCTGAAACATCATCAACTACAGAAGCTTGTCCAAGTGGTGTGTTTTGTGCTGCTTCGCTATCTTCTGATGCACCTGTAGCACCTTGATCGGCTCCGCCACAGGAAATTAGCCCTAAAAGGGCGATTACCGCTAAAAATGAATTTAATTTTGTTTTCATGTTATGAGAGATTGGTTGATACTCTTTTTTCTTGCCACGAAGGACTCACGCAAAGGTCTTCATTTAACTGACAAATATCATAAAATGACATGCTTTATCGCACGCATGTACGCAATGAAGACTACGAAAAACACGTAAAAACCGACCAAATCAGCTTCAATGGCGCCACTTCTTACGAATTGGTAGTTCAGAGTTTGAGCGATTGCTAATCGGACGGGGCACCAAAAATGGAAAGAAAAAGTTGAGTCATCTCAACAAGAAAAAGCCGTGGGACATGACTTAATGCTCTAGAGATTATCAGCCTATGCCTATCTCAGGCTGAAAATCGATAGCTGTCATTTTCAGCATTACAGCGCTCCTTTTTTGTTACTTGTAGCCGATGAGATTTGCCGCTGGCGTTTGCCTTTTATTTATCCTGTCTAATACCTGTTTTTCACAGTCTACCGATAGCCTTTGGTGGCAATCAACCACCGTGTATCAAATTTATCCAAGGTCGTATTACGATACAGATGGTGATGGAACTGGAGACCTCAATGGCATAATTCAGAAACTGGACCACATCAAGAATCTTGGATTTGAAACAATTTGGATTTCTCCATTTTTTGAAAGTCCACAACGAGATTTTGGCTACGACATAAGCGATTATGCAGCAGTAGCTCCTGAATATGGAGACATGGAAACATGTTTAAAGCTGATAGAAGAAATACACAAACGAGATATGAAGGTGGTCTTCGATTTGGTTATGAATCATACTTCAGATGAGCACTACTGGTTTAAAGAATCTGCCTCAAGCAATAATAATCCTAAGGCTGATTGGTATGTGTGGAAAGATGGAAAAGGAAAAAACGGCAGCAAGCCGCCCAATAACTGGAATGCTACAATAGGAGGGAGCGGATGGCATTTTCATGAGGGTCGCAATCAATTTTATTGGGCTTCTTTTCTCGATTTTCAGCCAGACCTTAATTACAGTAGTCCCGAAGTGAAAAACGCCATGCTGGATGTAGCTAGATATTGGCTTAGGCAAGGAGTAGATGGGTTTCGACTGGACATATTCAACTCAATTTATGAGGATACATCGTTCGTAAATAATCCAGCCAGTTTACGAATTGTCCCATCCGAAGAAAGCCCAGATGGTTTTTTTCAGAAGATGAAATACAACGTTAATCAGAAGGAAAGCTTTGAGTTTGCAACAGAACTACGAGCGGTTGTGGATTCATTTTCAAACCCACCTCGATTTATGGTAGGAGAGGTTTTTGGAGATGTGGAAACCACCAAGAAATTTTGCACATATAATAGTAAGGATGGACTTCATACGATTTTTCTTTTTCAGACCCTTTCAACACCCTTTAAAGCCAAAAAGTGGAGGGAAATGGTTCAAGAATTCGAGCATAATTTCCCATCTCCATATGTGCCTACGTATGTCTTTAGCAATCATGATAGACGAAGGAGTATTACTACGTTAGGAAACGATGTGAGAAAAGCCAAACTGCTCGCGCTTTTTCAATTTACTGTAAGAGGCATTCCATTCACCTATTACGGAGAAGAACTGGGAATAGAAAAACCAATGTTGCCTTTGAAAACAGGAAAAGACCCATTGGCTCAGCGCTATAAATCAATCCCTCAGTTCATGGTTAATTGGACCGGGCAATCGTTAAACAGAGATGAATGCCGCACCCCAATGCTTTGGGATAGTACAAAGAATGCAGGATTCACCAAAGGTGAACCTTGGCTTCCTGTTGCATACAACTACAATCCAATTAATGTGGAGTCTCAGTCGGCTGATTCAAATTCGTTGATGAACTTCTATCAACAAATACTGGAGTTCAGGAACTCAACACTGGCTCTGCGAAACGGAACTTTTGAAGTTGATGAAGAACTCTCAAACAGGAAATTCTTCGCGTATTATCGCGTGCTTAGCAACGACCGATTTTTGGTGATAATGAACTTTACGTCTAGAGTACAAAGGTTGAATGCACTTAAAGGAAAAAAGGTTTTTTCAACTCATCCTAATAATGAGCTGGTCGATTTTCAACCTTACGAAGGGCGAGTTTATAAACTGAACTAGAATAATTCGATTCTAGTGTTTCCTAGGTGATCAAGATGTCTTTTTAAAGGAACCATTTAGCTGATAAGAGTCTTCTTCTTCAGTCAAGAGTTTCAATACCTTGCGCCCTCAAAAGAGAACCAGATTTTGGCCAGGAGGGTAAGGGAATATTCATACAAATTACCAATGCGCATCTTAAATGGGCTCATTGGCTTTCTTCAGATGTTCGGAATTACTCCTAGTAAGGTTGATCCAGATTCGATTACTAAAAAAGCGATTAGTAGGACAGGGCTTTCTGATTTAGGAGATGGAATGCATCGCGTTGGGATGGAGGCTTTAACCAAAGCAGTAAATGCAGCGCCTGTTACCAATTTCGGCAAGCTCTCGTCCACAGGTTTTGGAGTTGATGCTCTTTCAAACCGCTTAATGATGCTCGATTACCTGAAGAAGCATCCTGAAGTGGCCCAAACAAAGATTGAACGCCCCGTTTTCATTATTGGTTTTCCTAGAACTGGAACTACACTGCTACAAAACCTTCTTCATTTAAGTGAAGACAGACGTGCAATTGAGTTTTGGGAGTTGGCAAGTCCAATACCTGTAGCGGACAATGCTGCAGAAGATGTAGCTAAACGGCAACGCAGAACTAAAATGCGCTTGTCAATCGCAAATTTCGTGGTACCAGAAATGAAATTCATTCATGAAGTGCGTCATGATTCTTTGGAGGAATGTTGGTCATTGTTTGTTCCTCAATTCACCGTTCCCAATTGGGGAATGACGAGCCGCTGGCCCGATTACGGTAAGTTTGTTCTTGAACATGACATGAAGCCCGCTTACGAGGAATATAAGAAATTCCTTCAGGTGATGGTACACCGTGTACCCAATAAGAAACTCATTCTCAAATGCCCCGATCACATGTGGCATTTAGACGCGCTTTTAGATGTTTTTCCGGATGCTTGCATTGTTTGGACGCACCGAGATCCCAGTAAGAGTATTCCGAGTTATTGCAGCCTAGTTTCACTTAATTGGCGCTTGCTGTACGGACAATTCGACCCTAAAGAAATTGGACCGTATATAGAAGAACGTTTTATTCAAGGTATTGACCGTGGTTTGGCGGTAAGAGAAAGGGTTGGGGAAGAGCGTTTTATAGATATCAACTTTAAAACACTGCTGCACCAGCCAGTGGAAGCAGTGAATAAAATCACGTCTCATTTTAACCTTGCTCCTGTAAGTGAAGCTAAAATGGATGCTTATTTAAAGCGTGACCGACCAGACAATAGGGGAAAACATGCGTACACGGCCGAAACGTATGGCTTAAATACTAATGCCATTAAATCGCATTACAAGGAATACATGGAGCGGTTCAATATATCGGTGAACTAAGTATCTGTGAGCAGATCATTACATTCGCAATGCACAAAAGTGCTTTTGGATGATTCAGTCAGAATTAAATCGATTTCTACAAGTATTTCAATCGCTTTTTCACGATGGAAACAGCTTGATAAACCCTGATACACAATTCAGGAATTTGGAGGAATGGTCTTCCATGCAAGCGCTAATAGTAATTGCTGCCATAGATGAGCATTTTGGTGTTACAGTTGCAGAGCGGGAGTTTAGGGAGGCGAAAACGGTAGCTGACCTTCATCAATTAACCTTTAAGAAGTAGAATGCCAGCTCTTGTTAGCAATGGTGTAAAACTGGTCGGGATTTCGGCAGCTGTTCCTCACACAAGAGAAGATAATCAGCATCTTGATTCATTGTCTGAAAAGGCGAAGTCTGAGATTATTAATCAAGTTGGTATCCGGTATAGATATGTGTCTAATAGCACCGAAACGGCTGCTGATTTATGTCAAATTTCCGCAGAAAAACTGCTAGATAAATTAGGGTGGAAAGCATCGGAAATTGGGCTGATGATTTTGGTAACACAAACACCAGATCACATTGTTCCAGGTTCGGCATCTCAGCTTCAACATAAATTGGGCCTACAAGAAAATGCTATTTGCATAGATGTTAATCAGGGGTGCGCAGGCTATGTTTATGGTATGTCGGTTTTAACCGGATTGATGAATGCGTATCAGATTCCGAAGGCGTTGCTTTTGGTTGGAGATACGATTACCAAGATTGTTTCGCCAAACGATAATTCGTTGTGGCCTATTTTTTCAGATGCGGGTTCGGCAACAGCTTTTGAATTGAACTCTGAAGCTGCACCAATGCACTTTAAACTTGGCTCGAAAGGTGCCGATTTTGAGGCAATCCATGTCCCCGAAGGTGGATTTCGAAATCCGATTAATGAAGCATCTCTTATGCCTGAAAATGTTTCAGAAGGAGTGGTTCGCCAGAAAAATCATTTAAGCATGAATGGCCAGGCGGTGTTCACATTTGGTCTGTCTAAAGTCGCGTCAAGCATAAAATCCTTATTGGATGAGCAGAAAATCACAGCCCAAGATTTAGATTATTTGGTGCTGCATCAGGCAAATCAACTGCTCAATAACTCCATCGTTCGTAAAACAGGATTTGAAGCTAAACAGGCGCCAAGTTCCCTACACGATTTTGGAAATACCAGTTGCGCTACCATTCCTGTTACGCTAGTCTCACAGTTATCAAATGAGCTCAATTCTAGCTCCCTAAAACTGATGCTCACGGGCTTTGGTGTTGGATTATCGTGGGGTAGCGTAATTTTAAGCACCGAAAAAGTGCAGTGTCTTCCAATGATATATACATGATAAATAAGCCCGACATAACCGTTGTGGTGCCTGTGTATAACAGCATTGAAACACTAGAACCTCTCTATTCTGGTGTTGCGGAGTGCATGGAAAAACTTCGAAAAACTTTCGAGGTTCTGTACGTAGATGATGGAAGCGCTGCAGAAACTTGGAAAGAGCTGAAGCGGGTTAAAAACAAGTTCGGAGATCAAGTTTCTATCATCCGATTAGGTAGAAATTATGGTCAAAACGCTGCAACTGTTTGTGGCATTACGCACGCAAAAGGAAGTATCGTTATTACAATTGATGATGATCTTCAAACGCCTCCTGCCGAGATTGAGAAGTTGGTGAAAGCATACGAAGTATCTGAGGCAGCCGCTGTTTTTGGAATTACACCTCAGCAGCGGAATCCAATCATAAAGAGATTGGGCTCATACATGATTAAGCGCATTTTTAATTGGGTTGATGGCGCAGATATTGGTTCATCTTTTCGTCTTATTTCTCCAGAATTGACTGAGAAACTCAACAGGCAGACGCACGACCAACTTTTTCTCAATCAAGTAATTCACTGGTATACAGATGAGATTGAAAAAGTGGAGGTTGAACATGTTTCTAGAGATGAAGGAAAGTCGGGATATTCCTTTTTTGGACTTACAGGGATTGCACTTCGACTCATTTTCTTCTACACCGATTTCCCGCTTCGTTTAATGAGCTATTCTGGATTGCTAATTGCCTTTATTTGCTTCGGTCTCGGTATATTTTTTATTTACGAAAAGCTTGTAGTTGGAACCGAGGCAGGTTTCGCATCCATCATTACTGCCATCTTTTTCGCCACGGGAATTATCATTCTTTGCTTGAGTGTTCTAGGTGCGTATATCAGCAGAATTTATGCTGATAGAATTAAGAAACCCGTTTATTCCATTAAAACGCGGCTTTAATGCGTCTCGAACGCTACGGAATTGCCCTCGATACCTTGAAGTCTGAACATCTTGAGATGGTTCGGCTTTGGCGTAACCAAGATTTCGTTCGAAATAACATGCAGTTTAAAGGTGTGCTGTCTAGAACTGATCAAGAAAAATGGTTTTCCAATTTAGATGAATCCAATAATTTATACTGGATTATTCAATACAATCATTATCCAATCGGGCTCATTCACATCAAAGAAATAGACTTGGATTCTGGAACTGGTGAAGCTGGAATTTTCATTGGTGAGCCGTCTTTCCTAGAAATGCCACAATCTATGTTGGCCATTCTTTTTATGATGGAATTGGCATTTTACGTCTTGAGTTTAAAGACGCTTAAGGCTAAAATTCAAGCAGGAAATCATCATTCTATTCGCTTTAATAAGCAACTTGGTTATAGCTTAAAATCTGATGATGAGTCTGAATTTCAGTACTACACGGTAAATCAAAATCAGTTTGAAGAGGCAACAGAAAAGTTGCGTCAAAGTGCCGCAAAAATGTACGGCAATAAGACTGGAGTTAAGCTATCATCAAGAGACTTAAACCTGCACAGCAAGCTTGGTGCAATAGCAGTTGAAAGCGGATACTTTAACCCTTATTTTTTGGTTGATTGAACCATCTTCTTGGCTCTAGTTTCAGAGCCAGACGTATTGGTAAACTTGGGTGAATTCCCCAATAGACTAAACGAAATGGAAACCACCATTTTCCGTTAGGCCATTTTCTGCTATCCAATTCGTTATCAATGCTCGACATTGCTTTCCAAAATTGCGCTTGGTTGTATTTAAAATATGGTTTTGGGGCTCTTCCCTTAAAAAGTTCCATCCCAATATGGAAAGTCAGTTTTTCATTAGTGAAAACCTTTGGGTTGGTGGCAAAACAGAAAAGATTTTGAGCTAGAGTAATTCCAATGAAGGGAACACCAATACACACATCGGCCAAATCAAATTTGGGGTAAAGACTACGATGGAAAACAAAACAATCGAATCCAGGATGTTTTTTGCCAGAAACGCTAAGCATTTCATCCAGTTCTTCTACGGAGTTGTATACAGCAGAAATACGTCTTCGGTTAATGATAAACGCATCATGTCCTGCCTCAATAAATTGCCGAACGGAATCGTAAAAGTGAGGCTGCACTGCTATGTCTACATTACTGAATATCAGGTATTCAGCATCGGTTTCTGAGTACGCTCGGTCAATAATATCGCGAAGAATTGGTAACGCTAGTTGGCCATCAAACCCTCCAATTTCTGCTGCATGCCGAGTCAGGTTTTTTGTAGCCTTAAACTCTGTTGGAATCACCCCTAAATCACCTGCGGTTTGTGCTGATAGTAACTGAATGCTCTCTGGATTCGTGGCATTTTTCCTCGCCCTAATTAAAGAAGCAATAGTTACTTCCTGAGCCAATTTCAAGTCTGAGCTTTCAGAAGGCTGAAACAGGTTGACGATATGCGCAATGCTAGGCATGACACAAAGGAAACAGGTTTCGGTTTATAGTGATGAATTACTTATGATTATCTACTTTTCCAATTCTAGCAAGTCTGGAAGAAAGCATGAGCGAAAAGATTATTTATTCATCCGAGCCAGAATCTCTCTTTACGTATTTCAAGAAAATCTGGAAATATCGGTCGTTTATACTTGTATTGGCCAAGCGAGATTTAAAGATTAAGTATGCGCAAACGGCCCTTGGCTTGGTTTGGACCATCCTTCAGCCAATAACTGGTCTCGCTATATTCTATTTGTTTTTCCATCTTTTGGTTGCTTTGCCCGAAGTGCCAGAAAGCGGATATGCGGTTTTCGCATTTACGGGAATGACAGCTTGGTACTTCTTTAGTTACATCGTTTATCAAGCAAGTACTGCCTTAATAAACGGTCAGGAAATTGCACAGAGGATCTACTTTCCGAAAATTATTTTGCCGCTATCAAAGGTGCTAGTTGGGTTGGTCGATCTTGGAGTCTCGCTAGCAATATTGGTCGTTTTAATGCTGATTAAGGGCGTTTATCCGAGTTGGCAGATTGCGTTTTTACCCTTGTTTATCGTGCTTAATATTTTGGTAGGGTTAGCTGTGGCGATTTGGCTAAGTGCGCTAACTGTTCGCTTTAGAGACTTGCAGCATATTGTGCCATACATCGTCAATTTTGGAATTTGGCTTACACCCGTTTTCTTCCCTGCTACGCTTATTCCAGATAAGTTTCAGTGGTTTCTATTCTTGAATCCCATGGCTGGTATTGTAGAAGGGTATAGATGGTGTATTTGGCAATATGCCGAGTTCACCCCAATGTATTTTGTTGGAATTGCAATCACGTTAGTTATCCTAGTTTTCGCGGTGGCATTTTTCAAGAAAACAGAAGACCAGATGGTCGATGTAATATGATTTGAGGAGTAGTGTAATGATGAAGAACGTATTTGTAGATAGCCAAAAACAGCAGGAGTACGAGGTTAACGGGTACGTCACTTTTCCATGTCTTTCAGATGCTGAGGTGGAAAAAGTACAGGCGGAATATGAAAAACTAGATCACACACAGGCTGATGGATTTCATTGCAGCATGTTTCATCCCGAGAAGGATTATCGACAGAAGATAAACACACTTGTAAAGTCTTCGTTAGGTAATAAGTTGGATGATATTCTGGTCGATTACGAAAAACTATTTGGAAATTTTGTGGTGAAGGAACCAGGTGCGGAAAGCGATTTATACGTTCATCAGGATTGGAATTTTGTGGATGAATCTGAACACGATAGTCTTGCCATTTGGGTTCCTTTAGTAGATACTTCGCTGGAAAATGGAGCCTTATTTCTTGTTCCTGGGTCTCATAAACTGGGCAACAAAGTTCGGGGCCCCGGGGTGCCAGATCCGTTCTCGGAATTACACGATGTAATTCGAAAAAAGTATGGTAAAATGATTCCGATTAAAGCTGGAGAAGCAATCATTTGGAATCACAGAATGGTGCATTATTCTCCCGCCAACACCACCAGTGTTACTCGCGTAGCACTTACGTGTATTTTGGTTCCAGACAACGCCAAGGTGTTTCATAATTGGGGAGAAATAGTAGATTCTAAACCGAATACAGAGGTTGAAAATTTTACAGTGAATGAGGAGTTCTACATGCTTCATAATGTGCAAGAACGACCCGCCACCGCTCAGAGTAATGGAATGATTGATTGCACCTTTCCAACAGTAACTGAGAAGCAATTAAAAACAGCCATGCAGCAATCTACCACTGGCAAACCAAAGGGGTTTCTGAATCGATTCAAGGCCCTTTTTGACCGCCAGTTAAATTCCGTCATTTAGCATTGCCTCGTATCGTTTTTCAGTTCGGTATAATCATAACTTTGAATCCGCATTATAATCGAACATGGAAGCTCTGTACAATTTTATAGACGTAGATTTTAAAGATATTTCGCAGTACCCAGATGCCATGCAAAAGATATGGAATCCTGAATCTGGTATTGATGGAATCATCATTCGGAACGTGCTTAGCCCAGCCGAAATAGAGAGTATAAAACGCGATCTACACAAGGTGAAGGATTTGGAAATCCGTAAAGACAAAGGGCTTATTACTTGTCCGCGAGCATTTGCCGAAGTTGCTTCCGAAAGTGAAAATGACGAGAAAAAACTGAAAGAATTATTTCAGGAAATGGAAGATATCTGGAATCGATTTCAGACCGAGTTTGAGGTTCCTTTAAACGAGAAGTTTAAGTCACTACTCAGCACCATTACTGGGTCTTGGACACCCGAGGTACCAAAAGGGCCTGATGGAGTTGGAATATGCGCGCCAAGCACCTTTAAGCGAATGCTGCCCGGAGCAGGTTCGCTTATTGCTCATTGCGGAAATTGGTTTCATAATATGTGGCCGTACATTTTTGAGCATATGGGCAAAGCCTGTATACTCAAAGGGCAAATGAGCTTTTTCATCACTATTCAACCAGCCGAGATTGGTGGCGAACTAGTGCTGTACGATGTACAATGGAAGGATGCAGTTGAAAAAGTGGATCCAGTACAGAATGTTCTTGTAATGAATTCTGGTGAAATCAGAGATTTAGAAGATCCAAGTCAGACAAAAACACTCCCTTTAAAACCAAACGCAGGCGATTTATTATGCTTTGCTGGAGGAAGAATTTGGCACAAAGTATCACTCAACGAAGGCACGCAAGACCGAATTACGGTTGGCGGTTTTCTCACTCCTTCAAAAGAGGGAAACAAAATCTATTATTGGTCTTGATCGAAAGAAAGTTAAATAGTGGATTAAATCATCTCAAGAGCGTATGACCGAAAAGGCCATAGCTGCGGTAAACCTTTCGAAGGTTTATTATAGAACCGAATCAGGCACAGGTAAAAGAGTGCCGTTTTATGCTTTGAAAGGAATCAACTTTGAGCTAGACAAAGGAGAAGTGCTCGGGATTATTGGTAACAATGGTTCAGGAAAATCAACGCTTCTACGCGTCCTTTCTGGTATAACAAAACCATCAGAGGGTCATGTAGAGATTAATGGATCGGTGGCTTCTATCCTGGACATCGGGACAGGGTTTCATCCAGATTTGAGCGGAAGACAAAACGTGTTTATGCGGGGTCAATTGCTCGGAATGAGCAAAGCTGAAATAGACTTAGTTTTTGATGAAATAGTTGAGTTTAGTGGAGTAGGAGAATTTATAGATTCGCCAGTAAAGCATTACAGCAGCGGCATGTTTTTAAGGCTCGCTTTTTCCATCATTATCCATCTTAATGCAAATATTCTCCTACTGGATGAGGTAATGGCCGTTGGAGACGCTGAATTTCGGCAGAAGTGCGGACAGAAAATCACAGACCTGGTGAACAGTGGACGTACCGTAATTATGGTAAGCCATGATCTTAGAAGTGTGATGGATATATGCACGCTTACCGCCTTAATGAAAGATGGTGAAATTGTAAAATTGGCAAGCCCGTTAAGTGTTGTAAGCGACTCTTACTTAGCCAAAGTTGCCGGAATTGAACAAACTACAGAGGGCCAATCCAAGCCAGTGAATGTTGCAGGATGGAAAGACGAAGACCACGGATTTGAAATCCACTCGTTCGAAGCTGTTCATGGCAATAAAGAATTGACAAGTGGTGACTTTAAAACTGCTGAAGAGATTAATCTGCGGCTAAAGTTCACAACCAAAAACTCAAACGTCAATTTCGGGATAACCGTCACCGACTTCCTCTCAAATAGGCTGATGGATGATAGTCCGCAATACCGCACATCCGAAGAGTCTAAACAGCTAATAGGAACATATGATGCCAATTGGAAAATTCAAGGAAACCTATTGAATAGCGGCAGGTACTTTGTAGACGTTTATGTGATTGACGATAATTTTAAAGTGATTAAACATTTGCCCAAAGCACTGCAGTTCACCGTCAATATCAATGATTCTACAGAAGACGGTGGTGTGCAATTCAGAGCCCCAATTGCAAATGGTCTCACTTTAGATTTAAAAAAAAAACATTCCTGAAATAGTTAGAAAAGTGGATGCACTGGTTTTGTGCATTTTATCTCTAACCATTCGGCCACAATAAATTCAGGCTGACCGTTGTAAAGGTCAATTCCGTTGGCGGTTTCAAAAGCAGATCTAGCTTCAATGTCATCTGCAAATTTAAATCGTTTTACAAAGTCAATTTCAAACCCTGATCTTCTAATTCCCTTCAATGTGTCGTTTAAATCGAGCACATTGTAGCTATATGCTTCGTTTATTCTGTCAAGCACAGCTTGGTGTTTTGCTCTGGTCGTTTCATCATCAATTTCTAATGGATAAAAATCTTTGATGTAAATGCACCCGCCAGGCTTTACTAAGTCAAAAGCATCCTTCAGTACACCATCTGCTGCAATCGAATGACCTAACGATTCTAAGAACAAAACCACATCAAACTGAGTGTTTGAATAGTAATCATTGAGATGGTGAAAATCTCCTTTTGTAAGGTTAACCGAGCCTTTTAGATTTGCTTTAGACGCGGCTTTTTTTCCCTCATCTACCTGAACTTGAGAAATGGTAATTCCTTCAATTTTGGCAGCCTTTTTTGATGCAAAAAAAACAGCAGGACCCGCCACTCCGCATCCAACGTCCAAGACGTTCATTCCATCGTCAATGCCGGTTACGTCTAGCACATGCTGATGTAGATCTTCGGCATTACTCGGTCTGTAAGCTTGTATGGTAGAACCGTAAGTTTCCAGATAACTGGCAGTGGTTCTGTCATAGTATTCCTCAACTTTTTTAGCCCCGTTTTTCTCTGACATTATTGCAAATTAAGCGTAGCGAAAGTACGAGCACAACTTCAATTATTGGGTAAAAGCTATGCAACTTAACCTTATTGGCTAGATTTGGATTGATGGTGAACGCACGCATTTTTAAGGATAAGGAAGCGCAAAAGAAGTTTGAAGAGAACGGCTTCGTGAAGTTCCAATTTCTAAGTGCCGATCAATGTGCTGCACTTCGCAATCTATATGAAAAGCAGCTCCCAAGTATGGTTTTCAGTAATGGCTCGCATATTAGTGTCGATGCTTATTCTCCGGAGGAAAAAGGCAATTTGAAAACGGCTCTCTTAAATTCTATTGAACCAAGTGTCGAGCGGTATTTTGAACCTGTGTCACATGTTCATCATGGCTTTATAATCAAACAAGCGGAGTCAAAACAGAGTCAAATTTCAGTCCACCAAGATTGGACGTTTGTAGCAGAAAATGAAGGTTTCAACTCTGGAACATTGTGGATTGCCGTAAACGATGTACCAAAAGAAAGAGGTGGAATTGGGTTTGTGTCGGGAAGCCATAAATGGCTTAATCACACCAGGTATACTCCCATGGAACTTGCGTTTAATCCGATTAACGAACACAGGGAGTTGCTTGCCAAGCACTTGGTTTTTGAAGGCTTGAAAGCAGGAGAGGCTGTTTTGTGGAATCACAGAACCTTGCATGCTTCGGTTGCAAATTCGAGCAAAGAAGATAGAATGGTTGTTGCCATGTCTCTTTTTCCAAAAGAGGCACAGTTGAAACTGCATTATCAATTGCCAAGTGCACCCGATACCGTGGGTGTATTTGATGTGGATCTGGAGTTTTATCAGCGGCACAAAGCCACAGATTTCAACCTTGTTTATGCTCAAAATAAATGTCCCGAAGGTTTGATTCCAGTTTCTAGTTACCCGATAACAAAGGCTCGGTTTGATGCCGAGAAGTTGGAGGCTGCGCTAAATAATTCTCATCAAAAACCGATTGAGGCGAATGATATCCTTTTGAAGGATATTGAGCCGACACGTGATGCTAAAGCGGGATTGTGGGGTTGGATTTCGAAAGTTATTTCCCGAAAAGACGCTTGAAATAGCCTAGCGGACCAGAGCTGGTTTTGTGTTTGACTTTCGCGGTTTCGTAAAATTTCTCTTTGCTCACTTCATTTACCGAAGTCAGCGGTAATTTTTGAATTGGTTTAATATCCACCAATCGTCCCTCAGAACGATAAACTGGCATGGTAGTATAGTAGAAGTCTTCGTCTATTTCTACCTGTAAAATGTGATCTTCTTGCTTAAAAAAGTGACTCAGTTTAGCGTGCTTAGGGGCAATGGAAATGGTAGATGCAATTCTTATTTCATCAGATAAGTTTGGTTTTGAACCATGAAAGAGATTGTGAGCATAAAGCACAGCCGTTCCTGCTCTTACTGGCACAGGAATCAAATACGGAGTTAATTGTTCTTCGAATCCTAAATAAAGAGAGGAGATATTCGCAGACCGAAGCGCAGAAAACCAATTGTGCGAACCTTTAATTACCTGCAAACAACCATTGGTTTCGTCTACATCTCGCATTGGGCACCAAATACTAAGCGAAGTAAATTTATCCTCCTCAACCAACGTGTAATCCTGATGCATTTCACTCTGAGAGCCTTCGCCCGATTGTTTAACTAAGTACGAACAACCAGCAATCTCAACGTCCTGAAAATGTGTGACAATAAATTCGCTGAAGGCGCTTTTAATGGTGTCCGCAATTTTTCTGTTTAACTCTTTTGGTTGATCTTGCACATTGGAATAAATACCCGGATGGCTTTTAGGTTTAACCTCAGAATACAATCGTGTGATTTCCTCAATTTGCTCAGCATTAAGCGCAGGAAGACAGACAAAACCGTTTGTATCAAATTCCTGTTGAATCGCTTTGTCCTTGAAAATACCCATCGTTTTACAATGATAATTGATTGATGTGATTTTGACTGATTTTCATCTCCTCGGTCTCGAACTTAATTATCCAAGTTATGTGTTTGTTTTTTCGGTTCTTTGTTAATCTATGTCGGGATTTCTAGATAGAATTAAGCAATTATTGAAGGGCGATGACAAAACGTCTGTGGCCGAATCTCCATATGCTGATTTTAATAAACTTCGTTTACCCTCAGACCGAGGTCAATTATGTAATGCACCGTTCAGGTCAATTAGGTTTGAGCAGCGTGGTGTAGCCAGAACCTGCTGTTTTAATAGGCAGGTAGTTTTAGGACGTTACCCGCAGCAATCACTCAGCGAAATTTGGAACAGTGAAGAGGCAAATAATATCCGTCAACGGATAAAAGCCAACGATTTATCATATGGTTGTCAGCTTTGCGCCAAACAATTGGATAGAGGAGAGTTTGAAACCGTTAAACTGCGTCAATATGATGGTCTGAAATTCAACGAAAATGGGCATCCATCCATGTTGGATTTTTCGATTCACAACACATGCAATTTAGAATGCGTGATGTGTCATGGCGAGTTTTCTTCTTCCATTAGAAAGAACAGGGAGAAATTGCCAGAAATCCCCTTGGTTTACGACAAGGAATTTGTCAAGCAATTAGAAGAGTTTATCCCACATGCAGAACAGTTTGTTTTTGCAGGTGGCGAACCCTTTTTAATCGAGCTTTATTACGATATATGGGAAGCTATAAACCGGCTTAATCCCACCAATGTTCATATAGTTACGAATGGTACAATTCTGAACAATCGGGTGAAGAATATTCTCGAGAACGGAAAATACCACATTACCCATTCAATCGAATCTTTGGATAAAACCAACTACGAAAGGATTCGAAAGAATGCTGGTTTAGACCGCGTTTTAGAGAACATGCAGTATTTTATGGAGTATTGTAAAAAGCAAGGCACTGAATACGCTATCAATTTATGCCCTATTCAGCAGAATTGGCAAGAAGTACCAGGGTTTGTTTCGTTCTGTAACGAGAAAAAAATCAGAATTTACATTCTAAGTGTAGTCTATCCGCCAACGGCTTCATTGATGTCTATGCCAAGCGAAAAATTAGAGGAGATTGAAGCCCTTTATTCAACATTTAATTTCCCGCAAGGCAGCGAGGTTGAAAAGCATAATGCATCCAATTTCAAGGATTTATTAAGTCGAGTAAAAGGTTGGAAAGGTAGGGCGGTAAACAAGGAAACTCAGAGCGTCTCTTCGGCAGATTCCGTAGCCGAATCGGACAGGGTTGATATTCAGAAAGTATTCGATTTAATCTCGAATAACATACAGGAATATGGCAACGAGAACAGCGAGATTTCGGAGGAAATCATTTCCACTACGTTGGCTAAACTCAACAAATTAGGTCGGCATTATAAGGGGCAAAAAGTGACCAAAGGGAAGCTAATGGAGATTGAGAGCTTGGCAGGAGATGTAATGATTGGAGCCATTAATGGAAGCACCGAAAAAGAGTTTGATTTAGTGGTTCGAGACTATTTTTTGGATTAAAGTGGGGATGAGTTTAAGTTCAAATTTCTTCAATAGAACCAAACATTGGTGGTCTGCCAAAGCGGGTTTTCTTACCTCACTATTGTTATGCTATTTGGCTTTACATCATGTTCGTCCACAATTAGGTTTTGAACTTCTTTTCTGGGCGCTCATTGCAATTTTTGGTCTCGGCACGCTTGGTCACATAATTAATGATTGGACGGATATTGAAGAGGACAAAGTGGCGGACAAGTCCAACACAATGGCAGCAATTCCGGTTGTCGCTCGTTGGGCTATCATACTTGGTTTACTTGGGTTAAGCGCCCTGCCATGGTTGGTTGGTTTTAAATGGAATTCGGTCATTTTAGCACTTGTAATTGGCGAAGTTGTCCTGTTCGGTTTGTACTCACTTAAACCCGTTAGGCTTAAGCGATTCCCCTTAGCCGCGGTGTGTTTAGATGCACTTTATGCCTATGTAAACCCGAGCTTGTTTCTCTGGTTTTCGTTTCAAGTAACGCTTGGTCATGAGCTAAATCTGTTGCAGGTTTTTGTGCTGATTGGTTGGACGTTCACTTTTGGCCTTAGACAAATTCTAAACCATCATGTGCATGATGCAGTGAACGATAGGATTTCAAACACTCCAAATTTGGCGAATGCGTATGGAGCAAACTCTATCATGCAGGTGCTAAGACGGTTCATTTTGCCGTTGGAATTGTTGTTTATGGCTGCCTTTTTACTGCAGGTTACGTTTGTATCCGAAGTGTTTGGTGGTGTGCTCTTTTTCATTTTCGCACTCATTATTTTGGCAGCCTGTAATAAGCGGTTTCCGTACGTAAATGTGCGTTTTGGTAAATTGAGTTTCGATACATTTTATGTGCTTGCTATCGGGTTGATAAGCCTGCTGTTTCTAGCCCTTCATCATTCGATCTATCTGGTTTTAGTGCCAGTTTTCATCTTGCTTTTTACAGATTGGTTTAGTCATCCTGCTCTTCGAGTATATGCTGCACGTATTCCAATGTCTATTCTCACCTTTTTCACTTGGCACCTTCGTTTCACTTCGCTCGTTTTCAACTGGGCATTGTATTACTTCAGAAAGTGGATTTTAGGTTGGTCTGAAGAAAGAAATTGGGGTGAACATTACGCGACAATGCTCGAACGAAAACGACTTGATGCAAAAGGCAATGTTGCTGTGTTCAATCAGAATTACTCAAAGTATTCAGAAACTTTTGTGGCTGGTCAGTTAAAAGCCTTGGATTACAGAACATTCTATTATTACGGCTGGCCTAAACCGCTATTTGAATTACGGGTTGGTAATTTGATTGATTCTGAAGAGTACATCAGAAAACTGAAATACGCTTTGCTTCATGTGTTTAATCAAGACGTATCTAAGTACGAATACAATAAAATCACTCAAAGTCTTGTAGATAATAAGATCGCAGTTATTGTCGCGCATTTTGGCCCAATGGGGGCAACGTTGATTGAACCAGCAAAGCAAGCAGGTGTTCCTATGATTGTGGTTTTTCATGGGTATGACGCTTGGAATCTTGGCCAGTTGGAAGAATGGAAAGAGCGCTACAATGAACTTTTTCAGCAAGCCGCGGCTGTTGTTGGTGTAAGCCGTGATATTTGTGCTCAACTTGGTAAACTGGGATGTTCAGCTGAGAAGATTCATTACTTGCCAGCTTTTGTTGATCCAGCGTATTTCAATGAACAGAACCTTCCTTCCAAAACACCCGTTTTCTTGTCTGTTGGAAGGTTTTCAAGAACGAAATCTCCACACTTAACTATCCTAGCTTTCAATGAGGTTTTAAAAACTCTGCCAAATGCGCAATTGGTTTTAATAGGGAAAGATGATGGTGAAGGTTTATTCGAAGCCTGTGTCATCTTGGCTCAGTCTCTGGGCATTGAAAACAGTATTCAGTTTAAAGGAACGATGTCTCCATCTGCAGTGATGAATGAGATGAAATCAGCAACAGTATTTGTTCAATCTTCGGTTACTACACCAATTGAAAAAGATAAGGAGGGAACGCCTGTGGCACTCATGGAAGCTATGGCTATGGGAATGGCGGTTGTTACTACTAATCATGGCGGAATGGCCGAACTCATTGAGCATAATGACAATGGAATTTTGGTTGATGAGTTTGACCATAAATCAATGGCGACTGAAATGGTAAGAATAGTAGGAGACCAGGAGTTGAGAAACCGAATTGGTGCAAATGCTAAAAAATCGATTCGGGAAAATGAACTTATTTACTCAAGTTTGCAGAAATTCTCCAGCATAATTGACACATACAAATTGAAGCAATGAAAAGAGCGGTAGTACTTGGAGCAGGTGGTTTTATTGGGTCTCACCTAGTAAAAAGACTGAAGTCGGAAGGTTATTGGGTGCGTGGAGTTGATTTAAAATGGCCAGAGTACAGCGATACACAGGCAGATGATTTTGTTATCGGTGATTTGCGACACCTTGCTGTGGTCGAAAATGCTATTGAAACTGGGTTGGATGAAGTGTATCAGTTAGCAGCTGATATGGGTGGCGCTGGATACATTTTTACGGGGGATAATGATGCACAGGTGATGCATAATTCAGGACTCATCAATCTGCATGTTGTGCACGAGTGTGCCAAGAAAAAGGTTGGGAAAGTCTTTTATTCTTCGTCTGCTTGTGTATATCCAGAGCGTAATCAGATGGACCCAGATAATCCAAGATGTGAAGAAAGCTCCGTTTATCCTGCAGCTCCTGATAGCGAGTATGGCTGGGAAAAACTCTTTAGCGAACGTTTGTACTTTTCATTCTCTCGTAATCAAGGATTGGATGTTCGCGTAGCAAGATTTCACAACATTTATGGACCGGAAGGTGCATGGAACAATGGAAAAGAAAAGGCGCCTGCAGCCATTTGCCGAAAAGTTGCTGAAGCCACAGAAGGCGGTAAAGTGGAGATTTGGGGAGATGGAAAACAAACACGCTCATTCCTTTTTATAGATGATTGTTTGGATGCCGTAAGGACGTTTGTGAATTCAGATTTTACTGGTCCAGTAAACATTGGCTCAGAAGAAATGATTGCCATAAACGACTTTGTTCATCTAATAGCCGATGTAAGCCAGAAAAAAGTGGAGATTACCAATATTGAAGGCCCTACTGGTGTGCGTGGACGAAGTTCGGATAACCGACTTATTGAAGAGAAAATAGGTTGGTCGCCAAAAATCAATCTACGAGAAGGGATTTCTAGAACTTACAAGTGGATTAACGGAAAAGTTGAAGAAGCTAAAACAGCCTAGTTTGGCAAGTCTCCGTTAAGCCGTTTCCCTAAAGTTGGTTGGCTGTAAATAGCGGTGTTAATCATATCGTCAACTTCTTCGTAGTCGTCAGCGCCTAACACTTCATGAATTTTCAAAGCGAATCCTTCATGGAAATAAACCAATTTGGTCTCTGCTCTCATTTTAACTAGAAAACGTTGCACAAAGCTTGAGCAGCCACGATATGCCTCGCACGGATAGCAACGGTCAAACGACATTTTGTACACCGAATCTCTAATTTCCACGCCTGTTGCAAAATACTCTTTGCAGTTCGGCACGTTCAGCATCTTCAGGTATTCTTTCCCAAGCACGTTCAAATCGACAACCATTTCGGCCGTTATTGTGTCTTGGCTAAACGTGAGGTTGAGAGAGTCTCGGGCTATATCCTCAATGAGGGTAATGATGTCCATGTTATTGCCATCCTTATCAAGCATCTCATAGTTCATGTATGGGTCAAAAATTAGGAATTTGCCTTTTTGCTTAACCAATACAACAATATGAGTAAGGTCTGAATCTCGAAATCCGAAATTGTATGTGTATGCATCGATTCCGTTCTCCAAAAGGATTTTCACCATGTTGGAACCCGCTAATCCGCACGAAGAAACACCGAGGTCATTCTCAAAGTAATTTAGATACTCTTCAACTGGAAAATTTTCGAACTGAATGAGGGCAAATGTATCGCAACGCTCATTAGGCACTATGCCTAAATCAGACTTAGAAGCAATGAATTTTCGAACTTCATTAACAAACTCAATTGTGTCTTGTCCTGCTGCGATTTTGGGACATTGAGGGCAGAATTCCTTCTCAACTACCGTTTCTTTTTCTGCAGTTTGCTTAGTGTCGCAGCCGATAAAAACGGTTGCAATTGTTCCTATAGCTAGGGCAAGTGAGGTGAGTTTTCTTAATGACATGGGTGCAATTATCTGTGAGAATTAAGTGTAAATGTAAAGCCATTTTTCCAACTCATGCTTTACATGTCATCAGTCACTGAGTACCGTAATTTCCTATAAGCCGATCCTCGAAACAGCGCATTTGAGCCTGCAAATTATCTTATCATTGTGCCCAATTCGGAACTAGCTCCGGCAATGAAAAAGCGCATATTCCAATTCCTTCTCTTCTTCATTCTAATCCTTTTGATTGAAGGATTTATGCGAGTTTCTGGGCATAAGCCAGGTGTTTTGGTTAATGAGCTCTATCCGCCAGATTCGTTGATATATCAACCTAGATTTAAGGCAGATTCGGTTGGATTAGACTCCTTCATCAAGGGCAGTCCATCTTTACCAGATGGTTATGTAATCAATGACCAGGGCTTTAGAAGCACGTTTAATTACGATGTGCTTACCATCGATTCTCTTCGTAAAACCAATAATCGAAAGGTTGTTTTTCTAGTGGGAGATTCATACACCGAGGGTTGTTGCCCCACGTCCATGGATAGTTCTTTTAGTGATTTACTACTGCAAGACGAAGAATATGTGGTGCTGAATTTTGGGGTAGGAGGAACCGGGGTGAAGCAATACGATTTGGTGATTAAGAAATATGTGAAAGAGCTGAATCCAGATTTGGTTGTGGTCAACTTTTACCTTGCCAACGATATGATTCAGTATAACGTGCCTGTAATTCCTAACGTGCCTCATACATTTCCTTTCAAAAATTATAAATGGCTTGCTTCGGTTGGGCCAGCGTATTACATGGAGGACCGTGAGACAAACCACCTAGCCACGCCAGAAGAAGCGTACGAATTTTACCTTGAAAACTTCACATTATGGCACCCTAAAGTGACGGGTTTTGAGAAGGTTGTTCGCACATCCGTAATCTTTTCAAAGCTGTATTTAGGTGCACGGGAGAAGTATTACATGTTTAGCTGGGCGAAGGATAATTACAGTAAGGGACAAGACGTTAAACTAACCAATGATGTGCTATTGCAAATGCAAGAAACATGCGATATAGACCAGACAAAACTGTTGGTAGTGGCAATCCCTGGTCCGAGCGATGTGAGCAAGCAAACAGACTTGAAAAAGAAGTACCAGAAGTATTTTTTAGGCACCGACTCTGCTTTTCCAGAGATATCAGATTTCAAAGTAAACGATTATGATGGCATGGCTACAAGTAACCATTTTGTGAATTCTGGTCATCGCAAATTCTATCGATTTCTAAAAAGTGAGGTCGACAAGCGTTCAGAGAATTAGAGATGTATCGCTCTATTTGCTTTAACCCAAAAGGGTTGCAACCTTTAAGCATGCGTCTGAATAGAGTAGAAGTACAATGCTGAATCGAAAGGGAATCCAAAGTCAGCTAGGGTTTTTCGGGATTCTGAATGCTGTCTACCTAATTCTACTTGCCCTATACGTAAGTAATAACCTGCTTTGGCAACTTCCGTTTAAGAGTTTGATTTGGGGCCTTTGGGCTACTCAATCCGAATTGAGGGATTGGTTTCCATCACTGTATTTGGCGGTTTGGCCAATTCGTTTGGCTCTGATGGCTTTAGTGGTTTTTGCGATTAGATGGCTGCATCGAAATCAAGCAAAAATTCGCTCGAAACTTACGTTTAACTCTGGGAAAGATTACGTGAGTTTTGTAAAACAGGAAGGTCTTGTTTTATTTCTTTTTCTAATAATCTACATCATCATCTATTTCGTTACCAATGATGTTTTTGATGAAAACATTGGTTTTAGATTTCAGGTTTGGCTGGCGCGAGGTTGGCTTTTGCAGCTCATTTTTCAAGCCATTTTTGTTGGGTGGATTTATTGGGAACGAGTTTCTCAATTTCTGAAGGAGTTTCTCCTCAATCCTTCACAACCATACAGCTTGGCAATCCTTCGTATTCTATTTGCAATCTGGTGTATTTGGATTTATACATCCAAAATGAACACCGTTATTTCAACGGTTTCCTTGCCTCATAAAGTGCCATTGCCAGGTTGGGATTTTATCATTGATTTTGTTCCAATTAGCGCAGAAATTTACACCTCCGTAGCGTATGTTGGTATAGCTGTTTCTTTTCTAGTCATTATTGGAATGAAGTCGCGTTTAGCACTGGTTATCAACGCATTGTGCATTACTTATGTAATTGCTGTCCCTAATTTATTTGGGAAGCTTTGGCACGAACATTTAACTATTTGGGTTGGTTGCATTTTAGCGCTCAGTCAATGTTATTCTGTGTTTTCTTTGGATGCTAGAATCGCCAAAAAAGAGGTGACACAAAGCTCTGCTTACACATGGCCTATTCGCCTCATTTGGCTGCAATTGGCAGTTATTTATTTCTGGGCAGGCTTTTATAAACTGTGGGATTGTGGTTTCGATTGGACGCTAAGTCAGTCTATGGTAAATCAAATTCAGTTGGAATGGTTGCAGCATTATGACAAACTTCCAGCCATAAGAATTGACCAGTTCCCTGTGTTTTTGAAAGTTGCTGGGCTTGGCGTAATTCTATTTGAGTTGGGTTATGTGTTGCTCATTTTGTCTAAGAAATTTAGGTGGCCAGCTGCTGGCGCGGCATTAGTCATGCACAATATTTTTGGCATGTTTCTCTACATTCCATTCTACATACTCCAGGTGTTTTATGTGGTCTTTATCGATTTTAATAAGTGGATTCCAGCATCTTGGAAAACCAATAAGGTGAGAACAAAATATTCCAGTCCAGCGCTGTTGGTTGGTATTGCAATTGTATCGGTCAACTTCGTTTTTGGAATGTTTTCAATTGATTCATACCCATTTTCGGCCTATCCAAAGTATGCAGCCATTGTGCCCGATGAGGTTCAATACATCCATTTTGAGGCGTTGAATACGAAAGGAAACCTCATTGACGTTCACGAAATTGGACAGCAAAACGGCTTCAGGTGGGAAAGCTATGGTTGGCTAGAATATGGCATTATTCAAGACCATTTGCACGGAATAAATGTAGACCAGCGTGTGGCGGATTATTGGGCTATTTGGCAGGTACATAATCCTCAATTACAATCGGTCAATTCTCTTACTGCATATGTTGTGCAACGTCCCGTTTCGCCCGAAGGAAAGCTTAAAACCGAAAGAGTAGGGCTCATTTCCATTGTGTTGCATTAGATTCGCGGCTCGTAATTTTGCTTCATCAGCCTATGCCCCTCATGGATGACAGAAAACCATATTTAAGTCTTGTGCTTACCGGGCGCAACGATAACTATGGTGGTGATTTTAAAAGCAGACTTCAGAAGTGTATTTCAAACACATTTAAGCAACTCAATGCTGCGTCCATTTCATCGGAACTCATTTTTGTAAATTATAATCCAGACCAGACAAACCCACCGATTGAGGAGTTTATAGAATGGCCAAAGTCTAATGACACGGTTAAGGTTAAAGTGCTTACCGTTCCGAATGAAGTACACAAAGAGCTTGTTGCCACGGGAGAAGTGAAGGATGTTCCCGTGTTGGAGTATATGGGCAAGAATGCAGGAATTAGAAGGGCGAAAGGAGAATTTATACTCAGCATGAACCCCGATATTGTTTTGCCACAAGAGTTGGTAGAACAGTTGAAATCGCTGAGCAAGAAAAAGTATTATCGAGCGGACAGAGTCGATTTTGAAGGCGACTTGGAAGGTGATTATAAATACCTAAGGTTTTTCATGAAGGGCCATGACCACCCTCTTTCCTCTCTTGACCAAATTCCTCAGTTACGAAAGGAGAATGTCAAAGAAGACGCTTGGAAGATTTTCACTCCAAATGTCAGTTGGATACTTAACAGGTTTTCAAAACCAGTTTATTACGACAACATTCCAAATAGATTTCATTGCAACGTAAGTGGCGATTTTATGCTTATGCATCGTGATCATTGGAAGGCCTTGCGCGGTCATCATCAGCATACGCCAATTGCTTTGCATGTAGACTCATTAATGGTTGTACAGGCCGCAGCTTTGAAACTGAAGGAATATACGTTCAAGCACCCTATTTTTCATCAAGAACACACCCGTAGATATGACGCTACATTACCTGACCCTCGTTTTAAAGAAGCCTTTGCCATTTTTTTGGCGGATGGCAATGAAATGATGAGAACAGGTAAGCCCAAGATTTACAATGATGCAAACTGGGGATTGTCTAAATTTGACCTCTCCGAATTGAACCTGTAATTAAGTGTCAGACAGCTCGTTCTACCTATCAATTGTAGCCACTACCCGAAATGATAATCATGGAGGTGATTTGCTCAGACGCACAACAGCGTTTGTAAATAGCGTTTATGTTCAGGCAAAGAAATTCAACCTTCCGGTTGAATTGATTTTGGTTGAGTGGAATCCACCTGCAGACCAGCCGTTGCTGAAAGAAGTGCTTCCACCGCCTCCAGCAGATGTTCCGGTGAGTTTACGCTACGTTATTGTTCCTGCAGAAACGCATAAAACATATCGTTTTGCCAGCTCAATGCCTTTGTATCAAATGATTGCCAAAAATGTTGGGATTAGGCGAGCAAAAGGGGAGTACGTTTTATGTACCAACATCGATGTTCTTTTTAGCGATTTATGCTTTAGCACTTTAGCAGAGAAAAACCTGAAAGAAGGAGCTTTTTATCGAGCCAATCGATGCGATATACCGAAGGAGGTGATGGATGAGCCCACGCATGAAAAGCAGTTGATTTATGGTGAGAATAATATTATCAGACGATTAGGAAATGCTCCTGGTCATGAAGCGCTGTCTGGCCCAACCATCCTTTTCAAATATGCTTGGGTGGCAAGGATATTAAACAATGCATTAGTGGCTGTGTGGCGGTTGTTTCACCCAGGGCAGTTTGCCCATTTTATAATAGACTTTATGGCTTGTGGCGATTTTACGCTGATGAGCAAAAAAGACTGGATGAAGATTGATGGCTATGTTGAGTTAGATATGTACTCAATTCACATAGACAGCATGGGAATTTGGTCGGCTTGCGCCATGGGAATGGAGCAAATAATTTTCCCTCATCGTGGCTGTATCTATCATATAGACCATGAAAATGGCTGGGAATCTGACGATGTGATTAAAACCATCAAGTTTCTTTCAGACAAACCAAGTTTAGATTATTCGATTGTTCACAGAGCTGGAATGAAGATGGTTGAGAGCAAAACCAATTGGGGTCTGAACAAGCCTGATTGGGGATGGGCCAACGAGAAATTTGAAGAATTTACTTTTGACGGAAACGTTTAGTAATGCAGAATAAGATTGCGATAGTTGGAGTAGGGAAGTTAGGCCTTTGTTTTGCCTTAAACTTAGAACGATCTGGGTATGAGGTTTGGGGAATTGAAGCCAATCTAGATTACTTGGCCGAACTTAATAGTGGGCAATTCGAAAGCGTTGAGCCCGAAGTGACCGAACTTTTGGCCGCCACAACAAATCTTCATTTAACGTCCGATATTGATTGCTTAACAACAGAAGATATTACTGATATTTTCCTCATGGTTGCTACACCTTCTCTTGCAGATGGTGGTTATGATCATACCCAGGTAGAAAGGGTTGCTGAAAAATTATTGGCTTTGTTGCCTTCCTCAACGCCACGAAACGTTTACGTTGGCTGCACCACAATGCCAGGTTATTGCAACCAGTTGGCCAAGAAATTAGCTCAAAATAATTTTACGGTTTCTTACAATCCTGAGTTCATTTCTCAGGGAGCAATTATACAGGACCAACTTTATCCAGACCAAGTATTAATTGGAGAGGCTAACAAGATAGTAGGCGATAGATTAGAGGCAATTTACGAACGGATGGTTAAGAGTAAGCCCGTGTATTGTAGAATGGACCCATTGAGTTCTGAGATTACCAAATTGGCAACAAATTGTTTTCTCACTACTAAGATTTCCTTTGCCAATTCAATTGGAGATTTAGCTACAAAAAGCGGAGCAAACCCAGATAAAATTTTAGCCGCAATTGGAGCTGATTCCAGAATAGGGTCTAAGTACTTAGGCTACGGATTTGGCTTTGGCGGGCCGTGTTTTCCCAGAGATAATAGAGCCTTAGGGAAATTTGGTAATCAAATGGATTACCCATTACGCCTTAGCATGGCTACCGATTTGGTTAATGATGAGCACTTTGAGTTTCAGTTACAAGAAATGCTGAATTCGAACGCTCCAGAAGCTGAAATTGTGTTTAATGGAGTAGCATATAAAAAAGGCACATCTCAAATAACAGAATCTCAGCAATTACGATTAGCAGTGGCGTTGGCTGAGAAAGGCAGAAAGGTAATTGTGCGAGATATGCCAGAAGTACTGGTTCAGATAGGCAAGTTGTACCCCAATTTGTTTAAACTTGAGGAACGCGTTTCTGTGGCTGATTAATTGCAGCCCATCCGCAGGTTTTAATGACTTTTTTAAAGAACATAAAGGTTCAAGTGCTGCTGGTTTTTCTGGTTGCAATCTTGCAATACGCGAATACTGCAAACCATGAATATGCTTGGGACGATGCCATTGTTTTAACCGAAAACGACCGAGTTAAAAAGGGACTGTCCAACATCCCAGAGCTATTCGAGAACATTAAATCAGACGAAACAGCTAATCGTTACGGTTATCGTCCAATTGCCCTCCTTTCATTCGCAACAGATGTTGAGTTTTTCGGGATGGATTCTAAAGCAGGGCATAAGGTTAGTATTCTGTATTATGGCATTCTTTGCATCCTCATTCTCCTCTTTTTGAATGCGCTGTTTCCAGACGGAGGCGTCCGAAATTTGCTGATTACACTCTTGTTTGTGGTTCATCCGTTACATACAGAGGTGGTTGCAAACATCAAATCAAGAGACGAGGTTCTAGCACTCATTTTCGGTCTTTCAAGCTTGCTCCTTTATCAGAGGGCCCTTTTTTCCAAACCCGTATTGTATTTCCTATTAAGTGCAGCGTTTATGGTGCTGGCTTTTCTTTCAAAAGAAAGTGCCGTTACCCTATGCGGAGTTGCCTTTTTTATGTCTTGGTATTTATTGAAGGATGAAAAATTAAGAACGATTGCCATTAAAAGTGTCCCCGCCATTGTGTTCGTTTTTGTGTTGATGTCCATTCGCGGGTATGTTTATTCTGATGACTTTTTTCAGTCAAACGATCAAGACTTATTCGAAAAAGGACTTTTTCTAGAGGACGGATTTGTGGGTAATCCGTTGGTGGATGCAAGCCCAGCAGACAAACTGGCAACCGCAGTCTATTTAACTGGCTACTTCGCTTACAGGTTTGTAATGCCATACCCGCTTTTGCACGATTACAGTTTCAATCAGTTTGCTGTGGTAAGTTGGAATCAGGCAATAGTTTGGGAAGCGCTGCTTGCTCTTTTGGCTTGCCTTGCCGCCACCCTCTATGGATTATACAAGCGGAAACCTTTTGGGTTTGGGTTAGGCTTCTTTCTACTCACACTTACTGTGTATTTGCATTTGGTGGCAACAGCACCAGATATTTTTGCTGAACGATTCATTTTCGTTCCATCTCTTGGGCTTTGCATTGCCTTAATATCGGTGTATGAGATGCGCATTAAAAAGCAGTTCGTCAACGCAACTATTTTGGTGCTTTTAGTGCCGCTTTTTGGGTACAGTTTACAGCGAAATAAAGTTTGGAAGGATAACAAAACCTTGCTCACAAGCGACCTGCCTAAACTGACTAATTGCGTCAGGGCCAATTACAACTATGCGCTGTTTTTGCATAGGGCGTATTACCAACTTCCTGAGTCGAAAAAACCAGCAAAGCAGAAGGAAATATTGCATTATTACGAGCACACAATGGAGCTAACGGATAGGCTTTTTAACGTGTACATGGATTTGGGAGGTGCATACATGGAATTTGGTCAGCCCGAAAAAGCGCTTGCAGTTTTTAAACTAGCGGCTAAACGGTACAGTCATTTGTCTGCTCCATTTGTGCAGCTAGGCAAATACCATATGAGTTTCAAGAATTACAGCGAAGCCATTCCGCATTTTAAGCGGGCTATGAAAAACGGCTCGAAAAACTCGGATCACCACTATTTATTGGCTATTTGTCTATTCAATTCTGGTTGGTATGATCAAGCAGTAGAGTCACTTTTAGAAGGAGAAAAATTAGGAGTTTCTTCGCCTGCTTATCATTCGCTAATTGCAAGATTGTACGTTAAGCTGAATATGAAACAAGAGGCTATTGACGGTCTGAAAAGAGGGTTGGAGCTGTACCCAAAAGACCAGGGACTAGCTGCCGACTTGAAATTCTTGCAAGAAGAGTTGTCAAAAGAAGATTAAGACCTATTTTCAATTGTCTTGGACTGGACTAAAAATTTTACTTTCGTATTCCCCGAAAATTCAGGGAAACGTACTCAGAAAACTTACATATGAAAAATCGTTACTGTTTAATTCTGATAATGCTGGTTTCAGCTGCTTTCTCGGCACAAGCACAGCAGGTAACAAAAACCTATACGAATCCTAGTTCGGTTACTATTGACAACGTTGGAAACTATGGCTACACTCTTCCAGGTTTAAACTTTGCCGCTGCAGATTTTGGTAGTGGATGCCAGATTTCTGATGTAGACGTTATTATTGATTGGGCTAAAACTGCAGGTACATGTAATTCACCAACTGGTGGTTTTTCTTATCATGGTGAAACCTCCTTTGCGATTAATGGCCCGCTGGGAAACCAAATATTAGCCTTACCAAATACATGGAGTGGAAATGCAACAACTACGAACGTTATAACCACTTTTAGTCAAGGACCTGGTATTCCTTCTAGTACCCCGGTTACTGGAACTTTTGGTCCAAATAATGGAAACCTCAGTACTTATAATGGACAGAGCCCATACGGCACGTGGAATTTAAGAGCAGGAGATAACGCAGGTGGAGACCCACTCTGTGTGCAATCATATTCTGTACGAATTTCAGTAGCTACTGATGCAACACCTCCAACCATAAGTTCACAGTCTAATATTAATTTGCCGGCAAATTCCAATTGTCAGGCAGTTGCAACTTGGGCTACACCTACAGCTTCTGATGCTTGTAGTTTCTCGTTATCGCGTATTGCCGGACCACCTAGCGGGAGCACTTTTGGTCTTGGTAGCACTACAATTACTTACCAAGCTTTGGATGTCTTTGGAAACTCAACTACTACTTCCTTTCAGGTGGTAGTTTATGATAACCAAGCCCCTCTTTTTAACCCGTGCCCTTTAAATATTGTCGCTGTTGCACCTAATGGCTCATGCGGTAAAATTGTAAACTTCAGTACGCCAACCGCGACAGACAATTGCAGTGTTTCTGTAACCCAGATTTTAGGACCTGGTAGTGGTTCTTTGTTTCCTGTAGGCAGCACAGACGTAACTTTTAGAGCAACTGATGGAAGCGCAAATACAACAGATTGCACCTTTAGCGTAACGATTCAGGACACACAAGCTCCTGTCATTACCTGTCCTTCTGGAACTTTAACAGGCGTAGCTAACGCATTATGTGTAGCAAACATATCGTATGCTGTAACAGCAACTGATAACTGTAGCGCAGCTATAACTGGCAATGGAGGTGTAGGCGGGGGTAACTTCGCTGTTGGAATTCATAACCTCAATTTTACAGCTACCGATCTAACAGGAAACACGGATAACTGCTCATTTGTAGTGGAGGTAACGGATAATACATTGCCAGTACTTACTTGCCCAGCTTCGTTTAGCGTCAATAACGACCCAGGTCAGTGTTTGGCAACTGTAACGTGGGCAGATGCAACCGCTACGGATAACTGTGGGGTAGGAGCACCAGCACAATTCTCAGGGTTAAGTCAAGGCCCAAATTTCCCGATTGGAGTTTCAAGTATTGTCTACTCAGCTACGGATGTTAACGGAAATACGGGGACCTGTTCTTTCAACGTTACAGTGGTTGACAACGAAAATCCGACTGTAACATGCCCTTCAAATATTGTTGTTGGTAACGATGCAGGATTTTGTAGTGCTCAGGTAACATACACAATTGGTTCTTCAGATAACTGCTCTGGTGCTGTTCTGGTTAGAACTCAAGGAGAAGCTTCAGGCTCTTCTTTCGGGGTCAACAACTCTCCTCACACGGTTCAGTACACGATTACTGATGCTTCTTTAAACACTGCAAGTTGTTCCTTCACCATTACGGTTGACGACACTGAAGTTCCAGTTATCAATTGTCCTGCAAATATTGTTGTTGACAACGATGCGAACTTATGTTCGGCAGCTGTTTCTTGGTCTCAGCCAGTTGGTACAGATAATTGTCCAGGTTCTAGCACGGTTAGAACGGGTCCTGCTCCAGGTTCTGTTTTTGATGTGCTTACAACTACTACAATTAGTTATTTGGTAACTGATGGGGTAGGTCAAACTGCATCATGTAATTTCACTGTAACAGTTGAGGACAATGATGTTCCTCTAGTTACTTGCCCAGCAAACCAGAACGTTACTTTCCCAGGATGTGAGTACCTAGTTCCAGATTACTTGGGGCTAGCGTTGGTTGATACTGCTGATAATTGCGCTCCGCTAGTTGTGGCTCAAACTCCCGCAGGTGGTTCAATTATTACCGAAGAAACGACTGTACAGGTTTCGGTTACGGATCCAAGTGGAAATGAGTCAATCTGTGCATTTACCATTTCGCCATTAGACAACACGCCTCCAACTTTTGATAACTGCCCACAACAACCAGATATGGTTAATGTGAATAGCAGCTGTCAGTTCTTTATGCCAGATTATTCAAACCTTGCGGTTTCGGATGTGTGTAGCCCGACATTGACATTTACTCAATCGCCAGTTGCTGCCACACCGCTTACGGTAACAACTCCCGTAACAGTAACTGTTTCTGACGGAACGAATTCTGCAAGCTGTACGTTCGATGTTTCTCCGGTTGACGCTATTAATCCAACTATTATTTGTCCTGCGAACGATTTGGTTTCTGTTGATGCCAATTGTCAGGTTACGTTAGACGATTATACTGGCTTAGCTAATACATCTGATAACTGTGATGTTTCTGTGGATGTTACTCAAAGTCCAACAGGCTTAGTTACGGGCAACCAAACAATTACGTTAACTGCTACGGATGATGCTGGAAATACTAGAACATGTACCTTCCAAGTAGTAGTTGAAGACGATATTGCTCCTTCTATTTCTTGTCCGGTTTCTGAAACAGTAAGTTTCAACGCGACATGTGCTTACACCATGCAAAACCTTACTGGCCTAGCTACTGGCATAAGCGATAATTGCGCTGGAAATGTTGTACTAAGCCAAGTGCCAGTTATTGGTACTTCTATAGGCACAAGTTCTACAGTAACGCTTTACGCTACAGATGCTTCTGGAAACGTTGGGTCTTGTACGCTAAGCCTTCTGATTGAAGACAATACTGCTCCAAATGTGGTGTGTCCACTTACGCAAACCATAAGTGTAGATGGTGGATGTGTAGGAACATTAGGAGATTATACATCTTTAGCAACTGCAACTGACAATTGCGCACCTGCAAATACGCTTGTTTTTTCTCAGTCTCCGGCTGCACTGGCTACATTTAACCTTGCACAAGACCCATCTGTACCTGTAACGATTTCGGCAACGGATGGGGTTAATACTGGAAGCTGCACGTTCACAGTTTTGCTTGAGGACGTAACCGCACCAACCATTGTGTGTCCAACTCCTTCACCCGTAACTGCAAACCTCAATTGCCAGTTCAGCTTGACCAATTTTACTGGGGCTGCAACGGTTTCTGACAATTGTAATCCTTCTCCGAGTGTTTCTCAGAGTCCCGCACAAGGAACGTTGGTTCAGGGTAATACGGTTGTTACATTAACGGCAACAGATGGCGATAATAGCGCATCCTGTACGTTCACTCTAACAGTGATATATGGCACTAACCCAACCATCAGTTGTCCAACAAATCAATCTCAAGTTGCAGATGCTAACTGTGCGTTCTTGCTAGGAACGTATGGTTTTATGGCTTCAGCGGATGATAACTGTGACCAAAATGTGACTGTAACGCAATCGCCTTTGGCTGGAAGTACTCAAAGTGCAGATGTGGTTGTAACACTTACCGCCACGGATGATGCTTCAAACTCATCGAATTGTACGTTTACAGTTGAACATGTAGATAACGCAGCACCAAGCCTAACATGCCCTGGAAATGCAACGGTAGACTTTGGCGCTGGATGCACCTTCGCTTTAGCAAACTACGTTGGTACGGAAACAACTTCTGACAATTGCGATCCAAGTGTTACTGTTACTCAAAGTCCTGCCGTTGGTACCACTCAAGGAGGGGTTACTCAGGTTACGCTTACCGCAGCAGATGATGATGGAAATCAAAGTACTTGTACGTTCAATGTAACTCCTGCTGACAATACTGACCCAACAATTATTTGTCCTTTAGACCAGATAGTAAGCTCTTCTATTGTAGGACAAAACTGCGTTTATTTAATCCCAGACCTTACTGGTGCCGCAACCGTTTCTGATAACTGCGACCCAAGTCCTGCAGTAACTCAGTCTCCTGGTGTTGGTAACGTCATCGCGGTGAACACCACCATTACTTTAACGGTGGAAGATCAGAACAACAACACTGCTCAGTGTACCTTCGAACTTATTCTGAATGATGACGCTGATCCAAGCATCATATGCCCTGGGAACTTGACCGTACAGGTTGGCACAAATTGTTTGTACGCGATTGCAGATTACACAAGCCTTGCAATTGCAACCGACAACTGTAGCCAAGCACCGACAGTTTCTCAGGGCACAACTCCTGCAATTGGTAGCACAATAGGTGCAAATACTCCAACAACAATTACTCTTACTGCAACAGATGATAATAGCAATACGGCAGTTTGTACGTTCACGGTTACCGCTCAGGACGTAACTGCTCCGGTAGTCACTTGCCCAAGTAGTCCAGTAACGGTTTCGTCAAATAGCTCTTGCTTGGTGTTCCTAGCAAGTTACATTGGCAATGCAACCTCTCTTGATAATTGCGATGGTGCTGGATTGGCGATTGCTCAAAGCCCTGTTGCAGGAACCGCAATAGGAGGAACCACTCAAGTGACTCTTACTGTAGTTGACAATAGCGGAAACATTGGTACGTGTGTTTTCGATGTAGAGTTGGATGATACAGCCCCTCCAACGATAGTTTGTCCTCAAAACCAAACTGTGGCTACCGATGGATCTTGTGGATATAGCTTAGCTAACTACACTAACCTTGTTACGGCTTCAGATAATTGCGATAATAACATAACGTTGGTGCAGTCGCCAGCAGCGGGTGCCATTGTTTCTGGTACAACCCTAGTAACTATGACTGTAACCGATGCAGATCAAAACTCTGCTGATTGCAGTTTTAACGTATTTGCAGAAGACGTTTTAGGACCGGTTCTTACCAATTGTCCTCCTGATGAATTTGTAGCAGTTACTGCAAACTGTACGCACATCATGGCGAACTATATGTCAGACCCAAATTATAACGATAACTGTGATGCTACGCAGAATCTCATTCTTTCGCAGTCGCCTTTGCCTGGGGCGTTAATTGGAGGAGCTACGGTTGTGACAATTACAGCAACCGATTTAAGCGGTAACAGTGGTTCATGTACACTTTTGGTAACTCCACAAGACAACACTCCACCAACCATTTTTGGTTGTCCTTCTAATATCACGCAAAACAATGATTTAAGCCTTTGTGGCGCAGCTGTTTCATACGCAACAATCACAGCAATTGATAACTGCGCTGGGGTAGTTGTTCCTCAACTCGATCATGGAGGCGCAAGCGGTTCGATTTTCGTGGTGGGTACTACTGAAGTTGAGTACATCGCTTATGATGGAAATGGAAACCAAACTTCATGTGTGTTTGATATAACCGTAGTTGATACGGAAGACCCAATTATTATTTGTCCTTCAAACATTAGCATAAATGTTGATGCTAACTCTTGTGGTGCAGATGTGACATACGCGTTGCCTACCGTTACAGATAACTGTACAAATGGTATTGTACCTTCTTTAGATGGCGGAATAGCTTCAGGTTTAAACTTCCCTGTGGGAACAACCACCAACACTTTTGGCGCTGATGATGGAAACGGAAATACTTCGTCTTGTACGTTCACAGTAACAGTAGCAGATAACATAGACCCAAGCATCACTTGTCCTCAAAGTGTTACAGTTAGCAACGACCCAGGAAACTGCGATGCGGTTGTCTCTTATTCACTTCCGGCTGCTGCTGATAACTGCCCATCATTTGTTGGGCCAACACTTCTTTCTGGAGGAGCTTCAAACACGGTTTTTGCTCTTGGAGCAACAACGGTTACTTACGGAGTTGTAGACGCAAGTTCAAATTCAGCAACTTGTTCTTTCACCGTTACAGTTGAGGATAATGAAGACCCTGTGCTTACGTGTCCGGCAGATGTTTCTGTTTTTGTAGAGCCGACAACTTGCCAAGCAATTGTAAATTATGGAGCACCATCTGTTACAGATAACTGTAACGGGTCAATTGTTCCAACGTTAATTTCAGGTCCAGCAAACGGAGATTCATTCTTACTAGGACCGACCGTTGTAACGTTTGGAGCCGATGACGGAAACGGACAGTCGGTGACTTGTAGTTTAACTGTTACGGTTGTAGATAATGAAATTCCAGAAATTGCTTGTCCAGCAGATTTGACTGAACTGTACAATGCAAGTTGTGTATTGGTGATGCCAAATTACACGTCTCTAGCTACGGTGTCAGATAATTGCGATGTAAGTCCAGTTGTCTCTCAATCGCCAGCTGTGGGAGCTTCGGTTACTGGTGGCGTAACTATAGTTACGTTAACTGTTACTGATGCAAGTGGAAATAGCAACGATTGTACTTTCAATGTTGTTGACCAAACGGCTCCAGTTGTAACCTGTCCTGCAAGTCAGCAAGTTGGTGTAAATGCAAGTTGTGCCTTTACCCTTGTCAACTACACGCTTTCTGCTACTGCAACTGATAATTGTGGTTCAGTGTCAATGGTTCAAAGCCCAGCTATTGGATCAGTAATTACAAGTGCCACACCAGTTACCATTACTGCAGAAGACCAATATGGAAATACATCTAGCTGTACGTTTACGTTAACGCCAATAGATAACGTAGCACCAAGTATTAGCTGCATTGGAAATCAGACAGCATTTTACAATGCAAACTGCGAGTTTGAAGTTGCCAACTATGTTGGTCAGATAGTGAGCACGGACAATTGTGATTTAAGTGTTGATATTGTTCAATCGCCAGCTGCTGGTTCATTCGTTTCTGGAGTAACTCCTATAACCATGACAGGTGCTGACGATGCAGGAAACTCAATTTCATGCACCTTCTCTGTAACTCCTTCAGATAATCAGCCGCCTTCAATTACTTGCCCATCCACGCAAGATGCTGACTTTGATGCCAATTGTGAGTTTGCACTTCAAGACTATACAGGTTTGGGTGTGGCTGTGGACAACTGCAGTGCTACAACCATTACGCAGAGCCCAGTTGCAGGTACTGTATTGAGCGCGAATTCTGTGATTACGCTAACAGCAATGGATCAGAATCAGAATGCAACTTCATGTTCATTCTTGGTAGTGCCTGAAGACAACCTAGCACCAGCAATTATCTGTCCGTCAGATTTAACGGTTGATTTTGACGCCAACTGTTCGCTGACACTTACCGACTATACGGGTTTAGGTTCTCCATCTGATAACTGCTCATCTGTATTCACGGTTTCTCAACTACCTAGTGCTGGAACCGTAATTGGTGCTTCTACCCCAATTACGCTTACGGTTTTGGATGGTAATGGTAATTCGGCTGATTGCAGCTTCAACGTGAATCCAGTTGATAATACAGACCCAATTATTACCTGTATTGCCGATCAAGAGGTTGTGTTCGATTCAAACTGTCAGTTCGAAGTATCTGACTATAACGGTTCGGCAATTACTTCAGACAACTGCTCAAGTACTATTACCGTATCTCAATCACCGGCAGCTGGAACGTTTATTACGGGCTCTCAAGTGATTACGCTTACAGCCAATGATGGCAACGGAAACACAGCAACTTGTCAGTTCTCAGTTGTTCCGAGTGATGAGGCAGACCCAGTTCTTACCTGTCCAGCAGATCAAGATGTAAGTCTCGGACAGAGTTGCGGTTTTGCGCTGCTTGATTACACTACTATGGCTTCAGCTTCTGATAACTGTGGCAGTGTAACACTCTCTCAGGATATCGCTGCGGGAACTATCATTTCAGATACAGTAACAGTTACCATTACTGCCGTTGATGTAAGCGGAAATACGGTTAGTTGTTCGTTCGATGTAAACCCATCTGACAATACTAGTCCGACTGCTATTTGTCCTGGAAATCAGCTTGTGAGCCTTGATGGAAATTGTGAGTTCATCCTTCCTAACTATAAAAACGATGTGGTTAGAGACGATAATTGTGGTTCTACTACAATTACACAATCTCCAGACCTTGGAACGGCTATCACGGTTCAAACCGAGATTGTGATTACAGTAACCGATGACAACAATAACTCGGTAACGTGTTCATTCCAAGTAATTCCTTCAGATACTGAAGCACCGACAATCTCTTGTCCAGTTAATCAGACAGTAGATGTTGATGCAAACTGCCAGTTTGAATTGACTGATTACAGCGCAGAAGCTACAGCAAGTGACAACTGTACCACACCATTGGTGATGGCTCAATTCCCACCTGCCGGAACGTTTATCGTGTCTGCTACCGTTGTTACCATGTCTGTTGAAGATGCAGCAGGAAACCCAGGTCAATGTTCATTTGTTGTGTTGCCAGAGGATAATACTGATCCAGTAATTGTTCAGTGTCCTTCAGATCAGTTTGCATCTCTAAGCGCTTCTTGTGCACTTGCAATGCCAGACTTTACAGGGCTTATTCAGGCTACTGATAACTGCGATGTAAGTATAGAATACGGCCAATTACCATTGGCGGGCAGTGCAGTTGCAGGAGTTGGAACTTACGCTATCACGATTGGTGCGGTTGACGATGCAGGAAACTTTACTCTTTGTGAATTCGACTTGATTGTAACTGATGATGCAGATCCAATGGTGAACTGTCCTCCTGATCAAACAATCAACTTGAATGCTAATTGTGAGTTTGCAGTACCGGATTTCACTGCTCTTTCTACGGCTTCAGATGCTTGTGGTAGTGTAACACTAACACAATCGCCATTGGCGGGTTCAGTTATTACAGGTCAACTTAACGCAACGGTAATTGCGGAAGATGAGAACGGCAATACGGCTACGTGTACCTTCTTTGTAGAAGTAGTTGAAATGCAAGCAACAGCAACTAGTGTTTCAGCAACATGTACTGGAGGTTCAAACGGTACAGCAACAGTAACAGTAGTTGGAGGTACCGCCCCTTACACGCAAAACTGGGGAGGATTTAACCCTTCAGCTTTATCTGCAGGAACATATGCAGTAACCGTAACAGATGTGAACGGTTGTAGTACAACTGCTTCTGTAACCGTTGCAGATGGTCCTCTTTTCGAGATTGAGATTGACCCGTCTGGACTTGTTCAGGTTTGTGAGGGAGAATCCGTTGTTCTAAACGCAGGTTCGGGGTATGCAGTTTATGCATGGAGCACTGGAGCTTCGGTTCAGTCAATCACAGTATCTAACGAAGCAGTGTACTGGGTAACTGTTACAAATGCGAATGGTTGTACCAGCAACACCGACACCGTTCAGTTGGAGTTCTATAATGCAGTTTCTCCAACAATCTTGTCTACTACAGATGGTATAATTTCTTGCTCTAACGATACGGCTTCTACCTATCAGTGGTACCTAAATGGGTCTCCAATTTCAGGAGCAACAAACTCATATCTCTGCCCAACAGTTAGCGGTAATTACTATGTGGTTATCACCGACTCTTATGGCTGTACCGTTACTAGTGTTACTGAAGAATACACGTACGATGATAATTCACCTTGCGCTACTGGAATTCAGGAGCATGGTTTAAGCTTGGATGTTTATCCAAATCCATCAACTGGCGTGTTCTCAGTAACGTATGCCTTGGATAAACTGACGGATATGGAATTAACCGTATACGATCAGTTAGGAAAGCAAGTAACCAAAAGTGTAGTTCTTTCTGCCCTAAACGGAACAACTGTAATCGATTTAGCAAGCCAAGCAGAAGGCGTTTACACGCTACGTATTGCACTAGGAACAGACAAGGTTCTTCAGCAAAGATTGGTTTTGGTGAAGTAAAATTCAGTAACTAAATAATTAGAAAGCCCCGTTCATAATTTATGGACGGGGCTTCTTTTTTTATGCCCAAGGCATTCTATTTTAGTTCAAAATATTTTTGATGAGAATCTACCTTTTAATGGTGTTTTGTTGTGCTGCACTTTTTGGTTCAGCGCAATCGAATCCAGAAATACATTGCAAGCACTTTTTTATGGGGTATCCAGCAGGAACTCCTGCTAGTAACGACCTCATAATCAGAGATATTTATGCGCTGAGCAACAACGATAAAACCAAATTTGCCGATTGGGTTGCGTACAAACTCACCATGCATGAAGTAGAAGGTGAGTTAGAGGTTGAAAGGAAATGGGAATCAGATCCTTGGTTGGCAGAAGACGAAACGCTTGAGCCAAACCCATCTTCAAAAGACGATTACAAGGGAGCTAATTCAGCCATTTCTATAGATAGAGGGCATCAAGCGCCACTAGCTTCTTTCAAAGGGTCCCGATTTGCCTCACAGTCAAACATGCTCAGCAACATAACTCCTCAGAAAAAGGATATGAACCAGGGGCCTTGGAAAAACTTGGAGGAAGCTGTGAGGGACCTGGTGAGAACGGGGAAGACAGTTTATGTAATGACAGGACCTTTGTATACCAAACCAATGCCATCATTACCAAATGCAGATGAGCCACACCAAGTACCAAGTGGTTATTGGAAAGTAGTAATCTGCATAACAGGAACGAACCAGTTTGAGCATGCAGCATTTATTATGGATCAAGAAAGTGGGAGGTCGGATACTGTGCTTGGGAAAGTAGTAACCATAGATGAAGTAGAGAAGCAAAGCGGTTTAGATTTACTTTGGGAACTGCCTGATGCCGAGGAAAAGAAAGTCGAAGCAGCCAAAAACACTAGTTGGGCATCTACTTGGGTTAAATAATGAAAGTAACAGTAACGCATAACGATAAGCAGTACAGTGCCGACCTCACCAAAGGCGCTGATGTTTCTATTGCCATTACCACCAATGAGCCAACAGTAAATGCGTATTACGCACGCCCAGTTTCTATGGAGCCTTATAAGCAAGGTGATTGGATTGGAGAGGTTTCGAAAGGTGGTTCAGTCAATTATCGAAACATATTTTTCAATCCGCACGGCAACGGCACGCACACAGAATGTGTTGGCCATATAGACAATACAATTCACAGCATAAATCAACATTTTAAGCAATTTCATATGGTGGCTCAGCTTGTTTCGGTTAGCCCGAATGAGCTAGATAATGGCGATTATGTGATTGAAAAGCAGCAGTTAAAATCACTTTTGAAAGGTGAAACGGATGGAGTGGTAATTCGAACACTTCCAAATGGAGTTGACAAGAAAACGCACAATTATTCTGGGCAAAATCCAGCTTATTTAGATTCTGAGGCAGTTCAATTTTTGGTAGAAAATGGCTGCAAACATTTGATTTTGGATTTGCCGAGTGTCGATAGAGAGTCGGATGAGGGAAGATTACGGGGACATAAAGTCTTTTGGAACTATCCAGAAAATCCGCGATTGGATTGTACCATTACAGAACTAGCGTACATCCCAACTGACGTTAAAGACGGATTGTATCTGCTCAATTTACAAGTAGCACCATTTGAAAATGATGCTGCTCCAAGTCGGCCTGTTTTGTACCCGCTTACGGAAGAATGAAAAACCTCATCTTTGGTTTATGAATGTTGAAGACCTCCGTAATTATTGTCTCTCTTTAAAGGGGGTGGAGGAGTGTTTTCCGTTTGATGAGCAGACTCTGGTGTTCAAGGTTATGGGAAAAATGTTTTGTCTTTCAGGCTTAGAACATCATCCGTTTCAATTTAATGTGAAATGTGATCCAGAATTGGCAATTGAATTGCGCGAAGAATATTCTGGGGTGAGGCATGGTTTTCACATGAGTAAAACGCATTGGAATACGGTAGAATTTGACGGGTCTTTTGACCAAGTAAAGGCTGAGGAGTGGATTCTACTTTCATACAATCTGGTAATTGCTGGGTTGACCAAAAAACTTAAACAAGAACTGAGCGCATTGTCATGAATAAATTCTTCAGAAAAGCAGCGGGCTATTTCTTGCAAGGGCTATTGTTCCTTAGTCCTATAGGAATCACAGTTTTTGTGGTTGTGTGGGTTGTGAATTGGGTAGATAGTCTATTCCTGCCAATTCTTGAAGCAATTTTGCCATTTCAGGTTCCCGGATTAGGTCTGTTAATTGCTTTCTCCCTGTTTGCGATTCTGGGTTATTTAATCTCAAATCTGATTTCGCGTTCCGCAATCACCTGGTTTGACGGAATAATGAAACGTGCTCCGTTGGTCAAGGTAATTTACTTCGCAGTGAAGGATTTGATTACCGTTTTCTTCGGTAAGGAAGATAAGATGGGAAAGCCAGTAAAAGTCTTGGTTCAGCGCGATCCGGTTCAGTACAGGTTCGGCTTTCAAACCCGCGAAGATCTTTCTGAATTCGGAATAGGAGAGGAGTTCGTCTCGGTTTATTTGCCATTCTCTTATGGTGTAATGGGCAACCAGTTTGTGGTTAAAAGAGAAGATGTTGAGTTTGTCGATTCAACTGCATCCAATATGATGAAATTTATCGTTTCTGGAGGAGCTGTTCAGAAGGTTGAAGGTAAAAATCAATCAAAGACCACGGAGTAAATCAATTACATCTTCGTCTCTTGGAGATTTAGGAATAAGCACTTTTTCAACATCATTTGCTGCTAAATACTCGGCTGTTGTATTGCCAATTGCAATTACCGTTTTGTTCCTAAATGAAGCATTTTTGAGAAACGATTTGCAATTAGACGGGCTAGTTAAAAAGATGATATCCGTGTTCGGAATATCCACATTGCCTTTTGGCTTAGTTCGGTAGGTGGCTACAAATTCAACTTGGCCAGGAGGGAAGCAATCTTGAATTTTTTTAGATCCTCCTTCGGCACCAGCAAAAAGCACTTGTTCAGAACCAACTAGTTGCCTGAATTGGTTTCCAACCTCAATCATGTCTCCGCCTTCTCCAATGAAGGCAGGGTTAATTTCAAATGTCTGTAGCGCTTTGCTTGTTGCTTCGCCAACCACGCCAAACTTTGTGGTAGTAGAAGGTTTATAAGCTTCTAAAAGAAAACGAACTCCGTTAGAGCTGGATAGAAAAAGCCAGTCAAAAGCAGCTTCAATTCTGAATGGAACAGGTTCTATTTGTATGAGAGAAGAAGCATGAATTTGATAGCCTTCGTTACTTAAAAAGGCTAATAATTTACTGTCTTCAGAAAGGCTCCTCGATATGAAGATGGAGTGGCTCACACTCTTAAGGAAGCAACGGTTTCTTGCGCTAGAGTTTCCACATCCGTGCCAGTTTTAACAACCATTCTTATTGGAGAATCCCATTCATCCGCAACGCAAGCTGTAACCGTCAAATCATCTCCATTTTGTTCGCAATATGCTCCAAGTGGCATTTGACAGCCTCCTTCAAAAAGGTTCAAAATTCGTCTTTCAACGCCAATTCTTCTTGCTGCTATTGGGCTATTTATATTCTTTAGAATAGCGATTAAGTCTTTGTCAACGGCTCTAATTTGTAAGCCTAATACACCCTGTGCAGGCGCAGGAATAAACACTTTTGGGTCTAGGCGAACCACATGCAAATCTCTCAAGTCAAGCTTTAAGCGTTCAACCCCCGCGGCTGCCAACATAATGGCGTCATAACCGCCATCTCGCAGTTTATTAATTCGGGTCGGTACATTGCCTCTAAGGTCCTTCAATTCTACATCAGGACGATGATGCCTTAGTTGAGACTTACGTCTTGCCGAGGAGGTTCCTACAACAGGATTTAGCATGAGGTGGAATGTCCTTTCTTCATCCACCTTGTCTTTTCTGATTAACAAAATATCAGCTGGGTCCTCCCTGTCAGACACTGCGGCAATTATCAAACCAGCAGGATGCTCGGTAGGCAAATCTTTGTGCGAATGAACGGCTAGGTCGATGGAGCCATCGAGCAAACTTTCTTCCAGTTCTTTGGTGAAAAATCCTTTACCCTCCAGTTTATCGAAACTTAAATGTTGAATTCTATCGCCCTGTGTTTTAATAATGTTGATTTCAACTTCATGGCCTAAAGACTGAAGTTGAGCCTCTACATGATGCGCTTGCCACAATGCAAGATCGCTCCCTCTCGAACCGATAATAATTTTCCTATTCATCCTTTCAGCATAATTTCTTTAGCCATTTTCATGGGCACACTTATGTACTTTTTTTCCATGTATTCCATCATTTTTTCCAGCACTTCACGCGATTTCGGGTCGAGTTGATTCAGCTCTTTATGGAATACTTGGGTCACTGCTCGCTCCCTAATTTCTTTCACTACCTGAGGAATTTTCCTCATCGAAATTTCCACCTTCCGTTCTCGAAGAACATGCTCAAACTCATTCATTTTATCTTGAATGAGTCTTTTGCATACCTCTAATTCTTTTTGTCTTTGCTCTAGGTTTTTTCTTGCCTCATCCTTAAGATTCTCAATTCCTATGTAATTGATGTTGTTTTTACGCAACACCTCTTGTTCAATGTCTGATGGTACGGCAAGGTCAACCACTACTTTCTGGGAAAGGTCATTACCAATAAATTGCCTGTACAGACGATTATTAACGATAGGTTGCGAAGCTCCTGTGCAAGTAATCAGAATATCAAACGGTTCTCGAAATTCGCTTAGAAGGTCAAAAGGTCGTGCTTCCCCGTGCAGCAACTCAGCAAGTTCTTTTGCTTTTGAGAAAGTTCTGTTGAACACGGTAACCTTGGCGAAAGGTGCTTTTTTTAAATAAAGCGCCATGGTTTGGTTGGTTTGGCCAGCACCAATAATTAAGATGTGTGGAGGATGATCAATTTCCTGTTGCCTTAATTTTCTGTAGGCTAATGAAACGACAGAAACCGGGTTTTGAGCAATTTGAGTTTGGGTGTACACCAATTTGGCGGTTTCAATTGCTGAACGGACCAACAGTCTCATTCTATCTCCAACCAGATTCAGTTCGTTACACTTTTCGTAAGCCTCTCTAACCTGCGTAATAATCTCACGCTCTCCAACCACCAGAGAGTCGATTGAACTTGACACGTAAAACAAATGCCTTAGCGATTTTTCTCCCTCAAATGTTCGGCTGTGATTCACCGCCCAATCAATTTCTTCTGCGTTCCATTTTGTGTTGAAAGCTGAAAAGAATTTTCTGCGAAAAGCTTCGTCAAGTTCTTGGTTGGAAACCATCATAAATTCAACCCTATTGCAGGTTGAAACATACAGGAGTTCATCCAATTCTAAACTCGTTTTTAAATGCGAAAGTCTCTCATTCAATTCATCATCTTGAATGTGAAGTCGACCGATGTCTTTCAACTCGGTGGTCTTGTGTGTAAAAGCAATGGTTTTAAATAGCTCCATGAAGCGTTTTACTTCGCTCCGCGAAGATCGCTCAGAGTACTGTTTGGTTTGTCACGGAAATGTCAGGTAATAAAAAAGCCGCTCCAATTTGGAGCGGCTTTTTTTGAATCACTTTTGATATTACTTTTTCAAAAGATCTCGGATTTCTCCAAGTAGCACTTCTTCTTTAGAAGGTGCTGGCGGAGCTGCTGGTGCAGCTTCTTCTTTTTTCTTAGCAGAGTTCATGGCTTTTACCACCATAAAAATTGCGAAGGCAATAATCAAAAAGTCGATTGTAACTTGAATAAAGTTACCGTAGTTGATAGACACCGCTTCTGTGGCAATAGCACCATCGGCAGCTAAAACAGCTTCAGATAAAACTAGTTTGAGGTCGGTAAAGTTTACTCCTCCTATTAACAGTCCGATAGGTGGCATAAGCACATCGGATACGAATGAAGCGATTATTTTCCCGAACGCGCCACCGATAATGATACCGATAGCCATGTCCATAACATTGCCTTTCATGGCAAAAGCTTTGAATTCTTTAAGCATGGTTTAGTTGGTTTGGTTAATGTTTAACAAATATACGTGATTCACGTAATTAAAGGCAATTAGTGTGCCAATAGCTTACGTTAGATTCAAGGTAGTTTATTTTTGGTGAATGAAGAATGTCTTAATTCTGGTGATGGCGTTTTTACCAACAGTAAGTTGGGCGCAGCAAGAGTTTCAACTTACAGAGGAAAGTCAAGTCTCCCTAGTTACCTGTGGTCCTGGGGAGGAGCTGTATGAGGCTTTTGGCCACACTGCCATTAGAATTTCAGATTCCAATTTGGGTATAGATGTGGTTTACAATTACGGAACCTTCGATTTTGACCAACCAAATTTCTATTGGAATTTTGTGCAGGGGCGATCACTGTACATGATAGCGTCTAACAGTTATTCCAGCTTTATTAGGGCTTATCAGTATTACAATCGTTCGGTTCGAGAGCAGTTTCTAGACGTCACATTGGTGCAAAAACAAGCGCTGTTTGATAAACTTCTTTGGAATGCAAAAACTGAAAATCGGGATTACCTGTACGACTATTTCTTTGATAATTGCTCCACCCGTCCAAGAGATGTAATTCAAGATGCTCTTGGTGGTGCTATTGAGTTTGACTCCACTTTTCTGGGTACCGAAAGATTGTCCATTAGAGAACTTACAGACCTATATATCCTAAACCAACAGCCTTGGGGCGATTTAGGGATTGACCTTTGCTTGGGGTCTATTATCGATCAGCCGGCCACTGCAGCACAATATATGTACCTGCCAGAAGAGTTAGAGAAGGCTTTTGATAACGCTTACATCCTTCGAGAAGGCGTTCAGATTCCTTTGGTACGAGAGAAACAACTAACCTTTGTAGCAGCTTCTGTGGTGACTAAAAAGAGTTGGTTTATTCCGCAAATTGTATTCGTAGCATTCTTGCTCTTCAGTGCGGTGTTTGTTACCATTTTTAGAGCAGCCAATCTCTCCACTAAATTCTTTGAGGGACTTGTTTTTATGGTATTTAGCTTTATTGGTTGGAACGGCCTTTTTCTTTGGTTTTTAACCAATCATTTTTCTGCCGATTACAACTGGAATATTCTTTGGTCTTTACCAACCAATGCCATTTTTGGTTTTGCGCTTTTAAAGAAAAACCGACCTAAATGGACTCGGCATTACGCACTGTTTCTAATTGTGTTGTATGTAGGAATGTTGGTTGGCTGGAATTCTATACCGCAGCTACTTCATCATTCCCTCAAATTTGTGGTGCTGCTTCATTTGTTCTTGGCGGTTGGTGTTTTTCGTGCGAGTGTCATGGCTAAAAAGCTCAACTAAAATTGAGAGTTAGCTTGGCTTTTGAAGATACTAAAAGGAGGTAATTTTTATCTGCATTACAGTTGCAATGCTTAACGCGCGTTCTTTAGCTAAGTGAGCTTTAGGACCAGTAAAAGCTGAGTCGATGGTCGAATTGAAATGAGACAACCATCTGTCAAAGTGTTCTTTTTTTAGAGGTTCTAACTTGTGCAATTGCATGTGCACTCTCATCGGATTTCCTATGTATTTCTTAGAGCCCAGCAACTGGTCTTCCCAAAAATCTGCCAGTTTAGGTAAGTGTGTTTCTAAATCCAGCTTAGCAATATCGGTGAATAGAAAACCGACCAAATCATCAACCAATAATAGGTCGTAGAAGTTTTTAATAACCCGTTCAATGTCAGCTCTAGATGCTATGTCAGTCTTTTCCATTATTGAGAATCAATTCTAGATTATCGAATACAATGCGCTTGTTTTTCAACTTTCCAGAATCAAGTTTTTCTATTAGCGAAATGATAGCGCAACGGTAGTCATTGTAAAACGTATGTAAACTAATATTCAGCAGGGTTCCATTAAACACTAGATGATTGTCTGCTGAATCTAAGTGAATGACAACTTGTTTTGCTGGAAGCATGGTATGCGACATATGACTTCTTAAAACCCTGTAAAGGTCTAGCTGGCTATTTGCTAAATGATATTGAGAAGGAAACAACTTCTTCAGGGCCATCCCAAATCTAGTTCTTCCTTGGCCCTTAACTTTAAATGGCAGGTGGTCAAGCATGGCTCCAGCAGATTCAATGCCGTGAAGCATAGCTGCAAGTAAATGAAGTTTGACGCCAGCTTTATGCATACCATCTACCTCTAGCAGTAGAAATTCCTCCGCAAAATCTCGTGCGTCCATAGTTTAGACAATACCCTCTTTAGAACCCAGGAAAGAGCTGAAATGACAAAGCAGAAAATTTAGAACAGTAAAGTTGGTGCGAGTCACTATTAGTTGGTAATGATTACCAGCACTTTAGAGTTTCTCCAGAACTCATCCGGATCTGTGATTGTTAGCTTCTCCACCTTATTCTTCTCGCCCATCACAAACTCGTAAGTGTGCTTAGGATGAGAAGTTACTAGCTCTGGCTTTTTTCCGCTCAGAGCTATTTCGGTAATCTCCTGAATATTAATAGCCGCTAAATCTTCCAGATTCATGTCTTCTGAAACAACTTTGACACCGCCTAATCCTAAGAAAGCACCTTCCTTGTCAATCACATTTTTATCTCTCAATTCTTTGGTAGTACCCGCAATCCAATATCCAGTTTGAATTACGTCTTCTTTTTCCTGAAGCTCCTGGTTTTTTTGCTGAATAACCTGAACTCTACGTTCATTTTCCAATGCAAGACGGTCAACACTAGACATTAATTTGTCTATGTAGATGTTGGCTTCCACCAATCCTTCTTTGAGCATTGTAATTTCTTTATCCTTTTGTTGGATGTCTTTTTTGAGTTTAGTCAAAAGCGCCTGAAGTTTGTCTGACGCTATTGAACTCTGTGCTAATTTCTTTTCAAGCGTTTCAATCTGATTACGAGTTTGCTTCATGTTGTCGTAAATCAGAATCATATCTTCTACAATTGCATCTTCTGCAGATTCACCAAGCTCTGGGTTAGCAATAGCTCGTGCAGTAATTATTCCTTCCAAATCCTTAATGCTGTCAAGGTTTGTCTGAATATTGGTAAACGAAGTAATAAAAGCATCAATGTCTTCGTCTTTTTGCGCTGCAGATTGCTCTAACTCAAGTAGTTTTTGCTCAAGTTCTTTCTCTCGTTGATTACAAGATGTAAACAGAAATGCTGCGATAGTAATTAATGCAAAGGCTCTCATGGTTGTTGGTTTTTCAGATGATGAAAGTATGATATTTACTTGTCGTGAATGATAATGAACGTAGCAAATCCGTCAAGATCAACACATTATTTGAACTTCACTTGTTTCAGCTGTTATCAATTATGTCCCTTACCCTAAAACGTGGTTGGATGACTAAAGATTGTCATTCAACTCGATTGTCACAAAATTTAACATCGCGTGGGAAATCTAAATGCTAGCCTTCCTACTTTAGCATGATAGTTGCTTACTTTCGCATTCAAACCCAAAACAACTTTTTTAGATATGGCTTTTCTTAAACAAATCTTTACCATTTTTTCTCTCACTCTGATTATGAGTTCCGCTTCTGCCCAAGTAATAGGAGGCATGAATTTTAAGCTTGAAAAGTTATACATGGATGAGAAGTATGAGGACGTTGCATACAAGGGCATATCGATGATTGAAAACGATAAATACAAGAAGGATCCCGAAATCTATTTGTACATCGCTATGGCTTGGTACGAAATAAGCCAAATGAATGATGAAGAAATGAAGGAGGAGTATCCGAAAGCGTTACGAGATGCTTTTAAATATGCTGCCAAATTTGTGAAGAAAGACCGCGATGGCGTTTGGTATACTGACAATGCAGATTTTTTCGAAGAGTTGAAGAAGGCGGGTATCGCTGAAGCCAATCAATGGATTGGAGATCCAAAGAAAATGAGAAACGCTGTTTCTTCTTATAAATACATGACAAAGGCAATACCTGACGATTGGAACCTTCTTTTTTACAAGGGAGTTTTGGAATACATGAATAGAAATGTTGGCCAGGCCGAAAGAGATATTGCACTTGCAATGACCAATCTGATCAAACTTTACGAAGACCCAAAATATCGTGCAAGCAAGGCGTCTAAGCCAGTTTTAGAAGGCGGAATGATTGAATGGAGTGACATTATGATGGAACAGAATTATGCTGATTCTGCGAAGAAAACTATCAATTGGGCAATCCAGTTCTTCCCTGAAAGTGAGAAAGTAGCCGCTAAGGCAGCGGCACTTAAATAGGGTGTTTGTCGGCTTTTTGCTTAGTTCATCTACAAGTTTTGCGTAGTTTTTGATGACATTGTGTTATATTGGCGGCTCGTTAAACAAACGCAAACTCGTAGCATGGCGGCTCAGGTTAACACACTTATCGAAACAGGTTCAGCTGAAACAATATTCAAAGGTTCTGTTTTTGAATACAAGCGGATTTACCGTAATGGCGTTATCAATTTGAAAAACGTAGGAATCGGTAATACAGATGTGCTTGTGCGCTGGAAGACCTCAGATGGTCAAGAGCCGAAGGATAGTGAGTTTTCACTTTTACTGGCAGCGGATAGTTCAATAGAATTCGAAGTTCCTTGCGGTTCGGATGCATCACTATTTCTTGATTTTATTGGGATTGAATTAAAGGCAGGTGGGCCAGTGGAAATTTCCTGTTCAGCCCCTACAGAACACTTTAACTAATCTACCTGTAGAGGTCTGTATTCCATGAGCGTAATGGCCTCAGGGCAAATTTCAAACCTCATTCGTTCATTCTCCGATTCAAGCTGGTATTCTTTACAGCGCTGATTGCGTACAACACTTTCACTGAATAAAACATCGGAGTCTTTGATTCTTTCCATTAAAATGGAATCTGAAAAAGGTAGGCTCACTGCTTCAGAAATAATCAGCGAGTCAACAGCGAGCTCTTCCAAAACACGGTCTTCGGGTAGCCATGCCGGAAATTCTCTATCTCGTATAAGAAGAGCATAGACAAGCATAGAGCCCAATCCAGCGCCAAAAACGAAATAACTCAACCTGGTTAAAAAATTCATGTATACTTCTTTGCTAGTGGCGCAAAGGTAAACCCTGAATTAAACATAAACCACTTTCTCAGAATCGAGGTATAACAGCAACCCAACTACTTTTTCATATCCTAAATGTGCAACAGCCTTTTTGTATTCTTCAACCTGAGCTTCGTGTTCTTTACGCACCTCTCCGGTTTTGTAATCTATAACCCAAGCCGATGTTTCGTGTGTAACTACTCGGTCTGGTCTCAGCCATTTTCCATTTTCTAGTTGGATATCGGCTTCGTTTCTAATTCGTTTTTCTGCGCTAAACAAGTGCTTTAGATCACTTCGTGTTACCAAATTTTGAATGTGAGAAGTCAAGTTGGCCATCTCATTTTCGCTGATCAACCCTTCTTCTACCAACGATTTAACCGCTTTATCAATATCAAGATCAGTTTTAATACTGGCTAAAGCTTCGTGCACTGCAATTCCTCTGAGCCGAGGATTGGAAGTGTCGCCAGTTTCTTCCATTACCACTTTAGGTTTAGCTATGCTCACACGCTGTTGCCAAAACGGATTTCCAGTTTTTTTCAACTCAAGGTTTGTATGCTCTTTAAGTGTAGATACTGTTTTAATTCTACTGCCTGAAGTGTATTCGAAATCGGCTGAATCAATGAGCGATTCGTCTAAAAGATACTTTCTAATATGCTGTATGGCGCTGGACGGGTTCTTGTCTTCACCTTCCTTCCTTTTGAGTTTTCCTGCTACATATAGCCTGTCTTCTGCTCGGGTGAGAGCAACATATAGCTGGTTGTACATGTCCATTTTTTCCAATGAGCTTTCCAGTTCATGGTCTGCTTCAAATGGCGTATTCATTAAGCTGGAGGTGCTTGATAAGCGAATACGGTCTAAAGGTTTTAATTCGGGGTCGTTCACGTAAGCCCACAGCGAGTTTTTCCCAGTTCTAGTCGGATAATCGGCATAAGGGTGCATAACAACTGGAAATTCCAATCCCTTGCTCTTGTGAATAGTGATAAGGTTGATGGCGTCTCCATTTTCTTCCAAGGCGATGGAGAGTTTGGATCGCTTTTCTATCCAATGTTTAATGAAATCTGCAAGAGATTTTCGCTTAGACTGCGTGAATTCCAAAACTTCATTCAAGAAAAAGCTGATGTGTGGTTCGGACGCCTCAGGAAATAATCCGAAAGCAAGAATTGAAAACAGATTGTAGGGCGTTTCTTGAGATAATTTCTCCCATGTAACTTCTGGATAATGAGACTTCAACTGAGCCCAAATAAAGTTAGTGTCAGTTCCGCCTTTCGAATTCATCAACATTTCCGACAGGTCAGGGAACGTATTAGTTACTAACGCTAAATGCTCAAGTAATTCGGCTACGTTAGTGGTATTTGTAGGTTCGTTTAGAAACACAGCTACGTTAACCATAAAACGAACTTTTACAGATCCGTTGATGAGTAGCGATTCGTTGGAAACCACGTTGTACCCGCTCTCAATTAGAAAAAGGGCAGTTCTAATAGCGTCTTTGTTTGTGCTAAAAATGAGAGCTATGTCTTTTTCCTTATAGCCGTCATCTTTGCATTCTTCAATCCAAAGTTTGAGCTGATCTTGCATTAATTGGTCATATTCTGGCCAGGAATATTCAGCACCTACTTGTCGCCACATTTTTACGCAAACCAACCCCTTCTCGGTACTATTCGATTGTTGAGCTCCACCATCATACATATTCCTAAACTGCTCGGGCATGTGTGGTTGCAAGGCGGTAAAAACGTTGTTATTAAACTCAATTACCGTTGATTTTGATCTGAAATTCGAGTCAAGATTTTTAATATCCTGTGCTCGGTCTAGGGCTAACGCCCGATCATCAAACAGCTGTGGAAGTCCCTCATTTTCTGAAATCCTTTCTTGAACATATTTAGGCTTATGAATTTTAGGTAATTCTATAAACTGCTGAACATCGCCACCTCTCCATCGATAAATACTTTGCTTGGCATCTCCAACCACCAAACAAAGATTATCGCTAGCCAAGCTTTCATCAATAAGAGGCAAGAGGTTGAACCACTGCAAAATGCTAGTGTCCTGAAATTCATCTACCAAAAAGTGCTTATACCGTGCGCCAATCCGTTCGTAAATGAACGGGGCAGACTGCTTCATCACCACATCGCTAATGAGATGATTGAATTCTCCAATATGCAGGACTTCATCTTCAGCTTGAATTTGAGTGAGAATTCGATTCATTTCATCTAGAAGTGCAACACCGTAAATGGCATTAAACACGACTTGATGGTATTTAACCATGGGGATTAATTCTAGTGTCCGGTTAAAGTGATTATTAGCAATCGTTTTTATTGAATCTATTGCAGCTTTTTGTTCATGGGTGGCTTTTCCACCATACCATTTGTCGTTTTCTACATTTTTTAAAATGGTATTGCTAGGCAAGTCGTATGTACCACGCTGCAGTTTTGAAAAGAAATTGTAAATCCCACGATCACCGTAAGAGAAGTCTTTTGCAACGAGGTAGTTTGATTTACAATTCTTGATAAAGTCAGCGCCAATTTCTCTCAGCTCAGCTTTCGAGAGCTCCAATTTTTGACGAAGTTTTTGGCGTAGTTCACTAAATTCCTTTAGCTCAATTTTTTGCAAGTGTTCAAGGTGAAATCGGCTTTCTTCAGAGAATAACACACCAATGAACGTCTTTATTTTTTCATCAACGTTCCAGCCTTTTTCATCATCAATCGCAGACTCAATCAGGTCAGTAAGCGCGTGGGTGAGAATTTGGTCGGAACCAACCTGATTCATCAATTCGTCTAGCACGGCTTGTTTAAGAACATCAGCGTCTAATTCCACCTCAAAATTGACGGATAACCCTAGGTCTTGCGCAAAGGTTCTAATTAATTTATGGCTAAACTTATCGATGGTACTTATACCTACATCAGAATAATGATGAAGCATGTGTTTGAGAACATTCGCAGATCTTGATTGTAATTCGTCTTCAGTTATTCCAATTTCGACCAATAATGTTTGAGCCATAGAAGTATTTTCCTCTGAACTCTGAGACATGGATTGAAGCGCGGACAAAACACGCGATTTCATCTCTTCCGCTGCCTTATTGGTGAAGGTTACTGCTAGAATACCTCTGTAGGAATCAGGCTTAGTTGAGCCTAAAGCAATGCGTAAATATTCCTTAACAAGTGTGTAGGTTTTTCCTGAACCCGCTGATGATCGATAGACTTTAAATGGCATGATTGGAAGGTATGAAAAACAGAACTTGAGACGATTCTTTTCTCTTAATTCTTTGAACTAATTTGCGGCTATGAATCGCATACTTCTTCTTCTGTTCGTTGCTTTCGTTTCCTGCAAAACGTCAGATGTTACTCGGGGTGATGGAGCGTTCGATAAACAAGAAGTGGCATCTGAATTTTATCCGATAATGGTAAAATTTAAGGCTCTGCACGCGGTGAAACAAGTAATGTACAGGCTTGAGCGATTAAAACTTGAAGTGCTTTTGGAAGTTTCTGCCACTGACTATATCTACCACATGCAGCTAAGCTGCAAACCGTACGAAATAGACGGTTTTGTTGAAAAAATAGGAAAGGAAGAAGGGGTAGAATGGGCGAAACGAGTAGAGTAGTCGTTTACATTTTCAAAGTGAGGGCCACGTCTGGGTAGTCGGTGATAAGACCGTCAACGCCTAGGTTCAGTAATCTTTCCATGTCTTCTTCTTCATTCACGGTCCACGGAATAATTTTTATGCCATTTTTCCGGCAAGATTGAACTAGATTCTTATCCACCAAACGAAAATTCGGGCTGTATACATCTGGGGTGAAACCTAGTTTTTCTAAATCCTTTTCAAAACCATCCGTTTCCGCTACCAACAGCGCAACAGGTATGGTTGGGTCTAGTTGTTTCATTGCTTGTAGAGCACGTACATCAAAAGACTGAATGATGGTTCTGTCATGAATGTTCAAAATGTTAACCTGCTCCAATACCAAACGGCAGTATTCGTTCGGTTCAGGATGATAAATCCCATCTCCTTCCTCGGTGCTTTTAATCTCAATGTTGTACTTCAGTGGATTAATTTCTAATTCAAAAGCGTTGCTTTCAATCTCCTCAACTGCTTCGGATAATAATGGCTTGAACGTGGAAATTTTAGCTTGTAAAGGAAAATCGGGATGAGGTTCGCTTCCGCAGTTGTAATTAGAGACCTCATCATAGGTCATTTTGAAAATATTCAAACCCTTTCCGGCAGGAACAGGTCTGTCATTTAACCCCCAACAGATTGTGGAGCTAATCCAGGGTTCGTGCGAAACAACTACTTGATTGTCTTTAGAAATCACCACATCAAGCTCAATGGTGTTGACCATTAAATCTACGGCAGCAATAAATCCTACCAAACTATTTTCAGGAAACAAACCTCTTGCACCTCTGTGACCTTGAAGGTCGAAGTCTCGGTTAAAAGGAGTTTCCTCTTCTATTTCTTCATCAAAAGAACTTGCCCTTTTAGGAGTTTCTGTTTTCTCTTCAATTGACGAGCAAGCAACAGAAAGGGAGAGAAGTATAACGGCAGAAATTTGTGGGGTTTTCATTTTGGACAATTCGATGACGGTACCGAGCATGTATAGTTTAAATAGGTTTCTCGCCTTGTAAACGAGATAATTAAGCAGCATAATAATACATTGTCTGGGTTCTAAGAAGCGTAAAATTAGGATTCTCTCGTAACCACCGAATCATTCAAATTTAGCCTAAAAACAAAATCTGTTTTAACCCAGTAAAACTCGATTTTCTATGTTCACAAGTCTGTGTCTGGATTGAAGTTTCGCCTAGCTTTAGTTTCCGATTTGACCTTCTTTTTCTTTAGTCGCTTTCGGTCAGATGATGCTGGAATGGTAGTAGGCTTTCTTGCTTTTTGCTTTTGCAACGAATTTAAAAGCAGCCTTATTAGCCGTTCTGTTGCTGTGTTTTTGTTTTGCAGTTGTGACTTTTTGGCTGCAGATGAAACGACTAGTTCTCCTTTAGAATTTATTCTTCTACCCATTCGAATCTGGATAGTTTCTTTTTGCTCATCAGAAAAATGAATACTTGAACTTAGATTGAAAATTGCTTCAACACGCGTTTCAACCTTGTTTACATGTTGCCCGCCCGCGCCAGAACTTCGCGAAGTTCGGTACTTGATTTCTTTCTGAAGCGCATCAATGTTCATAAGGACAATATAATGAAGGGAGGAAATTTGGCCTAATTAATCACTAAATCAACATTAGGTTAAGCTATGGACTTTAGCTTAAAAAAGCCCCCATTTCCGAAAAGCTATTGACGGTCTGTGACCCAATAGAACTATGACCTTTTCTGAAACATTCTGTCATATAGAACATTGCAGATTCTGATATCTTTTAGACTACGGATAATCCACATGACCTGACGAGCATTGCAACGGTCGTTACCAAGTCAAGGAAGGTGTTGTATGTAAGGTTGATTGCTGATGAAGTTGATTAAGCCGTTGATGCTAATGGAATGGGCTGATTAGTGGTTATTGCTAGTTGTGATATATGGATTTTTATGGGTACCATTGTATGGTAAATAAGTCAATAAGTCCTAAATAACGAGTTTATGAATGATAAATCATACATGAATTGGGTTGCTATGAGTGATGTGGCTCTTACTCGTATAATAGGAGAGTTTGTCAATCATCATAGAGTAGCTCAAAATAGATCGCAACAAGAGGTTGCGGATGCTGCTAACATAAGTCGGTCTACCCTTAGTCTTTTAGAACGAGGAGAGAGTGTAACACTTGCTACACTTATTCAAGTATTGAGGGTATTAGACTTGCTGTACGTCATGGAGGTATTTCAAGTAAAGGAGCAGATTAGTCCATTGCTTTTAGCTAAGCAAGAAAGCAATAAGCGAACGAGGTCAAGAAAGCAAAGCGACTCGAATGATTTAGAGGATTAATATTGGAGAAGACAGCTGTTATAAAGATTTGGGGTGAAGCGGTTGGGGCCGTTGCTTGGGATGCCGAAAGGAATTTGGCCAGCTTTGAATATGAACCCAAATTCCTTCGAAACAATTGGGATTTGGCTCCTTTAAAGATGCCGATTAAATCTCCCCGAATTCATTCATTTCCTGAATTGCGGGGTAATCAAACCTTTAAAGGACTCCCTGGACTTTTAGCGGATGTATTACCGGATAAATATGGAAATCAGTTAATCAACGCATGGCTAGCTCAGCAAGGTCGTCCTGAAAATAGCTTCAACCCAGTTGAGTTCTTATTATTTATCGGAGAAAGAGGAATGGGTGCGTTGGAGTTTGAGAAACCGATTTTAAAGCCTCGTAAGAACACTTTTGTAGTGGAAATGGATGATTTAGTGTCTATCAGTAGAAAGATGCTTAATCAAAGGGAATCTTTTGCCACAAATATGCAAAAGGATGAAGAGAAAGCCATGTTGGACATACTTCGCATTGGAACATCGGCTGGTGGAGCAAGACCGAAAGCAATTATTGCATACAATGATAAATCTGGCGAAATCCGATCAGGTCAAACGAAGGCACCAAAAGGATTTGAACATTGGTTGATAAAGTTGGATGGCGTTAGCGATGAACAATTTGGTGCAACAAAAGGGTATGGTAAGGTTGAAATGGCCTATCACCTCATGGCGAAGGACTGTGAAATTGAAATGACAGATTGCAGGCTTCAAGAGGAAAATGGGAGGGCGCATTTTATGACCCGAAGATTTGACAGGGAAGCTGGAGACCAGAAGCATCATGTTCAAACGTGGTGCGCAATGCAGCATTACGACTATAATGAAATCTATAGCTTTTCCTACGAACAACTTTTTCAAACGACTCGGATGCTGAAGTTGACATATTTAGAAATGGAACAGCTGTTCAGACGGATGGTGTTTAATGTGTTGGCTCGCAATTGCGATGACCACACTAAGAATTTTGCGTTCATTCTGAAGCAAGATTCTAACTGGAAATTGTCTCCTGCATATGATGTTTGTCATGCCTATCAGCCTGGGCATAAATGGGTAAGCCAACAAGTGCTAAGCGTCAATGGGAAAAGAGACGGAATTACCAACCACGATATGTTGGAGGTAGCAAAATCTATGAAAATTAAGAAGGCCTCTACAATCATTACGCAAATCAGTGAAATCGTAAAAAACTGGAAGAAATATGCGGAGGATGTAAAAGTTGAAGGAAAGCTACGAGATGAAATAGCCAAAACTTTAATCTTTTGAGTGTTTAACAAATTGATTCGGTTCAAGTGATAGCCGAACACCCGACTCGAATCTGAAATAGATGGGGCTATATCGGGCCTTTTGGAAAAGCCTTCTTGCACGGTCCATTAGCCCACGAGCAGAATCACATGGTCCCGTAGTATTAGAAGCTAGTTAGTATAACACTCTTTGTTAGTGTGTTTCAGAAAGCAAAAAGAAGCAGACCCACGTATAGCCCACGTGTATATGGGTGAAATACAGTGCAAAGTAGAGTGAGTTCCAAAAGAAAAGCCCCTGAAAATCAGTGGCTTACGTTTCTTTGCTTTAGTCTGTTGACCTTAAAAGCGGTCCGGACGGGACTCGAACCCGCGACCCCCTGCGTGACAGGCAGGTATTCTAACCAACTGAACTACCGGACCTTGGTAATTTCTTGGGCTGCAAATGTAAATTAATTTGTCATATGAAAAAGCACTTAAAAAATTTTATTCTTGCACAATTTCATACTCGATTTTTACGACCCCATTTATCCGTGATGCTGATACGTTCTGCATCACTTGAAAGTAGTAGGTTCCAGGTGTAGAAAGATCGACCTCAGATATATCTACACTAAAGCTTTTCTTCCCTAGACTGAGGACAGTTCCTTCGTTTACTTTCACAGTTTTGTCAAGCATAACTATTCCTGCTGAAGGACTGATGACCTTCATTTTGAAATAGAGATTATCAAATTCAAAATTTTCGTTTAACAAGAATTTTAATCTAAACACCTGTGGAATAGAGTCCTGAATTCCAATTCGAAATAGTGGCGTTTGATCAGATTTCCAGACACCACTAAGGAATGTGTTTTTTCCTTGATCATCTGTAGGCTTAAAATCTGGGTTACGCACAATTCTTAATGAACCTTCTAAGCCATCTATCTCATTTGTTTCGCCATTATTTAATTGAATAACAGCAGTTAATCGCTCTCCTTCATCCAGAAACAACCGCTTGATAACCGCATTGTGACTACCGTTTATCGTCAAATTGTCGTTAAGAGTATCTGTTCCGATGATATAGCTTATTCGAAGAAAAACAGGTGCGTCATAAACCTGAGTTGCGTCCAAGAAAAGGGAAACATCCACGTAGCATTTAAAATTGGACGGATAAACCGTTGAAAGAGGTTCGTCTCGGTTAAGTTTGGTGAAATCGACTCCAAATGATTGAAGAGACGAAAGCAAAAGCAAGAGGGTGAAAAATCTCATTAATACATCTTTTTGCGTTTGAGCAAGTAGGGTAGAAGCACCTGGTCAAATCCCTTTGAAATGTCTGCCTGCACCAAGTCTATACTGTACTGACCGCATTTCAGTTTCAAGTCGCGCTCAAATTTTTGCATTGATTTTTGGTACGCTTCTCTAACATCCAATGGATTCAACTTCAATTCCTCGCCAGTTTCCATATCTACAAATCGATAGGGACGATTATCAAAGTCGAAATCCAATTCTTTCTTCTTATCGGTAACGTGAAAAAGAATCACTTCATGCTTGTTGTGCTTCAAATGCTGCAGCGCATTCCAAAGGTCATCCTGGTTTTTCTCCGAATTCTCAATCATGTCGCTGAAAAGGATAACTAAAGACCTACGTTTGAGTTTATCGGCAATTTCGTGCAAGGCACTTGCTCCAGAGCTACGTTTGTTTTGCTCTTTGGACAAGGGCGCAAGTAGCTTTTCCAATTGAGTAAAAACCAGCTTGGCATGTGTTGTGGTTGATTTTGTATCGGTGTGAATTTCAACCTCATCGGCAAAAAGCGACAGTCCGAAAGCATCTCTTTGTTTCTTGAGAAGATGCACTAAAGAAGCTGCAGCATAAGTTGAAAAACCAATCTTATTTACATCTAATTCTGAGTCATTTTCCTTGACGGGAAAGTACATGGATGAAGATGTATCAATTACAATTTGACATCGAAGATTGGTTTCTTCTTCATACCGCTTAACAAAAAGTTTTTCGGTTCGAGCGTACAGTTTCCAGTCAATATGACGAGTGGATTCACCATTGTTGTACAGACGATGTTCTGCAAATTCCACCGAAAAGCCGTGAAATGGGCTCTTGTGTAAGCCCGTAATAAATCCCTCTACTACCTGCTTGGCAATGAGTTCTAGTTTGCTGAATCGCTTTACGCGCTGGCTATGTAGTGATATGCTATTCATGAAAATAAAACTGCCGTCCTACTTCAAATATCGCAATTGCGTTGAAGCATAGGACGGCAGTCCTGTAATCTTATTGTTTGATTACATCAAAGCATCAAGCTTTGCTGCAAAAGTTTGCTTTGGTGCAGCTCCAACTTGCTTATCTACAATCTCTCCGTTCTTGAAAAACAAAAGAGTAGGAATGTTTCTGATTCCGAATTTGGCTGCGGTTTCTGGGTTGTTGTCTACGTCAACCTTTCCTATTACAGCTTTGTCTCCATAATCGTTTGCAAGCTCTTCTACGATTGGTCCTACCATTCGGCATGGTCCACACCATACTGCCCAAAAGTCTACTAAAACTGGTTTGTCAGAGTTCATTACAAGCTCATCGAAATTTGCGTCTGTTAATTCTAATGCCATTTTATTTATTGTTTTCTGTTATTTCAATCAATCGCTGTCAAAAGTAAAAAACTACATGCCAGCCGTTATCGTTTTCCCGACAATCATTTAAGCGCAACGTCTAATCCAAGCTGATCGCGTAAATCGTAAATCAGTTTTTGTTCTGGTTTGATACGAACTTTTTTAGAATGCATGTCTACCCAAACACCTTCTTTGTTGATTACACGCATATTTACTTTGCAATTACCAGGGTGCTCTTCTAAGAACGCTTTCAGTTCTGAAATGTTCACAGGTTTTACTTCATCAAGCGGCATTGTGATGGTGATGCTGTTCGTTTTCTTTTCCAATATTTCATTAAGAAGTTCCATGCTGTTCAGCTTAAACTCTTTTTCTGGAGGAACGCCATCTGCTTTATTTCCACCCCAACGTCTTTCTTTCCAAACTCCTCTTACGTAAAGGAAGAATTCCACATCCAAATACTGTCTAAACTTGGTGTAATCCTCGCCAAATAGTCGGAATTCCATAGAGCCTTGTTTGTCTTCAATCTCAAAGATTCCGTAAGGGTTGTTCTGTTTCGACATGCGATGTTGAACAGCAGTAACGATACCTGCAAACTTGTATTCGCCTGGGCTTTTCTTTGCTTCGTCTGATTCTAATACCCCCAAATGAATGTTGCAATACCGCTTCATTACCAGTTCGAAATCGTCTAATGGATGACCAGAAATGTAAACGCCAACTACTTCTTTTTCCGCTTTCAACTCTTGAATGTTTCCCCACTTTTCGCACAATGGAACATGTGGTTCGGGTAATTGAACATCGGACGATTCTCCGAAAAGAGAAACTTGAGAACTATTCTCCGAAGCTTGGAAACTTGCCCCGTACTTAATGGCTTTCTCCAAGAATGGTCCGTTTCCATCGTCAAAGAAATATTGTGCTCGGTGGCTGTTTTCAAATGAATCGAATGCTCCTGAAATAGCAAGACTTTCAAGCGCTTTTTTGTTTGATGCACGAAGGTCAATTCGTTTTGTGAGATCAAAAATTGAGTTGAACTTCCCATTTGCGGTTCGTTCATCAATAATAGCTTCAACCGCGCCTTCACCGACTCCTTTAATGGCTCCAAGTCCAAAACGTATCTCACCTTTATCATTAACCGCAAATTTGAACTGACTTTCGTTCACATCAGGACCCAAAACAGCCATTCCCATTCTTCTGCATTCATCCATAAAGAAGGTCACCTTCTTAATGTCGTTCATGTTATGTGTTAGCACAGAAGCCATGTATTCCGCAGGGTAATTTGCCTTCAGATACCCCGTTTGAAATGCCACAACCGAATAACATGTGGAGTGAGATTTGTTGAATGCGTATTCAGCGAATTCCTCCCAGTCACTCCAAATTTTCTCAGCAATTTTCAGGTCGTGTCCGTTCTTGTCACACCCTTCTAAAAATTGAGGTTTGAGTTTTGCAAGCAATGCGAAAATCTTCTTACCCATTGCCTTTCGCAGCACATCTGCATCACCTTTAGAAAAGCCTGCTAACTTCTGAGATAGTCGCATAACTTGCTCCTGATACACACAGATACCATACGTTTCGGCAAGGTATTCCTCCATTTCTGGAAGGTCGTAGGTGATTTCTTCTTCACCATTTTTTCGAGCAATGAAGTTTGGAATGTACTTCAGCGGACCAGGCCGATAAAGAGCGTTCATTGCAATAAGGTCAGCAAACTTGTCTGGCTTTAGAGAACGTAAATGCTTCTGCATTCCAGCCGACTCGAACTGGAATGTGCCGTTAGTATGCCCTTTCTGATAAAGCTGGTAGGTCTTTTTGTCATCGAGAGGAATAGTATCTGGATCAATCTCAATGTTATGTCGGTCCTTGATTAATCGGATGGCATCTCTAATAATGGTCAGGGTCTTCAAGCCCAAGAAGTCCATCTTCAGCATTCCTGAAGACTCAACCACGCTATTGTCGAACTGCGTAATTGATAGTTCTGAGTCCTTTGCCGTGGTTACTGGAATATGGTTGGTAATGTCGTCTGGAGTGATAATAACTCCACAAGCGTGAGTTCCAGTATTCCTGATAGAACCTTCAAGTACACGTGCTTCATTAATCGTTTTGGCGATTTCATCATTCCCCTCCGAATATTTCCGCAGTTGCATGGCCTGCTCTACTTTCTCCGAATCGCCAAGTTTTGCCTTCAGTTCCTTCTCGTCTAAGCCAAAAATTTTGGCAAGACTGATGTCGGGAATCAGCTTTGCAATTCTATCGGCCTCAAAGAGAGGTAGATCTAACACTCGAGCTGTATCGCGAATGGCAGATTTAGCTGCCATACTGCCGTAAGTGACAATTTGTGCAACCTGGTTTTTGCCGTATTTAGCCACAACCCAATCAATAATCCTCCCACGACCTTCATCGTCAAAGTCGATGTCGATATCGGGGAGAGATACGCGATCGGGATTCAAGAAACGCTCAAAGAGTAAGTCGTACTTAATTGGATCTACATTGGTAATTTGGGTACAATACGCCACTACCGAACCTGCTGCAGAACCACGTCCTGGACCTACTGCGACTCCCATTTTCCGAGCTTCTGAAGTGAAATCCTGTACAATCAAAAAGTATCCAGGGTATCCAGAATTGGCTATTGTTTGAAGCTCAAAGTCAATCCGTTCAGTGAGTTCATCAGTAATCTCTCCGTATCGTCTAACTGCTCCTTCATATGTAAGGTGGCGTAGGTATGCGTTCTCACCTCGCTTTCCTGAATCCTTTTGATCTTCAACGTCTTTGAATTCCTCAGGAATATCGAATACAGGTAGAAGCACATCCTGTTTTAATGTAAATGGCTCAATCTTGTCGACTATTTCCGTAATTGTTTCAAAAGCCTCTGGCAGATGAGCAAAAATCTGCTTCATCTCATCTTGACTCTTGAAGTAGAATTGATCGTTAGGGTAAAGTCGTTTGATAAACTCTCGACCTCGAGATTCTTCATCAATTTTCACACCCTCCTTAAGACAGCAAAGAATGTCGTGCGCTCTCTGATCTTTCTGATTCAGATAATAAGCGTTATTGCTTGGGAAATACCGAACACCATGCTTTTTAGCGAATTCTAAAAGCACCTGATTTACTCGCTTTTCACCTTCAGTTCCGTGGTTGATCAGCTCCACATAAAAGTCTTCTCCAAAATTTTCTTTGTACCAGAGAAAAGCTTCCTCAGCTTGCTTTTCACCTACATTCAGAATGAGATTTGGGACCTCTCCACCAGCACCACCAGTGGACACAATCAGGTCTCCTTTGAACTTTAGAAGAAGTTCTTTGTCAATTCTTGGCACGTAGTAGAATCCGTCTGCATACGAGATTGAACTGAGCTTCGCGAGATTGTGATAACCTCTCTTGTTTTTAGCGAGAAGTACAGTTTGGTAACCGTTATTCTGACGGGTTTTGTCCGTGTGATCGTCCGTAACGTAAAACTCACAACCAACTATTGCCTTTAATAGATTTTTGAATTCACCTTCTACTTCGCCAGCTTCAATTTTTGCGTTTTGTTCTTGAATCTGCTTATTGGCGTTTTCTACCTCCATCACAAAATGAAAGGTTCCATACATATTTGCATGGTCAGTAAGTGCTACGGCAGGCATTCGATACTCAATGGCCCTATTCACCAGATTCTTAATGCGAATTGTAGCTTGCAGCACGCTAAACTGTGAGTGACAGTGAAGGTGAGCGAAATCATGCGTTATTTCTGCCTTCGGAATAACTGTTTCAACTTTTTTCGTGGCTGCTTTTTTGGATGCAGCGACTTGATTTCCAACATCAATATTTTCAGCTTTGAACGGAGTAGGGTTGAGTTCTTGAAATGTTTTGAACTCTTCTGATTTCAGACCTGTTTTCTCGGTTGGAATAATTTGAAGGCGTACCAATTCTAAGAAGCAACGGGTAGTTGCGGCTACATCGGCTGCGGCATTGTGTGCCTCGTCAAACTCCTCTCCAAAAAGCTTTACGTGTAATTCGGTTAGTTTGGGCCATTTGAATTGACCACCTCGACCACCAGGAATTGCACAAAATGCTGTCGATTCGTTTTTCGTGTCAAGCGATGGGAAATCAATAATTGGAGCCGTATCGCCCAAACGCATGTATTCTGCGCCCATAATATTGATGTCGAATTCAATATTGTGACCAGCTACAATTTTTGTTTTGCCAAGCACCTCAGTGAAAAGATCCAAAGCCTCTTGCAGCGGAATTCCTTCTTCAATCGCCTTTTTGGTGGAAATACCATGAACCTGCTCCGAATTGTACGGAATATCAAATCCGTCAGGCTTTACAATAAAATTATTTGCCTCGATAAGTGAGCCATCAGCAGCGTGTAACTGCCACGCTAATTGCACCAGCCTAGGCCAGTTTTCAGCGTCTGTTATGGGGGCGTTGTAATCCTTCGGTAGACCAGTGGTCTCCGTATCGTAAATTAAAAACATGAACGGTTTGGCTTAGCAGTAAGACACCCCGAAGTTAAGGTTTTGAGCCCCTGAAAATAGACTTGTTGATAACTGTTTAAATGTCTCTGATGACTCGTAATTGAGTTCAGAACCAGCTAAAAGTTACTCTTCAGTAGCTACATCTATTGCCATGGCAAAGAGAGCGGCTGAGAATATGAAATAGGCAAATACCATGATTTCTGTCTTTGCTCTTAACAACGACATCGCTCTTGGGAATGTTGTGTGGGTTTGACTTTTTTAACGTTTAAAGCAACCGTTTGTCAGCTAGTATCATTTCAAGCACCTTTGCAACTTAATTTCACTCTATTAAAATGATTTGAAAAAGGTGCTTGTTAATATGTAAGTATTATCGCATTTTTGCAGCCCCAAAATTTGTAACAAAAAAAGAAGTCTAGATGCCAACTAAAATTAGATTGCAGAGACACGGAAGAAAAAGCTACGCATTTTTTCACATTGTAGTAGCCGATTCGCGCGCCCCACGAGATGGGAAGAACATTGAAAAGTTGGGAGTTTATAATCCGAACACTAATCCAGCAACCATCGAGTTAGATGTTGATGGAGCATTGAAGTGGTTGGAGAATGGAGCTCAGCCTACCGACACGTGTCGGGCAATTCTTTCTTACAAGGGAGTTCTCTATAAGAAACACCTAGCAGGTGGAGTTAAAAAAGGTGCTTTTTCTCAGGAAGAGGCGGATGCTCGTTTTGATAAATGGTTGAACGAGAAATCAAACAAAATTCAGGAAGGAGCTAACGCAATTTCTAAAGCTCAGGATAAAGCGAAAGCTGATGCCCTAAAAGCTGAAGAAGTAAAGAAAGCTGCTATTGCTGCTAAAGTTGCTGCTAAAAACTCTCCGCTTGCGGAAGAAGTTGAAGGGGCTACAGAAGAAGCTCCTGCTGAAGAAGCTGCAGAAGCCGCTCCAGAAGTGGTTGCTGAAGAAGCTGCTCCAGCGGTAGAAGAAGCACTGGCTGTTGAGGCTGTTGCTGAAGAACCAGCTGCTGAGGAAGCTGCTGCTCCTGCAGAAGAAGCAAAAGAAGAAGAGAAACCAGCTGAATAAGCGTGATTGATCTGAAGGTCCTTGGAACCATTACTCGGTCTCACGGGCTAAAAGGAGCTTTCAAGGTTAATATTCATGCGGCTGGAGTGCAGCCGTTAGAGACAGAAGAACCGGTCTTCATCCAATTACAGGGTGGACCGGTTCCTTTTTTTGTGGAGGAATGCTCTGCAGCATCCCACAATATCTGGACTATGAAAATTGAAGATGTTGATACGCTAGAGCACGCAGAGAGATTCGTTGGAAATGATATTCTAATTGAAGAAGCGCGATTTATCGGAATAAAAACGGATGCTACCGAGGAGTTAATCGGGTTTGTTGTTACTGATTTCGAAAAAGGAGAGATTGGTTCTGTGATTGGGATTTTGGAAACTGCCCAACATCCAGTTCTTGAAATTGAAAAGGACGATAAGCTGATTCTTGTGCCGTGGGTTGATGCTATTGTAAAGAACATTGACAATGAAAAGCGCTCAATTAAGATTGAAGCACCAGACGGTTTGATTGATCTTTACATTAATGGCTGAACCATTTTTTCAATTCAAAAAATTTCGGGTTTACCATTCAGCTGGCGGGTTTAAGGTAGGTACCGATGGTGTTTTACTCGGTGCGTGGGCTCCTGTAAAAGACGGAGATTCGGTTTTAGATATTGGAACTGGAACTGGGCTCATTTCTTTGATGATTGCCCAACGAGCCGTTGTTTCGGTTGATATGATTGAGATTAATCCGATTGCTGCCAATCAAGCAAAAACGAATGTTATGCGCTCATGTTTTTCTAACATGGTGGTTTACAATGAAGATGTGGCCGATTTTGTGAGGCGCGGAAAAACGTACGACTTTGTTGTCTGTAACCCACCGTTTTATTCGCATTCTCAGCCTTCGAAAGATTTATCCATTCAATTGGCAAAACACACCGTTGCCTTAAAACCTAGCGACCTTTTCATCCACGTTTCTCAATTGCTGAAACCAGAAGGCAGGTTCGCGGTCATTTTTCCTAAAACGGAATACGAGGTTTTCTGCAATTCAGCTAAGGCTGAGGGTTTTTATCCAATGGAAGTGCTGGATGTGTTTCCTCAGCCCAATTATCCAGAAATAAGGCTGATGGTAAACTTTACCAAGAAAGATATTGGTGAACCAGCCAGAAGAGATTTTATGATTGAGAAATCAGCAAATCGCCATGATTACTCTGATGAGTATAAAGATTTAACGAAGGATTTCTTTCTGCGATTCTAGCTCGAAAAAGCTAAAATGAACTCGCCCATATTTACGGGTTTGCGTTAGGGCAGGGAAGGAGCTAAAATCAACTTCAGCAGGGTGTTCAACAACTAGTATTCCTTCATCGTCTAAAAGGCCATTTTCCAAAATGGTTGTAACCAGCTTTGGATAGTGCTCATAGCTGTACGGTGGATCGGCAAAAATTAAACTCCATTTCTTCTTTGCTGTTTCTGCAAAACGTAGCGCATCGGCTTTAATGATTGTGCCTGACTCGTACTTGAGCTCATCGAATGTAGATTTTACAAATGCAGCGCACCTTGAGTTTGAATCTACACTTGTCACGGTTTTCGCTCCACGACTGACGAATTCGAAGCTAATGTTGCCTGTACCACAAAATAAATCCAGCACGTTTAGTTCGTCAAATTCAACAAGGTTGTTGAGGATATTGAATAGACCTTCCTTGGCCATGTCGGTTGTTGGACGAACTGGGAGGTTTTTTGGAGCCCTTATCGTTCGCCCTTTATGATAACCGCTTATTATGCGCATGCAGCAGCAAATATGAATGGAAACTTGTGGTCAGCCAATTGATTGAAAGAATAACTGTAGGTTAGGTTTGTTGGCTTTTTAAGAAATGAGATATTTCCTAGGTATTTTGAGATTGCTAAATGTAGATCATCACCTTTCGTAATCAATCCGCCAAGTGAAATTTCAATTTCTGAATGAAGGATTTTCAAGTTTTCCAAAGTTGCCATTAAGAAATAAAGGACGTCATCATTCTTTGAGTAACTAAACCAATTACAAAATTTAAGTTGTCCGTCTTTTATGATAACTAGTGCAAATTCTCGTTCCTCAATGATTAGAGTTGCTCGAGTGAATTTTGCTGCCATTTCAAGGGTATCCATCCAAGAACAAAATGAATTCGTGACTGCGCTCGTGGTAAGCGTTTTCAGAATTTCGGGAACGCTAAATAACCCAACCATTTCTGAGTTGGTAAGATTCTGAACATCAATAGAATTCCCTTTGACTGAATTAAATAAGGAATTGAATATTTCGGCTTTTTTCTCCTCGCTGTAAAGCGCCTTAGGAATAAATGTGATCTGTGCGGTTCGTACACTGTAACATCTCTTTGTATCTGCTAAGAGTTTGTTGAATTCCGAAGTGCTATGAAGGTTTTCAATTCTAGATGACCAAACACTGTCTGTGCCTGAATATGGGAACAGAAATGAAACAAACTCAATGGCTTTGAAAGCAGTATTCAGTTTTAATACCTGAATACCAAATCTGGAAATGTCGATGAAACTGGTAACATCATTAGTTCCAGTAGCCTCCTGCTCGTTATCGGCAGTTAAGTGAAATTCTTTCTTGAATAAGGAAGAAGGCAAAACCTTATTCCCAGTTACCACTGGTAGAAGGTTCGGTCATCGAACCAACCTTCAATCCTTTGGTCGGGTCGTAGTATTCTGGTTCAATCCCGTCAAAAATGTATGTGTTTTGAGCAAATACTTCAAACACGGGTACCTCAACCTGCCCTTTCTCAATTATCCCACTTTCTAAGCTAAATTCTTGCTTGTGGTCTGGCGGTATCATTCGTATTAGGTTAATGTCTCCGTCCGATTTGAACAGCGAATCGCGAACACTTACCATTAAAGTATCACGTGTTACAAGCCCCATGTCAACAGCTTGTTGCTCGGTTAAAGTGTCAGGAACGGTACCCATCGCCTTAATAACAGGAAACGAATCTGTGTTGATAAAGTGAGTAAGCGTGTCAAAATTGTTTGCGTATTTTCTGTAAACCGACTTATAGGCCAATTGCCAATCTCTAATCGTTTTAAGTCGATCTTCCACTTTCGCGTAGCGCTTCTTTTTCTCAATATTGAATTCAATTGGTGCCTGAATTGATCTGTATGCGAAGTAAGCGGTAACCAGCGCTAAAGGAATAAACACAAAGAACATTACCTTTTGAATGGCGTTGCTGATTAACTCCAATTTAAGTACAAGGGCAAATAATCCTACCACGAAAATTAAAGCACCACCTAGTAACCAATACACGTTCTGTCTTCCTACCGTGGCAGAGAAAATAATCGAAAGCCCAGCCAAAATGAATAAGCCTGGAATAATGTAATCTCCTATGTTTTTAAATCTATTGCTCATCAATAATTATATGCTAAAGGTCCGTTTTTAGGGATGCGTGCAAATCTACATTTTTTTTCAAACGACAATTCCACCTATATATTGAGGAACTTACAGGTCTAGCACACATAATTTCAAATTTATCTATTAACATTCAAGGTTCAAAAAAAGTCGATTTGGTCAATAACCTATGTGGCGTGGATAGCTAAATTGCGGCACTAAACTTTTGTCGAATGAGGTTGTACGGTAGTTTGTTAAGTGTTCTCCTTGGATTAATGCCTGCTATGTTATTGGCACAATCAATTAATGGAAAGGTTACGGATAAAGCTACAGGCGAAACACTAATTGGCGTAAACATATTTAATCAAGAAAGTGTTGGTGCCTCTACCAATGTTGATGGAGAATATAACCTCAAATTGTCTGAAGGAGACCATTCAGTTACGTTCAAGTTTATTGGTTACGAAGAAGTGGTGAAGAAAATTTCACTAAAAACTGGCGAGAAGATTTCATTAGATGTGAAGCTTTCTACAGCAAGTACCACACTTGATCTTGTTGTTGTTACGGGAAGCCAATTTGAGAAAAAGGTTAGCGAGGAAATGGTTACGGTAGACGTGGTAAGGGAATACCTCATTGAAAATACCGCTTCACCCGATTTAAAAGCTGCAGTTGGTAAAGTGCCTGGTGTTACCATTTTGGATGGTCAAGCTTCAATTAGGGGTGGAGGTGGTTATAGTTATGGAGTTGGATCAAGGGTTCAATTGGTGATTGATGATTTGCCATTATTGACGGGCGATTTAAAAGATATCCAATGGAGCGCTATACCAATGGAAACTGTTGAACAGATTGAGGTTGTTAAAGGTGCGTCTAGCGGATTGTATGGTTCAGGCGCCATGAACGGAGTAATTCATGTTAGAACTGGGTGGGCAACTGATAAGCCAGAAACGACTTTCAGAATTTATCAAGGTATTTATACGAATCCTGGAGTTAAGGAAGCCCGTTGGTGGGATAAAACATTTAGTCCAACTTTTACTGGAGCATTTTTCTCTCACAGGCAAAAAGTGAAAAACATCGATGTAGTGGTAGGGGCTCATGCAAGTTCCGACCTTACTTATTTGCAGCGCGGTCATCGACAGGCGTTTAGAGCTAATTTTAAAACTCGTATTCAAAATAGGAAGCTGAAAGGTCTTTCTTACGGTGTTAATGGTTCTGCTCAGTATCAGCAAAGCGGAAGGTTTGTTCTTTGGTCTAACAACTTAGAGGGCGCCTATAAACCACTCGGTGGAACATCGTCTACAGATAAGTATATGTTCATCAACGTAGATCCTTGGATTCAGTATTCTGGTGAGAAAACGGGATTTCATTCACTAAAAGCCCGATATTATAGGGTTGAAAGAAGAAATGATAGTTGGGAAGACCCGTCAGCATCAAACGTTCTATTTTTTGATTATCGTTTTCAAAACGAATTCAAGCACGATTTCCGTTTGACTGCTGGTTTGCAGTACCAATATGTGTGGAGTTTTAGTAGTCTGTATCCAGATGCTGGAAATATCATCACTCATAACCCATCAATCTACGCTCAGTTAGAAAAAACATTCATTGACAAGATTTCATTATTGCTTGGGGTAAGAAATGAATGGAATGAGGTTGTGACTTTAAAGAAGGAAACAACCTTGCCAATTGTAAGGGCTGGGGCAAATTTCAAGGTTGCCAAGAAAACGAATATTAGAGCCTCATTTGGTCAGTCGTTCAGGTTCCCAAGTGTTGGAGAGAAGTATATAGATGCAAGCCTTGGACCTTTGAAAATCCTCCCAAATAATGATTTAGGGTCTGAAAGGGGGTGGTCAGCAGAGCTGGCGGTAAAGCAGGGGTTTAGAGTCTCAAAATGGAATGCTTATTTCGATTTTGCTCTTTTCTGGATGGAATTTAGGGATATGGTGGAATATCAGTTTGGTATTTTTGATGTGGGTGAACCAGAACCAGTACTTGGATTTAAACCTTTCAATGTAAGTAAAGCTAGAGTTGCTGGTGTAGAATTTGGGTTAACAGGAGATGGTAGTATCGGTCCAATACCAGTCCGCGTATTTCTTGGTTATACTTTTAATTACCCTGCTGATTTGCAATCGGACACTTCTCAGCAAAACGTTGAAGTTTTTATTCAAAATTTCTTCCAAAGCATTAACAATAGCGATTCATTAACTGCGTCCTCAAGTATTCTTAAATACAGAATCACAAACGTATTTAAGGCCGATATTGAACTTGACTTTTGGAAATTCACATTAGGCTACAGTGCAGCGTATAACAGCTATATCAACAGGATTGATGCAGAATTTGAAACTTTCTTGCCTGGGTTTTCTGAGTACCGAGAATTAAACAATAAAGGCATTTGGAATATGGATGCACGCTTAATATTCAGAATATCTCAGCGATCTTCAGTAGCTATGATTGCAAAAAACTTCCTGAACGAATTTTACTCTTTAAGACCTGGAGTTATGGAAGCTCCTAGGAGTTTTACTCTTCAGTACAAGCTAAAGATCTGATTCTGTGACGGTAAAGATTCGATAGATATTTGGGTTTTCTACCTTAATACCTGGATCGGTCAGAACCGTTTTTATCGTAATAACTACTAGTACAAACACAATTGTTGGTACAATTGGCCAACGTTCCCAAGTCTTTTGTCTGGATATTTTAAAAGAACCCATAAGCATAGCATGAATTACCATAATTAACAGGCAAATAAAGGACGATATAAACGCAATTGTGTTTGGAATTACGTTAGTAGGAAACACAACTGCTGTTACGATTAGAGACCCAAAGAAAACAGGTAAGAGAACTTGAAACCTAAGGAACTTATAGCGTTCCATTTCAGACCCAATTTGTTTAGAAGACCAAGCGGTTTGTAAAAACGGTTTTGCATACAAAATTCCAATGGCTACAATGAGTACAAAGCCCAGAAAGCCAATGGCCCATTCTGTAACTGGTTTGTAGTACATGTAAGAAGTGAAAATGGCCAGTTCGAAACCGAGAGAATCTAACTCTCGATAATCAAAGCTGTCTGCAAATGGTATGCACATCATTCTTTGGGCAAGAATAGCAAAGGAGATTAAGCTTCCCCATAGCATAAACAGCCGAACAAAAATGTACGATTTGCGAAGAGATAAGTAGAATGCGTAAAACAATAATCCAAGCATCCCCATAACTAATGCACCTACAAAAAATGTTCTTTTTATGCAATGTGGATACCACTTTGGGTCACCGTTTGGGTAGGTGTTTTGATACTCGATGGTATCGTAAAAAAGAGTTGGTTCTAATCCGAAATGCGCAGCTGCCAACGCAGTAGTATAGTCATATACGATGTAAAGGATTAAATAGGCAGAAGCAAAAAGGAATGATGAGCCGATTAATTCAGCCCATTGTACTTTTTTATTTTTCTCTACTGCAGGAGCAATTTCAATAGAATCTTCTTCTGCAACAATTAGGTCTTCTGAATTTTCTTCAGTCGAAACCATCTTTTAAAGTTATTGTTTGGCTTTGCCTACAATCCTCAGTTTCGCAAACTTCAACAACAACTGCTTGTTTCCGGCACCTTGAAATGCAACAGTTGCTTTGATGTTTGGAGCATCACCTTCCATGGCTACGATTTCTCCTTTCCCGAACTTATCATGTATCACCTCAGTTCCAACAATCATTCGAGCTACGTGCTCGCTTGTGCCATCACCAGTGTCTAATTCGCCTGGTTCGCGGCTGTCGTCATACTTTGTAAGGTTTCTAGATTTGAGATCTGCTCTTGACACTGTTCCTGATTGCTTAGTTGATGTTCGAAGTTGTGGCTTTCTGTTCCAAGACGGTGAAGTTACAGAATTTTTGTTACTTATTGGTTTAGAGGCGTTTACATTAAGATGCTTCTCAGGAATTTCCTCTATGAACCTGCTTGGTTCACTATGCACGAGGTTACCCCATCTGAATCTAGAAACCGCGTAGCTAAGGTTTACTTTTTTCTCTGCTCTAGTTAAAGCCACATAGAATAATCGTCTTTCTTCTTCTAATTCTTCTCTCGAACTAAGGGATAACTGAGAAGGAAATAAATTTTCTTCTAATCCTACTATATGCACATAAGGAAACTCTAGACCTTTAGAAGCGTGTATCGTCATTAACGACACCTTATTGTTGTTATTTGGGTCGTTGTCCTTGTCGCTATCTGTTAGTAGAGCAATATCTCTTGTGAATAAGTCGAGTGTTTTCGCTTCGGGCTCATCAATAATTTCGTCTTCGCCCGGTTGGTCTTCTACAAATTCTTTCAGTCCGTTTAGAAGTTCTTGAATATTCTCATACCTGCTTACGCCTTCCGGAGATTTGTCTGCATGTAGGTCTCTCAATAATCCAGATGATGAAGCTATTTTAGATCCTAACTCATAAGCGTCAATAGTTTTTAACTCGGCTTGAAAGCTCTTAATCATGTTAACGAAAAGCTCAAGTTTACTAGCGGTTCCTGCATTGAATTGTGAGTTCCTTGTGATTGGGTTGCTAATAATTGTCCAAAGATCTTTTTCCCAGTCGTTGGCCAACACAATCGCTTTCTCTAAAGTGGTTTTTCCAATTCCTCTTGCTGGATAGTTAATTACTCGCTTTAATGCTTCCTCATCTTGAGGGTTGATAACCAATCTGAAATAAGAAACAAGATTTTTAACCTCAGCACGCTGGTAGAAACTAAGCCCACCATAAATTCTATAAGGCAAGTTCATTTTTCTGAGGCCTTCCTCTATAGACCTAGATTGTGCATTCGTTCGATATAGAATTGCAAATTCTTTTTCAGTTGCTTGCTCATTCATTTTGGTTTGAAAGATGGATTGAGCAACACTCATTCCTTCTTCGTTATCAGTCAAATTTCGTGTTACAGTAATAAGCTCGCCATCCTCATTACTGGTCCAAACCGTTTTATTTAAACGGTCCTTATTGTGCTCAATAAAATGGTTGGCAGCACCTACAATATGTTTGGTAGACCGATAATTTTGCTCGAGTTTAAACGTCTTTACGTCTGGGTAATCCTTCTTAAAATTTAGTATGTTTTCAATGTTAGCGCCTCGAAAAGCGTAAATCGATTGTGCGTCATCACCAACTACACATATGTTTTCAAACTTGGCAGCAAGTCTTTTTACAATTAAGTACTGAGAATAGTTGGTATCCTGGTACTCGTCAACCATTATGGATTTGAACCTATTCTGGTATTTATTTAGCACATCTGGAAAATCTCTTAAAAGCACGTTTGTCCAATACAAGAGGTCATCAAAATCCATAGCCCCAGATTTAAACAACCGGTCGGAGTACTTCTTGTAAACCAATCCTAGTTTAGGCTTAGCACTCATCCTGTCTTCGGTGAATAACTCGTCATTTTTGAGATACTCATTTGCTGAGATGAGATTCGTTTTTGCTGCAGAAATTCGATTCAGAACCAAGTTGGGTTTGTAGGTTTTGTCATCTAAACCTTCTTCTTTAAGAATGGCTTTAATCAGGTTTTTAGAGTCTGCAGAGTCGTAAATAGTGAAGTTGCTTGGGTAGCCAATTCTTTCTCCTTCAAACCTTAAGATTTTAGCAAAGACTGAGTGGAACGTCCCCATCCAAATGTTACGGGCCTCAGGACCAACCATCGTCTCAATTCGAGATCGCATTTCCTTTGCAGCCTTGTTGGTGAAGGTGAGTGCAAGAATATTAAATGGATCGACTCCACTATTAATAAGGTGTGCCACTCTATACGTTAATACCCTCGTTTTTCCAGATCCGGCACCTGCAATAATCATTACAGGTCCATCAAGAAGTTCGACAGCCTTACGCTGCTCTCCATTTAACTCGTTTAAATACTCCATACGGGGTCAAAATTAGGAATCGTAATCAGCATCATCTTGCTTATTTAGCCAAAATCGTGTCGGTTTTCAACATAATTAAGCTTCGGATTGATCAACTTTCCCGATGCGCACATCTTTGTAAATTTGATAGCTTTGCTACTTGGGTAATAACACCCTAGAAGTTCATTTATTTGGTACCATGAGAAAAGTATTTGTACTAGCACTATTGTCTTTAGTAGGTGTAATGTCTATTAATGAATCTAAGGCACAATGTGGCACAACTCCCGTTACAGGAGATCTCATTATTTCAGCAAACACTTCCCTGTCTGGGACATATAATATTTCAGGTCTTTTTAGAGTGGACTCAGGTGTTGTTTGTTCAGTCACTCCATACACGAGTGGTGGTTGTGGTGAGTTAATCATCAACGCCATTGACGTAGAAGTAATGGGAGATATTGTAGGAGATGGTTCAGGATTTGCCGGTGGTTCAGGAGGTTCAGGTGGTTCTACGGGTAATAATATTGGTGGTCTTACAGGCTGTGTGGATAAAGATAATTGTTTGGTTATTGATGTTGCTGGAGGTGCTTCAGGAGCTGCCGGAACAGGCCCAGGAGCAGGGGTAAACGGTAACAGCGGGTCACTGGGAATTGGCCCTAAGCAAGTTTGTGAGAATTTCGGAGATGAGTATGGTTTTGTTCCAGGATCAGGTGGTGCTGGTGCTGCTGGAGGTGCTGCTTACGGTGGAGCGGCCAATACTGGAGGTTCTGGCGGTGGCGGTGCACCTTATAATTCAGGAAATTTCTCAGGAATGAGCATTTCGGGATGTGCTAGCCCAGTAGCTGGTACTGGCGGAACGGGAGGTATAGTTGGAGGAACTTATGGCACAGTAACAGGTACGGATATAGATTTAGGCTCTGGCGGTGCTGGTGCTGGTGGTGGTGGTAAGAGTGCTGGAAATGGCTCTGCAGGAATTAGAGGTGGCGCTGGAGGCGCTTTGGTTGCAATTTATGCATCGGGTACAATGACGGTTGCAGGAAATATTTCTGTTGATGGAGAAACAAGTGGAGCTGGTGGAACAGGAGGTTCAGGAGGAACGACAACAGATTGCTGTTCAGATGCCTGCAACGAATGTGGTGAAAGAACATTTTCCTCAGGAGCTGGAGGAGGTGGTGGCTCAGGTGGTGGTTCTGGTGGAGGAATTCTTCTTCAAGCATTCGGAGTTGCTAGTATTACTGGTACGTTAACTTCTATTGGTGGTAATGGCGGAAACGGAGGTACTGGCGGACCAGGTACTCCTGGTTGTTCATACAACGATTTTTTCTGCGGAAGCAATAGTGGTTCTTCTAATGCAGGAACATCTGGCCAGTTAGGTGGTGGTGGATCAGGCGGTAGAATCAAAATATTCCAAAATCCTTGTCAGACTAACGTAATAAGCGCAAGTGTTCTACTTAATGGAGGAAACGGTTTTGGCGGACCTGCCGATGATGGGTCGTATCATTTAGGAATTCTTGGAAATATCAGCGCGCCTACTTTATCATCTACTTCTGACAGCGTTAGTTGCTTCGGTCTGACTGATGGAGGCGCATCAGTTGTAGTCAACGGTGGTACATCGCCCTTTACATATTCATGGTCTCCTATTGGAGGAAATGCAGCTGCCGCTTCAAATCTTCCAGCAGGAACGTATGTCATAACAGTTATTGATTCCAACAGTTGCGAGGTAACTCAGAGCGTAACAATCGCGGAACCTGATACATTAACTGCTCAAATTTTCGGAACTATCAGCCCTGATTGTTATGGTGCGAGCACTGGTGAGGCATCAGTAATGGGATTAGGAGGAACTGAGCCATACAGTTATTTATGGAACGATCCAGGAACACAAAACACAGCTGCGGCACTAAATCTGCCTGCCGGAACTTGGGCTGCTGAAATAACAGATGCCAATGGTTGCGTAGCAACAGATACGGTTGTCTTAGCTGAAGCCGATGCTTTCAATGCCACGGTGGTAGTTGATCAAACAGTGGCTTGTTTTGGAGAGTCCAACGGACAGGCTACCGTTTCTGCGAGTGGTACAGGACTTACATATCAATGGGATGACCCATTATTGCAGCAGACTGGTACTGCAAATAATTTATCGGCAGGCACTTGGAGCGTGGTTGTAGCGTCTTCACAAACATGTGACACTACATTGACAATTGTAATTACCGAACCGGCTGAGTTGACGCTTATTGCTGTTCAAAATCAGCAGGTTTCTTGTAATGGTGGGGCAGATGGAATTGCGTTGGTAACGCAGCTCGGTGGAACCGCTGGGTTTACCTACCAATGGGATGACCCATCTCTGCAAACCACGGCTAGTGCTACTGGCTTGTCAGCAGGTACATATAATGTTGTGGTTACAGATGCAAACCTTTGTACAGCTACTGCATCCGTAGTTATTACCGAAGCCTCTGCTATTTCAATAGCTGTTGCCATAGACAGCGCATCGTGTAATGGTGCGTCAGATGCGCAGATTTCAGCAATTGTAACAGGCGGTACATCTGGGTATACATACGAATGGAATCCAGGTGCAGTTTCTGGAAACCCGCTTACTGGTATACCTGCGGGGTCTTATTCGGTAACGGTAACAGATGCCAACAACTGTACTGGAGAATTCTTGAACATTCTGGTGCCTGAGCCATCGGCAATGCTACTCTCAATGGTTCAGCAAGAGAATGTAAGTTGTAATGGAGCTGCAGATGGACTAGCTGAAATAAGCGCTACTAATGGAACACCAGGATACACCTACTTATGGGATGATCCAGCGGCTCAGGCAACTGCACTTGCTGCAAACCTTTCTCCTGGCACATATAATGTAACTGTAACAGATGCTAATGGCTGTACATCGGAGTGGCTAAATATGAATATCACCCAACCAGACAGCTTATTAGTGACTGTAACGTCTTCCACAGCTATTACCTGCGACTATTCGGAGGATGGTGTGGCTGAAACAGCCGTTGTTGGTGGAACAATGCCTTACAGTTATTTGTGGGACGATGCAGCTGGGCAAACAGCAAGCACTGCTATTGATTTAAGCGCTGGCGATTTCACCGTCACAGTTACTGACGGAAATGGATGCATTGCAACCGCAGTTGCTACCATCGACCCACCTATAAATATATTGGTGGCCGATTTCAGTCTTAGTCCAGATTCTGGCTTACAACCCTTACCAATAGTTGTTACCAACAACTCTGAAGGAGGCACAGCTTACGAGTGGATTTTTGGAGACGGCAGCACTATCACCACGTTTGATACAACCTCTTTTGAGTACTTGTATGCTGATTCTGGTAGCTTCTCAGTTACACTTATTGCTTATAATGATGTTACTGGTTGCACCGATACGTTGGTATTAGAAAATGGTGTTTATGTCGAGCCAACATCAATCATTCTTATCCCTAACGTGATAACTCCAAATGGTGATGGATTGAACGACATGTTCCCTCTTGATCCAACAAACAACGATTTCTTCCCTTTCAAGATTCGTAACATTTACGATTTTACAGGAGAGATTTACAACCGTTGGGGAGAGCAGGTTTATAAATGGACCCAACCTTTAGGTGGTTGGGATGGAAGAACTACTAGTGGTCTGGAGTTAAATCCGGGCACGTATTTCTATGTTATTACCGCCAAAGGTGTTGATGGCGATGCCGTAACAGATTACGAGTTTACAGGTAACGTTACCCTTATTAAATAGTCTTATTCTACCCTATAAAAAGAAGCCCCTTAGTTGGGGCTTTTTTTTTTGGCGAAGGATTGAAAAAATGCCGTTTGAAAAAAGAATTTGCATTTAATCTAATTCGGCTTGTTTTTTAGCAACAAGTTCGTACTTTTGCCGACCCTTAAATAAGAGGGTATTGAACTAAAAATCAACGAAAGCCGCGCTATGCCTACGATTCAGCAGCTTGTAAGGAAAGGAAGAAAGACGATTACTAACAAAAGTAAATCGGCTGCATTAGACTCTTGTCCGCAAAAAAGAGGTGTTTGTATAAGAGTTTATACTACTACACCGAAGAAGCCAAACTCAGCAATGAGAAAGGTAGCTAGAGTACGTTTAACCAATGGAAAAGAGGTGAACTCTTATATAGGGGGTGAAGGTCACAATCTACAAGAGCACTCTATTGTGTTGGTTAGAGGTGGTAGAGTAAAAGATCTTCCTGGTGTGAGATATCACATTGTAAGAGGAGCGCTTGATACTGCTGGTGTTGGTGATAGAACACAGGGACGATCTAAATACGGGACAAAGCGTCCTAAGGCAAAAAAATAAGAGTTATAGACAATGAGAAAGTCGATACCTAAAAAAAGAGAACTCGTTCCAGATCCTAAATTTAAGGATACGCTGGTAACTCGTTTTGTAAACAGTTTGATGCTAGATGGCAAGAAGAGCATTGCTCTTCAGGTGTTTTATGATGCCATTGCGATTGTGGAAGAGAAAGCTGGTGAAGATGAAAATGGATTGGATGTGTTTAAAAAAGCATTAAACAATATCTGTCCACCAGTTGAGGTAAAGAGCCGAAGAGTTGGAGGTTCTACTTTTCAAATTCCAATTGAGGTTCGTCCAAAAAGAAAACTGGCGTTAGGAATTACATGGATGATAATGTATGCTCGTAAGAGAAACGATAAGTCTATGGCAAGAAAACTTGCTGCCGAAATTATCGCAGGTGCGAAGGAAGAAGGTGCTGCATACAAGAAGAAAGAAGATACGCTAAGAATGGCAGAGGCAAACAAAGCTTTCTCTCATTTTAGATTCTAAAAAGGTTTACAGAAGAAGATGGCTGACTTAAATTACACAAGGAATATTGGTATTGCTGCACATATTGATGCAGGAAAAACCACTACTACCGAGCGTATCCTTTATTATGCAGGTGTAAACCACAAGATTGGTGAGGTGCACGATGGTGCTGCTACCATGGACTGGATGGAGCAAGAGCAAGAAAGAGGTATTACAATTACTTCTGCTGCTACCACTTGTTTTTGGAAGTACAAAGAGGATAATTACAAGATTAATATTATTGACACCCCAGGACACGTTGATTTTACCGTTGAGGTGAATCGTTCTTTACGTGTGCTAGATGGTTTGGTGTTCTTGTTTTCTGCTGTTGATGGTGTCGAGCCACAATCAGAAACAAATTGGAGATTAGCTGATAACTATAATGTAACCCGTCTTGGTTTTGTTAACAAGATGGATCGTTCTGGTGCTGATTTCTTGAAAGTTGTTGGGCAGGTAAGAGAAATGTTGGGCGGTAACGCTGTTCCATTGCAATTGCCTATTGGTGCAGAAGAGAACTTTAAAGGTGTTGTTGACCTTGTTTATTACCGAGCAATGGTATGGAACGAGGATGATCATGGAATGACTTTTAAGGAAGTTGAAATTCCATCCGATATGAAGGATGAGGTTGATGAGTGGAGAGAGAAGTTGTTAGAATCAGTTGCTGATTTTGATGACACATTGATGGAGAAGTATTTTGATGACCCAGCTTCTATTACAGAGGCAGAGGTTATTGCAGCTCTTCGTAAAGCATGCATTGCAAACAAGGTAATTCCAATGCTTTGTGGTTCAGCGTTTAAGAACAAAGGTGTTCAAACAATGCTTGACTACGTGATGGAGTTGATGCCAAGTCCGCTTGACATGGACAACATCAAAGGAATAAACCCTGATACTGATGAGATTGTTTCTCGTAAGCCAGCGGTAACTGAGCCTTTTGCAGCCTTAGCGTTCAAGATTGCTACTGACCCATTCGTAGGTCGTCTGTGTTTCTTTCGGGCCTATTCAGGTCGCTTAGATGCAGGTTCATATGTATTTAATATGCGTACGCAGAAGAAAGAACGTATTTCACGTATCTTCCAAATGCACGCAAACAAGCAGAACTCTATCCCATTTATTGAAGCAGGTGATATTGGCGCGGCTGTAGGATTTAAGGACATCAAAACGGGTGATACACTTTGTGATGAGAAGAAGCCTATCATTCTTGAATCAATGAAATTTCCGGAGCCTGTTATCGGTTTGGCTATTGAGCCAAAAACACAGGCCGATATGGATAAATTAGGTGTAGCACTTAATAAGCTTGCCGAAGAAGACCCAACGTTTGTGGTTCATACTGATCAAGATTCTGGACAAACAGTTATCTCTGGTATGGGTGAGCTTCACTTGGAAATCATCATCGACCGTTTGAGACGAGAGTTTAAGGTTGAGGTTAACCAAGGAGCTCCGCAGGTAACATATAAAGAGGCTATTACTGCAACTGTTGCGCATCGTGAGATTTATAAAAAGCAGTCTGGTGGTCGTGGTAAGTTCGCTGATATTCAGTTTGATCTTGGACCGGTTGACGAGGATTTCGTTGGAGAAGGTCTTCAGTTTGAAAACAAGATTAGCGGTGGTAATATTCCAAGAGAGTTTATTCCTTCGGTAGAAAAAGGATTCAAAATGGCCATGAATAATGGTGTTTTAGCCGGGTTTAAGATGGACACCTTGAAAGTGACTCTTAAAGACGGATCGTTCCACGCAGTTGATTCTGACGCATTGTCATTTGAGATTTGTGCACAGATTGGTTACAAAGAATCTGTGAGAAAGGCGAGTCCAGTTCTTCTTGAGCCTATTATGAAAGTTGAAGTTGTTACTCCAGAAGAGAACATGGGAGATGTTATGGGTGACCTTAACAGGAGACGTGGCCAAATGCAAGGAATGGACAGCAGAGGGACTGCGCAAGTGGTGAAATGTCTTGTTCCGCTTTCTGAAATGTTCGGATACGTAACCCAGTTAAGAACAATTACTTCTGGTAGAGCAACATCTACAATGGAATTTGATCACTTCGAGCCATGCCCTAAGAGTGTGTCTGAAGAAGTTATTGCAAGAGTTAAAGGCGAAAAAGTGTAAGGGTTTGATGCCTCAATCCCTAACCAAGTATTAAAGAATCATGACACAGAGAATAAGAATAAAGCTCAAATCTTACGACCATAACTTGGTTGATAAAAGCGCTGAGAAGATTGTAAAGACGGTGAAGGCAACAGGAGCCATTGTATGTGGTCCTATTCCATTACCTACTCATAAAAAAATCTACACGGTACTTCGTTCAACTCACGTTAATAAGAAGTCAAGAGAGCAGTTCCAATTCAGTTCTTACAAGAGACTATTGGACATCTACAGCAGTACTGCAAAAACAGTTGATTCATTGATGAAACTGGAATTGCCAAGTGGAGTTGAGGTAGAAATCAAAGTATAACGATTAGTTTAATCATTAATTAATAGGTCATGTCTGGACTTATAGGAAAGAAAATAGGAATGACAAGCTTGTACAGTGAGGCTGGCAAGAACATTCCATGTACTGTGCTAGAAATAGAACCATGTACTGTAACGCAGGTAAAATCTGTAGAAACAGATGGTTACGAAGCTGTTCAGGTTGGTACTGGCTATCGCAAGGATAAAAGAACAACCGCTGCACTTAAGGGTCACTTTAAGAAGGCCGGTTCTGAATCTAAGCATAAGATGGTTGAGTTTAGAGCGCACCACGGAAACACACCATTTGCTGATGATGTAGTTCTTGGAAAAGAACTTCGTATTGAGGAAATCTTTGAAGAAGGAGAATATGTTGATATAATCGGCACTTCAAAAGGAAAAGGGTTTCAAGGTGTTGTTAAACGTCATGGCTTTGCTGGAGTTGGGCAAGCAACACACGGTCAGCACAACAGACAACGTCATCCTGGTTCTATTGGAGCAGCATCATATCCGGCAAGAGTTTTTAAAGGCTTGAGAATGGGTGGACAGATGGGAACAGATAGAGTAAAAATTCAAAATCTTCAAGTATTGAAGATTGATTCTGAAAAGAATCTTCTTGTTGTAAATGGTGCAGTACCAGGCGCAAAAGGGTCATACATTATTGTAGAGAAGTAATAATGGAATTAGCAGTAGTAGATCAAAAAGGTAAAGCAACTTCTAAGAAAGTGAAGTTGAGCAAGGATGTCTTTGGTGTAGAGCCAAACGAACATGCCATTTACCTAGATGTAAAGCAATACTTGGCAAATCAGCGTCAGGGAACACATAGCGCTAGAGAGCGTTCTGAAGTTCGCGGTAGTAGACGTAAAATTAGAAAGCAAAAAGGTTCTGGTGGTGCCCGTTTTGGTGATATCAAGAACCCATTGTTCAGAGGTGGTGGTAGAGTTTTTGGACCACGTCCAGCTGATCACAGCTTTAAACTAAATAGAAAGCTGAAGCAAGTAGCTCGTAAGTCAGCACTGTCGGTAATGGCAAAAGAGAACTTAATTACTGTAATTGAGGACTTGAAATTCGATGCGATTCAAACCAAAACTTATGTTGAGTTTTTGAATAATTTGAAGCTTTCAGATAAAAAAACTCTTCTAGTCCTGAATGAGCAAGATAAAAACGTATATTTGTCCTCCCGAAATTTGAAGGGGGCGAAAGTCGTAACTGTCTCGGAATTAAACACTTACGGTATTTTAAACGCAAACAATCTTCTTCTTTCGGAAAGTGCGATTGCAACAATTGAGAAAAGTTTAAGCTAAGAAGTAATGGAAGTTCTAGTTAAACCATTGATAACAGAAAAAATGACTGACCTAAGCGGTAAGCTTGGACAGTACGGTTTTGTTGTCAATAGAAAGGCCAATAAGGTTGAGGTTAAGGATGCGGTTGAGAAGATGTATGGTGTAACCGTAACATCTGTAAATACCATGGTAATACCAGGTAAAAAACGCAGCAGAAACACCAAGGCTAAGTTTATTGTAGGAAGAACTTCCGCTATTAAAAAGGCGATTGTTACTCTGGCTGAAGGCGAAACCATTGATTTTTATAGCAATATCTGATAAGCCATGGCTGTAAGAAAATTAAAACCAACTACCCCCGGACAAAGGCACAAAGTTGCCAGCACGTTCGAAACTTTGACAACTAATAGACCAGAAAAGTCTCTAGTTAAAGGTCAGAGCAAATCTGGTGGTAGAAACAATACAGGTAAAATGACTATGCGCTACATTGGCGGAGGTCACAAAAGAAAGTACCGTGTAATTGATTTTAAGCGTAATAAGGATGGAATTCCTGCAACGGTAAACTCAATTGAGTACGATCCAAATCGTAACGCACGTATTGCTCTTCTTTTTTATGCTGATGGTGAAAAAAGATACATCATTGCTCCAAAGGGCATTGAAGTAGGACAAACCATTTTGTCAGGAAAAGAGGCAGGTCCAGAAGTAGGAAACACGCTTTTCTTAAGTGATATTCCAATGGGTACAATTGTTCATTGTTTGGAGCTTCGCCCAGGTCAAGGAGCAATTCTAGCTAGAAGTGCTGGTTCTTATGCGCAGTTGGTTGCAAGAGATGGTAAGTATGCTACTCTTAAAATGCCTTCAGGTGAGATAAGAATGATACTTACTACCTGCAAGGCAACAATCGGTACTGTTTCAAATAGCGATTACAGCCTTGAAGTTTCAGGTAAAGCAGGTCGGTCAAGATGGTTAGGAAGAAGACCTCGTGTGCGTCCGGTAGTAATGAATCCAGTCGATCACCCAATGGGTGGTGGTGAAGGTAAATCTTCAGGTGGTCATCCACGTTCTAGAAACGGTATGCCAGCTAAAGGATTTAAGACTCGAAGCAAGGTAAAAGCTTCAAGCAGGTACATAGTTGAAAAAAGAAAGAAGTAATTAGGTAATGGCAAGATCACTCAAAAAAGGGCCTTTTATTGATTTCAAACTCGAGAAACGAGCTTTGGAGGCCCAAGACAGCAGAAAGAAGACTGTGATCAAGACTTGGTCTAGACGATCAGTTATCAGTCCAGATTTCGTAGGTCTAACCGTTGCCGTGCATAACGGAAACAAGTTTATCCCTGTGTATGTCACAGAGAATATGGTAGGTCATAAGTTCGGTGAGTTTTCGCCAACTAGAACTTACCGAGGTCACGGACGAGGAAAGAAGTAAGATAAAGCACTACCTCCAAGCTTAAAGCAATGGGAAAGAGAAAAAGACTTATGGCAGAAAAAATGAAGGAAGAGCGCAAGACGCAATACTTCGCTTCATTGAAAAACGTGCCAACGTCACCAAGAAAGATGAGATTGGTGGCCGATATGGTTAGAGGAATGGACGTGGATAAAGCATTGTATGCTTTGAAACTTCATCCGAAAGAAGCTTCAGCAAGACTTGAAAAACTTTTGCTATCCGCACTGTCAAATTGGGAACAGAAAAATTCTGGGGCCGGAGTTGAAGGAGCTGGATTGTTTGTAAAAGAAATACAAGTTGATAGCGGACGTTCTCTTAAAAGATTGCAAACTGCACCACAAGGTAGAGCGCACAGAATTAGAAAAAGATCAAACCACGTAACACTTGTTTTAGACAGCAAGAACGCATAACGCATGGGACAAAAGACAAATCCAATAGGTAACAGACTGGGAATCATCAGAGGTTGGGATTCCAACTGGTATGGTGGTAAGGACACAGCAGCGAACATTGAGGGAGACTACAAGATTCGTAAGTATTTGCGCGCTCGTTTGGCCAAAGCAAGTATCTCTAAAATTATTGTAGAGCGTACGCTTAAGCTTGTTACGGTTACCGTAAACACTGCAAGACCAGGAATCATTATTGGGAAAGGTGGTAGCGAGGTTGATAAGCTAAAAGAAGAGTTGAAGAAAATCACAGGTAAAGAGGTTCAAATCAACATCTTCGAAATTAAAAGACCAGAGCTTGATGCAAGATTGGTTGGAGAGAGCGTTGCCCGCCAATTAGAAGGACGTATTTCTTTTAGAAGAGCAGTTAAAATGGCTGTTGCTTCAACCATGAGAATGGGAGCGGAAGGAATCAAAATTCAAGTTGGAGGTCGACTAGGAGGAGCTGAAATGGCGCGTAGTGAAATGTACAAGGATGGAAGAATTCCTTTGCACACATTCAGAGCCGATATTGATTATGCAAACGTTGAGGCACATACTACTTACGGTCGTATTGGAATCAAAGTTTGGATTATGCTAGGAGAAGTTTATGGTAAGAGAGATCTTGCGCCAAATGCCAATCTGCAAAGCAAGAAGCCAGCACGTTTGGCGCGAAGAGATAGAAAGAAATAATTAGGTAGAACAGGAATAACAGCGAAGTTATGCTACAGCCAAAAAGGACAAAGTTCCGCAAAATGCACAAAATGAAAATGAAGGGGTTAGCCAATCGTGGCAGCCAATTAGCCTTCGGTTCATTTGGAGTAAAAGCTACTGAAGGAGCATGGATTACCGCTCGTCAGATAGAAGCAGCTCGTATTGCGGTGACTAGATATATGAAAAGAGAAGGTCAGGTTTGGATAAAAATATTTCCAGACAAGCCAATTACCAAAAAGCCTGCAGAGGTTCGTATGGGTAAGGGTAAAGGATCTCCAGAATATTGGGTAGCGGTTGTGAAACCAGGTTGCGTAATGTTTGAAATTGATGGTGTTGATAGCAAAACTGCTAAAGAAGCATTAAGACTAGCTGCTCAGAAATTACCTATTGCCACCAAGTTTATGGTGAGAAGAGATTACACTGGCGCCTAAGATTTAAGAGGACAATGGAAAATTCAGTAATAAGAGAGATGTCAGGCGAAGAGCTAGAAGAAAGACTAGCCGAAGAGCGCCTGAAGCTTGCCAAAATGAAAATGAATCATGCAGTTTCTCCAATCGAGAATCCGCAAGAACTTAAACACGCACGAAGACTTATCGCAAGGTTAATGACCGAACGAACTTCTAGAAGTAAAGTAGTAAGCTGAGATGGAGAATACAGCAACAAGAAACCTTAGAAAGGAAAGAATCGGGGTTGTCGTTAGCGACAAGATGGATAAAACCATTACCGTAAGTGTAGAGCGTAAAGTGAAGCACCCGATGTATGGAAAGTTCGTTAAGAAGTCCAAAAGCTTTCATGCACATGATGAGAATAATGATTGCGGAATTGGTGATACAGTTCGAATCATGGAAACTCGTCCACTGAGCAAGAGCAAGAATTGGAGATTGGTAGAAATCCTAGAGAAAGCTAAATAAGCCATGATACAAACAGAATCAAGACTTAAAGTCGCGGACAACAGCGGAGCAAAGGAAGTTCTTTGCATACGTGTTCTAGGAGGAACCAAAAAACGATATGCTAGAATCGGTGACACGATTGTAGTAACCGTAAAAGATGCAGTACCATCTGGTAATGCAAAAAAAGGAACGGTTTCTAAAGCAGTCGTTGTTCGAACTAAAAAAGAAACAAGACGACAAGACGGTTCTTATATCCGTTTTGATGATAACGCAGTTGTGTTATTAAATGCGACTGGCGAGATGAGAGGAACACGAATCTTCGGACCAGTGGCCCGCGAGTTGAGAGAGAAACAATTTATGAAGATAGTATCACTTGCACCAGAGGTGCTCTGATATATAGAAGCAAAGCAATGGCAAAGTTTCACGTAAAAAAAGACGATACCGTAAAGGTAATTTCTGGAGAGTCTAAAGGACAAGAAGGAAAGGTACTGGAGGTTTACCCATCTAAAAACAGAGCGTTGGTAGAGGGAGTAAACATGGTAAAAAGGCACACCAAGCCAAATGCAACTCATCCTAACGGAGGAATTGTGGAGCAAGAGGCAGCCATTCATCTATCTAACCTAATGTTGGTTGACCCTAAAACAGGAGAGGCTACAAGAGTTGGAAGAAAGGAGGTAGATGGTAAGATTGCACGATATTCTAAGAAAACCGGAGAAGTAATTAAGTAATGAGTACAATACCTTCTTTTAAAGAAAAGTACCGGAACGACATCGTTCCAGCCCTTCAGGAAAAATTCCAATACAAAAGTATTATGGAGGTTCCTAGGTTGGAAAAGATTTGCCTAAACCAAGGTTTAGGACAAGCCGTGGCCGATAAAAAAGTTTTGGAAGCTGCTTTAGCCGACATGTCGATTATTGCTGGTCAGAAAGCGGTTGCGTCAATTTCGAGAAAAGACATCTCAAACTTCAAATTGCGTAAGGGAATGCCAATTGGTGCTCGCGTAACGCTTAGAGGAGATAAGATGTATGAATTCTTGGAAAGATTGGTGGCCGTAGCTATCCCTCGAATGAGAGATTTTCGCGGAATCAATCCAAAAGGATTTGATGGTCGAGGAAACTACAACTTAGGAATTACTGAGCAAATCATCTTTCCTGAGATCGACATCGAGAAAGTGAATAAAATTCTTGGTATGGACATCACAATTGTGACTACTGCCCAAACAAACGAAGAAGCACACGCACTCTTAACAGAGTTTGGTATGCCCTTTAAAAAGTAAGCTGAGACATGGCTAAAGAATCAATGAAAGCAAGAGAGCGTAAACGTGCCGCAATGGTGGCTCGTTATGCTGAGAAAAGAGCTAGACTTAAAGAGGAAGGCGATTACCAAGCTTTGGCAAGAATGCCAAAGAACAGTGCCGCCATCAGAATGCACAACAGATGTAGCATTACTGGTCGTCCAAAAGGGTATATGAGAGATTTTGGTATTAGCAGAATCCAGTTCAGAGAAATGGCCAACGCAGGTCTTATCCCTGGAGTTAAAAAAGCAAGTTGGTAAGCGATTTATTCGAAAGAAAATGACAGATCCGGTAGCAGATTATTTGACAAGAGTTAGAAATGCGATTCAAGCGAATCACAAAATCGTTGATATTCCAGCGTCTAACTTGAAAAAGGCAATTACTAAAATCCTTTTTGAAAAAGGATATATCCTTAACTATAAGTTTGAGGAAGAAGGTGTACAGGGAAGCATTAAAATCGCTTTGAAGTACAATCCTCACACAAAGGTTAGCGCCATAAAAGGATTGGATAGAGCCAGTAAGCCTGGTCTTAGAAAGTATGCTGGTGCGGGAGACCTACCAAGAGTACTTAACGGACTTGGTGTAGCAGTTGTATCTACTTCTAAAGGAGTTATGACTGATAAGGAGGCCAGAACACAAAACATTGGTGGAGAAGTTCTCTGCTACGTTTATTAAAAACGGAAACACACAGAATTATGTCTAGGATAGGATTAGCACCAGTTGAAGTTCCGCAAGGAATAGAGGTGAGTATCAGTGAAGATAATGTGGTAACTGTAAAAGGTCCACTAGGAGAATTGACTCAAAAAATTGACGATTCAATTGTTGTCGAGCAAAAAGATGGTTCGCTTGAGTTGGCTCGAAAGAACGAGCAAAAGCAAACTAAAGCTTTTCACGGTCTATACCGTTCTTTATTGTTCAACATGATAGCAGGTGTTGCTAAAGGTTGGGAAAAGCGAATGGAACTTGTAGGTGTAGGTTATCGTGCAAGTAACAATGGTCAAGAGTTAGAATTGTCTTTAGGATTCTCTCACAACGTTGTGTTCATGCTGCCAAAAGAAATCAATGTGGAAACTGCGATGGAAAGAGGTAAGAACCCTACCATAACATTAAAGTCGCACGATAAGCAACTAATTGGGCAGGTAGCTGCGAAAATTAGATCGCTTAGAAAACCAGAGCCTTACAAAGGAAAAGGTATTCGATTCGTAGGAGAACAAATTAGAAGAAAAGCTGGTAAATCAGCAAGCAAATAATAAGTAGAATGGTTACTAAACAACTAAAAAGAGACAAAATCAAGAAGCGTATCAGAAGCATTATTTCTGGTTCAGCCGAAAGACCAAGAATGTCTGTATTCAGAAGTAACAAGGAGATTTACGTTCAACTTGTTAACGATTTGGAAGGAACAACCTTGCTTGCAGCATCTTCTGCTGATAAAGGAATTGCTAACGAAAAAGGAAGCAAGACTGAAGTAGCTACTCTAGTAGGTAAGCTAATTGCAGAAAGAGCAAAAGAAGCTGGTATTGAAAACGTTGTGTTTGATCGTAACGGTTATTTATACCACGGTAGAGTAAAGGCGTTGGCCGAGGGTGCACGAGAAGAAGGATTGAAGTTCTAATTGGTTTCAATAGAAAAAGATGAAAAGAGTAAAATCAACTGATATTGAACTGAAAGACCGCGTTGTTGGTATTCAGAGAGTAACCAAGGTTACTAAGGGTGGTAGAACATTCAGTTTTTCTGCAATCGTTGTGGTTGGAGATGAGAATGGAGTTGTTGGACACGGTCTTGGAAAAGCAAAAGAAGTTACCGAAGCAATTGCTAAGGGAATTGATGATGCTAAGAAAAACCTAATTAAAGTTCCTATCATTAACGGAACGGTACCTCACGCTCAGGAAAACAAGTATTGCGGTGCAAGAGTATTCATGAAGCCAGCTTCTTTGGGTACAGGTGTAATTGCAGGAGGAGCAATGCGGGCAGTGCTTGAAGCAGCAGGAGTAAAGAACGTTTTAGGTAAGTCTAAAGGTTCGTCAAACCCACACAACGTGGTTAAGGCAACATTCCAGGCGCTAAGCGAAATGAGAGATGCCATTGCCGTATCTAACCAAAGAGGTGTAAAACTAGACGTAGTATTTAACGGATAAACCGTCTAAAGAGATAAAGCAAATGGCTACTATCAAAGTAAAACAAGTGAAAAGCGCAATCAACCGTCCGAAAAGACAGAAGTTGACGCTGCAGGCCTTAGGCCTAAAGAAATTAAATCAAGTGGTTGAACACGAAGCTAACCCAGCAATTTTGGGAATGGTAGCTAAGGTTAGCCACATGGTAGAAGTAATTAAGTAATTGATAAGGATTTAGAACGATGGGTCTAAGTAATCTAACACCAGCAGCAGGGTCTACGAAGAGTAGAAAACGTATCGGACGTGGAGAAGGAAGCGGAAAAGGCGGTACTTCTACACGAGGACACAAAGGTCAGAAGTCGCGTTCTGGTTACAGCAAGAAAATAGGTTTTGAAGGTGGTCAAATGCCTCTTCAAAGACGTGTGCCTAAGTTCGGATTTAAGAATCCTTTTAGAGTAGAGTATCACGGAATTAACCTTGACGCTTTGCAAATGCTAGCCGATGAGAAGAAGGCAACGGCTATTACGCCAGAACTTCTTGTAGAAAACGGACTTGCAAGCAAGAAAGACCTAGTAAAGATTCTAGGTAGAGGAGAGTTGAAAGCCAAATTGGAAGTAACTGCTCACGGATTTTCTAAGACAGCAGTAAGTGCAATTGAAGCAGCTGGAGGTACAGTTGTGACGCTAAAATAGTAGATGAAGAACTTTTTAAATACACTTCAGAACATCTGGAAGATTGAAGATCTAAGGACGAGAATTCTCAACACCTTAGGTTTCATTCTTATCTACAGAATAGGTTCGTTTGTGGTATTGCCAGGAGTAGACCCATCAAAACTGGGAGCCTTACAAGCGCAAACATCGGACGGTATTCTAGGGCTGTTGAATATGTTCTCTGGAGGTGCGTTCTCAAACGCATCCATTTTCGCACTAGGTATTATGCCTTATATCTCAGCATCCATTGTTTTGCAATTGGCAGGAATGGCAGTTCCTGCTCTGCAGAAATTGCAGAAAGAGGGAGAAAGTGGGCGAAAGAAAATCAATCAGTATACAAGGTATCTGACCATTCTAATTACAGCAGGTCAGGCTCCGGGATATATTGCTAATCTGAAATCGCAATTACCGTTTGATGCGTTTTTGGTACCCGAAATGTTATTCTGGGTAACTGCTTGGTTAATTTTAATCACAGGTACGGTGTTCGTAATGTGGTTGGGTGAACGTATTACAGATAAAGGAATTGGTAATGGTATTTCATTACTTATCATGGTAGGTATCATCGCTTCGCTTCCGTTCTCATTCCTTGCAGAAGTAATGGCCAAGTTTGGTAGCACAGCACAAGGTGGTCCGGTATTCTTGCTTATTGAGTTGGTGATACTCGCAATCATTATTGTGTTCTCCATTCTGCTCGTTCAAGGAACAAGAAGAATACCTGTTCAAGTTGCGCGTGCTGCGATTTCTGGAAGACAAGCTCTTCCTCAAGGAGGGTCATGGCAGTACATTCCGCTTAAGGTTAATGCTGCAGGCGTGATGCCAATCATCTTTGCTCAGGCAATTATGTTTGTGCCGATTACAGTTGGTGGTTTTGCCGATAGCTCTGAAAGCTGGTTAGGAAGAATTGCCTTGGCATTCTCAGACTTTACAGGACCTACTTATAATATCACCTTCTTTTTCATGATTATCATTTTCACGTATTTCTATACGGCAATCACCATCAATCCAAATCAGATGGCTGAGGATATGAAGAGAGGTGGAAGTTTTATTCCAGGAGTTAAGCCAGGAAGAAAGACAGCAGAGTACATTGACAATATCATGTCAAGAATTACACTTCCAGGGTCTATTTTCCTTGGAATAATAGCTATACTCCCATCATTCGCAATGATTGCAGGAATTAATGCACAGTTTGCGCAATTCTATGGAGGAACGTCATTATTGATTATGGTTGGAGTTGTACTAGACACACTGAAGCAAATTGAAAGTCACTTGTTAATGCGTCATTACGCTGGATTGATGAAGTCAGGTAGAATTAAGGGGCGCTCGTCAATGAGCATGTCAGCATAAATAGACATGGCTAAACAAGCATCAATAAGTCAAGATGGAACAGTGATTGAAGCACTTTCAAACGCAATGTTCCGAGTGGAGTTGGAAAACGGGCATGTAATAACTGCCCACATATCTGGAAAAATGAGGATGCACTACATCAAAATTTTACCAGGAGATAAAGTGAAAGTTGAAATGAGCCCTTATGATTTAACTAAGGGACGTATTACGTACAGATATAAATAATCTGAGATGAAAGTCAGAGCATCAGTAAAGAAGAGAAGTGAAGATTGCAAGATCGTTAAGCGAAAAGGCCGGGTCTATGTAATTAATAAAAAGAACCCAAGGTTTAAGCAAAGACAAGGTTAATCCGTCTTATTAATAGATAGAAAGAATACAATGGCAAGAATTGCAGGAATAGATCTTCCAAAGAACAAAAGAGGCGAAATAGGACTTACCTATATCTATGGTATAGGTAGAGTTACAGCGCAGCATATTCTAGATGGATCTAAAATCAGTCGAGACAAGAAAGTTCAAGATTGGGATGACGATGAGTTAGCGGTGATTCGCGAGGCCATCGGTCTTATTAAAACTGAAGGTGAACTTCGTTCGATGACACAAATGAATATCAAGCGATTGATGGACATTGGTTGTTACCGTGGAATCCGTCACCGTTCTGGTCTTCCATTGCGTGGACAAAGAACAAAGAATAACTCAAGAACCAGAAAGGGAAAGAGAAAAACGGTTGCCAACAAGAAGAAGGTAACCAAGTAATATTAGACTTCGATAATTCGAGGATATGGCAAAGACATCAAAAACAACAAGAAAAAGAACCGTTAAGGTTGATGCAGTTGGAGAAGCGCATATTAATGCAACATTCAACAACATCATTATCTCACTTACTAACACAAAAGGCGAAGTTATCTCTTGGTCTTCTGCAGGTAAGCAAGGCTTTAGAGGTTCAAAGAAGAATACTCCTTACGCTGCTCAAACAGCAGCCAACGACTGTGCTAAAGTGGCGCATGATGCTGGCTTAAGAAAAGTTAAGGTATTTGTTAAAGGACCTGGTGGTGGTCGTGAATCAGCTATCCGAAATCTTCATGCAAGTGGTATTGAAGTAACTGAGATTGTTGACGTTACACCGCAGCCGCACAACGGATGTCGTCCGCCTAAGAAAAGAAGAGTTTAATTCACGCATTATTTAAGCGAAAATGGCCAGATATACAGGACCAAAATCAAAGATTGCACGTAAGTTCGGAGAAGCTATCTACGGACCAGACAAGTACTTGGAGAAGAAAAACTATCCTCCAGGAGCTCACGGAAATAACAGAAGAAGAAGAAAACTTTCTGATTATGGTGTGCAATTGATGGAAAAGCAAAAAGCGAAGTACACTTACGGAATGCTAGAAAAGCAGTTTGAAAACCTATTCAAGAAAGCGTCAAGCAAATCTGGAATTACAGGTGAAGTACTTCTACAATATTGCGAAGCAAGATTGGACAACGTGGTATACCGAATGGGAATAGCTAATTCACGAGCAGCAGCACGTCAATTAGTATCTCACCGTCACATCACTGTTGGAGGAGAGGTTTGCAACATTCCTTCACGTTCTATTAAACCAGGCGAGAAAATTGCTGTCCGCGAAAAATCGAAGTCGCTTGAAGTTGTAAGTGAATCATTGGCCGCTAACACGTGCGACAGTGCTTGGTTAAGCTGGAATCCTTCAAACATGGAAGGTGAATTCATGCACTACCCAACAAGAGACGAAATTCCAGAAAACATCAATGAGCAGCTCATTGTTGAATTGTATTCTAAGTAATAACTGCTAAAAGGCAACAAACAATCATGGCAATACTTGATTTTCAAAAACCTGATAAAGTCATCATGCTCAACTCAGATGAGCGTGTTGGAGAGTTCGAATTCCGACCATTAGAACCAGGTTATGGTATAACTATCGGTAACGCATTAAGAAGAATTCTTCTTAACTCACTGGAAGGATTTGCTATCACATCTCTACGAGTTGATGGTGTGGACCACGAATTCTCAACGCTTAACGGTGTTGTTGAAGACGTAACTGAAATCGTTCTAAACCTTAAGCAGGTTAGATTTAAGCGACAGATTGATACGCAAGAAAATGAGCGTGTTTCTGTGACCGTTTCTGGTCAAGATAAATTTACTGCTGGAGATATAGGCAAGTTCTTGTCAGGTTTCCAGGTTCTTAACCCAGATCACGTAATCTGTCACATGGAAAAGTCTGTGAAGATTAACATGGACCTTACAATTGATAAAGGACGTGGGTATGTACCAGCAGAAGAAAACAAGCCAGTAAGCGCTCCAGTTGGAACAATTGCAATTGACGCTATTTTCACTCCAATCAAAAATGTAAAGTATTCGATTGACAACTTCCGAGTTGAGCAAAAGACCGACTACGAGAAATTGTTGATGGAAATTACAACTGATGGTTCAGTTCATCCTAAAGATGCATTGAAAGAAGCTGCAAAGATTCTTATCCATCACTTCATGCTTTTCTCTGATGAGAAAATTAGATTGGAAGATGAGATTAAGAAGCCAACAGAAGAGTTTGATGAAGGCGCAATGCACATGCGTCAGCTTCTTAAAACTAAGTTGGTAGATATGGATCTTTCTGTAAGAGCATTAAACTGTCTTAAGGCAGCTGATGTTGAAACATTAGGAGACCTAGTTTCTTACAACAAGAACGATTTGTTGAAATTTAGAAACTTCGGAAAGAAGTCGCTTACTGAGCTTGACGATTTAGTTCATGCTAAGAACTTGACATTCGGAATGAACCTTTCGAAATACAGATTAGACGAAGATTAATTGAACGTAAGAGGAATTCCTCTTAACACATTGAGTAATGAGACACAGAAAAGGTTTTAACCATTTAGGAAGAAAGAAGGGGCACAGAAGAGCTATGCTAGCTAACATGGCAAGTTCTCTTATCGTGCATAAGCGAATTACAACTACGCTTGCAAAAGCAAAGGCGTTAAGATCTTATGTAGAGCCACTAATCACAAAGTCTAAGGATGACGCTACACACTCTAGAAGAGTGGTGTTTAGCTACCTGAACGATAAGGTTGCTACAGCAGAACTTTTTAGAGAAGTTTCTCCAAAGGTTGCAGACAGACCAGGTGGATACACACGTATTATCAAACTAGGAACTCGTTTAGGTGATAGCGCAGATATGGCTATGATTGAGTTGGTTGATTTTAACGAACTACTTGTAAAAGACGCTAAGCCTAAGAAAGCTAGAAGAAGCCGTAGAGGTGGTTCTGGTTCGGGAGCGGCCGCTCCAGTAGCTGCAGCACCTGCTGCGGTTGTTGAAGAGGAAGTTAAGGAAGCACCTAAGGCTGAAGTGGTTGAAGAAGCCCCAGTAGCAGCTACGGAAGCACCAGCAACTGACGCTCCTGCCGAGAAGGAAGGAGAAGAAGGTGAGGAGGAGAAAGACGCTTAATACGTATTGATTATAAATTGATAAAGACCCTGATTCCAAACGGAATCAGGGTCTTTTGTTTATATCTGGTTCAAATCCTGTGGAAAAAAGATAGTATCCGAAACGTTCAAAAGAAAGCGCATACCTACCTTTGTGCAAACCAAAGAGCCAATGAAATACCTGAATAGACCTGATGCCATTTTATTACTAGAAGATGGAACCGTATTTAGAGGCAAAGCAGCAGGAAAGTTAGGTACCACCACAGGGGAAATTTGCTTTAATACCGGGATGACTGGTTACCAAGAGATTTTTACTGACCCATCTTATTTCGGCCAAATAATGGTTACCGCTCACGTGCATATAGGCAACTATGGAGTAAGCCCAGAAGATGTTGAGTCGGATTCGATGAAAATTAGCGGACTAGTCTGCAAGTATTTTTCTCCAAACTACAGTAGACCAAGTGCTACTGGAAATATTCAAGATTATTTTGAGGAGAATGGTGTAGTTGGAATATCTGATGTTGATACTCGTGCAATTGTACAGCACATACGCGATAAAGGCGCTATGAATGCGATTGTATCTTCCGAAGAGTTGGATGTGGATAAATTAGGCGCTTTGCTGAAAGAAGTTCCTTCTATGGAAGGACTAGAGCTTTCATCAAAGGTTTGCACGAAAGAGCCATATTACTTCGGAAATGAAGCTGCAACCCATAAAGTAGCTGTTCTTGATATTGGTGTAAAGAAGAACATTTTAAGATGTTTATCAGAAAGAGGCTGTTACCTAAAAGTGTTTCCAATGCATACTTCTTTTGAGGAGATTATGGAATGGAATCCTTCTGGGTTTATGATTTCAAATGGCCCTGGTGACCCTGCCGCAATGCCACAAGTAAAAGAAACGGTAGGTAAAATGATTAATTCGGACATACCCGTATTCGGTATTTGTCTTGGGCATCAGGTTATGGCAATCAGTCAAGGAATTTCCACATTTAAGATGCACAACGGCCATCGGGGCATCAATCATCCAATAAAAAATTTGGTAACAGGAAAGTGTGAAGTGACTTCGCAAAACCATGGCTTTGTGGTTAACAGAGAAGATTGCGAAAACCATCCAGATGTAGAGATAACACACGTACATCTAAACGATAATACTGTTGCTGGATTAAAATTGAAAAACAAACCTGTTTTTAGCGTGCAATATCATCCAGAATCATCTCCAGGACCGAATGATAGTAGGTATCTTTTTGATGAATTCATCAAAAATATTGAGGCTGTTTTGGCCTAATTTTACGTACAATAAGACTTAAAATTTATGACTCATATTGCGAAAGTTATTGCTAGGCAAATTCTTGATTCGAGAGGAAATCCTACTGTAGAAGTAGATGTGTTTACTCAAAATGGTGTTCTTGGAAGAGCAGCAGTACCTTCTGGAGCATCAACTGGCGAACACGAAGCAGTTGAACTTAGAGATGGTGATAAGGCGATATATCTTGGTAAAGGCGTTTTGAAAGCCGTAGAGAATATCAATGGACCTATTGCTGAAGCAATTATGGGAATGTATGTTTTTGATCAACAGTTGATTGATCAGAAAATGATGGAGTTAGACAGTACCCCAAACAAAGGAAACCTAGGAGCAAACGCTATTCTTGGAGTTTCTATGGCCGTGGCAAAAGCTGCTGCAGACACTGCAGGTCAGCCGTTGTTTAGATATGTTGGTGGGGTCAATTCAAACTTGCTTCCTGTTCCAATGATGAACATTATCAACGGAGGTTCTCATGCAGATAACAGCATTGATTTTCAGGAATTCATGATTATGCCTGCTGGTGCAGATTCATTTTCTGAATGCTTGAGAATGGGAGTAGAGGTATTTCACCACCTTAAAGATGTTTTGAAGAAAGGAGGATACTCAACCAATGTGGGAGACGAAGGAGGTTTTGCTCCGAACCTAAAATCCAATGATCAGGCAGTAGAGGTTATTCTTAAGGCTATAGAAAATGCTGGTTATAAACCAGGAGAAGATATTTATTTAGCTATGGATGCGGCAAGTTCTGAGTTCTATTTAAAGGATGAAGGGGTTTACCATTTGCATAAATCAACTGGCGATAAATTGAGCAGTTCAGACATGGTTTCTCTATGGAAAGATTGGTCTAGCAAGTATCCGATAGTATCTATTGAAGATGGATTGGATGAAAATGATTGGGATGGTTGGAAACAACTAACAGATACAATAGGCGAGAAAGTCCAATTGGTTGGAGATGATCTTTTTGTGACAAATGTGGAGCGTTTGAGTAGAGGAATTGAGAACGGAATCGCTAATTCAATATTGGTGAAAGTGAATCAGATTGGTTCTTTAACAGAGACTATTAATGCTGTGAAAATGGCAACTGCTAATCGATATACCTCTGTAATGAGTCACCGTTCTGGAGAAACGGAGGATGTAACTATTGCTGATCTTTCAGTGGCATTAGCTACCGGTCAGATTAAAACAGGATCGGCTTCACGTTCGGACCGTATCGCTAAATATAATCAGCTTTTAAGAATTGAAGAACTGCTGGGTTCAGAAGCACAGTTTTTAGGTAAGGAGCTAAGGTGTATCAAAAATCGCTAAGCGGAATTAGCGGATAAACCCGAATTCCGTCCTTATCGAAGAGTGGATTCGCAGTAAACTGATTGATACTTTCATTTTCCTGAACAAAGTCACTGTTCGTGATAAGGTACTTCGCACCTCTATCGATATACTTCTGTAACTCGGTAGATAGCAACCAGTCTTGTTCATACGTCCAGCCCTTTTTTTCAATATGATATAGAAAAATATGGGTTGATGGGTCGTTACCAACAACCACTAAATCAGATGAAGGTATTAGCTCTTTCAATTCTTGTTTGTGCGAGAGCAATACACGTTCAAACCCCATGGGAGACCACCGGCCTTCAATCCTTAGATAGGCGGTTGCAGGCAATATCAGCAACGCAAAAAGGCCAATATATCTTACTATGGAATGTCTGTTTTTAAGGACCGAATTCAATCCTGCAGCAACAATAAGAAAGAGTATTGGAAGAAAGGGGAATAGGTAATAATCGTGTGCAAGACCTATCATGTTTACTTCGTATAAATAGTAGGCCAGCAAAAAAAATAAAATGGAAACCTCAGCACAATACTTTTTAATTCTGTTTGGTTGTTTAAAAAATTTCCAAACTCCCAAAAAGAAGAATAAGAGGGAACCGAAGTTGATAAATAGTTCAGGTAACAGAGAGTGAAGTGTTCCCCAAATCGTTCGGAAAGCCGATTGATAATCGAAGGATTCTTCTACGCCTAAACCGCCAATTAAAGCGGTATTGGTCCAAGTGGGAATAACCCATGCATACCATGCCAACGCAGGAAGAAGGAGTAGCAAGACAAGTAATGCCGCTTGTGCTGATTTGGCAATTTTTCGCTCCCGCAATCCTCCAAAGAAAACAGGAATGTATCCAGCTCCAAATAGTATGTAGGGCAGTTTTACGGCAGTAGCAATAGCGAGCATGAAGGCAAATAGTGCAAGCGATAAATCTCCTCCTTTATGTTGGTGTTGTTTCAGCCAAACTAAACTCCATATGGCAAAGCAGAGCGCCATATTATCTGGCAACGGGTTTACAGAATAATAAAAGAATACAGGAGACCAAGCAAAACACCACGACCCTATGGCTGCAATTTTTGGTTCAAGTTTCCAAGCCAATAGCAACCTGTAAAACCCAAGAATACTAAAAATGGAGATTAGAAAGGTGAGTAAACGAGCGAGGATAAGGTGGTTTCCAATAGTTTTATAGAATACTGCGAAGCACCATTGCATCAGAGGAAACTCCATGCGGAAAATTCCATCCCCATCGCCTCTTGAATTAATTCTGGGATTTAGAATGTTCATATCCTCGTTTGCAAAATTCTCAACCACTGTCATGGTTTGAGTTTGCCGCCAAGCATGAATGCCAATCAAATCACAATCCCAGATATTCCAATGCAGCAGCACACTCAGTACTAAGGTTGCCAGCAAAACATATGTTGGCTTTATTGCTGTTTGATTGAGGTGCATGAAGCGAAAATAAACAACTCAGCATGCTTGTGGTTATTTTAGCGCAGATGGGATACAGTTCCTTAAATAAGTGCATAGTCGACCTTGAAAAACACGGTCATTTAATTAGGATTACCGAAGAGGTTGATCCTAATCTAGAAATGGCCGCAATTCATATGCGTGTGTTCGAAAACAATGGGCCTGCGATACTTTTTGAAAACATAAAAGGCTGCAATTATAAAGCTGTATCAAACCTATTTGGATCTGTAGAACGTAGCAGGTTCATTTTTCGAGATTCTCTGGAAACCGTTAAACGGTTGGTACAACTTAAGGGTGATCCAAGTTTAATATTCAAACATCCATCTTGGATATTTTCAGCGTTAAACGGTGGTATTGACGCCATTCCGCACAAGCGAAAAACAGAATTTGAGGAAATTTCTCTTTCCGAATTACCGCAAATCAAATGTTGGGAAGATGATGGCGGTCCATTCGTCACTCTTCCGCAGGTTTATTCTGAAGACGTTGATAAGCCCGGAATTCTGAATTCCAATCTTGGGATGTACCGAATTCAACTCGCAGGGAATGAGTATGAAAAGGACCAAGAAATAGGATTGCATTATCAGTTGCATAGAGGCATAGGTGTGCATCAGACCAAGTGCAATGAACTAGGTATACCAATGAAAGTTGCCGTGTTTATTGGAGGACCACCTTCACATTCCTTTGCAGCAGTAATGCCGCTTCCTGAAGGACTACCGGAAGTAAGTTTTGCTGGTGTTTTAGGCGCCAAAAACTTCCGATACTTTGAGGCGGACGGGTTTACTATTTCTTCAGATGCCGATTTTGTAATTCTTGGAGAAGTGCATCCCATGCAAAACAAACCTGAAGGGCCTTTTGGCGATCACTTGGGGTATTATAGCCTGAAGCATGATTTTCCGTTGATGCAAGTGCATAAGGTTTTGGCCAAGAAAGATGGAATTTGGCCTTTTACAGTTGTTGGAAGACCACCGCAAGAAGACACAAGTTTTGGAGCACTTATTCATGAGATAACTGGGTCGATTATCCCTCAAACTATTCCAGGTTTACATGAAGTAAATGCCGTTGATGCTGCTGGGGTTCATCCATTACTGCTAGCTGTAGGAAGCGAACGCTATACGCCTTACATTAAAGTTAAGCGACCTCAAGAGTTGCTTACAACGGCTAATGCAATCTTAGGTTTTGGACAGATGTCTCTTGCCAAGTATCTATTTATTATAGCTAAACAGGGTGTCGAAACACCCTCTGCTAACGATCCTAAAGCGCATTTTCAATACCTATTGGAGAGAATTGACACTACGAGAGATTTTCACTTCCAAACTAATACAACTATTGACACACTTGATTATAGTGGAACGGATGTTAACAGTGGGTCTAAACTTATTGTGGCAGCTGTTGGCGAAAAGAAACGAGAGTTGTGTAATACAATACCAGTGCTTAATCTACCTGTTGGCTTCTCAAAACCACAAGTCGCTTTTGCAGGTGTTCTCATTATTCAGGCCGATAAATACATAGATGGCTCTGATGTTGCAGGTTTGACGACCGGCCTTCAATCGCAAATGAATGCTCTTGAAGGGTTTCCTCTTATATGTGTTGCTGACGATAGCGAGTTTGTTAGCCTTACCCTTAATAATTTTTTGTGGGTCACTTTTACACGCAGCAATCCTTCTCACGATGTATATGGAGTAGGGGAGTTCATAGAAAACAAACATTGGGGCTGTAAAGGTTCAGTTGTCATAGATGCACGGGTAAAACCGCATCATGCTCCACCGCTCATTCCAAACCTAGAGATTGAGAAGCGTATAGATGCGCTGGGTACTACAGGTGCATCACTAGAAGGAGTCATCTAGCAAGAAGTGCATTTTGTAAATACTAGGTAGGTTTTTTGCGTATATGTAAATACGCAAAAAAACGTAGAATCCATTAATCACCTTCTTAATTTCAATATGAGATGTAACCTTAGCATAAGTTGGGCGTTGGATGCATAACAAAAATGGAATTGGAAATCAGGAAACAATGAAAACAGAACAACGACAATGGACAGCTGAAGGCGGATGGATGGAGCTTAAAACATCTGGTATTGGTGAAACAGCCAACCTAGTTTTGGTTTTTGGCTCACGAAGTCTGTTAGAGGATTCATCTAAATATGATGAAATAAAGAAATTTTATCCCGCTGCTCATATCGTATCGGCTAGTACTTCCGGAGAAATTTTAGAAGACTTAGTGTATGATGATTCTCTCGCAGTTACAGCAATCGAGTTTGAAAAGACTAAGATTCAAGTAGCTTCTATGAGTATAAAAGATGCAAAGGATAGTTACGAATCAGGGGTTGAAATGGCAGGGAAACTTGCTGGAGAAGGTCTGTGTCATGTGTTCCTTATTTCTGACGGACTGCATGTAAATGGAAGTGAAATTGTGAAAGGACTCAATTCAGCATTAGAAGTTGATGTTCCATGTACCGGAGGTCTTGCAGGAGATGCAGCCAATTTTGAGAAGACATTTGTTGGCTTAAATGGAGCACCAAAGGAATACCAAATTGTAGCCGTTGGTTTTTATGGAGATAGCTTAGAAGTTGGTTATGGTTCGGTAGGAGGATGGGACAATTTTGGTGCTGAACGTTTGGTAACCCGCTCTGAAGGAAACGTACTTTACGAATTAGATGGCCAATCTGCACTCGACCTATACAAGATGTACTTAGGTGATAAAGCTGCCGAATTACCTGGTTCTGCCTTATTGTTTCCACTCGGACTAAAATTTGATGAGGATTCAGATACTATTGTACGAACGGTATTGGCTGTGGATGATGAAAAGAGCAGCATGACTTTCGCTGGAGATATACCAGAAGGGTGTTATGTCAGATTGATGAACGCCAATTTTGATAAGCTAATTGAAGGAGCTATTCTTGCAGCGGAACACACTACTCAAAAAGGCGGTGATTCTGAAGATAAATTAGCGGTGCTAATTAGTTGTGTTGGCCGAAAGTTGATTTTAGGCCAGAGAATTGATGAAGAAGTTGAAGCCGTTATGGAGGTACTAGGAGACGGTAGCACTATTACAGGTTTTTACTCTTACGGAGAAATTTCACCAGTTGTTGAATCTGCAAAATGTGAACTGCATAATCAGACAATGACTATAACCACGTTTGCCGAAGTTTAAATAGTGTACGACAGTAAACTTCTTAATAGACAGATACGAAAGTACCTGAGAGGCGCCCCTATTCCACCAGAGATAGAGGGCCTTTTGGGCATTATAAACGATGCTTACAATCACTACGAATCTAACCTGGTATTGCTTCAACGTGCGTTGGAGTTAAGTTCAGTCGAACTTAATCAAGCAAAAAATAAAATCAGTAGGGCCTTGGAGGAACTACATGTAAAGAATGAAGACCTTCTGAGTAGTATTCATTACGCCAAGTTGATTCAAAACGCAATTTTACCATCTGAAGAGCGGTTTAGAAAAATACTGCCAAATTCATTCGTATTCCATCGCTCTCGCGATATTGTAAGTGGAGATTTTTACTGGCTTCAAGAATATGATAATAAGATTCTTATAGCTGCAGTTGATTGTACTGGTCATGGCGTTCCAGGCGCGTTCATGTCTATTATCGGTAATAATGCCTTGAATGCTGCTGTTCGAGAGGATGAGCTCACTACACCATCTCTCGTTCTTGATAGCCTAAACAGAGGGGTTAGTAGTACGCTTACTCTACAGGCCGATATTAATGATGTTGGAATTAAAGACGGAATGGACATAGCTCTAGTTACCATAGACTATGTTAATATGAAGGTGCAATATGCTGGAGCCTATAATCCGTTGTACATTATCAGGGATGGTCGTCTTATTGAGACAAAAGCGGATAAATTTCCAATTGGCCTTTCTATTGATGATAAGTTGAGATTGTTTGCCAATCACACCTTTGACTTAATTGAAGGGGACATGATTTACATCTTTTCTGATGGCTATCCTGATCAATTTGGCGGGCCAATGGGAAAGAAGTTTAAGTATGATCAGTTCCGCAAGATGTTAATCGACATTCATCTATTGAGTCCCAGAAAACAATTCAAAGAGTTAAGTTCAAGATTTGATGATTGGATGGGAGAGCTTGTACAGCTGGATGATGTACTCATTATTGGAATAAGAGTTTAACGGAATCTTATCGCTATTCTCTTAAGCTTAACTTCCTGCCCTTCTGGCAACCACGGATAAACTTTCAAAATATCCGTATCTGTTTTTGGCTCTTTCAATCGGTAATGAAAAACACCCCATAGCGGCCCACCAAGCTCGAATTGCTTGTTGAATTCATCTGATTCCCAACCGTAACCACCATCTTCATTAACCTGTTCATACACCATTTGAAGCTTGGTATTATTCTCCAATTCCGAACATTCTATCAAAACAATAACTTCTCTTATGCCATCATTATAAAGAGATGATACGTTGGTGGCGAGAGTAGGTCCGTAAGGATTACTAGCCGAAATGTTTACCCATTTACCGCTAGTCGAATCAGTTTCAATCGCATCTGGATTAAAATTCCATTTCTCATTCTTCTCAAACTCAAAAATTTCGCTGAAGATTGCTGGGATTCCGCTTCTAAACCGGACTGCTCCAGAATTAAAGTAAGTTTCTCTTTCAATAACATCAGGAAACTTCATTCTAATAATTTCCTCCACTTCTAGCGATTGATTCACGGTTGACCATCCGTAAATCAGGGTTTCTTTTTTGGAATCAGAAACTATCGATTTCAATTTAGCCAATCCTTTTTCATCCGTAGTCCGATATAGATCCAGTTGCATTGGCGCTAATCGATCTGTGTAATAATGCAGGTAAAACGGATAATTGAAATCGCCAATTAAGATTGAATTTCCGCCTGATTCATCATCCCACTCAATCATATGCTCGGCTATTTCCTTAAAAACGCCAAAATGATTGGTCGAGTAAAATCTCTTCTCAATAATAGTACTTGCACAAATGGTGATTGAAATAAGTCCTACCGAAATTTTGGTTAACAACGGTTTAGAATCGCCCCACCCTGAAAAAATAAAAACAAGCAGAAAAGGAAATGAGAAAAGCAAAGTACTGTGCTGCAAAACGGGGTTAACCCATTTTGAATATCCAAAGCCAACAAGAAAAGGAGCAGCAAATAGAACAAGCGGCAATCCCTGATTGACAAACGTCTTTTTAGGATTGAACAAGGCATAACCCAAAATACCTAAACTAAGGACCGATGCCAACGCCAACTTTGAATTGTTGAACACGTATTCTATATGTTCCCAGAGCCACCCATTACTCGGTGGGCCCAGCCACTGACCAACTCCACCCAAACTTAATTGATGTAGGAATATTGGGATGTACGGAACGTAAAGGACGAAACCCAATGACAGGGCGAGTAGATAATACTTCAAGGTTTTGCCTGTTAGCAGAAACGTTCCTGAAATGGCTATTACAGCAGCTGTTAGCGCACTGAAATAGTGGCTATATCCACACAATGCTAAGCTTATAGCTAAGAGGAAATAGTGTTTTGTCTCCTGTTCGTTTTTGACAATCCGAATGAAATAGTAGGCTGCCATAAGCGTGAAAAGCATACCTAATGCATATGGTCTTGCAATTCTAGAATACAGAATTGGAAACGAAAGCGTAGCAAAAACAGCAGCCGATAGAAGTCCGGCAGGTGTGCTAATCCATTGCTTGCCTAGTTGGTACATATAGTATATAGCCGAAATTCCAGCCACCACAAACGGAAAGCGAACTACAGCAACGTTGTTTCCGAAAAGTTTGGTGGTGTAATAGAGAATAACTTGAGCTGCAGCTGGGTGTCCATCAATTTTCACTCCTTGATGGATAAGATCCGAAAATGAACTAAAGTTTAATCTGGCAAGAGCACTTAATTCATCATTGGAGAGGGAAAAATCCCAATAATTGAAGATGCGCAAAATTGCACCCACTAATAGGATGACAGCAATAATGACCTTTTCGGTCGATTTAGCCATTGGATATTTGGCGGAGTCGTTCAAACAGGATTATACCAGTTGCTACCGACACATTTAATGAGCCAGTGCTACCAGCCATCGGAATATTTGCGTGTATGTCTGCCATCTCTAAGAGCCCTTCGCCAATTCCATCTTCTTCAGAACCCATTATTACAACCATCGGTCCTGTCAAAATTGAATCGTACATTGATTTATCTCCTTTCTCGGTAACCGCGACTAGTTGAAGGCCACTTTCTTTCATGTTTCTTACTTCAGAAAGAATATGACCAGTACGGCAAATAGGAATGTTAAAGATCGCACCTGCCGAACTTTTAACAGCAAACGAGTTAATCTGTGCACTTCCTTTGGTAGGAATAAGTATGGCATGAACACCTGCGCACTCTGCCGATCTGCAAATAGCACCGAAGTTTCCTACATCAGATACTCTATCCAAAACAAGAATTAACGGCACTTCTCCTCGCTCGTATACGCGCTTTAACTCCTCCTCAATATTCGAATACTCAATAGGAGAGAGGAGTGCTACCACCCCTTGGTGGTTTTTCCTAGTAAGTCGATTCAGTTTTTCTTGAGGCACTTCTTGAAAAGGAATTCTTCGCCCTTTCAATGTTCTTTTAATTCCTGCTAGCGCTTCATTGCTAACCCCCTTTTTTAGATAAATCTTCTCAATTTCCTTTCCAGAATCTAATGCTTCAATTACTGGGTGAATTCCGAAAATTATATTCTGATCTGTTTCTTGCTGGCGCATACTCTTTTTCCTAAGGCTGCGAAGATACTAAGTTAGATTGCGGTGCAAGTCGGCAATTTGTCAGATGAAATAGCCATTTCTCTAAATGATGTTATAGAAATGTGCTTCAATTTTTTACATAAATTCGATAGAACAATCCAACCGTAATCAATGATGAAAAATTACATAGAATTTATAATGAAAGGTGCATGGACACTTTTCTTGGTATTAAGTGGAGCAGTCTTGTTCGCTCAGGATGTTACATTGTCTGGGCCAGCAGGCTGTGGTTCTGTTGGCAGTTCAGGCAGTTGGACGGTGCCGTGTGATGTTACATCTATTACCGTAGAGGTATATGGTGGAGGTGGTGGTGCCGGAGGCGGTGGTGGCGGTAGTGATGGAGGTGTTTTCAATACGAAAGGTGGCGGTGGCGCAGGTGGTGGTGGTTATTCCACAATCACTATTAATGTTACTCCAGGTTCCACATTCTCTTATAGTGCTGCTCCGGGTGGATGTGGTGGAGATAATGGGAGCGACTTTAGTGATGGTGATAGCGGAAGTGCAGGAGGCAATACTAGTTTCTCAGGTATGGATGAATTAGGAAATAATATAGCTCTTACAGCTAATGGGGGTAGCGGTGGTCAGGAAGGTGAATCTGGTGGTGATCCGGGCGATGGTGGCGCTGGGGGTTCTGCAAGTGGCGGTTCAACCAATACTCCTGGTAGTGCGGGTAACAATGGAAGCGGAGGAAGTGGAGGTGCTGGTGCTGGTGGTACCGGAGCAGGACCTAGTGGAGGTCTTGGTGGAACCCCTAATAGCGGAGCTGGAGCTTCTTATGGAGGTGGAGGTGCCGGAGGTGGTAATTCTAATGGAGGAAATGGTGCCCCAGGTGGTATTTTGATAACCTACGTGACGCAAGGCTCATTTACTCCTGAAGCTGTAACAACCTCTGCTTCTTGTTCATCTGATGGAATCGCTACAATAAGCAACTATAATTCTGCTGCCACTTACTCGTTTACTCCATCAGGACCATCAGCTGGTGGAGGGGGAGTAATATCTGGTATGGTTGCCGGAACGAGCTACACAGCTATATCTACAATAGGCGTCTGTGTATCTTCCGCAAGCCAAGCATTTAGCATTGAAGAGCAACTTGCAGAACCAACAATCAGCATAGAAGGAACATTAGAATATTGTTCAGGAAGCTCTACCTCAATTACTGCAAATGGAGGACAGAGTTATGTTTGGGATGACCCGTCAAACACAAATACAGCGGAATTGTCAGCAACGGAGGGTACGTATACCGTAACAGGAACTGGCGCTAGCGGCTGTACCGGAACAGCTACTGTTGTGGTAGTTGAGGTTCTGAGCCCAACGGTTGATCTTGGCCCAGATCAGGAGATATGCAGTCAAGCATTGGTAAGTCTTGATGCAGGCGCAGGTGCAACTTCTTACAACTGGTCTAGTGGAGATAATTCTCAAAATGTAGAGCTAGGACCAGGAACACATTGGGTTGAAGTGAGTAACGGAGCATGCACAGTTTCGGACACGATTGTGGTTATCGAAAACCTTAATCCTGAGCCACAAATTTCACCTTCTGGTAGTCAGACCATTTGTAATGGAGGAACGCTTACGCTTGATGCTGGAAGTGGCTATGCTAGTTACGTATGGGAGCCAAACGGGGAGCAAACCCAAACGATTTCCATATCTGAAACTGGAAGTTATTCTGCGTATGTAACTGATACGTTGGGATGTAATGGTTATTCCGATACCGTTATGGTAACCATCCAGAATTTAGCGGATGTGGTAATTACCGCTGATGGTCCACCAGAAATTTGCGAGGGACAAAGTTTGACATTGGATGCAGGTAGTGGTTACGATACGTACCTATGGTCTAATGGCGATGCAACGCAAACCACAACGGTTGAGGAAGGAGATTTTTGGGTAACAGGTACACTAGGAGGCTGCTCATTTGCTTCGGACACATTTACCGTTTCAATTTCTGCCATTGTTTTTGAAATTGTTGAAAGTGGATCAGTTTTATCCGTTCCTGGAACGTATAGTTCTTATCAATGGTTCCTCAATGGAAATCCAATTCCGGGTGCTACAGGAGCGACTTACAACACTACAACCAGTGGTAATTACACGGTTCAAGTTACAGACGCAAACGGTTGCACTGGCTTGTCTTATATCCTGGAATACACACTACCTGGTGCTGTGAATGAACTAGAAGCCATTTTACCGTTTGTGGTGTATCCTAATCCAAGTAATGGTCATTTTCAACTTGAAATGGACATGAATGGACCATTTACTATTGAAGTGCTGAATGCCGTTGGCCAAATGGTTTATATGGAGAAGACGGAGAACGGAAATCGCTCTTTTGTTAATCTAGAGACCACCGGAATCTACCTCATTCATGTAACGATTGAGGACAAATCGTATTACAAACGGATTGTCATTGAGTAAGCGAAAATTAGGCTTGCAGCCGCTTAGTTACCAGCTGGTTTAAATAGGAGAATAAACTTGGCGGACTGAATTTTCGCCAATTAGTATCTTGAAACGAACCGCCCAAATTGATGTAATAATCGATTTGGGCGGTTTGCATTTCTGCAATTACATGGTCTCTAAAATTTAAACCAATAATCCACCCTTCTTCAATGTCATCAAACCATTCGGCATAATACTCGTCATCGGAATAATGGAAGTTGAGCACATTCTCACCAATAAGTGCGAATTTATTAATACCCTCAGCCATCAAAAATTCAACGATATCGCGCTTCAACGTCATGATGTCGTTGTGTAGAAGATCATTCCATTCTCCTATAAGTTCAATAACAGAGAAACCAATTTCGTAATCGACATAAAGGATTTTGATGAAAAGGGTAGGAGAGCCCATGTTATCCCATTGAGGGTGGAGCACATGGTCGTAAATGTGATCTGTAAACTCGAATTCGCTGTACTCGCGATTGAAAAAGGGAGAACGAGGATCTTCTGCTGCTGTGTATAAGTCTGCCCAGCTAAAAAATGGTTCAATAGAATGCATGCAGTTTCACCAAAGACCTAATTTGATTTTTTGAACGCCTCAACAGAACCTCTAACACTTCCGTGCTCAGAAAGCAGATCATTAGCAGTGTCGTAATCTGCACCAGTTTCTTCCATAATCATTCGGATGCCTCGGTCAACTAACTTATTGTTGCTCAGTTGCATATCAACCATTTTGTTTCCGACCACATGTCCAAGTTTAATCATGGTGGTCGTAGTAATCATGTTCAGAATTAGCTTTTGAGCGGTACCTGCTTTCATCCGAGTACTTCCGGTCACAAATTCAGGACCGACCACCGCGGCAATCGGAAAATCAGCTACCTCAGCCATGGCTGAACTTGGATTACAGGCAATACAACCTGTTGAGATTCCATTTTTTTGACACTCAGCTAACGCTGAAATAACATAGGGAGCTGTGCCAGATGCGCTTATTCCGACAACAACATCTTTCTTACTTACGTTGTATTCCTGCAGGTCTTTCCACCCTTGAGTTGTGCTGTCTTCTGCAAATTCAACAGCTTTCAGTATTGCTGAATTTCCTCCTGCAATTATGCCTACTACCAAGCCATGAGGAACTCCGTAGGTTGGTGGGCATTCCGAGGCATCCACAATACCCAATCGGCCGCTTGTTCCAGCACCCAGGTAGAATAAACGCCCTCCTTTGCCCAATCTTTCTACTACAATGTTTATCAATGCCTCGATTTGAGACAACGCTTTTTCAATGGCGTGTGGAACGGTTTTGTCTTCGTTGTTAATGTTGGAAAGTAATTCTCCAACCGACATCTTCTCAAGATTGTTGTAGTTAGATGCCGATTCCGTTATTCGGTTGTCCATAGCCTATCCGAAAATATCGGGGAATTTAGATGGATTTACCTCCATCATAAGCTTGTATGCTGCTTCCACCATGTCTTCTATACCTGGCTTGCTAAAGTAATCTCCATCTGTGCCGTAGGCAGTTCTGTGTGCTTGTGCAGTTAATGTTTTTGGTTCGCTATCAAGATGAAAATATCCTTTTTGCTCTTCTACTACTTTTTGCAAAATGTAGGCCGAAGCACCTCCAGGTACGTCTTCATCAATTACCAAAAGCCTATTGGTCTTTTTAATCGATTCAACAATTGAATGGTTAAGGTCGAATGGAAGCAAAGTCTGTACATCAATCAACTCAGCAGAAATTCCAATGGAATTTAGCTCTGCACAGGCTTTTATAGCAAGATTTACGCATGATCCGTAAGTAACAATTGTAAGGTCAGTTCCTTCAACAAGCGTTTCTGGAACGCCAAGAGGGGTTTTTATTTCGCCAAGATTTGCAGGTAACTTCTCCTTTGTCCTATACCCGTTAAGCGGCTCTATAACCAAACCAGGATCGTCAGATGCAAGTAAGGTATTGTAGAAACCGGCAGCTTGAGTCATGTTTCTTGGAACACAAACATGAATTCCTCTGAGAGCGTTAATAATCATTCCCATAGGCGAACCTGCGTGCCAAATACCTTCTAATCGATGGCCTCTTGTTCTAATAATAAGTGGGCATTTCTGACCGCCTTTGGTTCTGTATTGCAGCGAAGCAAGGTCATCACTCAGTGGCTGTAAACCGTAGAGTAAATAATCTAAATATTGTATTTCGGCAATTGGTCTCAGGCCTCGAAGAGCCATTCCAATTCCTTGTCCCATTATACTGGCTTCGCGAATGCCTACATCGAATATTCGATTATCACCGTGCTTTTTTTGAAGCCCTTCAAATCCTTGGTTTACACCTCCAATTCCACCTAAATCTTCTCCAAATGCAACAGCTTCAGGGTGTGCCGAAAAAATGTTGTCAAAATTGTTCAGCAGAATTTCTCTACCATCCAAACTTGGGCTATCATCAGTGTATTCTGGTGCAACAGCTTCAATTTTAGTGGCGCTATTTGGCGTATTGCTGTGGAGGAAGCTGTTGTATCTATCTCCATTCAGAACTTTCTGTTCTTTTAGCCAGTTTTTAATAGCATCTCGCTTGGTACTTTCAGCATCTTTAAGTTGAAGTAGGCCTTTTCTAGCAGCGCTAACCACGTCTTTTCTGCTAGGTGCAAAACCAGTATTAAGGCTTGCAGAAAGTTCACTTAAACCAGCATCGTTCAGCAAACCAATTACGGTGTTTCGTTCAGCTTCAATCTCGGAAATGAATGCTTGCCATGCTGCGTTTTTCTGATCTCGAACAGATTTTTTGGCTTCATCAACAATAGCATCGCATTGCTCGGCAGTGGCAATTCCATTGTCAATAATGAATTCTCTAAGCTTCTTAATACAATCAAAATCTTCTTCCCAAGTCAATCGCTCTTTGCTCTTGTAGCGTTCGTGAGAACCAGATGTAGAATGACCTTGTGGCTGAGTAACTTCTTCAACGTGAATAAGAACGGGAGTTTGCTCGGTACGGCAAATTTCAATTGCCTCTTGGTAGGTTTTTACCAAGTGAGCGTAATCCCAACCTTTGGTTTTAAAGATTCGGATTCCTTTTTTATCTCCCTCTGTTTCAAAACCTTTTAAGGCTTCAGAAATACTCTCTTTAACTGTTTGAAATTTCTTTGGAACTGAAATTCCGTATCCATCATCCCAAATAGAAATAGCAAGTGGCACTTGGGTAACAGCGGCAGCATTCATAGTTTCCCAAAAATGACCTTCTGAGGTACTTGCATCCCCAATAGTTCCAAACGCAACCTCGTTTCCTTTGTTGGTAAACTGGCTGAATTGATGCAGATTTTTGTTTCCTCTATAGAGTTTTGACGCGTGTGCCAAGCCCAATAATCTCGGAATCTGGCCCGCAGTAGGCGAGAGGTCTGATGCGCTGTTTTTCTGCTCCATCAGATTTCTCCACGACCCATCTTCATTAATTGAGCGTGTGGAGAAATGACCATTCATAGAACGTCCAGCAGACGATGGGTCAGCATCTAAACTTGGGTGAGCGTATAACTGAGCGAAGAACTCTTGAACGGTTAAAAGCCCAGAAGCCATCATAAAAGTTTGGTCTCTGTAGTACCCAGAACGAAAATCTCCATTTCTGAATGCCTTGGCCATTGCAATTTGGGCTATCTCTTTTCCGTCTCCGAAAATTCCAAATTTGGCTTTTCCGGTTAGAACCTCTTTTCTTCCGGTTAAACTGGCTAGCCTACTTTCGTTGGCCAGTCGGAAATCGTTCAAAACTTCCGTATGAAATTCTTCTTTTTTCAATGTCTTTTCTGAACCCTTTTTTACCACTTCTTCTGCCATATTCCGTCTCCTTATTAGGGGGCACGAATATACAAAAAGGCCGCTGCTATGGTGAGCGAGCGGCCTTCAATTAAGTTCAGGTTAGTTACAGTTTTACAAATCTGCTCTGCGCAATTCCTGAGGGCGTATAAACGGATAGAAAGTATGTGCCCATAGATAATGAGCTCACATCTAAGCTATGCTGAGTTAATCCTACGTTTGATATTTGCTTGGTGAGAACAATTTGACCAATTCCATTTACAACTACTAATTCTGAGTTTCCTAACCCTTTGATAGGTAATAAAAAGGTCAGTTCATTAGATGTTGGGTTCGGATATACGGTAAATGATTCAGCTGTTTTCAAAGGTTCTTTTACACCTAAAGTTCCTTGTGGACTGTAGATTGACAGTCCATCATTGCCTGAACCCACCCAAAGATTTCCGTTTAGGTCAAGGGCCAAACTTCTCACATTATTGGATGGCAAACTTGAGTTTTGAGATGTCACCATACTGAAATCGCTTCCATTGAATTTGAGAATACCTCCGTCTGTGGCGAAGTAGAGTTTTCCTGCTGATTCAGTAACTCCACCGTAAATAGTATGAAAACTGTAGCCAATATTTTCGGCATTATATACATCCCAATGCCCACCTGGAGTTTTACGAGCTACGCCATCTTCAGTTCCGAACCAAGCAATATGGTTTTGGTCAAAATTTATACTCCTAACATGGTTGTGCGGTAATTCGCTATTAGCAGTGTTGTAGGTGGTCCAACCGAGTCCGTTAAATTTAGACACGCCACCGTTGAAAGTTCCAACCCAAATCACGCCTAATTCATCCACTTCTACCGTAAAAACACCATCTGAGGGTAAGTCGGAATTGTCCATATTATAAGTTGTCCAACTGTTTCCGTTTTTGGCAGCGATTCCGCCTCCCCAAGTGCCAATCCAAATGTTTCCTTCGGAATCTGAAGCTACTGAACGAACATAATCCGATGGAATGTTGGAATTGGTTGTATTATATGTATGCCAACCATCGGTACTAATTTCCAACAGTCCCATATCTGTAGCAACCCAGATTTTCCCCGTGTTGTCTTTGTGAATATCTCGAATGTTATTATCAGGCAATTCGGAGGTTTCACTATCGTATGTAAACCAGTCTGATCCATCAAAGAATGCTAGACCATTATCGGTTCCAACCCAAGTGCCAGCATCGTCTGAAAGTATTGTAGAAATGTAGTTTGATGGAAGAGGAGAATTGTCCTGGTCATAATGCATCCAGCTAGCGGCATTTGCGCTATTGAAAAGTGAAAATAATACTGCGAAAATGGTGGTGAGAAATGCTGTCTTCATGGTTATTTGTTTAGTTGATTATTACACTACTAATCTCCGTGAATCATTTGTTAAAAACCGCTAATCGATGTTAACCAAACACAAGAACTGTTAAATCATAACTACCTGAATATCAATTATATAAAACGAAAATAGCGGCTATGGAGCCGCTATTTTAAAACCTATGGAAATACGTTTATCCTGGGTAGGAAACCGTAACCTGTTTGAAGGTTGTTGGGGTGACCCAGTAGGTGGCGTTGATTACTCTTTTTAGAAGAATTTCTCGAGGTGCGACTGAAGCCTCTTCATCGTCTAAACTTTCTGCTTTTCGCTCTAATTCTTCTTCAATTTTCTCTAACTCTTGTTGGCGTTTCTCCATCTCCTTTTCAAGTCTTTCTTGCTCATTCTCTAGAGCCCTTTGCCTGTCTTCTAATTCCTTTTTCAAAACCTCGGTTTTTTCAATTTCAGCTTCCTCTTTAACAAGGCCTTTGCAATCCACGCAGGCTAGACCTTCAGGTGTCATTTTCCACCTTCTATTAAGCATTTTACGATCTAGAGTTCCTGTAACATTCGTGATGTCATAAATGATGCTTCCCATTTCATCACTCAAATAAACAGTGTAACCAACCGGTAGTTGAAGCTCTAGTTTCACTTCTTGAGTTCTCCAGAGTTCGTCTTCAGGAATTGCGAAGTATCCGTTGAAAAGCAATGCTGTATCTGATACAATAAAACCATAATCAATTTTATTGGCCCGCTCCATTGCATCTTGCTTTTTCTTAGCCCTTGCTAAACGCTTAATTACCAACTTCGGACCTCCAGTTTTTGCCATTGTAATATTCAATTCTGGCTTTCCGTAAAGCTTAGGCGAATTACTTGCCGATAATAGGCTTAGGTTGAAAATATCCGCTTCAATGTTTGGTTCGTCATCTCCTAATTCGTGGTTAAGTGCAAGGTTTATTGCTTGACCTTCATTAGTAGATAGCTGTAACTCAGTGGTTTCTGTTTTACTTCCTTCAGATGAGAAATCCGTTGCCACTATCATTCCTATTGCAAATGACATGAAAATACCGACTATCCAAAGTCCGAGTAAAGAGAACGCAATTCCCTTTGTTTTAGAGCCCAGGTTGAATAATAAGCGTGCGCCAAATAACGCCAGAGCAAGCATTGGAATTCCCCAAACCAGTATTCCAGTAATCATAATCCAGGTCATTATTCCAGATCCGCCTACCAAATTGCTTAGGATTTCCTGAACATCTAGCATGCTCATTACTCCATCGCTATTGAGACTAATTACAGCTGGTAGGCCGAACGGAATACTCATTAGTGAAATGATTCCAACGATTCCACCAACTAGGAACGCAAACCCTATAATCTTGGTGAAAAATTTGATAAAAAGTAGAAGGACATTCCCTAATAGGGTTACGATTCGATGTACCGCGTTTCCAACTTTTCTACCTGGTCCTGAGTTGCCATGAAGATTATTCCATTTACCTGTGACCGAATCCATCTCTTCATGAATTCTCTTTTCTATATTGGAAACGGTCACGCGCTCTCCCCGCATTTGCAGTTTATCGGCTGTAGTTTTTGCTTGCGGAATGATTATCCATAGGATAAAATAGAGTAGGCCTCCTGTTCCGAAGAAGAAGAAAGAAATGACCAACGCCAATCTCAGCCAAATTGGGTCATCCAACCCTAAATAGTTGCTAATACCTGCGCAAACGCCACCGGCAACTTGGTTGTCTGGATCTCTAAAAAGTCGTTTAGGTCCTGTTGTTTTACTTTCAGATTTCGGCTCTGTCCAAGATGCGTTGTCTGCATCATCCTCTATAAAAGCTTCTGGCTGACCCATTATTTGAATCACATGATTCACATCTTCCATGGTTACAACCTGCTTCATGTCGCCTACACGTTCTTGTAGCATTTCTGCTAGACGCGCCTCTATGTCGGCTATGATTTCGTCTTTACCCTGCGAGTTTGTGAAATAGCTTCTAATGGTATTCAGATACGCATCGAGCTTATCGAAGGCGTTTTCATCGATATGAAAAACGTAGCCTGCTATATTGCTAGTTATCGTCTTATTCATTTTTTCTTGGTTTTAGAGGTGGTGTGGCTCACGGCATCAACAAGTTCTTGCCAGGTAGAGTCCATTTCAATTAGAAATTTCTGACCCATTTCAGTCAGTCCGTAGTATTTACGTGGAGGTCCGCTGGTACTTTCTTCCCAGCGATAATTGAGCAGCCCATCGTTTTTGAGCCGCGTGAGAAGAGGGTAGAGCGTGCCTTCAACCACAATCAGTTTGGCGTCTTTAAGCGTTTGCAAAATGTCCGATGCATACACTTCATCCTTACTGATAATGGAGAGAATGCAGTACTCGAGAACTCCTTTTCTCATCTGCGATTTTACTCTCTCAATGTTCATGTTATTTGTCTTTTATAATACCTTGTAATGCAAAGTACTGGGACAAATGTATGTTATTTACATGGTACTATGCAAAACATAGTACCATAAAAAATGTAACTAACTTATAATCAGCAAGATAAAATTTATAATGTTTGGGGTAAATCGGATTAGTATGCTTTTTCTTTGATTAGTTATCTGTGAATTTGTCCTGTAAAACCTTGATTTATTGACAAAATGAAGAGCTTGAAGTGTTCTTTTGGCCATTAATGGATCATTGGCTTTCAAAGAATATCTTCGTGCATGCGCTACACTAAAAATGAGATCATAGAGCAACTTAATAGGCAAACTAAAGAATTGGCAGCTTGGTATATAAATCGTCCGAGTGAGTCGATGGAAAATGGACCAGAAGGTGCTTGGACGGCTGGACAGCATTTGTTACATATGATTAAGAGTACGAAGCCTTTGGCGGTAGGTGCTGGTTACCCACGGTTGTTTCTTAGGTTGAAGTTTGGAAAAGTGAAAGCGCCAAGTTTAGATTATGAGGCATTGATTGAAAAATATACCGATGCTCTTGCAGCAGGAGGGCAAGCAACGGGCGTTTATGTACCAAGAGAGGTGAGAAAAGATGAGCGAGAAGTATTGGTAAATCGCTTTAAATCCGAAATTGGAATTCTGGTTAATGACCTTCATAAATGGTCAGAATCTGACTTGGATAATACGGCTGTTCCACATCCATTAATTGGTAAACTAACCTTTAGAGAAATGCTGTATTTCACCATCTATCATATTGAACACCATCACAGAATTTTGAATGAGCGATATAAATAGCGTGAGGTTTCAATCGGCTATTTGCATTCTAGTTTGCGTTTTGCTTTCAGGTTGCACCTTAATGAGAGGCATTTTTCTTGGCTTTCCCGATCATAACGACATTCATAGGTTTCCATCCTCTACAATAGCTGCAGGAACCGATTGTTTTGAGTTTGAAGACGATACCAGGGCAGCGGTCTTAAATATGAAGGTGACGGATTGGAGTAGTGGAAGTCCTTATTTCGTTACGCTCAATGAATTAAACGAGTCTCGGCCAGTTCGGAGTATGCTCATCATTAGAAACGATACGCTGCTTTATGAATATTACGGACAGAAAACGTCTGCCACAGATGTCAACGCGTCCTATTCGGTAGCGAAGTCGTTTACATCCGCGTTAGTAGGTATTGCAATTAATGAAGGAAAGATTAAGAGTGTAAACGATAAAGTGATTGAATACATACCTGAGTTGAAAGGTATTCCCATGTCAGAGACGCTGGAAATTGAACACCTTCTTAACATGACATCAGGCATCAAATTGAAATTGATGACTGATGCTCAGTTATACTATGGTAATGATGTTACTAAGGTTCTCAAAGGCGTTGAGTTTGTTCACGAACCTAGCACTTACCAAGAATACATCAACTTAGATGTACAGCTTTTAGGATTAATTCTTCATCGAGCCACTGGCAAAAAACCATCTGAATACCTGAGTGAGAAAATCTGGAAACCGATTAATATGTGTTCAGATGCCATTTGGACAACAGATAAAAAAGGAGAAGACAAAACGTTTTGCTGTATGGGTGCTACCGCGTTAGATTATGCCAAATTTGGTCGGCTATTTCTACACAAAGGGAGTTGGAACGGAAATCAGATTGTACCAGCTGATTGGGTTGAAAAATCGGTGAGCAGAGACACGACAAACGGAAGTAGTTTCGGATACAATTACAATTGGCATATTGGCGAGAAAGCTTACGGAGATTACATGGCGGATGGTATGTATAAACAGCATATTTACGTTCATCCCAAAAAGAAAATCATCATTGTGTTAATGGCAAACAAGGATGATAAAGTAGCTGCTGAGCGTGTTCGATGGCGCCATGTGTTCAGGCAGATTGTGGACCAGTTGTAACAAAAAAAGAAGCCGTTCCACCTGTGACGGGTTTCGCGGCTCCTCAAGCTTGTCAGCAGTTCACCATAAACTGAAGACGGTGTAAAGGTATGATAAGTGAAGCATCAAACTATTTGATTAGGTGTAATAAAGGTTAGAATCACATTTCAAAAAGTGATTTTGTCACCTCCTTAGCAAAATGTGACGCACAGCGTAATCACTATATTGTTACATTCAACTAAACTTTAAATTCTGGATTATGAAAAGTACCATCACATCTATTGTTGCTGCTTTAATTTGCAGTATATCTTTTGCTCAATCTCCTCAGTTGTTCAGTTATCAGGGTGTTGCCCGCGATAATATGGGCGAAGTAATTGACAACCAAAACATAGGACTTAGACTGAGTGTGCTCAGTGGCTCAATTACCGGAACGGTTATGTATTCGGAAACCCAAAGTGTTACAACTAATGCATTTGGGCTCTTTGCGGTTCAAATAGGTGGTGGAACCTTGGTTTCTGGTTCTTTTGGTGCCATTGCATGGGGAAGCACTTCTCATTTTATCAAAATTGAAATGGACGCTACAGGCGGTTCTACATATACATTAACTGGAACATCGCAGTTGCTTAGCGTTCCTTATGCGCTGTACGCTGAAACCGCAGGTACATCAGGAACTACCGGCCCAATTGGGCCAACTGGTCCGGCTGGCGCAGCAGGGATTATTGGTTTAACGGGTCCGACAGGACCTCAAGGCCCTGCGGGTACTATTGCCTCTGGAACGAATAGTCAGACTCTGTATCACAATGGTTCAAGTTGGACGGCAACGAGCAACCTCTACCACAACGGAACAAATGTGGGTATCGGAACCACATCTCCAACTGCCAAGCTTTCAGTTTCTGGAGGCACGTCCAAAAGTCTTTCCGTTACCGGATCTGGCACTGCAGCCAACTTTCCGGCTCTGATTACTAACACAGGCGCGGGTACAACCTTAGGGGTTTCTTCAAACGGAATTCTAACCGGCTATCCAGGAATACCAGCTGCTATATATAGCGTAGGGTACGCTGGATCCAACGGTATTTTTTCAACAGCAACTAGTACAGGTCAGCATGGAGTTTATGCCCAAGGTGAAAATGGTGCCAATGGTATTTATGGCCGCGTGTTTTCTGGGGCTGGGTACAGCGGTAAGTTCGAAGGTGGTTCTGGCGTGCTGATAAATGGAAACCCCACTGGTACTTCGGCAGTAGCTACCATCAATGTTAATTATGCGGGTGCGACTGACGTATATGCGATTGAAGCCGTTGCCACTTCTCCTACCACAGGCTACGGACATGGTATTCATGCAAGTGGAGGATATAGAGGAGTTGAGGCACAAGGACTCGGTGGCACTTACACGGGTGTGGTAAACGGAGTGTACGCTTATGCTGAAGGGTCGGCTGGTAGTAGACGTGGCCTTACGGGTTATGCATCTAACACTGGAGGTAGCTCCGCCTACGGAATTTATGGATTTGGAGTTGGTGCAGGCGTAAATTATGGTGGATACTTTGCAGGAGACATTTACTGTACCGGGGCCTATTTGCCGTCAGACAAAATGTTAAAAGAGAATATTCAAAATGTAGATGACGCATTGGCCATTGTCAACGAATTAAAGGTTCACTCTTATCATTATCGCACAGCGGAGTTTGAGGTTATGCAATTACAAGAAGGCCTGAGATATGGCTTTATTGCCGATGAGATGAAAAAAGTGTTGCCTCAGTTTGTTAAAACTACCCTACAACCGCTTGCTGCACCAGATAAAGAAAAGCATGACGGAACCGAAGAGGAAATGTTGGAGTTTGAGGCGGTAAACTACACCGAGCTCATTCCTATTCTAACCAAAGCTATTCAAGAGCAACAAGCGCAGATTGAAGAATTAAGAAGGCTACTAGAATTGAAGTAGAAAGAGATCCCTCAGAATTTGAACGCCTCGCATATCAGTTATTGATTTGCGGGGCGTTTTTTATTTGCCTTTGCGTATTGGAAGGAAAACAACCCCCTGATTAATCTTGAACAACATCTAGGTTAGTCCTCCGAAAACTCAACCAGTAATTTACGGTATTCGGTAAAGAGTTTGGAACGGCTCAGATAACCCACGTATCTGCCGTCTTCAAGCACAGGCAGATTCCAAGCGCTCGAATCTTTAAAGGTGTTCATTACTTTTTCCATGTTATCGGTTATCTCCACCTTGCCACGCGGTGCACGCATCAATTCCTGCACTTGCACAGAATTGTATTTGGAGGTATCGAACATGATGTCGCGTACATCATCCAAAAAAATGATCCCTAGAAAATTCTCATCCTTATCTACCACCGGAAAAATATTGCGCGAGGATGATTTGATGGCCTGCACCAATTGCCCAAGCGTATCTTTTGGTTTGATGCGAATTAAGTTGGTTTCTATCAGATCCTGCATGCGCATTAGCGTAAGCACATTTCTGTCTTTATGATGGGTGAGCAATTCGCCACGCTGCGCCAATCGGTAGTTATAAACCGAATGGGGGAAGAAGAATTTAGAGGTGAGAAAGGCCACAGAAACGGCTATCATCAAAGGCACAAAGAGGCTATATCCGTTGGTTATTTCGGCAATGAGGAAAATGGCAGTGAGAGGGGCGCGCATATTCCCGCCCATCAGGGCCGCCATACCCACCAATGTAAAGTTGAGAACTGAGACCTCATGAAAACCCAATAGGTTGAGGCTTTTTCCTACAATGAAACCCAGCGTGCTGCCCATGAAAAGTGTAGGAGCAAATATTCCGCCTACACCACCCGCTCCAATAGTTACCGAAGTGGCAATGGCTTTAAACGTAACGGTGCCAGCCAGAAACAGCAGCATGAGTGGTAGTTGATTTTCCAGGCCAGAAAAGAACGTTCCGCTGAATATGCTGACATAATTGCCATCTATAAGCGCATTTATAAATCCGAAACCCTCACCATAAAGGGGTGGGAAAATGAACATGAGAATTCCTAGAACCGCGCCTCCGCCTGCTATTCTCAGGTATGGGTTCATTTTTCGAGCTCCTAATTTGGTGATGGTAAGGAAAGTGATGGTGAAATAGACCGAGAACAACCCTGCTGCAATTCCTAAAAGGATGTAAAAAGGCACATCGGCAACCTGAATGCCTTCTACCAACGGGAAATGAAAAAGGGTGTCGTTACCTAAGAACAAACGTGATGTAAGCGAGGCCGATGCCGATGCCATGAGTAGTGGAATGAGCGATGCCGTGGTAAGATCGATCATAAGCACCTCAATTGCGAAAACTATTCCGGCAATGGGGGCGTTGAAGATAGAGGAGACGGTACCGGCAGCTGCACAGCCAATGAGTAGCACGCGCATCTTATAATCAAGATGAAAAACACGTCCTAAATTGGATCCGATGGCAGAACCTGTGATAACCGTTGGTGCCTCCAGACCCACCGACCCTCCAAAGGCAACGGTAAAAGGAGCTGTAATTAGAGATGCAAATGTGTGGTAAAATGGTATGAATGCCCGTTCCTTACTCAAGGAATACAAGATTAGCGGAACTCCTTCGGAAACGGGTTTTTTAACAACTCTTGTTATGATTAGGTACGTAATCAAAATGCCAATTGCCGGAAGTACAAAGTAGAGGTACTGTTGTATCGGCTTTATGTATTCGCTGAGTAGGCCTGACTGAATAAGGTGAACAGCATTCTTTATGGTTACGGCAACAATTCCGGATGTGAATCCAACGAGAACGCTAAGGATGAGCAGGAAGTTTTTGTGAGAAATATGACGCAATCGCCATTGTACTAAACTTCTGAACCACTTTTCAGCATACCCTTTAGAAAGTAGAAAGAGGGTTTTTGCTATTCCCATTGATCAAAGATCGAACAGATGTTCGTCCACGAATTCACGTACACAGGCGGCTCCGCCATTTCTATTCAGCACTACGTTGGCTTTAAGTTTAATGGCTTCAACTGCATCTGCAGGGCATCCTGAAAATGCAACGGCATCCATTACCTTCAAATCGTTGATGTCGTCTCCAACATAGGCTACGTTTTCCATAGTAAAGCCAAGCTCAGCGCACCATTCGTTTAACACGTCAATTTTTGGTCTCGAACCAACATAAACACAATCAACGCCCAAAGTCTTTGCTCGATTCTGAATGATATGTTCGGTGCTTCCTGAACTCAGGAAAGCCACTTTTAGTCCTTTTTCCTGAACAATCTTGATTGCCATTCCATCCTTCGTATTGAATTTCTTGAACTGATCTCCAGATTCAGTGTAATACATGCCACCATCGGTCATTACACCATCTACATCAAGCACTAAAAATTTAATGTTGTGCGTAGCGAAGGATTCAAATGCATCTTGACTCATGACTAAATAATTTTTCTTCCAATTGCATTTGCAATCGGGTGGAGAGTAGCTAGCAAATCTCTAAACTCATCATGGTTCAGTTGCTGCGAGGCATCGCTTTTGGCAGCCTTAGGGTTTGGATGAACTTCCACAATCAAACCATCCACGCCCATGGCCACACAGGCTCTGCTCAAATCTGCCACGCCATAGGCGTAACCCATTGCATGAGATGGGTCTAGTACAACTGGTAAATTGGTGTGTTCCTTCAGATAAGCAACGCCACAAAGATCGAGCGTAAACCTAGTCTTGGTTTCAAAGGTTCTTATTCCTCTTTCGCAAAGCATCACGTTTTGGTTTCCGCCTGATAAAATAAACTCTGCGGCTTGCACAAATTCTTGTAGGGTAGTGCCAAAACCTCGTTTCAGTAGAACAGGTTGTTTAGCCTTACCACACTTTTTAAGAATGCCGTGGTCATACATTGATTTGGCGCCAATTTGAATAATATCTGCGTACTCAATAATGTCATCCACCTGCGTGGCGTCTCTAACCTCCGTAATAATGCTCAAGCCGTATTTGTCTCGCATTTTGGCAAGTAATTTTAAGCCTTCTAAGCCTAAACCCTGAAAGCTATATGGCGATGTTCTAGGCTTATAAGCTCCTGCGCGAAGAATGTTTACTCCTAGTTCTTTCATGAGGGAAGCAGATGATTTAATCTGTTCCTCGCTTTCTACCGAGCATGGTCCACCAATAACCATTGTGTTGTTTGTGCCTCCACCAATTTGAACGTTCCCAATTTGAATCTGGCGTGTTTCTGGCAAATATTTTCTACTGCCGAGTTGTAAGTCATTATCAAATGAGAAGAATTCGGCTGTGTAGCCTTCCAAAAACTGAGGCAATTCTTTCACCGAAGAACTATTGATAAGTACGTATTTAGCACCATCAAAAATGCAGAAAGCTTCTGCCTGTACAGCTAACTCTTGCGCTTTGCTTTCTTCAATATTGTTCTTCAGATTAATGATCATGCTTCTCCTTTAATAAGGTCGTTAAATGTGAGAGAACCGGTTAGGATTCCGTTTGAATTGATTACCGGTAAAAAGTTAATTGGAATTGTTTGCTGCCGTATAAAGTGCAGCATTTCGGTAACTGTTAGGTCTTCCTTTAATACGATTGGATTCGAGTTGATGAGATTTTCAACTTTGATTTCAGATAGATTTTCGATGCTTTTTAGCATACCCTTTCTTACATCTGCATTGCTGATAATTCCATCTAAAACACCATTGAGCTGCACAATTGCCGTGAATGCCATTTTTGAGTCTTCAATACTTTGAAGAACAGATTTTAAATTGAGACCAGCTAGTGAAACCGAAGGAGTTTCATCAAGTAAATGCATAAAATCTGCTACTCGATAATGCGATTCAGTTTGAGCATTTTTCAAACCTAGAACAGCACTTCCTACCGTTTTTTGGGTAAATAAATAAGAGCCAGAAACAGCGCAATGAACGCCTAAGTTTCTGAGTATGAAAGACACCTCTGCATTTACACCTCCATCTACATGAATCTGCTTATCAGGAAATTTCTTCCTGAATTCTCTTATACGTCTAAAATTTTCCTTATTGAATTCTCCACCACTTTTCCCCGGTGTTGTAGCCATTAATAGGACGAAATCGCAATCGTCAGAATACTTAGCAAACGCTTCTAACGGTGTAGCAGAGGTTAGAGCCAGTCCCAGCTTCTTAAAACCTGATTTTGGCAAGCTATCTCCATTCAAATTTTCGAATTGAAGCGTGAGAAAATCTACGGGGTTTTCGTCTAAATGTTGTTGAAATTTAAAGGGTGTCGAAGTTATGAGGTGCAAATCGACTGGGAGCGCGGTAGTGCATCTAATACGTTTGATGTCTTCAAAAACTGTTACGTCATCAAGGCAATCAACATGCAACATGTCAATGTGGTGCTCCTCCAAGTCTCGAATTGTGGTTGACAATTCTTGCTTGGAATTTGAATAAATAGAGCCCGAGATTTTCATTGCTGCAAGGCCGCAAATATCGGATTATTTCTTGCCTCGTTTCTGAGGTACTATCTCTTCTGTTTTGCCTTGGTTGAGATGTTTTAAAGCAATATTTACAGGAATTCTTTTGCGTCTATTAAATGCTGTTACGAAAGCGTCAACCAAGCCTGCTTTCTGCAATTTATCTCGATAGGCTTGTGCTTCTTCATATGAATCGAATTTCCCAGCAGTAAGAATGGTAAGGTCGTTTTCGTGTACTTCTTTTAGCTTATCAACATCAAAATAAAGTTGCGTTAAATCTTTTGGTAGAGTTTCTGCAAAAGCCCCTATCTGAACTCGAAATTCAATTTTCCCCTTCAACTCGGCATTAATGCTGTAATCATTCAGCATAACCACCTCTTCGCCATAGCGTTCTGGTTGATTAATGTCTACGATAAATGCATCTGGATAGCCATTTGCTTGCACTTGCGCCAATAATTCTTCCGCCTGCGAGCGAAAAGAAAGGTTGCCAATTACATACCGGTAAACCTTGTTTTCATCTTCATAAACACCAATATTTTTCAACCCGGGGAAATCACTAGTGTAGGTAGGAGTAATGGATGCTCCAACTTGCACTCCGTATAAAACAGAAGAAGTGGTGTAATTCACTTCTCGCGTTACCACTTCTGGGTCTTCTGGTTGCATACTCACCAACCTATCTTTCAGATATTGAGAAGAATGTGTGTTGATATAGCTACGTGTTTTGATTTCTTGCGCCATTCGCATTGGTTCGTGGCATAATTCAATCCATTTCATTGCCTCGTTTGTGTAAAACGGGTCGCCTTGAGAGTAGACTTGAACGAACTTGTTGTAACGGTCCATGGCTTGGTCGCAATCTTTTAATCTACTGTAACCAACCACCAAATAATACCAGCAATATTCGGGTTCACCCATTCCAGGGTCGATGTCTTGCGTACTATAAAAAGCTGCAGCCTTTTCAAGGTATTTTACCGCTTCTTCAATGCGAATACCTTCTTTCATCAAGCACATTCCGAGAAAATAATTGTGTGGAGCCGCGGATGGATCCATTTTCATCAACCCTTCCAAAACAGGAATTGCATCTCTTGTTTTGTTTGTGGCAATTAGCAATTTGGCAGCATCTAATTCTGCGCTATCTGCAGCCATGCAGTGTAGGCTAAAGAATGAAGTAAATATTGCGAGTACGATAAGTCTAACTGTCTTCATCTGGAGTCATGTGTTTGTTCAGTTTTACAATTTTTTTCGATTTACGCATGCGCATGTTTACCATCTCAACAAGTAAAGAGAAAGCTACAGCGAAGTAGATATATCCTTTCGGCACGTGGAATCCCATTGCATCTAACATTAGCATAAACCCAATAAGAATGAGGAAAGCCAAAGCTAGAATTTGAAGGGTAGGGCGTTCATTAATAAACTTGCTGATGGCTCCCGAGAAGAGCATCATCACAATCATCGATAAAACAACAGCCACAATCATAATTAAAACATGCTGAGTAAGTCCGATGGCTGTAAGAATAGAATCGAAACTAAAAACCATGTCTAAAGCCACAATTTGCACCAAAGCGCTAGAAAGTGTGAGTGCAACTTTATTACCCGGTTCTCGGTCCTCATTTTCACCTTCCAACTTATGGTGGATTTCGGATGTGCTTTTTCCAAGAAGGAACAAACCGCCTGCCATGAGGATTAAATCTCGACCGCTTACTGCATGGTCAGATACATGAAATAGGGGGGCAGAAAAACCAATAATCCATGTAATTCCTAGCAAAAGACCTATCCTGAAAATTAAAGCCAAGCCCAAGCCAATGTTTCTGCCCTTTGCTTGTTGGTCAATTGGTAGTTTGTCGGTGACTATAGAAATGAAGATGATATTGTCAATTCCAAGAACGATTTCAAGGAAAGTGAGCGTAAGAAGTGCAATCCACGTTTCCGAATGAAGAAAAATTTCCATGCAATGAAGGTATCTTGACTTTGAGCACAACTGATGCGCCCATCATTTTGTTTGCTGACACTGCTATGTTAATTATCAACAGTGGCTCAAATTACCCCTATCGAATATTACCTTAATCCCCGATGAAAACCTTTATGGACGAGTTAGCAGCTGAGGTGCTGCGTGGAGATAAAACAGATTTCTCAGAGTTATGTATTGTGCTTCCAAACAGAAGAGCAGGAGTGTTTTTGAAAGATGCACTTTCAAAGGCTTCAAATAGAGCCATTTGGGCCCCTAAAATCTTGTCTATTGAAGATTTTGTTTTCGATCTATCAGGTTCGGTTAAGATTGATAAAACCACTTTGCTTTTTGCCTTTTATGAGGTGTATAAAAAGCATGTAAAAGACCCTCAAGCTCTCGAGCTATTCGCCAATTGGGCTCCCACTTTTTTGGCTGATATAAATGAGGTGGATATTAATTTGGTAGATGCTCAGGATATTTTCAATCAGCTTTATTCGATTGAGCGCATCTCAAAGTGGAATCCGAGCGGAAAAACGATTACCGAGTTTCAGCAGAAGCACATAGATTTCGTTAAAACATTTTACGATTTGTATAGCGCGGTCCGCACTAATCTCAATCAGCAGAACAAGGCATATCAAGGCATGGCGTTTAGAAAAGTTGCCGAGAATGCTGTTTCTTATGTGTCCGACTGCAGTTGGCAGCAAGTGTGGTTTGCTGGATTTAACGCGCTTACCGTTTCCGAAGAAGAAATAATGCAAGTGTTTGTTCGAGAAGAGCGGGGCCGGGTTTTTTGGGATATGGACGAATTCTATACCAAAGACCCGATTCACGAAGCTGGGTTTTACGTTCGGAAATATTTGAATGCTCACGGTCGGTTCAAACTCAACGAACCATTCGAATGGAACAACAAACATTTTACAGCCGAACCCAAAGAAATACATGTCATTTCTGCACAACGAAATGTTGCACAAGCAGAAGCAGCAGCCTCTATTCTGAATGAGAAATGCAATAAATCAGGCAAGTCGATTCTGGAAAACATAGCTGTTGTATTGAATGACGAAAAATTGCTTTTGCCACTTCTAAATTCCATGCCTACCCAATTAAATGGGGTCAACATTACAATGGGTTATGGATTGCAGTATTCTCAGTCGGTTTCGTTTGTAGAGAAGTTGTTTCGGCTTCAAATGGGCAAAAATTCTGAGGGTGCATTTTATCATAAAGATGTATTGTCGGTTCTTGGCGATGGTCTTTATTTATCGGTGCAGAAACGGAACGTTGGGGCTGTTCGTCAAATGCTAATTAAAGAGCAAAAAGCATACATCAAACTAGAAGATTTTGAGGCAACCGATTTAGATAAAGTTTTGTTTGGAACAAAAGCCAATAGTGTTGCTGATTTTCTAGACTATTTGAAGAAAGTTTGTGTCAGTTTGAGAACGTCTTGGGCCGATAAATCGAATATTCTTGAATCCAAGTTTCTATCGCTTATTGAGCGAATGGTTTATCGCTTGTCAGATTTACATCATCAGTTTGGTGGCATTGAAACCCTTAAAACGTTACAAGTTTTTTGGAGGCAGTTGGTCAATCAGCAAAACCTCGATTTTGTGGGAGAACCGCTCGGAGGTTTACAGATTATGGGAATGCTAGAAACCAGAAATCTAGATTTTGAGGAGGTGATTATTCTAGGAGTAAATGAAGGGAAACTGCCTTCAAATGCACACTCTCCATCCAATTTTACGTTTGATATTAGGCGGGTTTTTGGCTTGGCTTGCCAGAATGAGCGAGATGCAGTAACAGCTTATCATTTCTATCGGCTTATTCAGCGCGCCAAAAAAGTCTATCTGATTTATGATCAAGACACCAGTTCGTTTGGTGGGGGTGAAGTGAGTAGGTACGTTCAGCAATTGGAGATGGAAGCACCCTCTAACATCAGTATAAAACGGTGGGGAATAAAACAGACCTTGCCCAAATCTCAAGCAAAAAACGAGATTACAATTCCGAAGGGAGAAAGTGAACACCAAAAACTTGTGAGTTTAGCAGAAAGAGGCTTGTCACCTTCTGCATTGAACACTTTTCGAAGTTGTTCACTCAAATTTTACTTCAAATATGTAGCTGGATTTAAGGAAGATGCTGAGTTGCAAGAGGAAGTTGACCATGCAACATTTGGAACTGCGGTACACGACACGCTTGAAGAGTTGTATAAGCCAATTATAGGACGGGCAATTACCGAGGCGGATTTAGGCGCAATGCAAAAATCCAAGGATGCAGTTCTGGAGTCTCAGTTTTTAAAACAGGTTTCGATAGAAAAGTTGAAGCATGGCAAGAATTTCTTAGCATTTGAGGTTGCTAGAACCTACGTAAACCGTGTGATAGAGCACGACTTAGGTAAGATTAAAAAGGGAGTTGCTGTAACACCACTTCGATTAGAAGAAAAGCTGGAAAATTCGTTGTCAATTTCCGTTGGCGATGACCAAGTTTTGGTGAAAATCAAAGGATTGGCAGACAGGGTTGATAGGCTATCAGATGGAGTTGTTCGGATAATTGACTACAAAACGGGTTCTTTTGATAAAGATTCTGATGTACGAGGAATGGAACACATTAAGGGTGCCAAAGCAGACCACGCTTTTCAGTTGCTGCTGTACAGTTTTATGTTTCAAACCCAAGTTGATTCAAAAACTGAATTACAACCAACGGTTTTCTATTTGCGAGCTAAAAATGTAGAAAAGGCCATTCGAGTTGTGATTGATAAAATCCCAATTTCAAGTGCTGAGCGTATAGTTTTTATCAAAGAATACCTTATGGAATTGTTGAGTGGGATGCTTAATAAAGAACTAGCTTTTGTACAAACTACAGACTCTAAATCGTGCGATTACTGCGATTTCAAGGAGGTTTGTCAACGTTAAGTAGCAACGAACCCCCATTCTTACGTCTGTATAATGGAATACCATTTTACTAATCGTGCTCAGTTCTGGGCAGTATTGCTGCGTTAAAAAACTAATTTTGCAGACCCTTAAATCTATGAGTATGAAAAGAATAGCTACCATTCTGTTTATGATTTCTGCAGTGTTTGCACTGCAGCCAAACTCGGTTTCAGCGCAATGTCCTGGTTGTATTATTGACCAGACATGTGGCGTAGGAATCAATCCTGTTGAGCCAACACTTTGTCCTGCATCTCTGCCAAATGGCACGCAGGGTGTTTATTATGATGAAAACGCAACGTTTTATATGCCGCGAGATTTCGTTGATTCTGGCTCAGGACAAAGCGTTACACTGAACTCGGTTACCGTAACGAGTGTAACTGGAATGCCTCAAGGTCTTTCATACCAATGCGATCAACCTGGATGCGCGTACACAATCACCAACGATCCTCAAACAGAAAGAGGTTGTGTGAAAATGTGCGGAATTCCAGCCGCTCCAGGTAATTACAATATTGTAATTCAGGTAGTTGCAAACGTATCTACTCCTATTGGAGTAATCAATCAGCCAACCAGCTTTACAATTCCACTAACAGTCGATCCTGCACCAGGCGGCAACTGCTGCTTTAGCTTTAACCCTCCATCTGCATGCGGTACGCTAGATGTGAATTATGCTGCTTTACTCGATTTTGGTCCTCTTCAACCTACAACGTATTCTTGGGATTTTGACAATGGGAATACATCTACTGATGCTTCTCCTGCGGTTCAATCTTACACCAACCCAGGAGAGTATTACCCTGAGTTGGTAACTACCGTTTACAACTACGTTTTAACTGATGTTAATGTAACTGCTTCTGGTTCGGGATGGTGTGGTGATATTGAAGAGATTAGTCTGTTTGGCGTTTGTCAGGGAGCTCCGGATTTATTTTTCAATTATGCCAATAACGGTGAAACCTACACTTCTAGTGAGGTTGGAAATAATTTGAATGCCAGTTGGTCTGGTCTCGGTATTGAACTGAATTCTCTGGTATTCTCAATGACTTTTTGGGATTCTGATGGAACTTCTCAAAATGATAATTTAGGAGCCTTGGCCTTCAGTGTAACCGATGAGGGAACGTTCAGCTTCTCAAATTCTGAGGTCTTTGGTACATACACGATTGGAACCGTAGTTGATCAAGAAATCACAACTATGGATACTGTTACGGTATTCCCAGTACCAGCTCAGCCAACATTGACTTTTTCTCCTTCTCAGCAAATGTGTGTTGGAGATTCTGTTCTTATTTCTGGACCTGCAGGCCCTTACCAGTACCAATGGTTAAATTCTGGCTCATTTATTTCAGATTCTATCGCAGTATGGGTTGATGAAACTTCTTATTACTCTTTAATGATTATTGATACCACTTTCTTCTGTGGTATTGTGTCCGATTCTTCCTTGTTTGAAGTCTTCACTTATCCGCTTCCTCCAGTTGTAGGATACAATGCAGCAACCAACAACTTGGAAGTTGCAAATAACCCGAACGGATACGATGTAGAATGGTACATCGGTGGAGTTTTAGTGCAAGGAGAAACAGGAGATACACTATCTGCAACAGGAACCGCTGGACCTTTTTCAGCCATTTACGTAAACGGTGGATTGTGTGCATCATCAGTATCAACCGAATACTGGTTGTGCTTGCCCGCTGCAGTTACTGCTCTTGCAAACGATACAATTTGCTGTGGTGATATGGTTACGTTTGACGCTTCAGGATTTACTGTAAATCCATTTAGCACAATAGCTTGGGCTATTACGCCACAGGCAGATGGACCCGTTGTTGATCAGCAGAGTGCTACAGACGCAGAAAATAACGACCAAATTCTTTCGCAGTATGGAACATCAGTTGATTTCACTAGAAACTGTGTGTCTTACTCGGATAGCGTGCTTTCTGGCAACTACTACGTAACGCCATTCGCTATTGATAATCCTTCTGTTACACCGCTTACATACGATACACTGCAAGGTTGTGCACCGTTCGCGGAAATTTGTCCTGCACTCTCTGCAGCGGATGACAATTGGGAGATTTTTCCGATGGTTTTCACATTCCCTGATGGGTCTACACTAAACGTAAACGATGCCATAGCATTCGGATTGCCAATCAATCAGCAATTGCTTGATTTAGCTGGTGGGTTACCATGTTTGGCTCTTACAGATTTGTATGTTGGAGATCCAAACGGAGTGTGGTCTATTAGTGTTACCAATACAGGTACGACTGCGTTGGATATGACTGTTCCTGATTTTATCGTAATTAACTGGGCAGACACTTGTAATCTTATTACGGAAGACGAAACCTACTTTATTGATGGTGTTGACGTTACTGCTGGACCCGGTCAAACAGTGAATGTTAGTTTTGATATACCACCTCTACCAAGCAATTTCCCTTCCGTAAATGAAGATTGTTCTGCATTTGGTGACCCAATTTTGGTAACGTTTGCCGATTGTTTTCCAGAGTTGACAAACAACTTGGTTATTACGGGAATTGTGAATAATCCAACACTCGATTTTCAGAACAACTACATTTTTGGAAATATTGATGTAAGTATATCTGGAGGAATTCAGCCTTACACCATTTCTTGGATCGATGGGCCTACAAGTGAAGATCGACTGAACTTGATTCCTGGTTCTTACACCATTAACGTACAAGATGCGAATGGGCTCACAGCTTCAGAAACGTTTATTCTCACTGGACCATATCTTGGAGTTCAGGAGTTGGAGCAATACGGCTTTACTTTAGGGCAAAGCGTGCCTAATCCAACATCTGGAAATACTACAATCAGCTTTGTAAGTAGAGACCAAGGTTCGTACAACTTTATTGTGAGAGATGCTACTGGAAGAGTTGTGGCTACCATGCCAATTTCTGCTAGAAGTGGAGAAAACAACATCATATTTGACGGAAGCACATTGAGTTCAGGTGTTTACACTTATTCGTTGACAAATGGAGTAAGCGCGTTAACCAACAGAATGCTCATCAGTAAATAATCAAATTGCATTTAGAGACCCTTGACCAATCACTGGTCAAGGGTCTTTTTATTGCTCTACCTTTGAATTTGAAAACCACCCAATGAAGAGAATTATCCCCATCGTCTGTTTCGCATTTGTAAGCCTTTTATTCAATTCTTGTAATAAGAATTTAGACAAAGTATTGTTTGGTACTTGGACTGTAACTAGCGTAGAAGGCACGTTAAATGTTGGTGGAAGCTCTGTGTTTAATGCAGAAGATGCCAACCCAACTGGAACGGTTAAATTTAACAGCAACGGAACAGGAGAGCAGAACTATTCATTCACATTTGCAGGAACGGTTTATAATCAGGTAGATGATTTTAGCTGGGAAGCTAATAATGATGAAATCATCATCAATCGTGTTTCTGATACGGATATGATTTGGACTAGAATTTTTGATTCTGAGGACAAACAAATAGCCTCTTATAACATAGTTGTGGATGCTCAGCAAAATTGGGATTACACAATAACCCTAGAGAAATAGACTTAGTCGAGTTCTAACAAACGGACCATTGAAGCGATATCGTCTGTTTGAATGATGTCTGCGTTGAGCTTTAATGTTTTTCTGTTCGAGAAAACATCACCACAACCCCAAAGCATCACTTTTAACCCTGCTTTTTTGGCCTGCGATATGCCGTCAGGCGTGATTTGCTTTACGTCAATAGAGATTCCCGACAACTCATTTGCGCTTGCTAACTGAATAGCTGAATTCGGTCTGTGACCGTAGAAATATAGCTCGGCATTTGCGTTCCAATACTTCAGACTCTTGAGCGTCTCAATGCTTTGGGATTCTATGACAAAGCGATACTGCGGGAACTCATTTACGATTTTAATAACTTGAGTTACAAACCCCGCAAGGAAATCCCCTTCCATCTGCGGGTCCAATTTTAAATCAAACGAGAAGAGTGTGCTGTCAGCGTGTTCCATTTCTAGAATTGATTGTACTGTTGCAATTCTTTCTGTGTACAACAGTGATTTATACTCGCAATTTTCTATTTCGGAATAGAGAGAAGATGCCACATTTCCACTACATGAAGTACTGGTTTGTAGTTCTTCATCATGAAAAGCTACTAGTACAAAGTCGGCTGTGATTTTTACGTCAAGCTCAGTGCCCTGTATTGGGTAGGCTATTGCTTTTTCAATTGAATTTTTAGAGTCTAATGGAATAAGTGACCGAACTCCCATTCCTCCATGCCCAAGGATGATTGGTTTGGTTTCTAGCTCCACCGGAGTGTGAACCACACTCCAAGCTATAAAACCAAGAATTGTAAGAGAGACAGCGCTTATTAGGACGGGCTTCTTCAATCTATTGCTTGATTACTTTTTTGGAAAAGAGAATGCCATTGTCAGATACTGCATTCAGCAAATAAGTGCCGGAAGCCAAAAACGAATCGTTAAAAGAAAGTCTGTTTATGCCGGCTTTTAGTTTATCCTCTACGAACAGCTTGACTAGATTTCCTTCAATGTCAATTAATTCAAGTCTGAGCAAAGTGCTTTGTTTTAGTTCAAATTCAATCTGAATTCTATCCGAAAATGGATTTGGGAATGCTACCGCTGATACCTTCTCAACTTCTTGAGAATTGATTCCTGTAGGCGCATCTGGCGATTTCAATTCTGCAATCCAAGTGCCGTGACCGTTGTTTGCATTTCCGAACGAACCAACGGCCCAAACCGTTCCTGGTTCATCATATAATCTTTGAGATCCAGAATAATCTCCCCAACGTTCCAATGTGTCGCTGAGTACGTTTACAAGTGCAAATCCTGTTTTTATTTCTATTCTATTAGAAGCTTCTAACTGACTATTTACATGAATAGCACTAAAGCCTGCAAAGTCTGTTTCTCCAGAATGATTAAACGAAATGATAGATTGTTCGTCATTTTCTGAAAGACCTGACCAGCTAATGTTTGGGAAGCCATAGTAAACATTGGGCTCGCTATAAATGCGTGTCGTTACCGTTGGGTTACTCGATGGTTCGTCAATTAAGCCATAATAGATGGCTGATGTTCCTGTGTTTATGTCTGTGCAACTCTGCACAAAGTGGATGGTTCCATTATGTATGTATCCCCCTAAAACTCGACTATCGTTCGTGTCAAACCATTGGTTTGCTGCTTGTTCTGCGGGAACAGGTAAAACGTAAGGTTGATCGGACTGAATTGTCGTGACGACCAATTGTGTAGTGCTGTCAGTTGCTCTTCCAGTTACTTCTAACAAGAAGATAGTGTCGTTTTGGATGTCGGTGTTTCTGTTGGAGAGTAAATACATGTTTTCAGCATCTGAGGCATCTGCTGCTGAAATAGGAGCGATGTTGAAAATTGGTTTGTTCTGTGGAAGAATATCGCTGAAGTAATTCGTTACAAGTTCAAATCCAACATACCCCTCTTTTAAGCCTACTTGCCACAAACAGGTTTGAGTAAAACCAGAATTGTTAGAAGAGCCATTTGTAAACGTGTTTATTCCAATGAAAAGGTCTTTGCCAGAGATGCCAACTACGGGGTAATCAGACCAAGTTTCGTTGTCCAACGGATTACCGGGAAGTGCGTACATGTTCCAGTCGCCTGTTGGGTCATTGGTTTGTGAAAAGCCGACAATTATTTGACTTGTTTCCCACGTAAACCCACTCAAGAAAATCATGATAAACCGATTGTTTGTAGGGTCAAAAATCACTTTTGGGTCATATTTACTTCCAGAAATACCTAAAGGCGATGCGAGATTAGCCAACGAGCGGTAAAGCACTTGCTCCTCGGTTACCGCATTGTACATGTGAATTCTTCTATTCGTAACCGATACAATGATGCTATCATTAGAAATAGCCATGTCGTTGTCGTTCGGAATGCCCTGAAAGCTATTTCCTTCGAAATTGCTCCCTAAATGAGGTACGCTTCCAGTAGTAGCCCGAGAACCCGAGCTTGATGCAGCAGGATATTCTCGCATAATCTGAAGCTTTTTCTGATGCAATTCGGCTCTTAATCCGCTGATGCCCGGCTTTGGTGCTTCCAAATGTTGCACATCAATCTCCCAGTCTTCACGCTCTTCAGACATGGTAATTGTGCCCTTTTTCTCAATTGAAAATTTGGTAATGTTTGCGTTTTGTGCCGCTCCCCAAAATGGCAAGGATAGAGCAAGGAGGATGAATGTTCTCATGAATAAGAGTTTATTCTTTCAAGGTGTTAAAATTCTTCCACATACTTCTATGCGGACCAACATTAGGGACGTTGTATTCTGGTCCAAAACACGTCCAACCATTTGCGATGTAAAAAGGAATGGCGGAAAGCCGAGCCTGCAGCCAACCTGTTTTGGTATTCCATAGGTGTTTACTTTGAGTCTCGCATTCTGCTAAGACTTTGCTTGCAAACCCCAGTCCTCTATGTGTTTCAAGCGTGCCCATTCCTCGTACTTGAATGGCCGGTCTCAATTCTGGACCAATAATAACTCCATTATCGTCAGCCATTGGGGTGTAATTACTGCTCAATGGACCAAATGCTGGACATTTGCTGTTGGCCTTTACGTCAATTACACTTCCGTCTTCGTTTGGCTCAAGTAGGTGAGCTCTACCCACAGCGGCAATTACATAGTCAGACTCAACCCACACATTAATAGCCTCAAGATCTTTAGGTAAATGTTCGGAGCCTTTTGGCGCTCCAAGTGGCTTCCTTAAAACCTTATATCTCGTATCGTAATACGCTTCGGGAAGATGTTCTCCAGGAAATTTGGTTACCAATTTCATAGTAGATACAAATCGGCAATTACGAATGAGGCAAACACCACCGATGCCACTCCGTTTGTGGTGAAAAATGCTAAATCAATTTTGCTCAAATCGTTAGGCTTTACCAGTGTGTGCTGGTAGAATAAAAGGCCATTGAAAATGGCAAATCCAATCCAATACAGCCAATGAAAATCACCTATTTGACCAGCCGCAAAAAGTAATCCTGCAGTAATGGCATGCAACACATTTGATAGGTTCAATGCTTTCGGTTTTCCTAGCCAAACAGGGATGGAAAAAAGATCATTTTCGCGGTCAAAGTCTTCGTCTTGCAAGGCATAAATAATGTCAAATCCCCCAACCCAGAAAAGCACGGCAAACGAGAATAAGAGAGGGACAATGTGAAATTCACCTGTAACGGCTAAATATGCGCCAATAGGAGCGAGGCTTAGTCCTAATCCAAGAATGAGATGGCAAAGTGCGGTAAAGCGTTTCGTAATGCTATACCCAAGTACCACAGCCAATGCTACGGGAGATAATGCTAGACAAAGTGGATTAATGAAGTAGGTGGTAATAACAAATGCTATCGAATTAAGAATGACAAACCAAAGGGCCGCGTTGGCTTTTATTACTCCAGCAGGAATTTCGCGGATTGCTGTTCTGGGATTTTTTTGGTCAATGTTTCTGTCAATGAATCTGTTAAAAGCCATGGCTGCATTTCTAGCGAAAACCATACATAAAACCACTTTGAGTAGGAGATGCCATTCGAAAACAGCAGATGTGAATTGTACGGCTAAGAAAAACCCGATAAGCGCAAATGGCATTGCGAAAATCGTGTGCGAAAACTTTACAAGCGACAGATAATTTTTCATCTTTCGGTGGACGTCAAATGTACCCACAATCAATTTCTTAACAGATACCTTTGTGTCATGTTCAAACGGTTATTCATCATTTCTGGAGTCATTTCGTTTATTCTTGCATTGTCTGCAATGTGGTTTTGGTACTTGCCAATGAAGGAGGAGCAAAGACTGGAATCGGCAAAAGCGGAGCAATTGCAACTTTCAGATACTACAGGTGTTTTTGTGCCTGATTCTATCATAGAATGACGAGAGTTTTTACCGCCTTTATGCTTTTAGTTTTCTCTTTGAAATGCATTGGACAAGGTCGTGTAGAGTACACAGCCGACTTCACCTTTAAGGATGGAGTCTATCTTTCCTTTCAAGATTTCAAGAATAACAATCCGATTCCATTAACGCATATAATTAGTGATTTCGACATTCGAAACCTCAATTATCTCACCCGTGTTTTGGAGCAGGATACCGTTTATTATTATGATAATCTGTATGAAGAACGGTCTGTGGCGGCAGATGATTTATGGGGATTTTCCAACCAAGGAAGAGTTCAAATTGCCCATAATTTGGTTTGGTCGAAGAAGAAAAAAATCAAAGATATTGTGTTTGTGCCGTTGAACACAATTGGTAAAGTTTGCTTTTACGCTGCTGAACAATACGTGTATAGAAGCTTGCTCGATTCGCCTGAAATTGGAATGTTTTCAGATCCGTATTACACGGATGAAAGTTATACCAGAGAAAGGGTGCCTGTTTTTATGCTGGTGGAGTTTGAAACTGGAGATTTGATATTGTCTTCGCAAAGCATTGTTTCTGATTTCGTGACAGAAACTGTATATCGGCTGCTCGAATCTGATGAGTCATTGCTAAGGGAGTTTGCATCTTTGCCAATGAAGCAGCAGCGTAAGCAGGCCATGTTTTTCCTAAAGCGCTATAATGAGCGCAATCCCATTTTCTTCCCCATTAATAAGTAGAGGTGAATTTATAATTGTGAAAAATAATCCGATAACCCCTTTAGAAAAGGGGGTCTAGTCTAGAAAAACATGTTTTCTTTGGCTTTTGTATTGAAAGCTACGGCATGGGAAAGAAAATGAGTAAGGTTTACGCGAGGATTAGTCTCGTGGCACTAGTGTTAGTTGCGATTTTCGCGGCATTTTATCCAACCGTTCACCCAAGTGGAGGAGAATTTGATTCCGGAGACATCGCTTGGCTCATATCGGCCGCGGGCTTGGTTCTTCTAATGACTCCTGGGTTGTCTTATTTCTATGGAGGTATGGTTTCTGCCAAGAACATCATATCTACCATGCTTCAAAGTTTTGTTGCTCTCGGAGTGATTACTGTGCTTTGGTTTGTGGTAGGCTTCAGTTTAAGTTTTGGAGACAGTATAGGTGGAATTATTGGTGACCCGAGAACCTTCTTCATGTTCGATAATGTTGGAACGGCTGCTCACCCGACTATCGCAACGGGAATCCCTTTCGTGTTGTTTGCCGCATTCCAACTAAAATTTGCCATCATCACGCCAGCTTTAATTACTGGAGCATTTGCAGAACGTATCAAATTCTGGGGTTACATCCTTTTCATCGTGCTTTTCTGTATTTTCATTTACACACCCTTAGCTCACTGGACATGGCATCCAGAAGGATTTCTTTTCAAATGGGGAGTGCTAGATTTTGCAGGTGGAACGGTTGTTCATATTTCAGCTGGAATGGCTGCATTAGCAGGGGCCATGTTCTTCGGTAGAAGAAAAGTGCATCGTGAAAATGGAGAAAATACGCCTGTAAACATTCCGTATGTATTACTCGGTACAGGTCTGCTTTGGTTCGGTTGGTTTGGTTTTAATGCAGGTTCGGCCTTGGCGGCAGATGAATTGGCAGTGACCGCTTTTGTAAATACCAATCTTGCATCGGCTTCGGCCATGTTGGCGTGGTTAGTTTATGATAGTGCCAGAGGTAGAAAACCGTCTGCACTTGGAGGTTGTATTGGGGCAGTGGTCGGACTTGTGGCCATCACTCCTGCAGCTGGATTTGTGAGCTTTGGAGCCAGTATTGCCATTGGAATTACGGCAAGTATTGTTTCGAATGTTGCGGTACATCTAAAATCAAAATCAACGTTAGATGACACCTTAGATGTTTTTCCTTGCCACGGTATTGGTGGTATTGTAGGAATGATTTTAACCGCAGTTTTCGCGCTTGATGGTGGGTTGATAACGGGAGAAACCACGCTATTCCTAAATCACCTTCTAGCTTTAGTTATCGTAGGTTCCTACACCTTCTTTGGTTCATACCTTTTGTATTACATCACTAATGCAATCATCCCTCTTAGGGTTAGCGAGGAAACAGAGGAGCTAGGACTTGACCTAACCCAGCATAACGAGAAATACATTCTCGCCCGTGTTGAGTAATGGATTAGTTCATTGCAAGAAGCGACTGGTCTTTCGAGTGTAAAGCAGAAGCTCCCGTGAGAAACTGGTCAATAGTTCTTGCGGCTTCTCTACCTTCCGAAATGGCCCACACCACCAAGGACTGTCCCCTTCTAGAGTCTCCAGCAGCAAACACTTTATTTAGGTTAGTGGCGTACTGGTTGCATTCAATATTTCCGCGCTGATCCAACCCAACTCCCAATTGTTGAAGCAGACCATCATGCTGAGCATGAACGAATCCAATGGCCAGCAAAGCGAGGTCGCATGGAAGTTCCTTGGTTGAATTTTCAATTGCCACCATTTTTTGCTTCCCATTTTTACCAGTTTTCCATTCTATTCGAACAAGTTCAATGGATGAAACTTTTCCGTTTACTCCTTTAAAGCTTTTGGTATTCAGGGCCCAATCTCGCTCACAACCTTCCTCATGAGAAGATGATGTTCGTAGTACAGCAGGCCAAAGAGGCCACGGGTCATGCTCTCCTCGTTCATTTTCTGGTTTAGGCAGAAGTTCTATTTGGGTAACACTTTTGGCTCCATGTCTGTTGGACGTTCCTACACAATCAGAACCAGTGTCTCCTCCACCGATAACAAGAACATGTTTATCGGTAGCCATAATCGCTTTTTCTGCAGGAATTTTATCACCCGCGACCCTTCGATTTTCTTGAGTAAGAAAGTCCATCGCAAAATGAACACCTTCTAACTCACGACCGGCAATTGGAATGTCTCGCGGCACAGTCGAACCAATACACAGAAGTACGGCATCATATTGGTCCATAATATCGTCTGGTTTGATGTCTACCCCGACATTGGCATTTGTCTTAAAAACAATACCCTCCGCTTTCATGTGGGTCAATCTTCGTTTTACTATATGTTTCTCCAGTTTAAAATCTGGAATCCCGTAGGTCAAAAGGCCTCCAATCCTATCTGCACGTTCGTAAACATTTACCGTATGACCAACTTTGTTCAATTGTTCTGCTGCGGCCAGTCCTGCAGGGCCAGAACCTATAATGGCAATCTTTTTTCCAGTTCGGTTTTTCGGAGGTTTTGGGGTGATAAGTCCTAACTCAAAAGCTTTTTCAATTACCTGTTTTTCGATTAGTTCGATGGTGACGGCTGGTTTGTTGATTCCTAATACACAGGCTGCTTCGCAAGGGGCGGGACATATTCTGCCAGTAAATTCAGGAAAGTTGTTTGTGCCCAGAAGAATCTCTGCGGCTTCTTTCCAACTTTCGTTGTAAACGGCATCATTAAATTCAGGAATATTATTGCCCAATGGGCACCCGTTATGGCAGAATGGAACTCCACAGTCCATACAGCGCGCGGCTTGTCTGTTTAAGAGGTCGGTAGTGCATATTCCGGTTACGTCCTTAGAATCCTTGACACGTTCCTGAGGCTTTCTGTTTTTTGGAAGTTCTCTATTGTAGTCTAAAAACCCTGTCAGTTTACCCATGACTCATTTCTTTTTGTTGCTTGGTTTGTTCTAAAGCACGTTTGTAATCTATCGGCATCACCATTTTGAAATGGGCTAACTCAGTTTTCCATCCTTTGAGTATTCCTTTTGCAAACAGACTGTTTGTCTTTTCGGCATGTTCTGTTAGCATCTGATGGATTTCAGCACGATTTTGTTCACGCGGTTCTTCTAATTCCACGAGTTCCATGTTGCAATTGTAGGAGAGTTTATTGCTCGGGTCATACACATACGCAATACCACCACTCATTCCGGCAGCAAAATTTCGGCCTGTTGGTCCAAGAATTAAAGCGCGGCCTCCTGTCATATACTCACAACCATGATCACCAACACCCTCAACAACCACATGAGCTCCCGAGTTTCTTACGCAGAAACGTTCTCCTGCTATTCCGTTTATGAATGCCTTTCCTGAGGTTGCACCGTAAAACGCTACGTTTCCAATAAGGATGTTTTCATGGGCTTTGAATTTGGCGTCCCTATCTGGGAATACAATAATCTCTGCTCCAGAAAGTCCTTTTCCTAGGTAATCGTTAGCCTCTCCCTCAAGTTCCATTCGTAGCCCGTTAGCAGCAAAGGCGCCAAAGCTCTGCCCAGCCGACCCTCTAAAAACAAAATCAATCATGCCTGGAGACAACCCTTTTGAGCCATGTTTTCTGGCGATGTCGCTCGAAACTAACGTTCCTACCGTTCGATCAATATTCAGAATAGAAAAACTCCCTTTTACCTGCTTTCCATGCTCAATAGCAGGTTTTGCAACTTTCCTCAATTGATGTGCGAGGTTCTGTGTATCCAGTGGCTTTTGTTTGCTTGAATTGTAATGCGTCTCATCCTTGCGGAGGTCGGCCTGTGCTATGATAGGTTCGAGGTCAAGATTTTTCAGCTTCCAATGACTGGGGTCTTTTCTAATTTTCAGCACGTTTGCTTGTCCGACCATTTCGTTTACCGTTCTGAAGCCGAGTTGCGCCATAATTCGTCTTAGGTCATCTGCTAAGAAATGAAAGAGGTTTACCACTTCTTCGGGCTTTCCTGTAAAGAGTTTTCTTAGTTCGGGGTTTTGTGTTGCAACTCCAACAGGGCAGGTGTTAAGATGACACTTCCGCATCATTATGCAGCCCTCTACCACTAATGCGGCTGTGGCTACTCCCCATTCTTCGGCTCCCAATAGGGTCGCTATTGCTAGGTCTCTTCCAGTTCTGATCTGACCATCGGTCTGAACAACCATTCTGCTCCGTAAACCAGATTTTACCAACGTTTGGTGTGTCTCGGCAAGGCCCATTTCCCAAGGAAGCCCTGCATGTCTAATAGAGCTCAAAGGTGAAGCGCCTGTCCCTCCATCACTGCCGGATATTAGCACGGCATCCGCTTTGGCTTTAGCTACTCCTGCCGCTATCGTCCCCACTCCTGCCTCGGATACAAGTTTCACGTTTATTCGAGCTTTTGGATTAGCATTTTTTAAATCAAAAATGAGTTGTGCTAAATCTTCGATAGAATAAATGTCATGATGGGGTGGGGGCGAGATGAGCCCAACACCAGGGGTGCTGTATCTAACACGACCAATCCAATCGTCTACTTTATGCCCAGGAAGTTGACCGCCTTCTCCTGGTTTGGCGCCCTGAGCCATTTTTATTTGCAGTTCAACTGCATTGTTCAGGTAATTGATGGTCACGCCAAATCTACCGGAGGCAATTTGCTTAATAGCCGACCGTTCCCAATCTCCATTTGGCTTAACCTCAAAACGTGCCTCGTCTTCTCCACCTTCTCCGCTGTTGCTTTTTCCTTTGATACGATTCATAGCTATGGCCAAGGTGCTATGCGCTTCGTATGATATGGACCCAAAGGACATGGCTCCAGTAGCAAAACGTTTTAAAATACGATCCTTGCTTTCAACTTCAGAAAGCGGGACAGAAGGTCGTTCTTTGAACTCGAAAAGACTCCTTAAGGTGCAGGCTTTTTCAGACTGGTCGTTGATTTTTTGAGCATACTCTCGATAGATGCTTACATCATTTTTACGACATGCCTGTTGTAAAAGATGAATAGTGTCTGGATTGAAAAGATGATACTCTCCATTCCGTTTCCACTGATAAATGCCACCTACAGGAAGGCTTTTTACTGCTTGAGGTTGAATGCTGTAGACCAGATCGTACCGAGCCAATATTTCTCGACCAAGATCATCGAAAGACATGCCTTCAATACGCGTGGTGGTTCCTCTAAAACATGTGTCAACCACTGATTGACTAATACCCAAAGCTTCAAATATCTGCGCTCCTTGATAGGACTGTAGGGTAGAGATGCCCATTTTAGAGAAGACTTTAAGAAGACCATTTCCGACAGCTTTTACATATTGCTTTTTGGCGGTTATGGTGTCCATCTCTTCGCCAAAATAGCCTTCCGCGTTAAGGTGTTCTATGCTTTCTAGCGCCATATATGGGTTAATGGCCCCAGCGCCATAACCCAACAGCGTTGCGAAATGATGAGTTTCAAACACGTCTCCGCCCTCTACTACGATACTTGTCTTAGATCGAATCTTCTGTTCAATAAGGCAGTGATGTACAGCACCGCATGCCATCAGAGAAGGAATGGGTGCCATACCTTTCTGTGCAGATCTATCAGAAATGAGGAGGAGATTATAGCCTTCCTTCACAGCAAATATGGCTTCCTTACAAATACTGCTTATGGCGTTCTTTAGACCGCCTTCCTTTTCATCTGTATAAAAGACCGCCTGTATAGTGTGGCACTTAAAATAAGCATGTTTGATATGCTTAATCTGGTGCAATTTCTGGTTTGAAATGACCGGTTGCGAGAGTTTGATCTTGTTGCAATGGCCGGGAGTTTCTCCTAGAATATTTCGCGTAGGCCCCAGTCCTGAGAACAATGACATGACCATTCGTTCCCGAATAGGGTCGATTGGTGGATTGCTTACTTGCGCAAATGATTGCTTGAAATAATTGGCCAAATGCTGACTATGTTTCGATAGTACGGCAAGCGGAATATCTGCTCCCATCGATCCGATAGGCTCTTTTCCATTGGCGGCCATGGGACCTAGCAGTACTTTGATGTCTTCAGAACTGAATCCAAAAAGAAGTTGTCGTTTGTTAAATTCTTCTGGTGATAAGGGTGAAGGTGGTTCTGAAACGGAACGAGGTAAGCTTTTCAACTGCAATCCGTAGCGTTTAAGCCATTTTCCGTAGGGTTGTTTAGTACAGATGTCTTTTTTTAGTTCTTCATCGCTAATGATCCTTCCCTGTTGGAGGTCGGCAACAAACATTTTTCCTGGTTCCAGTCGTCCTTTGAATACAACTTTTGATTGATCAACTGGTAGAGCTCCCGCTTCTGAGCTCATAATTAAACGATTGTCTGTAGTGAGCAGATAACGAGATGGACGCAGGCCATTTCTATCGAGTGTAGCTCCTACGATGTTGCCATCCGTAAAGCAAATGGAAGCAGGGCCATCCCAAGGCTCCATCATGGAAGCGTGGTACTCGTAAAAATCACGCTTTTCTTGATTCATACGCTTGTTGCCCTGCCAAGCTTCAGGAATGAGCATCATCATCACATGTGCCAACGGTCTACCGCTCAAGGTTAACACCTCTACCACATTGTCTAAGTTAGAAGAGTCCGAACGGTTGTTGTCACAGATTGGTAAAAGCAAGTCCAACTCTTCTGTAGTGAAAAGTGAATTTTTCAACAAGGCAGTTTTGGATTTCATCCAGTTTACGTTGCCTTGAATCGTGTTTATTTCGCCATTGTGTGCAATGTATCGGAATGGCTGCGCCAATTTCCATTTAGGGGAGGTATTGGTAGAGAAGCGCGAATGGACCAGTGCTAATGCAGACGTCACGCGTTTGTCTTCAAGGTCAGCGAAATATGGCTGTAACTGGCTGGTGGTCAATTGTCCCTTATAAACAATGGTTTTATGTGAGCATGTTGCAATGTAAAAGTTGTCGTACGTCTGATCGTACAATTCATGGATAGTTCTGTTAGCGTACTTACGCAGCACGCAGAGTCTGCGTTCTAAAGCTTCCGCGGTTGTTTTTTCAATAGGTTCCACGAAAAACTGCTCGCTATGTGGTTCAACAGAAAGGGCTGTCTTTCCTACTCCCTCGTTGATGGTTGCTACTTTTCTGTAGCCTAAGAGTTTCAGTCCAAGATTTCTAATGTATTTATTCAGTTCCTTCCGGCATTTTTCACGCAGCACTTTATTGCTCGGAAAGAAGGTCATTCCGACACCATATTCGCCAGAATCGGGTAGTGTAAAGCCGAGTTTTTTGCATTCATCTGTATAAAACTGATGTGGGATTTGAATAAGAATACCAGCTCCATCACCAGTGAGTTCATCACTTCCGGTACCACCTCGATGTTCCATATTTCGGAGCATAACCAAGGCGTCTTCAATGATGTCTCTTGATGGTTTTCCTTTTAGGTCAGCTACAAACCCAATGCCGCATGAATCGTGTTCGAATTGAGGTGTGTAAAGTGTCTTTTTCTTCATCTTATCGGTTGGTAATCACATTTTTATCCCTTAAAAGAATGTTTTTAAGGCGAGGGGAGGTAACCGTGTAAGATAGCTAATAGATGCCCGATTTAGGTATAAAAACGAGAATATTTAGATGGATTTCGTGTAGAAAAGAGACTTCGATAAGTACTTCTAAAAAGTACATATTTAACTTGTTTGTAAGACGAATTCAGTTTGGTCTTGGCTCTATGTTCTCTTTAGGTCAATTCCGATGATAGCTGTAGTGTAAAAGACTGATGCCCCAGTTGCTTGGTAAATTATCATACTTCACGTAAAAGCCACTTAGTTATTAACGCAGTAAAGCTCCTGCCGTCAATAATTCTCATCGGAACTTTGGGCCTTAATCTTAAAGACCTATTGTATAGATTGATTTCAGGCCTTTCAGATTCTACGGATTGGTTCCAGCATACGGAATACTGGTCAATTTATGCATGTCCCAATTGTAGGTACTGAGGTCTTCACTGCTGAACTGACCGAAATCTGAATGACCGCAAGAGCGGGCAATAACTTTCATCAAATCTGTGGTAGCTCCGAAGAAATTGGAAAGCTGTTTCGCAGAACTTTGAATAATCAATCGCTGACGAAGATTTTCTTTCTGCGTTGCGATACCTACCGGGCAATTATTCGTGTTACAAGCGCGCATTCCCAAACAACCAATCGCTTGTAATGCTGAGTTTGAGACAGCAACGGCATCTGCGCCCATCATCATTGCTTTGGCAAAATCTTCTGCAACACGCAATCCGCCTGTAATTACCAACGTAACGTCCTTGGCGCCAACCGCATCCAAATGTTTTCTGGCTCTCGCCAATGCTGGAATAGTTGGTACGTTAATGTTGTCTCTCAAAATGGTAGGAGCAGCACCTGTTCCGCCACCTCGTCCATCCAGAATGATGTAATCAACACCTACTGCTAACGCGAAGTCAATATCTGCTTCAATCCTTGCTGCCGAGAGCTTAAATCCAACAGGAATACCACCTGTTCTCTCGCGGACTTCTTCGGCTACTTTTTTGAAATCTTCAACAGTTTTTAGATCAGGAAATGCCGCAGGTGAAATAGCCGCTTCGCCTTCCTTCAAACCTCTTACTTCTGCAATTTCCTTGCTTACTTTTTCACCTGGAAGATGTCCTCCAGTTCCAGTCTTGGCTCCTTGCCCACCTTTGAAGTGGAACGCCTGTGCTTTCTTCACTTTATCCCAACTAAAGCCGAATTTGCCAGAGGCCAATTCGTAGAAATAGCGGCTGTTTGCTTCTTGCTCGGCAGGAAGCATTCCACCTTCGCCAGAACAAATTCCAGTTCCAGCCATCTCAGCACCTTTGCTCAACGCAATTTTCGCTTCGCGCGAAAGTGCACCAAAACTCATGTCAGAAACGAATAGGGGAATGTCTAATTCCAACGGCTTTTTGGCCTTTGGGCCAATAATAACTTTAGTTGTTACATTTTCTTCATCCAACAAAGGACGCCTTGCCAATTGTGCTGGTAGAAACTGAATGTCTTCCCATTTTGGTAGGGTAGTGCGGTCAACACCCATGGCTGCTGTTGGGCCGTGATGCCCCCAATTCTTCAATCCATTTTGAGCCAGTTCTTTGATGTAGCCAGTGTAAGGTTCTGAAGGCTCGGGGTGCGTGTCAGCATAATCGCCCAAATAACTATCGCGATTGAATGGTTGCGGATGCTGCACCCCAAATGCACGAATTTCAGCGGCATCAATCACTACATTATCTCCTTGAATTTCGGCTGAGAATTTTGTCAATACTTCGGAATTGTTGTACTCCGAAACACCTGTGTCAATACGATAATCCCAGCCATGTAACCCGCAGATTAGATTGTCTCCTTGCACGCTTCCGTCAGACATTAGTGCTCCGCGATGCAAGCATCTTCCATACAATACACTCACATTTTCTTCGTACCGAATTATGACCAGATCAATATTTTCGACTTGGGCATGAGCTGGTTTTCTGTTCTCCAATTCTGAGAATTTGGCAATCGCTTTTGGTTCTTTCATTTACTTAGTGATTTCTACGCCTTTCCAAAAGGCAAACATTCCTTCAATAACCTTGGCCGAGTCTTTAGTTTGTGGGTAATGCCACATGGCATCCTTGTTTGTTTCTCCATTCATTTCAATCGAATGATAAGAAGCGGTTCCTTTCCACGGACAAACCGTGCGGTAATCGGAGGTTTTGAAAAACTCCATATTCACGCTGTCGGCAGGGAAGTAGTGGTTGTTTTCAATGACAACTGTTTTGTCGCTTTCGGCCAGAATTTGACCATTCCAAATTGCTTTCATGTCCGTTTGTTTTGACCCCCAACCCCCAAAGGGGGCTTAACCTACGCGCGCTCCAAAAGCGCCAATTCCCCCTTCGGGGGATTTAGGGGGCTGGTTCAGTTTAGTTTGTTTTTCAAGTAAGCTGATGTGTTTTTATAGAATTCATCCACGGTTGATTGGTCTTTCACCTCTGTGATTGGAAGCACCGCACCTTTCCAATCCGAAACAAACCATTTTCCGTTTTCCAGTTTTGGTTTGTCCGAATAATCAATCTCGTTGTCTTTGTACCAACCGTAGATGTAGTAATAAGGTTCAGAGACCATGTCATCCGCAGGATTGAACCCAGCACCAATGGAACGATCGGTTGCGCCATCAGTTTTATGAAGTTCATAGTACGTACCTGTATCGAAATGATGTGGCCAAATGTTGATGTCTGATTTCGAATTAACAGCTTCCGTTAATGTTTGCAGCGCGTTATTCGCAATCGTTCTGTTTTCTGACCATTGTTTCAAAACAGCCTCGTTGGGCTTACTGAAAGCATCGAATTTGTAGAATTCGTTACTAGGTAATTCGTAATGTAACTTGAGGTTCAATTCCCCTGTAAATCCAGCTTCGGTAAGCCATTTTTTCCAAGGTTCAACGGTTTGCATGTAGGTTAAGCCATCTAGAGAAACGCGTTCTGCTTCTGAGCCGTTTTTAAGCAAGCCAAAGGCAAACTCAACGGGGTCAATAAAAACGGAATAAGTATTTCCGTTCAGCATGAATTCACGACCGACAATGAGTTGTTTTTCAGAGTTCCATGTGGCAGTTGTGTGGCTGTCATCAGCCTGCTTCTCTACCAGGTTTTTACCTGCGAGGGAAATCATCTGCGAAGCAACATGGATTTGCGCTTCGGCTTTTAAGTAATCTTTCATGGTGTAAGTTGTTTGTTCAAGTGGTGAATTCATAATTCTATGGAGTTGATCCCTTAGTTTAATGGTGTTAGGTCGGTGTAAAGACGAAAACCAACCCTCAAACAGTAAGTCGCACGAACTTCAAATTCCTTACAACGAAAACAGGAAAACGTAAGGTAGGGCTTGTATTGTGAAGACCCCAGTGAGCTGATTTTGGCCAGTTAAATACTAAAGCCGAAAACCATTATATCGTCAACCTGCTCGTTTCTTCCTTTCCATTCATGCAGCAATTGAGTCAGTTTTACTTTAGAAGAAGCACCAAAAATTGCGGGTAACTCTGAAAACCAATTTCGTAGGCGAGCGTGCCCTAACTTTTTCTCTCGTTCTCCTCCAAACTGATCTTGCATTCCGTCCGAATAAAGGAAGAACCGACTTTCAGGTTCTAACTCAACTGTGTGGGTTTCAAACGGAATTCCACCATCAGTCATTTGATCTCCAATGCTTCTTCTGGTCCCGTTTATCAATTTCTCCCCGTCTGAATTAATAATTGTCATGGGCCTTCGAGCGCCTGCGAATATGAGATTGTTGGCTTTTTTATCAATAAGACAAACAGCCATGTCCATTCCATCTGTGGATGTTGAACCGCCACATCCAAATGCTGCACAAACGCGGGTGTCTACGTATTGCAGTATGTCATCAGGCGCGGTTAGCTTTTCAATGGCTACTGCGTCATTAAGCAAGTCGTGCCCCATAATAGACATGAATGCTCCAGGAACGCCATGTCCAGTACAATCGGCAACAACCAATAAAGCTCTGTCGTCATCAATTTTTCTGAACCAAATAAAATCTCCACTCACCGTGTCTCTTGGTAAATCTAAAAGCAAGTGACCTGTGAAAAAATCAGTAAACACAGCCTCGGTAGGTTGTAGAATAGCCTGCATACGGGCAGCGTATCTAATGCTGCTTTCTAACGCTTCTTTCTTTTCGCGTACTTCCTCATTTGCAGTATGCAGTTGAGTTTGTCTCTCTTCATCTTTATTGAGCGCTATTCGCATGAATAGATAGAGCAGAATTCCGATTATGAGGAAAATGATAGCTGCCATTGCAAGGTTGTGGAGAAGGTCGTCTTCTGCATACATGATGAAATCGCCAAAGGGATAATCGACTTCCAAAGCAGCTACTTGCTTTCCGTTGGAAGCAACAAGCGGAACCATGGCCGTCAGCCAAACGCCCCACTCATCTTCATAAGGCTGAATGGTTCCACCAGACTCATAGATTGCCAAATGTTCTTTCAGGTGAGTTTCATATGAAAGACCGTAGGTGCTTGGTCCGTGACTAGAAATACCGAGTCTTAATCCATCTCCATTCTCACCTACGGTAATCGTGTAAATAGGGGTTTTAAGCTTGTTGGATATAAATGCTTCGTGTAGTATTTGGGTCTGGATTAGGTACGAACTATCTGTGGTAGGTAGGTTGCTTTGGGCACTTTTTAACGGAAAACGCAGATGGATCTCATTGAGCGTATCAGCATTAATTCTTGGCGCAAGGGTTGAAGCAACCGCTTGCAATCTTTCCAACACCAATCGTTCAGAAAGTTGCAGACTTCGCTGGTACTGTCCATAGATGAGAACACAGGCCAACAATAGCATACCTGTGTACACGATTGCGAAAAGTTGGAACCGAAGTTTTCTCATTTCTTAAGCCAATTTTTAATCTCCGAAATAGGAATGTGGTCTGAAAAATTCTGACCGTAATAAGCGCGGCTAATTTGTAATTCTGAATCAATGAGGAAATCGGCAGGAATAATCGGTCTGTCGTTCATAGCCTTCGTGTCGAAAAATTCACTCGTCATCATTTGCCACATTCGTTTTGGTCGCATCATTGTCTTAATCAGTCCCATGCCAGATTGCTCAACCCCGTACTTTCTATATAAGTCAAGTGCAGGGTCTGGAATGATGGGAAAAGGTGGGGCTTGTCGGCCAGAAAACTCAGCAATCTCCGTGGCTGTTGATGAGAAAACGGTAATGATATTCAGCCCATTCTTGCTCAATTCAGGATAAGCTTCTATCAATTCGTGAAGCCGCATATTGCAAAATGGACATGCCGCTCCTCTAAAAAAGCAGAGTAGTGTTTGTTTGCTCGAATGAGATGACAGCGACACTGAATTCCCGAGGAAATATACCGTGCGGAAATCGGGAGCCATGTTGATTTTTTTAAGTCGAGTCATGTCTTTGAATTCTCGTTAGTTCGAGTGGATTTGTGATTTGAAATGATGATGAAAACTTTACTGTTTGAATTGGAAATGAAGGTTGCTGTACCTCGAGGGCACAACAACCTTCCAACCATCAACCAACCAATGCTTAAGAGTTTCTGGTCAACTCCAGAGTTACTTTAATATCGACTTCGTCTCCAACTACAGCACTTGCAGCCCAACTTCCAGAACCAACACCGTAATCATTTCGGTTGATGGTGGTTTTTAGTTGAATTCCAGATACCAACATGTTCTTTTTCATTGGATGTTGCATTTCGCCCAAAATTTTGAATGGAATGCTTACATCCTTGGTTACGTCTCTAATGGTCATCTTTCCATGAACTACTAATTCTCCGTTGCCCTTGTCTTCAAATTTGGTTGAGACAAACGTTATTTTCGGGAAATTCTTTACATCGAAAAAATCTCCACTTTGGAGGTGCTTGTTCCGCTTTTCATCTCGTGTGTCAACGCTTGCCACGTCAATAGAGAAGCTGGCAGAACTGTTCATTAGATTGTCTTTGGCGAGTTTTACCTCCCCTTCAAAATTGTTGAAGCGACCATCAACAGGAACTAAGAAATGATTGACAGAAAATGAAACTGAACTGTGACTAGCATCCATTTTCCAAGATGGTGCGTCAACTGGTCCGAATGCGCTTAGTGCAGGTATTAGGACTGCGGCCATTAATAAACTTGCAATTGTTTTCATGATGTTTTTTGTTTTTATGATTTACACCATGATGGTCGACAGCTTTTGAAGTTACTTACACTCAACGCGAAAAAACTTTTTAAAAAGTGTGGTTTGAACTTAAATCAGACGGTCATTTATCGCCATCCGATTTGAGTTGCTTGAGAATAGAAGCCTTCAAATCTTCGCATTCCGCTTCATTAGATGAAGACTTACAATCTTCCCTAAGTGCTTGGTCAATTAGCCTTTGCTGAGATTGGTAATTGCTGCATGCCTTGCACATTTTGGTGTGCATTGATAGCTGCACAGACTCAGTAGTGCTCAACGGAGCTTCAAGCTTTTTCTCGATTAATTCTGCTGCTCTTTTGCAAGACAGCATTAATATGTTTCTAAGCTTATTCATTCGGTTAGCCAGTTTTTCTGCAGGCAATCTCGTAGTTGAAGTTTTGCACGATGGATGAGTTGCCAGTAATAAGTCGATGAAATTTCGAGTTCCTTACAGATGGCTTCAGCCTCCAGTTGGTCGTAGTATTTCATCTGCAGCACCGCAAATTGCTTTTCGGGTAAATGCTCTCTGCAATTCAATAAGGTAGTATTGAATTCAGGATTGTCCAGCAAGTGTTCTTCATCACCCAAAGAAGTTGGCTGCTTATCAGTTATCCAAGAGCCATTTTTGTCGAAGTAGTCATCACCGCTAATTTCTTGGTCCTTTCCTCTATAGAATTTGCGGTAATGGTCGGTAATTTTATTCCGAAGAATGGAAAATAACCATGTTCGGTGCGAGCTGTCTCCTTTGAAGTTATCCAAGCTTTTGAATGCAGCGATAAAGGTGTTCTGAACTAGGTCGTCCGCTTCCTGACGGTCTTTTACCCTGCTAGCCGCAAAAGCCACCAACTCAGAAGTGTGCTCTTGCACAAGTTCGGTTATGATGTCGGTAGCGGTTTCCATTCGAGGAAATTACCTTTTCGTAAACAGACTGTCTGAGAAATATCCTTTGCCGTCTAAGAAATGTTGATTGAACTGGAAGCCAGCATCTGTACCCAATTTTTCAATTCCATTAAGCGAATATTTCTTCGAAAGCTCCATCCAAATGCATTCATCTTTTGCGAAATGAAAAGACTTTCCTGTCTCTTCAATAGATACATCTTGTTCAATTAGGCTGTAGATGTAGCTTTTCACATCCCCATTTTCCGGATTGTAAAAACTATAGAAATCGAAGGTGTTCAAGTCGAAATCACCACCTAACTCACGGTTTATTCTGGTAAGAACATTCATGTTAAACCTAGCAGTGATTCCTTGCGAATCGTTGTAAGCATTACGAATAAGATTGGGTTTTTTCATCAAATCGAAGCCCACCAATAGCTTATCACCAGATCGCATATGTTCGTTCATGTGTTGAAGAAGGTCAACCGCCCATTTGGGTTTGAAATTGCCAATGTTAGAACCTAAGAAGAGTACGAGGTTTGGACAGTTTTCTTGTGCTTCAACTTTGTCCATCACATCAAAATAATCACCTACTTGTGGGTTCATTTTAAGATTGGGAAGCGAAGCCTCCATGCTTACAACCAAAAGGTCGATTGCTTCTTGAGAAATGTCTATCGGTACGTAAGTGAAGTCGGCCTCCAGCCTGAGAAGATTGCGCAGCAGCTCTTTGGTTTTGGCTCCGTCTCCCGCGCCTAGTTCAATAATATTAAAGTGCCTTTTAAAGCCCGTAGCTTCATAAATCTCAACCGCACGATTCTTCATAATATCCATCTCACAATTGGTGAGATAGTATTCTGGCATGGCCATTATTTCCTGAAAAATTCGACTGCCTTCATCATCATAATGGTACTTGGATGAAAGGAATTTTGGACTGGCCGATAATCCTTCTTCAACTTCTTGTGCAAACGTCTTTTCCATCTATCGTGCTAATCGTATGCCGCTAAACTGCCACTGAAAATGTGGGTGGAAGAAATTGCGGTATGTGTTTCTACTATGATTGGGCGAAGTGGCAACAGAAGCGCCTCTCAATACCATTTGGTTGATCATAAATTTGCCATTGTACTCGCCCAAAGCACCAGGTGCTTTTTTGAAATTGGGGTAGGGGAGATAGGCACTGTTTGTCCATTCCCAACGTTGGCCCCAACTCAATTGTTCAGAGGCAATTTCCCATTCAAACTCGGTGGGTAATCGCATTCCTTTCCATTCGGCAAAAGCTGAAGCTTCATAGAATGAAACGTGGCAGAGAATTTCATCTAGATTTATTTTCTTCAATCCACCCAAGGTGAAATAATGCCATTCTCCGTCAATCTTCTGCCAGTAAAGCGGTAAGCAAATATTCTCATTCTGAACCCAAGCCCAACCTTCATCCAACCAAAGGTTGAAATCTTCATAACCGCCTGCTTCTATGAATTCTATGAATTCTCCGTTTGTAACTAAGGCTTTGCAGATTTCAAAACCATGTAAATAGACTTTATGTCTCGCTAACTCATTATCGTAGCAAAAAGCTTTTCCTGCGTGCCCTATTTCATAAATACTTTCAGGAATGGAAGCCCAACCATCTTCTTTATTTATAGAATGCACAAGGCTACCACCAGCTTTATAGCAACCATCTGGCTTCAACTGAATGAGCATGAATTTTAAATCTGTGATGAGCAGTTCTTGATGTTGTTGTTCGTGGTTAAGTCCAATCTCTAATAGGTGTAAAACTTCTTGCGGAAAATCGAAGTCTAGCAAGAGCTCAATATGCTTGTCAACGTATTTTCGATAGTGATAAACTTCTTCGATTGAGAAATCAATTTCGTCTCTCTCGTCTCTTTTGGTTCTATCTCCAACATTGTTGTAGTAGCTGTTGAAAATGAAGGAACAATCATTTCTATATCGTTGGTAATCATCATGGTATTTGCTCAAGATAAACTCTTCAAAAAACCATGTGGTGTGACCTAATTGCCAAGTTGCTGGACTCGCATGCAAAGCCACTTGGGCATTGTAGTCTTCGGGTTCTAGTGGAGCGCAGATTTCCTCAGTCTGCTTCCGAATGTTGAGATAGCGGTCAATCATCTTGGCTCAAATTAGGAAACTATTTTTCGGACGAATTGTCGTGTGCCCGATTTCTAGGTTAAAGAATAACGGTTGACTGTCAGTCTTTAAGCAAAAGCGTATTCCGATTCACAGCCAAATCAATCCCCATTTTCCTTTTGTAAATGACTGTTCCAATTATGGCTAACGCGATGGTCAATCCTCGATAAACGTTGGCGTTCACATCGCCCAAAGCATTGTCAGAAACTGTTTCAAACAATCCCCAGCTCAAATTCATGAAGAAGTGAAGAAAGATTGGAACCCACAGGTTGTAATTCCATTCACAATAAAGCCAAGCGAATAAGCCAGCACCCATAAATGTGGTAATGAATATGCCGACCAACGTTGCTGGGTCTTGACTTTGGTACAAGTGCAATGAGGCGAAGATTAAGGCGGGAACAATCAATGCAGGGAAGAAAACCAAGTTTGTTTTTATGTAGAGTTGCCCGAAGAAAAAACCTCGGTAATACAACTCTTCAAAAAAGGCCGCAAACACACAGCCGTACCAAAACCCTTTGCCATCAATGTCAACCTGAAAACCGCTTGGTAATCCGTATCCAATAAACATGGGGATTGAAAAAACGAAGGCAATGAGGGCTGCCTTGAGGATATTCCCTTTTAGACCTAATGGTTTGAATAAACTATTCTGATTAGAGAAGAAAACGAATGCAAAAGCTGGAATTCCAACCAAGGCATAAATAAGGAAGAAGCTAAGTGGATAGAGGTTCAGAAACCCCTGTAAAAAGTGAAACCCCTTGGCGAAAAAGAATTCCTTGAGCACATAAAATGCTGCAAATGCAATCAGTAATCCAATAATGTATTTAATCTGTCTTTGCATTTTCCAAAGCTATTGATGTCAAAAGTAAATGGAACAACTTCTATCTTCAATTGATGAAAAAGTTTGCGATAGGTTTTTTTATGGTGATTTCGTGCCTATTTATTGGGTTTCTATCTGGTGGTACAATTGCCAAGTTCTTCTTTATTAAAGCCGGTGATGGATTGGTGGGGGGCGGCAACAGCTGCCATGCTCGGTTTTTTTGGTGCCGGAGTTGGATTGGTTATTTCCATCGTTTTATTGAGAAAGTTGGAAGGGAAGACCAAGCTTCTATTAACCCTCATTTTAACAGGTATTTCGCTTATGCTTTGGGGCGTTTTTCAGTATAAATACAATCAACGCCAAAAGGAAAAGCAGCAGGAGAATGTGGGGCTGTTTGGAGAAAATAAATCCAACAGAACAATGAATTCTCCAACTGCATTGGCAATGAAACAGGAACCTACATCATCAAGTGAACTCCATTTAGAAGATGGAACGGAGATGGGAATTGGCATTGTTTCCATTCTTCCAGAGGAAGGGAAAGTATTGCGATTTTACAGTAAACCAGAGCACTTTGATTTGCCTGAAACCCATTCTCCAGCCGACAGCCTCACTTTCAAAGCAGTGCAGCATTACGTTGATATTGCTACGGCCCCACCCTGGTTTGTGCCGCAATACATGAAGCTTGATTATGGGTTTTTACAAGTAGTGGCGGTTGCGGTTCAGCGTAATTGGATTCAGGTAATTGTGAACAAAACCAACGGGCAAACTGCTTGGGTGTACAAGGAAGATGTAGGCCTTTACATATTGGCCTGAGTTTCTGCTGAATGTGCATTCGGTAGAACTTCTCAATCCAGCAGATTTTCCACCTCGCATCAAGCCAATGGACCATGCAAGTCCGGTTTCTAATGTGGATTTAAACAGCTTTTTTCATCCCGTTGCTATCAAGGATGATTGGCTGCAAGTTCATCCCGATAAGGAAGTGGACCATGACATTTGGATACGTTGGAAACGCGATGGAATTCTTCTCGTAAGTTATTCGCTGCTAAGCTGAATTTAACTTTTCTTAACGCTTGTTGTGTCAGCTCGATATAATACGAGCGGCCTTTTCATGTTTCAGAGGCAGTAAGCATGGGTTTATGGAATTACTAAAACCCTTGCATCCAAAGGACAAGTTGAATCCTAAATATCTAAACATGAAAACGCTAGCAGTAGTAATCACTTCAGTCTCAACAGTCCTTTTTTTAACCTTTTTCTCGGTAGGTCCATATCGCATGGATAACCAGATTGCAGAACCTGAAAAGGGCTGTGTTTTTAATACCACAATGGGAATTGAAAACTCGAAAGAATATGCCAAACATAAAACACCTGAAAAGGTGGTTAAGTCCATCGATGAAGCGCTTGCGTGGATGTCGATGGCACAACATAAAGATGGCGGCTGGGGAGCTGGTAGCCATGCCCTTCAGGGGGTGATAGACCCGCATGCCGTAGAACCCGATCCGGCAACAACATCAATGGTGGGAATGGCCTTGCTAAGAAATGGAACCACCCTGGAAAGTGGAATGTTTCGTGTGCAACTTGGGAAAGCGGTAGACTACATATTGCTTCAGGTAGAGGAGTCTAGTCCTAATTCGCTCAATATTACTGAGATAAGCGGAACCCAAATTCAATCCAAATTGGGTCAGAATATTGATGTCGTTTTAGCATCTCAATTTCTTACCAATTTGCTTGAAAAGCTACCCGCCAATTACAAGGAAAAGGCAAGAATTAGTGAGGCTTTGAATGTTTGTGTGGACAAAATTCAGAGAGGTCAGCATCAAGATGGAAGCACAAAAGGAGCTGGTTGGGCAGGTGTTTTACAGTCGTCTTTGGCTTCGAATGCATTAGAGGCAGCGGAATATGCTGGTGCAGATGTGGATGTGGAAAAACTGGAGCAGGCGCGTCAGTATCAGAAGGACAATTTTGATGCGGAAACTGGAAACGTGAACACAGATAAAGGGGCGGGTGTAGTGCTGTATGCTGTTTCTGGTTCTGCCCGCTCATCGGCCAAAGAAGCGCGTAAAGTAAAAGAGGCATTAGAGGAATCTGGCGATTTACAGAAAATGCCTTCTAGAGGCCAAGCCCAAGTTACAGTCGATGATTTGCGGGCAATTGGGTATGCAGAAGACGAAGCAATTAAGGGTGCTACTGCGTACAATGTGTACGAAAATGCCAAGCAAACTGCTCAGAGAGCAGATGTCGTTTCTGGGTTTGGAAACAATGGGGGAGAAGAGTTCCTAAGTTTTTTACAAACTGGCGAAGGGTTGGTTATAGCCAAAGACGATTCGTGGAGAACTTGGTATGACGATGTTTCGGGAAAAATGATAAAAATCCAAAACCAAGACGGTAGTTGGAACGGACATCATTGCATAACAAGTCCAGTGTTTTGCACCGCTACCTGTCTGTTAATACTGTCAATAGAAAACGATTTACAAAGTCTTCAGACCATGGGAGGTAGTTAGTTTGAAGTGATTTCGGTGGTGGCCCGACCTTGTGCAGGAAAAGGAGAGATAATGCACCTGGTCGGGCTTTTTATTGCCCGATTTAATGGCTACGATTCGAATATATCTGATGGAGTGATGAACTGCTTGAATTCTATTGAATATCCATTAGGGTCTGTTACGAAGAAAGATTTATGAGCACCAACCTGGTAGGTAAGGAATTCTTGAGGCGCCTCAGTAATGATTCCTGCTTCTGTACAATTCTTGAGTTGTCCGTTCCACTCTTGCTCGCTTAGAATAATGCCGAAATGAAATATGGGCAGAATATTTCCTTCAAACTTATACCTGCTGTTATTGATGGATGCGGAGCTGCTCTCAAGAAACGTAATCTGATTACCGGCTATATTAATATCTACCCAGGCGTGCGTAGAACGCCCAGCTTTAAAACCCAATTGTTCGGTGTAAAACACTTTCGTTATCTGCACATCTGTGCAAGGCAATGAAAGATGGAAGGGCGTAGCCATCATGGTACAGAAGTTTGTTAATCCTCGTCTATTTCTTCTTCTCCCTCCCCGTCTTGTCTATCTTCAATTCCTTCCTTGGCTTCGTCAGTCAAATTGCCTTCGTCATCATAATCATCATCGTCTTCAATGATGGCTTGCGCTTCGGCCATTGTCATTCTAACCAAATAGTACTTTTCGTCTGTTTCAAAAGGCAGTGCAGACACACGTTGGCCTGCGGCATTGGTAAACGATACAAGATTATCTTCAAATCCGTACGGATATTCGAGTTTAATCTGCTCTTGAATATTGGTATCTAAACTATCGTAATCCTTTACAACTCTTGGTTTGCTACTGCTCATTTCTTGTGTGACGTTATTTAACTTTTTGACGGGGACGAATATATTTTGAATTATCTTTTAATCGCACCTTAAGATTTTTTGTTTCAAAAAAAGAGCATAAAAAGTTGGAAAATTTGAATTTTCAGCGATTTCCAAGGTTTATAAACCACACGTTTTAGGGATACAAGCAATTTTCTTTTTGGCGCAATTCGATGAAAAGATTAGACTGATAACCCTACCCAAGTGAAGCGCTTTTCGATAATGCCACATCAGCTATAATTCCGTTCCGAAAACGAAATTTAGCTTACTATCTTTGCAGCCCAAAAATTAGTAGCATGTCAGACGATAAAAAGGTCATTTTTTCAATGGTCGGATTGAGCAAAACGTTTCAATCCAACAACAAGAAGGTTTTAAACAATATTTATCTCTCGTTTTTCTACGGGGCCAAGATTGGAATTATCGGTCTTAACGGATCGGGTAAATCAACCTTGCTCAAGATTATTGCGGGGCTTGATAAAAGCTATCAGGGCGATGTGGTTTTCTCTCCAGGATACACGGTTGGTTATTTAGAGCAAGAACCGCAGCTAGATCCGAACAAAACCGTAAAGGAAATTGTGCTGGAAGGTGTGGCCGAAGTGGCGGATGTGATGAAGGAATACGAAGCGGTGAACGCCAAGTTTGCTGAGTCTATGAGTGATGATGAGATGACTAAACTCATCGACCGTCAAGGTGTTCTAGCCGAACAAATTGAACACCTTGGGGGATGGGAATTAGACCATAAACTTGAAAGAGCGATGGATGCTCTGCGTTGCCCACCAGACGACCAATTAGTAAGTACACTTTCTGGAGGCGAGAAACGTAGAACAGCACTTTGCCGCCTGCTTCTTCAAGAGCCGGACATCCTTCTTTTAGATGAGCCTACTAACCATCTGGATGCCGAGAGTATCGATTGGTTGGAGCAGCATTTACAAGAATACAAGGGAACAGTAATCGGTATTACGCACGATAGATATTTCTTAGATAATGTGGCTGGTTGGATTCTTGAATTGGATAGAGGAGAAGGTATTCCTTGGGAAGGAAACTACAGCAGCTGGCTCGATCAAAAGAGCAGGAAACTGAAAGCCGAGGAGAAATCTGAAAGCAAGCGAAGAAAGACGCTCGAGCGCGAGTTGGAATGGGTGCGCATGAGCCCCAAAGCCCGACAGGCTAAGAGTAAAGCACGTTTAAGTGCATATGATAAACTCCTGAACGAAGACTCAAAACAGAAAGAAGAGAAACTGGAGATTTTCATTCCAAACGGACCGCGTTTGGGAACCAACGTTATTGAAGCTATTGATGTGTCGAAAGCCTTTGGAGATAAATTGCTGTACGAAGGATTGAACTTCAAACTGCCGCCTAACGGAATAGTCGGAATTATTGGACCAAATGGTGCGGGTAAAACCACGCTTTTCAGAATGATAATGAAATTGGAAACGCCTGATAAAGGCGAGTTCAAAGTGGGAGAGACAGTAAAGGTTGCTTACGTAGATCAGCAGCATCAGTCTATCGACCCAAACAAAACTGTTTGGGAAACCATTTCTGATGGATTGGAAGAAATGGAACTGGGAGGAAGAAGATTGAATTCACGTGCTTACGTTTCTCGCTTCAACTTTGGTGGTGGAGATCAAGGCAAGAAAGTAGAAGTACTTTCTGGTGGTGAAAGAAACCGACTGCATTTGGCCATGACTTTAAAGCAAGAGGCCAACGTGCTATTACTGGATGAGCCGACCAACGATATTGATGTGAACACACTTCGAGCGTTGGAAGAAGGTTTGGAAAGCTTTGCGGGGTGTGCGGTAGTTATCTCTCACGATAGATGGTTCTTAGATAGAATCTGTACGCACATTCTTGCCTTTGAAGGCGACTCTACCGTTTATTTCTTCGAAGGCGGCTATTCCGATTATGAGGAGAATAAAAAGAAACGATTGGGCGATAACGCACCGAAACGAATTCGGTATAGAAAGTTAGTAGGATAAAAAGTCGACAGTCGATGGTCGATGGTCCATGGACTGTCGACTATGGACCATCGACCGCGAAGCAAAAACAATGAAGCTGAATACCCCAAAAGGAACGCGCGATTTTTCTCCTACCGAAATGGTTAGGCGGAACTACATTTTTGATACGATTAAAAGCGTATTCAAAAAGTATGGTTATCAGCCGATTGAGACGCCATCGATGGAGAATTCTGAAACTCTGATGGGGAAATATGGCGATGAAGGAGATCGGTTGATTTTCAAGATTTTGGATAGTGGAGAGTTTTTAAAAAAGCTGACGGTTACTGATGAGGATGTTGAGAAATTAACTGAATTGAGAGGGCCTACTGGGTTCCCAAACAAATTCACATCGCTATCTGAAGTGAAAAACTCGGCAAGAGTTGCTTCTGATATTTCCGAAAAAGCCCTTCGCTACGACCTCACCGTTCCATTTGCACGCTATGTCGTTCAACACAGAAATGAAATCACTTTTCCTTTTAAGCGCTATCAGATTCAACCAGTTTGGAGAGCTGATCGTCCACAGAAAGGCCGTTACCGCGAGTTTTATCAATGCGATATTGATGTCATTGGTAGCAATTCCCTTTTGAATGAAGTGGAAATGGTGCAAGTGGTGGATGAAGTTTTTTCAAAACTGAATGTGCCCGTTACCCTCAAGATTAACAACCGCAAACTACTGGCTGCCATTGCAGAAGTAATTGGTGCACCCAATGCCTTTGTAGATATTACTGTAGCACTCGATAAACTCGACAAAATCGGTGAAGAAAAGGTTTGCAACGAATTAAGAGAAAAAGGGATTTCTGACGCTTCCATCGAAAAGCTTTTGCCGTTGATGCGCTTTCAAGGAAACACTTCAGAGAAACTTGAATTCCTCAAAACCTACCTCGGAGAAAACGAAACAGGACAAAAAGGAATTGCAGAGGTTTCTGAGGTTTTAGAGACTTCCTGAAAACTCATTTCAGACAAGACTGTGCTTGAATTGGACCTCACTCTTGCCCGTGGATTAAACTACTATACAGGCGCCATTTTCGAGGTGCGTTCCAATATTGAAGACACGCTTTCGAGCAGTATTTCTGGTGGTGGACGCTACGATGATCTTACTGGAATTTTCGGAATGCCAGATGTTTCTGGAGTTGGAATTTCCTTCGGAGCAGATCGCATTTATGATGTGTTGGAAGAGGCCGAGTTGTTTCCGGAATTCACCTCAGATAGCACCCAAGTTTTCTTTGTCAATTTTGGAGAAAAGGAAGCAGCGTACTGTCTTGGTTTGGTAAAACAACTTCGCGAAGCAGGCATAAATACAGAGCTTTATCCTGATAATGCCAAGATGAAAAAGCAGATGACTTATGCTCACAACAACGGAATTCAGTTTGTAGCGATGGTTGGTACTGATGAAATGGAAACTGACAAAATTGGAGTGAAAAACATGGCTAGTGGAGAACAATCGTCTCTAACTATTGCCGAACTAATCGCTGTGGTAAACGGTTAATAGCCAAAACAACAAACTGTGAGTTCAACAATCGAGAATAAGGCAGAATCGGTAAAGCCGTACAGCGAAGAAGGTTCGAAGACCAAGCAAATTGCGACTATGTTCGATAATATCGCACATCGCTACGATTTCGTTAATCGTTCGCTGTCAATGGGAATCGACATCATTTGGCGAAAGAAAGCCATCGCGCAACTAAAGGAAATTCAGCCAAAAACGATTTTAGATGTAGCTACAGGAACAGGCGACTTTGCATTGGAAGCCATGAGTCTGAACCCGGATAAAATTACTGGAGTCGACATTTCTGTCGGAATGCTTGAACTTGGAAAAGTGAAAATCGCCAAGAAAAATCTCACAGATAAAATTGAGATGGTCGTGGGAGATTCTGAGAATCTTCCATTCGAAGACAATACTTACGATGCTGCTACCGTTGCCTTCGGGGTGAGAAATTTTGAGAACCTTCAGAAAGGATTGACTGACATAAACCGCGTCCTCAAGCCAGGCGGAAAACTCGTTGTGCTAGAATTATCTACACCTAAGAAGTTTCCAGTAAAGCAGTTGTTCGGGTTTTACTTCAATAATATTTTGCCTTTGTTCGGAAAAATGTTGTCGAAAGATGATTCGGCTTACACATACTTACCTATGTCGGTAAATGCCTTTCCAGACGGAGAAGATTTTAAAAAAGTAATGACGGCAGCCGGGTTCGAACGCAACACTTCTAAGTCGCTTACGTTTGGCATTTGTAGCTTATATACTGGCGTAAAAGCCTGATTTGCAGGGATTCACAAAACATATGATTCGGATAGTCTTGTTGGTGGTGGTTGTAATAGCCACCTCTTTCAATTCGAATGCGCAATTTCCTCGCAAGTTTAAAGAGAAGAAGCAGCTCAATCTTACCAAGTACGATAGAAAGATGTTCCATTTCGGCTTTTCGCTGGGAATGAACTACTCAGATATTTCGGTTAAACTGAAAGAGAATATCCAATCGCTCGATTCAGTGTATGTGGTTGAACCGAAAGGTGCAGTTGGTTTCAACCTCGGAATTGTAACTGACATGCGGCTCGGAGAACACTTCAACTTGCGTTTCATCCCCGGAATATCGTTCGTGGGCCGCTCAATGGTTTATACCTTGTATGAGCAAGATACTGTGCCCGTAGTGTACGATAAGATTGTGAATTCAGTGTATTTAGAAGTTCCGTTGTATTTCAAATTTCGTTCAAGGAGAATCAACAATTGGCGCGTGTATGTAATTGGAGGAGGGAAATTCCTTTATGATATGGCAACAAAGGAAGAAGTAGAATCTGAAGAGATTATTCTCAAAATGAAACGGGAAGATTACACATGGGATTTAGGTGTCGGAGTCGATTTCTATCTCGAATACTTCAAACTTTCCACAGAAGTCAAAATGTCGTTCGGGCTCAATAACCTTCTGGTCGAAGACCAAACCGTCTTTACCAATTCCATCCAATCGCTCAAGTCAAAAACCTTCCTGTTCTCCATTTATTTTGAGTAGATAATTAGGAGCCTGTCCTGAGTTTATCGAAGGGCGTTTCCCCGCAATTTCAAAGCGGGGTCGGGCTTTCCGCTATATCTTTTTCCGAAAAGCCTGAGGTTCTCCAACACTCGAAGAGGAAAAAGGATGCCGCTGCAATCCCTAACGCACGCCATCTGCCAGCTTCAGTACCTAAGAAGAACCACTGAAGCAATCTAAAGAACGCCACAAAACCTTTTTGCATCGAATTACAACCATTATCCGAAAATATTATTTTTGAATATGCACCAGCTTAAACAATGTATGATGAAGTTTAAACACACGTTTCCCGTTTAGCTAAACGCGCAATATCGGGGCTCAAATAAAAAGTGAGAGCCTTAAAACAGATAGTGGGCATCTTCAAATTCTGAGTGGGTGCATTCAAATCAACAGTGAGCCTGTTAAAATCAATAGCGATAAAGCTAAAATCGAAACTGAGAGCCTTAAAACCGACTGTTGGCATCTTCAAATTATAAGTGAGCGCATTCAAATCGACAGTGAGCCTGTTAAAATCAATAGCAATAAAGCTAAAATCGAAAGTGAGCGCCATCAAACGAATACACATCGCGTTAAAACGTACAGTGAACGCATTCAAACAGACAGCGATAGAACCAAACCCCGCCCAATTAAGTGTTCCATAGGGCCACGTGGTCGTTAGTCAACACCGTCAGTCTGTGACTGATTTCTTATGAACAACTTTCGAGCGTATCACATTCCTAGCTGGTAGTATATGGATGAATGGTAGAAAGGAAACCCGTTCTTTGCACCACAAATGCAAGACATCAACCTTATTGTTTCTGCAGAAGATTATGGCAACGAAGAACTCGTTCGAATAGCCGTTTCTCAGGCTGCTGGAATTCCGATTTCAGAAATGGCAGGATTTCAGGAGTTGAAACGCTCCATTGATGCTCGAAATCGCAACATCAAGTTTAATCTTCGAGTTCGCGTTTACGCAAAAGGAGAAACGACAGAGGCTCATCACCCCAAATATGAAAAGCGAGAATTTCAAGATGTTTCTAAAAAAGAACATGTTGTAATAGTAGGAGCAGGGCCAGCAGGTTTGTTTGCCGCGCTGCGGTTAATTGAGCAAGGCATCAAACCCATCATTATAGAACGTGGTAAAGATGTGCGTGAGCGCAGAAGAGATTTGGCCGCCATCAATAAGGAACACATCGTTAATCCCGAAAGCAATTACTGCTTTGGAGAGGGTGGTGCAGGAACCTATTCTGATGGAAAACTCTACACCCGTTCTACCAAACGTGGTGATGTAAACCGCATACTCAGCACCTTCATTCAGTTTGGTGCCGAAGATGATATTCTGGTAAATAACCATCCACATATCGGAACCAACAAGTTACCACAGATTATTGTGGCAATGCGAAAACAGATTATTGCCTGTGGGGGCGAGGTTCGCTTCAACTCCAAACTAACCGACATTCTTCTGAATGGAGATGAGATTGCTGGCGTTGTCATTAATCAGGAAGAGAAGCTAGCAACCAAAAAACTGGTGCTCGCTACAGGCCATTCGGCCCGCGATATTTATGAATTGCTGCATAAAAAAGGCATTGAAATAGAAGCCAAGCAGTATGCCATGGGCATTCGGATAGAGCATCCGCAGGCGTTGATTGATTCCATTCAATACCACGGTGTGAGCTGCGAATCGTTGCCGCCATCTGCCTATTCCTTGGTAAGCCAAGTAAAAGACCGAGGCGTGTATTCATTTTGTATGTGTCCAGGCGGAATTATTGCACCCTGCGCTACATCGCCAGGAGAAATTGTAACTAACGGTTGGAGCCCAAGTAAGCGCAACAATCCATTTGCCAATTCGGGAATTGTGGTTCCTGTAGAACCCGAAGATTATAGGCAATTTGCTTCGGCTGGTCCCTTGGCTGGTTTGCGCTATCAACAATACGTAGAGCAAGCCGTTTGTAAGGCAGGTGGTGGTACCCAAACTGCTCCTGCCCAGCGTTTGATAGATTTTATTGACGGTAGAATTAGCACCGATATTCCCTTAAACTCATACCAACCTGGTACGGTATCGAGGCAACTTTCCGATATTCTGCCAAAAGCAATGCATCAACGACTGCGTTTGGGATTTAAGGATTTTGGCAACAAAATGCGCGGCTATTTGACCAATGAAGCAGTTGCTGTTGCGGTAGAAAGCCGAACATCTTCTCCCGTTCGTATACCGAGAAATGAAAACGGAGAACACCCTCAGATTAAAGGTCTATTCCCTTGCGGAGAGGGTGGAGGATATGCTGGTGGAATTGTTTCCGCTGCCATTGATGGGGAAAGTGTGGTTGATAAATTTGCGGTGAACAACTAAGAATAGTCAGACGTTACTACAACGATGACTAAAATCCTCATAACAGGCGGTTCGGGCGCTATTGGCCGAAGACTGATTTCCAAGCTTCAGGCTAAAGGACATGCCGTTTGTGTCATCGGCCGCACAAAACATGAGAATCTGGGTGTTCCGAGTTTTACTTGGGATTTAAATGAAGGCACACTCGATGAACGAGCGCTTTCAGAAATTACCCATATCATCCATTTAGCAGGAGCGGGAATTACAGATAAATCGTGGTCGCCATCGCGCAAGCAAGAAATTGTGGTTAGCCGCGTAAAGCCACTTGAGCTATTGGCTGATTTTCTGAAGCGAAGAAACCAACGTATCGATGCCATTATTTCATCGTCTGCCGTTGGGTATTATGGTGCCATTACATCTGATAAGATCTTCTCCGAAACAGATGGATCAGCAAATGATTTTCTTGGTAAAACCTGCAAGCAGTGGGAAATTGCGGTTAAATCTTTCCAAGGAATAGCAGAACGGGAGGTCAGAATAAGAACAGGAGTGGTGTTAATGAAGGATGATGGTGCACTTCCAAAATTGCTCAAACCCACCAAATTTGGATTGGGAGCGGCAGTCGGTTCTGGAAAGCAATGGATGCCTTTTATACACGTAGAAGACCTCGCAGATATTTATATAAAGGCCATTGAGGATGCCTCGATGGTCGGAGCATTCAATGCTGCTGCTCCGGAGCATACAGCACAAACTCAGGTAATTAACCAGATTGCTAAAACCATCGGCAAACCAGCATTCTTTCCACCCATTCCTTCCTTTATAATGAAAGCAGTGATGGGAGAAATGGCCGAGATGATTACGAAAGGCTCAAGGGTTTCATCCAATAAACTGGAAAATGCAGGATTTGAGTTTCGTTACCCAACGCTGAGCGCTGCCATAGATAACCTCCTAAAGTAAAATCCCAAAAGTTTCGTTTCAGCAATTCACGAATCGATGTTGGTAAATCTGCAAACTACCTTGTCGGTCAACTATCGGTTTAGCACCATCTTTGAGTTCAGAAAACTAAACGTGAGAACAACTTCCGCTTTCTAGCGTTAACGAAAGTGGAAATCCACCCATGGGACATTACAGTATAAAAGATCTTGAAAAGCTTTCTGGCGTCAAAGCCCATACCATTCGGATATGGGAAAAACGCTATGGCGTTATCAAGCCCACACGTACTTGCACCAATATTCGAGTGTATTGTGATACGGAGCTGAAGAAACTCTTGAATGTGGCCATACTGAATAACCATGGACACAAGATTTCCAAGATTGCTAAGTTGTGTCATAGTGACATCTGTTGTGAACTTCAGAAACTTAACGATGCAGACAAGGAAAATAGCACGCATGTTGACGAGTTGGTTGTTGCCATGGTTGAGCTTGACAGACAAAAGTTTGAAAAGATTCTGGCGGATTGCACACTCAAAATGGGTTTTGAGGAAACCTGCATCCTAGTGCTTTATCCATTTCTACAAAAAGTAGGGGTGATGTGGCAGACCGATGCATGCAGTCCAGCACAGGAACATTTTATCAGCAGCCTTATTATTCAGAAACTATATGTGGCTATTGATCAAGCGTATCAACCAGCCACAAAGGATTCTAAAAAGGCACTGCTTTATTTGCCTGAAGGAGAATTGCATGAGATGGGACTTTTGTTCTATCGGTATCTAATGAAAAGACGGGGTTACGAAACCATCTATTTGGGGCAGAGCGTTCCTTATTCCGATTTGCTCAAAATTGTAGAGGCCCACAATCCAGATTATATCGTCACAGCTTTTGTGGCTTCCATATCCTGCGATAATCTTCAGTCTTATTTAACCGATATTTCCAAGGCTTTCAAGTCTAAAAAGATCATTGTCTCAGGTTACCAGGTTTGCAATTTTGAGCGACCTGTTCCCGAAAATGTTAAGACTGTTTCTACACCTCATGATTTTATTGAGGTCATAGAAGCCGCCTGATTCCCCAATTTATCATTGTTTAACATTTAACTCAATTTCCTAGGCAATAGGATTGAATTGAGTTCGTTACTTCGTTATCTGTTTAATAGATGAATAAAAAAGATGAACAAAATATTTTGATGTTACAACATTAAGAATTATGTTTGTTGAAGATTTAGAAACGATAGTTAAACAAAATATATAAAGTCATGTCAGCATTAACATTTAACGACCGACTCCTAAAATTGAGCGATGTGTTGGAGTACTTCGCATTAAGCCTAACCAAGAACAGAGAAGATGCTCAGGATCTTCTTCAAGAAACGATGGTAAAAGCGATTACTTATCAGGATAAGTACACGCCTAATACCAACATGAAGGCATGGTTGCACACCATCATGAAGAACACCTTCATCAATCGGTATAGAAAAATGAAGCGCGCCAATACGGTGATCACTACAAAGGACAATGTAGATGTGTTGGATTTTGTTCCTGCAACAGTGGATTCAACTCCAGAAAGCGTTCATGCAACCAAGGAAATAAACAAGGTTATCGATGCTTTAGAAGATAATGTTAGAATTCCTTTCACCATGCATCTTAAAGGATTTAAGTACAAGGAAATTGCAGCACATCTCGATATCCCGATTGGAACCGTAAAGAGTCGAATTTATTTCGCAAAGCAATCCTTGATGAAGGATTTGAAAGATTACAGAAACTAGTAAGAAATAGGATTGGTAAATATGAAGGTCGTCAGCGTAAAGTTGACGACCTTTGTTTTGTCTAAATGAACGAAGAACAGGTCATATTAGTAAATAATCAGGACGAGAAAGTCGGCTTGATGGACAAACAGATGGCGCATGAAACAGGTGGTTTACATCGGGCTGTTTCCGTGTTCATTTTCAATAAGAATGGCGAATTATTGCTTCAGAAAAGAGCTTCTTCTAAGTATCATGGCGCTGGCCTTTGGACCAACACGTGTTGTACACATCCGAGAGACGGAGAAACCAATGAGGCGTGTGCGCACCGTAGACTAAAGGAGGAAATGGGATTTGATACCCAGTTGGAAGAACGCTTCTCGTTTATTTATAAAAGTGAAGTTGAAAATGGTCTGATTGAGCACGAATTTGACCATGTGTTTTTTGGGGTTTACAATGCCGAGATTAACCCCAACGTAAATGAGGTAGAAGATTTTACCTTTGTGTCGTTAGGCAATGTATCCAAAGACGCGGATCAACATCCAGAACGATTTTCAATCTGGTTCCGCATTATACTAGAGAAGTTTAAGGAACACCTATCAGGAATGGAACACTCGCTACAAAAGGCGGTGGGAGTATAATGAAGGTAACAGTTAGCAGAAAGGCGCAGTTCAATGCCGCCCATCGGTTGTACAATCCCGACTGGTCGTTCGAGAAGAATGACGAGGTTTTCGGCAAGTGCAATAATCCCAACTATCACGGTCATAATTATCAGCTTATAGTGTCTGTAAAAGGAACAATCGACCCTGAAACTGGTTATGTTATTGATATTAAGGACTTGAAATCCTTGATTAAGGAGCATGTCGAAGATGCCTTTGATCATCGCAATTTGAACCTTGATACCGAAGAATTCAAAAAGTTAAATCCAACAGCAGAAAATATTGCGGTTGTTATTTGGAACAAGCTTCGTCCACATGTAAAACCATCCCTGGAGCTTAAAGTACAGTTACATGAAACAGAACGGAATTTTGTTGAATTTGAAGGATAATAGTATCGAGGAAGTCCAAGAAGTGGGAGATAACCACGTTGGCACATCGCTCGAGACTCCGATGAAGCCAAACGCTCACGCCATCTCCGATAAGGAAAAGATGGAGAAGATAGCTGAGCATTTCGCATACATTATGGACACACTTGGTCTCGATTTATCTGACGATAGTCTTAGTGGTACGCCAATGCGTGTTGCCAAAATGTATGTTGAAGAAGTCTTTTCAGGATTAAACCGAAAGAGTAAGCCTGAGGTTAAACTGTTTGAAAACAAGTACAAGTACAAGGAGATGTTAGTGGAGAAGGACATTAAGGTTCACTCATTCTGCGAACACCATTTTGTTCCAATTATCGGAGTAGCGCACGTGGCATACATCAATAAAGGAAAAGTTGTGGGTCTGTCTAAATTGAACCGAGTAGTTGATTATTTCTCTAAGCGACCACAAGTTCAAGAACGGCTTACTGTTCAAATTGCCAATGAGTTAAAAGAAGCGCTGGGAACGGATGATGTTGCCGTGCTGATAGATGCCAAGCACATGTGTGTTTCGCTTCGTGGAGTAGAAGATGTTTCAAGTAGTACTGTAACAGCCAGCTACACAGGAGCATTTCAAAATGAAGAGACTAAAAAGGAATTCTTACAATATGTTTACGGAACCAAATAGAGGTTGATTATTACCAATAAAAAAGCCCGGCCATTTCTGGTCGGGCTTTTTATTGGAGTAATCTCTCTTAGATTACCTCAAAATCAGATTTGCTTTTATAAACATCATTTTCTCGAACAACCGCTGTGTAATCGCCTTTAGCAAATTTCTCTACATTCAACTTGTTCAATCCTAAACCAAGGATTTCTTCCATTACAATTTCACCAACCGAATTGAAGATAGAAACTGTCACCTTTCCGTTAGCAAGCTTATCATCAATCTCAATGTTTAACTCGCTGTTTACAACGGTAGGATAAATTTCAATTCCACTGTTAGAATTAGAGGCTCTCAATTCAGTTTTGGCGTATACCAAATCATCATTTTTCATGCCTTGCGCTTGGCTTCCAATCGCAACTACCATAATCATTAATGTGCCAAAAAACCTTTTCATTCTATCTAACTATTTGTGATTTGATTCAGCCGCGAATCTATCCTAATCCTTGAGGTTCCGTCATTAAAAGTATGGGTTGTTTTCAACAATTTAATGTTCATTTTGGAATTTGACTGTTTATTGTTACGAGAATCACGCAACTTTATTCAAAAAGTCAGACTCACACTCCAATTCTACCATTATAGCCGTTGGTGGCAGATATTTTTCTCTAACAATATTGGAGATGGTTAGTCGGTATATTTTTCCTCTAGTTTCCAATTCTTGAATCCGTCTCGCCATAGAACTGTTTAGAATTCCAATTCGGTACGCACCGTAGTTCACTCCAAACATCAAATGCCGATTGTCAAACCCAGTAATTGCATTCAATTTTAGAATGCAACCTTTCCTAAGATGATGGTAAACAAACGGCACATCGCTTTTCTCAATACCACCCAAAAAGCCAGTAAGCGAAGTAATGTTCCCGTATTGAACACGCTCCAAAGAGCAATTATTTTCTGATTCTTGATTATACAGCATGACGATATTTTTTAGAAGGGTTAATAGCATTGTCTAGTTCGGTGGTAGACTCGGCTAATTTGCGTAGCCAAGTTCTAATCCCTTCAATTTGCTCCATGTCGTCATTCGCAATTTCTCGGGTAGCCTCCGATAACGATTCTTGTACCAAATGTTTTACATCGGCATGAACAAAAACAGGTTTCAAACTCAACCATTCATTGTTTGTTTCGTGCCACACTTGGCGCTTTAGCAAACCTTCATTGCTGGTAAAATCTACAAACGATTTCCAAAAAGCGCGCATAGTAAAAAACACATTGAAATCGTTGTTTTCTGTTATCGGTCTAGAAAAATCTACTAAATCAGATTCTTCTAAATAGAGCTTGGTTCCGTTACCAATGTCAGTTCTAAAAATCAGTCTGCGGTATCCGTCCTTTACTACTTCAAGAACAAGTTCTTTTGTATTGTCTGCGTTGTTTTTCATGGCTGTTGTTTTTAATTACATCGGTAAACCAACACTCCCACACCGTAAACTATTTACGGACTAAAAATTTCTTTCGGAAAAGATGAATTTTCTACTTGGGCGTTCCCCTAATGCGATGCAAAAGGGTCAGGCTTTCCGCTATATCTTTTTGGCTTAATGCCAAAAAGGATGCCGCTTCTATCCTTAACGCTTTCGTCATTGACAACAAACCTTAGTTTTGTTACACACCACAAACCCTTAAATCAAAATAATGGCAGATTACGTTTGGCACCAACACTACGGGCCAGGAGTTCCCAAAGAGATTAACCCAGATAGCTATCCATCCATTGTTGCTGCTTTCGAAGAAAGCTGTAACAAGTACGGAGATAAAATTGCGTTTGAAAACATGGGCGTCCCCATGACTTTTAACGAATTAAAGCAACGTTCAGAAAATTTCGCAGCCTGGATTCAGAACAATACCGATTTAGTTCCTGGAGATAAGATTGCTATTCAAATGCCCAACCTTCTACAGTACCCTATCTGTATTTACGGTTCACTGTTGGCAGGAATGGTTGTTGTAAATGTCAATCCGCTTTATACATCGCGGGAAATGGAGCACCAATTCAACGATTCTGGAGCAAAAGCTGTTATAATCGTTGCCAACTTCTGTAACGAGTTAGAAGAATGCCTTTCTAAAACAGGACTCAAGCATGTAATTGTAACTCGTATACCAGACCTTTTTCCACAACCAAAGCAATTTATAGTGAATTTGGTTTTGAATCATGTGAAAAAGATGGTTCCGAAATTCAATATTCCGAATACAATTGACTTCCGGGATGTGGTTAAGGATCGAGGCATCAAGCCAAAGCCGGTTGAGATTAAGAATACAGATACCGCCTTCTTGCAATACACTGGTGGTACTACGGGAGTTTCTAAAGGTGCGGTTCTTACTCATAGAAACGTAATTGCCAACATGGAGCAAATGCGAGGCTTAATGGGCAACGTGATAATAGAGGGCGAAGAAATCATCATCACACCATTACCTATGTATCACATCTTCTCACTTACGGTAAACTGCCTGGCATTTATTTGCATGGGAGGCAAGAATGTGCTTATTACAAATCCTCGGGATATGCCTGCTTTCGTTAAGGAATTACAAAAGCATAAATGGACGGTTCTCACAGGCGTAAACACTCTTTTTAATGGATTACTGAACAATGAGGAATTCAAGAAGTTGGATTTTAGTTCTGTGAAGTTGGTTATTGGAGGTGCGATGGCCATTCAAAAGGTAGTGGCAGAAAAATGGAGGGACGTTACTGGAAACCTCTTAGTTGAAGGCTACGGTTTAACTGAAAGTTCTCCAGTTGCTTCTGCTAATCCAATTGATGGAAGGGCGCGAATCGGTACCATAGGAGTTCCAGTGGCTTCAACAAATATGAAGTTGTGTGATGAGAATGGGAAAGAAGTTGCAGTGGGCGAGAGGGGAGAAATCAATATCAAAGGTCCTCAAGTAATGCAAGGCTATTACAATCGTCCAGAAGAAACAGCCAATGTGCTTAAGGATGGATGGCTGAGAACCGGAGACGTTGCGGTTATGGCAGAAGATGGCTTCTTCACTATTGTAGACCGGATTAAAGACATGATTATTGTGTCTGGATTTAACGTTTATCCGAATGAGGTGGAAGACGTTATTGCATCCCATCCAAAAGTGCTGGAAGTAGCGGCTATTGGGGTGCCAGATGCCAAATCTAGCGAAGCGGTGAAGGTTTTTATCGTAAAGAAAGACCCCAGTTTGACCGAGCAAGAGGTACGTGATTTCTGTGAGGAGAATATGACTGGATATAAAAAGCCTAAACATATCGTATTTAGAGATGATTTGCCAAAAACTAATGTTGGAAAAATCCTAAGAAGAGCACTCAGAGAAGAAGAAGCTGCGAAAGCCTAATTTCAGGTTTATGTAAAGCAAAAAAGGTCAGCTCATTGAGCTGACCTTTTTTGCTATATCAAAGTTGAATGTTTAGTCTCGTACCACTTGAACTTTGGTTGCTTCAGGACCTTTCATTCCTGGCTGCACCTCAAATGTGACCTTATTCCCTTCGTTAATCTCCTCAAGCACATTATTTATGTGCACAAACATGCTGTCCTGAGTGTCAGAATCTTTGATAAAGCCGTAGCCTTTATCATGATTAAAGAAAGAAACAACGCCCTTTCTTACTGGATCAAAATCAGAGTCGTCTTTCTTAGGAATGCCAAGTTCAATGTCTTCGGCCTTTACAACTTTCTTCTTAACGGTAGGGTCTGGCGGAGTGTCGGTAATCATTCCGTTCTCATCCACGTAAGCAATCATATCATCAAAACTGCTTTTGCCTTCTTCTTTTCTGGCAAGTCTAGCTTCTTCTTTTTCCTTACGCTTTTTTGCTTTCTTTTTTTCTCTTTCTTTTTTACCGAATGTTTCTTGCGATCTACCCATAGATTACTTGTAGTTGTTAAAATTCAGTACAAAGATAGCATTCCTAATGTTGGTTTATTTACTAGATGACTCGAAGTCTTTAACAGCTGCAAACTTTGGTTCTATGACAAATTTACCTGTCTTGTCAATAAAGCCCCATTTATCACCAACAAGTACAGCAGCATATCCGTTTTTGAAATCTCTCACCTTATCGTAAGTAGGCTTAATAATCCATTCTCCTTTCTTATTAATGAATCCAACCTTGTTATCTATTTTGGCATAAGCCAATCCATCAGAAAACTGGCCATAACTATCTGCCGTTGGAGGATTGATTTTAGTTCCAGCTGCGTCTATAAACAACCATGTATCCATTTTTACCTTAGCCACTCCGTCCGAAAAATCTTTAGCTGCTTGGAAATTTGCCTCAATTTTCATTTCACCTTTAGGGTTAATAAAACCAACCATTCCAGCTTCATTTTTAGCCCAGGCAAGTCCATTAATCATGTAGCCAATTCCTTTATAAGTAGCTTCTACCACTACTTTTCCTGAGGTATCAATAAAACCCCAAATTCCATTAGAACGATAGGGAGCTAATCCTTCTGAAAAAGACCTAACATCTTCTAATCCCGCTAGGTCAACTTTAGTTTCTGTCCCATTTTTGTCGATGATGAAAAAGGAATTACCACTTTTTGCAACCCCAAATCCTCCGTTAAACTCAAGAGCTTTATCATATTTAGCCTGAATTGCCAATTTGCCATCCAGGTTCAAGTATCCCCATTGTTTCCCAACCTGAACTGCTACCATTCCGTCTTCAAAGCCCTTGGTTCCGAAACCAAAGATGTTTTGCAACTTGAACTTATCTACCTCGGTTACCAACCTTGAGCCATCAGGCCTGATAAAAAAGAATGTCTTTGCTTTCTTATCATAAATTGGTGCAAATCCATCCATAGAGAAAGCGTGACAAACAGCGTATTGCGGTTGTATAACGAACTCTCCGCTTTTGTTTATGTATCCCCAATCATCAGAACCAACAGGTTTTGCTTGCGCAAGATTTGTTTGAGAAAAAGATTGAAACGAGACAAGAAGTCCAATTGAAATTGTAAAGATTGCTTTCATGTTTATTGAAATTTGAACGACAAAAATAAGGTTTACGATGTTATTTGCATGAGGTTTGTGGGAGATAAAATCGCCACTTTGTCTCCAAAAGATTTTATGGCAGCTTTAAGTTCGTAGCTCGGAATTACCTTCAACTCTACAGTTAAGCCATCCTTATTTTCTTTAATAATTTTTTGGGTGGGGTGAAGGGGTTGGGCCTTCACATATCGACCTTCCTGTGGAGCAAATTTCAAAACAATTTTTTGAGGTTTTCCGCCAGCGGTAATGCCAAAACTGTATTTAAAAAGCACCTCGGGGTCAAAGTTTTTGTCTACCGTAAAATAATTTTCACGTAGGGACAAGTCATTTACCCGATCTAGCCCGAAGGTCTTCACTTTTTCACCATCTACGTCTTTGCCAATCACGTACCAACGATTGCGATATTCTTTAAGAAGATAGGGGTGAAGGGTACGCTCACTTTCACTTTCGTCTAAAAACGAAACATACCTAAAACGTACTTCTCGGGTTTCTTTAATGGCTTGTAGCATGAGTGGTAGCAAGTTAGTTCCCTTCGCCATTGGGGTGTTTTCAAACTGAACGAAACGCTCAATCGCATCATCCTGGATTTCAGGAGAAATACTCAATCGGTCCATGATTTTCTGAATGGCAGAGCCGAACTGGTCAAAAATGGCAAGGTCTTTAAACTGGAAAAGCGTGTTGGCTGCAAACCGAATAGCTTCTTTGTCTTCAACACTCAGACTTATCTCTTTTATGGTGTAATCAGCGTCTTGGTAGAAATAGCCTTTTTCCAATTTGGAATAAGCAATAGGAGCATAATAACCCAGCTCACCTTCATTCTTCATCGCCCACATATCCTTCTCTATGGTGGAGATAGAAATGCGCTCACCTGAGCTACCATATAAAGCCTGTTCGCAGGCATATTGCATGTCTTCCTTTGTAGGGAATTTACGCGCCTTGTTGGTTAGGCAATCGTCAATAATACGGTATCGCAGTAAAGCGTATTTATTTGCTGGCATGAAGTAAAGTTAGTTCCGATAAGGCATAAAAAAAGCCGGTATAACCGGCTTCTTTTCAACTGTTTTATCTCACCAAAGTGGGCTTGGATATTTTCCTTCTTCCACCAATTTCTTGAAAGCTTCAACCACGACAGGACGATCTTCAATGTAGGTTACGCCATGCCATCTATCGTTACTAGTCAGAATCGGAAATTTGGCTTTTCCAGCATTAATCAAGTTATCTGCCACAAGCGGAATAAAGAACTCTGCTTTTGGATTATCTTGGTTTTCTCGAACAAAATCAACGAACATCTGACGGCTCGTCTCGAAAATATTTGGATGAAATCCCCAAAAGTTCATCGAAACAACGCTGTCTGGATTCACCTCGTGCGATGCCTCTCCTTCGTGGTAAATTACCTTGTCGCCCTCCCAATGAATTTTGGTACGCTCATCCACATTTGTTAGGTTGTTTTTATCGTCTGCAACACAAACTCCGCGGCTTACCTGTCCGTGCTCACTAAGAGTGTTTCTAAGAACATAACCAACCATTGTGTATGTGTCTTCGGTGCATTTGTTCTTTAAGAAATCAGCAATCTGATGGAATCCATCTGCACCGTAAAAGTCGTCTGCATTGATAACCGCAAATGGTTCTTTAACCACATCATGGGCTACCAGAACAGCATGCATTGTTCCCCAAGGTTTTTCGCGTTGCGGAAGGTTTTTGATTCCCTCAACTGGCGTGTTTACGTCCTGATAGGCGTAAGCTATTTCAATCATGTCTTCAAATTTGCCTGCGAATTGCTCCTTAAAGGCATCGGCAAAACTCTCTCGAATAATGAACACAACCTTGCCAAAACCTGCCTGAATTGCATCGTAAATCGAATATTCAATAATGGTTTCTCCGTTTGGTCCAAGCGGGTCAATCTGCTTTAGTCCGCCATATCGGCTGCCCATTCCAGCAGCAAGTATCAGTAGTGTCGGTTTCATGTTTATCAGTTATGTGCCGCGAATATAGAAACCCCATATTTTGTACAAGTTGTTGAAATTCCGAAGCTTCAACTATCAGTTGTTAATAGTTCGTTTTTTAGCCTGATTTCAAATGCTAATTATCGGGTTACTTTTCATCATGCAACTATCCACACTCGATTGGTCCATCATAGCGGCCTTCTTTATCGTTTCGCTTATCATCGGAATTATCGTCTCTCGGAAGGCGGGTTCTAGTTCTACCGAATTCTTTTTGTCTGGGAGAAATATGCCATGGTGGCTTCTAGGAATTTCTATGGTAGCAACAACTTTTTCTGCCGATACACCCAACTTGGTGACTGATATTGTTCGAAAAAATGGCGTTTCAGGAAACTGGGTTTGGTGGGCTTTTTTACTCACAGGAATGCTCACTGTATTTGTCTACTCAAAGCTTTGGCGCAGGTCAGGTGTGCTCACTGATCTTGAGTTCTATGAAATTAGGTATGGAGGTAAAAACGCAGCATTTCTCCGCGGTTTTAGAGCCATTTATTTAGGCGTTGTTTTTAACGTTCTGGTTATGGCAGGTGTTTGTTTGGCTGCCATTAAAATTGGTGGTGTAATGCTTGGCCTCTCTGCTTACGAAACCTTAATTATTACCAGTATTGTTACCGTTGCGTACAGCTCAATTGGTGGGTTAAGGGGTGTGCTGATAACCGATTTCTTTCAGTTCATTTTAGCCATGATTGGAACAGTTTGGGCTGCAAACGTCATTCTGGATTTACCGCAAGTTGGTGGACTAGACGCACTACTTGCAAATGCGGAAGTAGCTTCGTTAACCAGCTTCCTTCCTGATTTCTCGGATACAGAAAACCTAATTCCCTTGCTGATTTTACCATTGGCAGTGCAATGGTGGAGCGTTTGGTACCCTGGAGCAGAACCTGGAGGAGGAGGATACATTGCGCAGCGAATGTTGGCTGCTAAGGATGAGCAGAATGCAATGGGAGCAACGCTACTTTTTAATATTTCGCACTATGCCCTAAGACCTTGGCCGTGGATACTAATCGCTCTGTGTTCGGTTATTGTTTTCCCAAAAGGATTAGACCTCAAGCAAAGGGGGTTTCAAATAAGTCAAGTTCAAGTAGATACAGCTCAAGCATTTTTTTCAAGAACGCTTTCTGAAAATGATTTTCAAATGCTTGAATCTGGCATGAGTAATCATAAAGAACAAGCCCTTTCTTCTGGAAATCAAGAATATGCGAATAAAATTGGGAAGGTGGCGGATTACCTCAGTCTTAACTATAACGGATTAGAGAATTCTTCAATGGTATATATCTATTCTCAACTGAATAAAGATGAGTCGGACGTCTCAAAATGGACAGACCCGCTCGAAGCCGCAGAGCTAGTTTCTCTTCAATTGGTCAATCCGAAAACATCAATCGATAAACTTGGTCAAGATTTGGCATACCCATCCATGCTTACATTTTTACCTACGGGATTGCTTGGCTTGGTGATTGCATCTCTTGTCGCGGCCTTTATGAGCACCATTTCCACTCATCTGAATTGGGGGAGCTCATACGTAGTAAATGATTTCTATCAACGTTTTGTAAAGCCAGAAGCCACTGAAAAAGAATTGGTGAGTGTTGGAAGAGTTTCCACTGTTGCTCTAATGGTTTTCGCTGCGTTGTTTGCTTTAGCTCTCACTGATGCGCTGCAAGCGTTTGAAATATTGCTACAAATAGGTGCGGGTACGGGAGCCATTTTCATTCTACGTTGGTTTTGGTGGCGTATTAATGCTTGGACAGAGATTAGCGGAATGATAATCTCTTTTTTGGTGGCAGTTTTCTTTCAGGTTATTAATCCGAAGTTGGGTTTGATTGAGATTGCAGGCCACTGGAATTTGGTAATTGGTGTGGCTATTACAACCGTGGGTTGGCTTACCGTTACGTTGCTTACTCAACCAGAGTCAAAGGAAACATTAGAAGGGTTTTGTAAGCATGTAAATCCAACAGTAGGATGGAAGGCCTACAGAGTAGAAGGTTCTGTTGCTAAAGGAAATCTGCCACTTCAAATTTTGGGAATGTTCTTAGGCTGCGTGGTGGTTTATTCGGCACTTTTTTCCACGGGATCGTTCATTTATGGAGATACGAATGCAGGTCTGTTATTAGGAGCTGCATCCGCCATATGCTTATTCATCCTTGCCCGATTGTGGAAGAAATTCTAAACTAAAAAGCCCTGAAACTAACTGGTTTCAGGGCTTTTGAAAATCTTTTAATCCTTACTTCTGGATAATCACATTACGTAGTAAGTTCAATTTTTCATTGTGAAATCGAATGGAGTACAATCCATTTTTCATCCCACTTAAATTGATTGATGAGCTACTAGTGATATTGGAATCGGAGTGAACTAATTGCCCCATGGTATTGAACACCTCCATTTGCATCGATTCGGCACTATCACTAATCAACTGGAAAGTTCCATTGCTAGGGTTAGGATAAAGAATCAGGACAGTTTCCTGAGATTCTTGCTCATCTAAACCAACTGTTATAATGTTGAAACAGCCAGAAGTGTTCGTACAGCCATTAAAGGTTATTTCACAGGCGTAATTACCTGACGTTAGAGCCACAAATGTTTGGTCAGTTTCTCCCGAAATTGGCGCGTTTGCATTATCACAATCAACCCATTGATACGTGGCGCCTGAAAGCACTGCTCCAAGCTGATTTCCATTTTGTACAACCGTAGCATCAGGCAAATCGACCAACGTTACAAGTATTGAATCGATGTTGGCGCAAAGTGTAGTTGCATCAGCTCCAACCACTGTGTAATACATGGTTTGAGTAGGTACAAAAGCAACTCCATCATCTACAGAATTATTCCATGTAAAGAGGTCAGCACCGCTTCCGGTAAGGGTTACAGTATTACCGTCACACACTTCTATAGAAGACGCATTTGCAACTACAGTTGGTAAGGCGTTGATAACAATATCAGTTAAGTTTTCTTGCCCAACTGTTGGTGTTGCAGATGATACTACTCTAATTCTATAACCTATACCAGAAAGGCTATTTACTGGGAAGTCGACAGTAATGGGTCCGGCAGTTGTAGAGGTAAGGGAGCCAATTATTACAGGAGAAGTGAAATCTCCAACAGGGTCGGATAATTCAGCCGTGAATACGTTTCCTGCAGTGAATGTTCCAACAGCGCTGAAATCGATTGTTGCAGATTCTCCTGCACAATAAGTTAATACCTGTAAGTCGTTGGTAAGAATCTCAATGCATTGATCTTCAATAGCAGCTAAAACATTGGTGCTTATAGTGGCATTTCCTCCAAAGTTATTTACGGTACCTACCGTTCCAACTGACCCTCCTGTGGTTGGTGGGGCTGTTGCAGAACCTCCGTTTCCAGCCGTTCCTGCCAATCCACCACTAAATGTGCTTCCATTGTGATTTAAAGCAGAATTACTTGCAAAAACCCCATAAGCCGAACCTGCGGATCCACCGCCACCAGCACCGCTGTTTCCGCCAGCACCACCACTTCCTCCGTTGCCCCCAGCATCAGAATCTCCGGCTGAAGCACCACCATTTCCTCCACTACCTCCTGGCTGACCTAAAGCCGCAGCACCACCACTTCCTCCATTTCCTCCAGTACCCAGAAAAAAGGTGCAATCGATAAAATTTACCGTTGAACCTAATAAGAAGATGGCTGCGCTGTTTCCGCCAGATTGACCTCCAGTACCTGAAGCAGTAGCTTTCAAGCCTCCAGCACCACCGCCACCGCCACCAGCTCCGTAAGAGTCGGTGCCATCATCGCAACCGCCAGATCCTCCGCCACCTCCACCACCAGTTCCATCTTGCCCAAGTGTGCCAGTATCTCCGTTGGTTGGCACCCAAAACAAACCTCCAATTGTTGCGGAAACGGTTGCTCCTGCGCCACCTTCTCCATGTGATGGTGTTGTGCCATTTTGAGCATTACCACCTGGATTACATGTTCCTCCTCCGCTACCGCGGTATCCGTATCCATTTGTTACGAATGATGCGGCATTTGCACCATTTACACCACCAGTTGCATCTAAGTCTGGAAAACCGCTGCAGTCATCATCCATATAACCACCTCGACCGCCATTTCCTCCAGCTCTAGTACTAGTTCCAGCACCAGCACCACCAGCACCAGAATCATCATCATTACAAGCAGTATTAAACTCGTCTGCATTACCGCCATTTCCACCACTAGCAGCCGCAGATTGTGTAGCGTTTACTCCATTCGTACCGTCCGCACCATCAGCACCCACTGCACCCTGTACGGATACTCTTTGAAGCGTAACTCCAGCACTATTTGTGATGTGAATTCCGTACGAACTCTTACCAGCAATTGTGGCGTTTGGTGCCATTACTTCCAGGTCGGACAACACAGTAGAACTATTAATTCCATCACCATGAATGGCATAAAACTCCCCGTTTACTTCTTCTCCAGTTATGACGGTTAATCCTGTCGACTCCCACTGGGTATCATATCCACCCCAAAGGCTAATTCCATCCATAAGTTCAATTGCTTCTTGGTAGTTTGTGTTAGACCGAATTCGAACGGTTGTAAATTCTTCAATTGCAGCTCTGCCAATTCCGTAGTTGATAGATGCACATGGCGAAAGTTCATTTCCGCAGGTAACGTCATCTGTACCGTTTACGCCATCTACATGTATCATGTAGGTGCAACTCTGTTGCGCAGTAGAACTTGCATGTAAGCCAAAAACCAAGGCAAGAATAAACAGGGGAGTAAGATTTTTCATGTTATGAATTAGGATGTCAAAGATGGTGGATTTGTGATTCAAGTTTCTGATGGATGTCATTCACCTGGATGGTAAATTCTTTCGGCAATTGCCTCAATACTTGTTCTCTCCATTGGAATTGTTCGGTATTTATGGTTGGTGAACATCTCCATCTGATCTGTGTAATGCGGGCTGTCTTTATGGTTTGAAGCTCCGTAAGCATTGATACTTCTGATTTCAGTTCCTTCTTTTGAGAAACGCGCAATCTGAATATAGCCATCTCCGCCTGTTACTTTGTAAATACCTTTTTTCTTGTCGTACAGTTTGGTATCTGTTGCTCTTGGCACTTCTCTTAAACCATGGGCAGGAAAGCTCTTATCTCCTCGAATAAGACGTTGTAAATCACCTAATGCAATATCCAAAGTTCCGTGTGTTTTTAGTAAAAATTTCTTGGCTTTCTGGATGGCATCAACCGCCATTTCTTCAGTTAAAGGCAGCTTGCGAATCATAAGTAAGGCGAACGGTCCATTCACTGCTTGCCGAAGGAAATCATGAACAACCATAGCTAAAGCGGCATCCATGTTATCTGCATTTCCGTTTCGGTCCCAATGCTTCATTTTCTGAATAGCATCAGCAATGTCTGGGTATTTTGTTTCGTCTAAATTGTACAATGCGGCAAATTTTGTTTCATAAATTCCATTGGGATGAAACTTCATATCGTACTTAATGCGGTCGAGATCTTCTTCTGTAAATGAGCCTTGTTGCTCGGCCATTAGAAACATAAAACGTTCCCCTCGATTATACATAAAGGTTTGAAGACCAGGAAAATACTCGTCCCAATTACAGCTATCTCCGGTACATTGTAAAGGGGTATTATTGGCATTGAAAACGTAGCCACAGTCTGGATTTTCGACATGCGGAAGCCGTTCGTATTCAAGTATGTCTGTCCATTTATAATCCGATGTATTGGCCGTAATCGGAGCGGTCCAATTCAGTTTTGGATTACGCTTAGGCACCTTTCCGCCCGAGTGTAGCATAATGTTTCCGTCTTTGTCTGCATAGACCGTATTGAACAATGGCACTGCCTGCATTTCCATCGCTTTGGTGAAGTCCCCGAAGTTCTGAGCCTTGTTCATTAAGAACCATTGCTCGGTTGCACGGATGTCGTTGTAACTTGGGAAACGAAAGGCCCAAGAGCCGTATTTGTTCTCGAAAACAGGTCCGTAAGTGCAGCTTTTTACTTTTTTGGTAACTGGAATTTTCATTCCAATGATTTTTACTTTGAGCTTGATTTTGCGAACGTAGAAATCGCGCCATTCTCCATCATATTTGTATTGATTCTTGTTCTTTGGATTAATTTCCAGTTTGTAGATGTCTCCGAATTGATGATAGTTAAAGGTGTGTCCCCAACCGAGGTTTTCATTGGACCCGACAAAAACGCTGGAGCCACCTGGGAAAAGTCCTCCAACGCAATTCCAACCTTCTTCGCTCATTATGTGCGCTTCGTACCACGCAAAACGTCCTTCAATTGGTTGATGTGAGTTGACCAATAGATACGCTCGTCCATCATCCATTCGTTCTGGTGCAACCGCTAAAGCATTAGACCCACTTCCTGTATGCGCCTCATTTGAACCTATAAATTCCTCCACACGATTTTCGTTAACGGCTTTAAGAGCCATTCCCAACCCTGCCATTAGCGAAACACTCAGCGTAGAACTTTGTACCAGCTCTTTGGCTGTAACCGGAAAGGCTTTCTTCAGAATGACTTCTTTCGGATGAGCCGTTGCGTAATCGTTCAGGGCCTGTGCATACCCTTCCAATACCGAACGAAAATGAGGAGAGAGGTCTTTCTCATACCGAGCCTCCACTAACGAGTCGATGTTCAAGAATTTCAGCCCAAAGTCGAAAAGAACACCATCTTTTCCTTTGTAGCTACCCATCAACCCTTTGCCAGCCATAACAGCTTCTTGGATGTCAGCGAAATTGTCCTCTGAATGAGCGTAAGCCAAGCCATAGGCTGCGTCTGCATCGGTTTTTCCAATAATATGGGGTACACCTAGCGAGTCGCGTATAATCGTTACGTCTTTAGGGTCTACCGATTGTGCAGACACAATTTGCCATCCTAAAAAGGACAGGCAAAGGAAAATTCTAAAAAGCATTTCAGACTGGGGTTGAATTGAACCGTGAAAATACTATACGATTGTATTACGCCACAAATCGATACCCTACGCTACGAACCGAATGAAAATGTTTAGGGTCCTTTGGGTCGTTCTCAAAATATTTTCGAAACGCGAGAATATAGTTGTCAATTGTTCGGGTAGATGGAAATACATCGTATCCCCAAACGGTTTCTAGGATTGTTTCACGGGAAAGGACTTCGTTTCTGCGTTCGACAAACAAGCGTAGAAGCTTCATTTCTCGTTTAGAAAGTTGATGTTGAATTCCTTCAACATCGGTAATTGTAAACGAGTTGAAGTTGATGCTGCAATTGCCAAATTCGAACTTATCTATTGACTCACCCAACGGCACTTCGCCACGTTTTAAAAGAGACTGTACTCTTAAGAGAAACTCATCTAAATTAAATGGCTTGGTCAAGTAGTCATCTCCACCAATTTTAAGCCCGAAAACACGGTCTTCTACAGAACTTTTGGCCGTAAGAAATAGAATTGGGATTCGTGTGTTTTCTAAACGGATTGTTTGGCAAATTGTGAAGCCATCCACTTCTGGAAGCATTACATCAAGAATTACCAGGTCAAATCGTTTGCCGGCAAATTCTTCCAGAGCAACCCGACCGTTGTTAACAGCAGAAACCTCATAGCCCTCTAACTCAAGATTGAGTTTGATGATGTCTTGAAGACTTTCTTCATCTTCTACTAATAGAATTCGTTTCGCCATTATCGCCTTAGGGAGGGTAAATTTAAACCTATTTTAGCCGAAGTATGAGACAAAGAGTTTTCGGTGGTTCTTTACCCATTTTGGGGTATGCGTGTTTTATTGCAGCACTGTTTTTGTCCGTAAATGGATATCAGTTTAATACCAACGATCAGGCCGAACATCTTCCACAGATTTACCAAATGTTGGATTCGGAATTATATCCGAACGATTATTTCGTAAACGCCAGTAATTCCATATTTACGGTTCGTTATTATTATGAAAAGCTAGTTTTGGCAATAGCTGAAACTATTGGTTTAGAATGGGGATTGTTCATACTTACATTCCTATGTATTGGCCTGATGGCATATTCATTTGCTCGAATGGCCGAGGTCTTTTTTAATGACAAATGGGCCGTAATTCTTGCCCCTTTGTTGGTAATGTTCGTTTTCTACAATTTTACAGTTGGCGGCAATCATATTATGTATGCAAGCTTTATCTCAAGCACGGGAGGCAAGGCTTTGGCAGCCTTTGGACTGTTGCATTATTTCAGGAATAGGTTTTTTCTAGCCGGCCTTTGGCTTGGCTTAGCTACGCTCATTCAGCCTTTGGTTGGGTTGCAATTGTTCCTTCTTGTAACAGTTGTAGAGATTCTGATTAAACGGAATTGGAAAGGACTGTCAGCGGTTTGGATGGCCTACATTCCAGTTTCGGCCCTCATTCTTGTGCCTGTTTTGGTGCGTCAGTTTGGAGAAGAGTCTATGTATGATAAAGATTTGTACTACCACATTCTCTACGTATTTCGTAATCATCATCATTACCTGCCAAGCTTATTCCCAAGATCGCATTATTTGAAGTTTTATGCACTAGCAGCGATTGGTGTGTTGGGTTATTCCATTTTTAAACCAAACAATCAGGAGCGGATTCGCGGCATTATCATTTGGGGAATTATTGGCATTTTGGTTTACATTTCTGGGCTTGAATTACTTGGAATAGACGCCATTGGCAAACTGCAATGGTTTAAAGTCACCGTTTGGATTTCGATGCTTAGCTCAATCATTCTATCTGGAATAATCGGTCAAATGTTGAGTGGTTTTTGGAATCCGTTTTCGGTGAGAAAGTACCTTCTCCCGTTTTCAACTTTGGCTTGTTTACTCCTACTTATTGGTATTACAAATTCAAAGTATTTACCAGACTCTTTTGATGGAAAGTACATGGTTGGAAATCGGAATTATTCTGATTTAGAGAAAATGCATTTCTGGATAGAAGCGAACACCGATAAAGACATTAGCGTGCTTGTTTCTCCAGATAATAACTCGTTTCCATGTCAAGCAAAACGCTCGATGCCAATTCATTTTCAGGCCATTATTCATGAACCATTCTTTATGCTGCCTTGGTATGAAGATTACAAAGAAATTTATGGAGTTTCCATTGAAAATCTTGAAGGAATTGATGCTAGGAAACATGCAGTTGACCTTTTTCAAACTAGGAATTATCGTGGAACCCGAAAGCATATTGATTATCGCATTGATAACTTAGAAACCTGCCAATTTTCAGATGATCTCGGTCCAGTCATCCATCTGGAAGGAAATTGGGCGTTAACTCAGTTTTCGCCTGTAGACCCCAGCTAACTACGAACTTTTACGTAGTTGATTACGCTTTTTGCCGTACGTGGAGGAAAATCTGATGCACCACATTTGCTGCATACCAATTATTCAAACCCCAATTCAAATAATTATGAAAAAATCACCAAGCATATTTGGAGTTAGTCGATACATGGCTTTAGCTGCTGTAGTAGCCATGTCCATTTCGGCATGTAACTTACTTCCAGATGACCCTACAGAAACTCCACCAGCAGCACCACCGCCAACTCCGACAATTGCAGATGGATACGGAACCTTGTCTGCCGTTAAAACAATAACTACCCAGGATATTCCAGGATTTGGACAGATAGAAGTTGATTTCGGTGTAGCCGCTGCCGCTTTTTTTGATGGGGTTGATTACAATAACTTCGTAGTTGGAGGGGCAGTCACTTGCGAGACACTAGGCTTAACCCAAAACCCAAACAACTCGTACACCTTTATTCCAAGCACTTCTGAGCCAACTGGAATAGATTTCTCAGGAGATCCGGATTGGACAGTGGGTGGTAACGGTACAATTCCTGCGTTTTCTCATACTACTAATATTGGTTTTCCTACCGCAGGCGCTGTTACAAGTGCAACCACGGTAACAAAGGCAAACGGCTATACACTTTCTATTGCGAGTGTTTCTGGAGCTGATTCAGTGTTGTACATGGTGGCTGGCGTGATTGTAACAGAGCCAGGAAATTCTACTTCTCATACTTTTTCTGCCGCAGATTTGGCAAGCATTGGAACTGGGCCAAGCGTAGTTCAGGCGGCTGCATATAAAATGGAATCTGCCGAATACGGAGGAAAAACCTTCTACTTCGTGAATGAGAAGGTAGTGACCCAATCCGTTACCATCGAATAATTGGTTTGGAATAATGTGGGTAGGTCGGCTTCTTCGGGAGTCGGCCTTTTTTTATGTTTTCACATTTCATTAAAACAACTCTGAATTCTATAAATAACCTTTGTTTTGATTGTTCGTACTTTGCTCGCAGCAGGCTTCTAATAGCCGATTAATCGTTTACACGAGTAATGAAAACTGAAGAGCTATATATCCGAAACATGGTCAGCAGTCGCTGCATCGTTGCGGTTCGGCAAATGCTCAGGTCGTTGGATATGACAGAAAAGGAGCGAATTTCTTTAGGAAGAGCAGTGGTAGGATATGAAGATGAGCGTCAGTTAGCACAGTTCATAGATGCACTTCCTTCTATAGGTTTTGCTTTGGTTGAGAATGATGGTCAGCAACAGGTGGAGATGATTAAAGCAGCATCAATAGAGCTGTTTTATCATGGCAATAATGCCAATTCGCTTATCAGAAATTCGGACCACCTAAGTGAAAGAACCGGAATGCCTTACCATCAGTTAAGCCGGGTTTTTTCTGAACAAACGGGTACCACCTTAGAGAAATACATCATCCTATTAAAGATAGAGCGTGTTAAGGAACTATTGAGTTATAAAGATTTGACTCTGAGTGAGATATCTTACCAAATGGGATATAGCAGTGTTCAATATCTCAGTAATCAGTTTAAGCAAGTTACAGGCGTTACGCCAAAGCAATTTAAAGATGGAAAAGGCGGTGTTCGTATCCCGTTGGACCAGTTAATTACCGAAACAGTTTAGTCGAATAATGCAGTTTTGAAATCTTACACAATATCCGTTGAATTCTATAAACCATAGCTGGCTTTAGCACCGTTACTTTATGCAAGCGAACATTCATAATCTAAAATCGGGATCATGGTAGCACTAAAGAAAAATATAGCTGTAAGCGAGTCTGGATTTGTTTTCAATCCAACTACAGGCGATTCGTTTTCTCTTAACAATGTTGGAACCGAGCTTCTTAAACTGATGAAGGATGGTAAAACCAAGCAGGAGATAAAGAACACCATTCGTGCTTGGTATGATATAGATGAAGAAACTTTTGAGAAGGACTTCTATGACTTTTTGAAAATGCTAGGCCAATTCAAACTCTTAGACGCATCGTGATGAAAAAGCAACTTACCATAGCGGTAACAGGGCTGAACAATATTGACAGTCCAGGACCAGGGATTCCAGTAATTCGAGCGCTTAGAGATAGCAAGGAGTTCGAAGTCAGAATTATTGGACTCAGCTACGAAACGCTTGAGCCAGGCATTTACATGCACGAAATGGTAGATTATGTTTACCAGATTCCATTTCCTAAGGCAGGAACGGAAGTGGTTTACGGTAGAATGGCTTACATCAATTCACTAGAGAATATTGATTTTCTCATCCCAAATTTTGACGCGGAACTATTCAACTTCATCAAACTAGCCGATAGAATGGAGGAGGAATTAGGCATCAAAACGTGCCTTCCTACAATGGATCAGTTTGAGTCTCGCCACAAAGTTAATTTGGAAGAATTTGGGAAGACATACGGATTACTCGTTCCCAAAAGCAAGATGATTTTCTCACCTGCCGAGATTCCAGGTTTGGTTCAAGAATTTACGTACCCGATAGTTGTAAAGGGGCAGTTTTATGATGCTCATATTGCTTACAATAAAGGTCAGGTGGAAGCGCATTTTAACAAGCTTGCCGCCAAATGGGGACTTCCAATTGTTATTCAGGAGTTCGTGTACGGAACCGAAGTGAATATTGTAGCTCTTGGAGACGGAGAAGGAAACACGGTTGGAATGGTTCCAATGCGTAAGCAATACATCACCGATAAAGGAAAAGCTTGGGCAGGTGTAAGTATTGACGACCAAGGTTTGTTGGACGAAGCCGAAAAGGTAATTAAGGAAAGTAAGTGGAAGGGTGGAATGGAGCTGGAATACATCAAAACCAGTGATGACGAGTATTATTTGCTCGAAATCAATCCTCGATTCCCTGCGTGGGTTTACCTAGCAGTTGGCTGTGGTCAGAATTTGCCAGAAGCCGCAGTTAAAATCGGAATGGGAGAAAAAGTTGCACAATACACCGAATATGAAGTGGGTAAAATGTTCATCAGATATTCCTGGGATATGATTGTAGACATGAAGGAATTCGAGGAGATCTCTACCACGGGTGAGTTGGGGCCGAAAAAAAAGAAGGCCAGTTAATTAGACCCACGAGTAGGGGCGTACGGTCGTACGCCCGAATTGACAAATAATTGTATTCCCATTAAGAAAGCTAGTAACTCGTAACTCAGAAAACATGGACAAGCAGAGATATGAAAGACCGATAATCCGTAGGCTGAATACGGGTGTGATGAATAAGTTCGGAACAAGAACAGAGTATGAACCAGTTACGCACATAGATGACAATGGCGTAAGCGATTTGATTGAAGAATATGGTTCTCCTTTGTTCGTTATTTCAGAACGAAAAATTGAAGAAACATATCAAGCAGCCACGCGTGCATTCAATACCCGATATCCGAAGGTTCAGTTTGCGTGGAGTTACAAAACCAACTACATAAGTGCAGTTTGCAACGTTTATCATCGTATGGGTTCTTGGGCAGAGGTTGTCTCAGGATTTGAATACCAAAAAGCGCTGAAAAATGGTGTTCCAGGTTCTAAAATCATATTCAACGGTCCTGATAAAACCATCAAGGAGTTGCAACTGGCGATGGAAAACAACTCGTTGATTCACATTGATCACTTGGACGAACTGTACACGCTAACGGAGCTCTGTGACAAGACTAAAATACGCCCTAAGGTTGCGATTAGAGTAAATATGGATACGGGTATTTACCCAATGTGGGATCGTTTTGGGTTCAACTATGAGAACGGACAAGCGTGGGATGCAATCAACAAAATCGTTCTTGCAGATAAGATGGATTTGGTTGGATTACATAGCCATATTGGTACGTTTATGCTAACCGCAACCGCCTACGGAGTTGCCGCTGGTAAGCTTTCAGAATTGGCTTTAAGCATTAAGAAGAAATACAATAAAAAGATTCAGTACATCGATATGGGTGGAGGTTTTGCTTCTTCAAACACGCTCAAAGGATCTTTCCTTTCTGGCCCAGATACATCGCCAACATTTGATGATTATGCCGAAGCTATTTCTACTGCCATTATGAATGCAGGATTTGTAGAAGACGAACTTCCGCTGTTGATTTTGGAAACGGGTCGGGCCTTGATTGACGAAGCAGGTTCGTTACTTGGTTCGGTCATTTCAAACAAGCGACTGAGCGATGGACGAAAAGCCACTATCATGGATTTTGGCGTGAATATACTCTTCACTTCGTTCTGGTACGATCACCAAATTAGCCCTGCACAGGAGTTTAGTCATCACACCGAAGATTCTGTGATGTACGGCCCATTGTGTATGAATATAGATGTGGTTCGCGAAAACGTTACGTTACCACCGTTAAAACGTGGTGATCATGTGGTTGTCCACACCGTTGGAGCATACAACATGACGCAATGGATGCAATTTATCTCGCTCAGACCAGCTGTAGTTATGATTGATAAAGCGGGTAAATCGCATAGAATTCGCAAGCGTGAGACCTTGGATAATATTGATCAACAAGAACAAATGCCTGATTATTTGAAGAAATTCAAACTTTGACGGAAGCCCACAAATACACTTGGAGATTAATCTGGGAGGGACTGTTACACAGCTACTCCCAGATTTTTTTCAGTTTGGATAAGATCTTTGCAGTTGTACTGCTAATCTGTTCCTTCATCGACCCGTTTGTGGGCATAAGTGCCCTTTCGGCTGGAGTGGTTGCGTTGGTGGCCGCGTATCTCCTTGGCTTCGATCATAAGGGCATTCGCGAAGGCATGTACAGCTTCAATAGCGTGATGGTTGGAATGGTGATGGCCGTTTATTACGACATGAACATGCCGTTCTTTTTACTGCTGATATTGATGTCAGTTTTCACACTCTTTTTTACGCTGGCAATCAATGCCCAACTACGCAAATATGGATTGCCCATAATGAGTATTCCGTTCCTGTTTGGAGTTTGGACCGTATTGCTTGTGGGAAGAGAATTTGGCGGTTTGCACCTCACCGAAAGAGGTATTTATACGATTAATGAATTGTGGTCTTACGGTGGTGAGAATTTGGTAATAGCTTATGAATTCATCGATAATATTCCGCTGCCAAAAACTTTCGACCTCTACCTACGTTCGCTTGGCGCTATCTTTTTTCAGTACAACTTATTAGCTGGATTGGTCATCATGCTTGGTCTAATTCGTTTTTCCCGAATAGCTTTTGTCTTATCATTGGTTGGCTTTTTTAGCGGCTATGTTTTCTATGGATTTATGGAAGGAGAATTCTCCCATCTCCACTACAGCTACATCGGTTTCAACTTCATCCTGTCTGCCATCGCCTTGGGCGGATTTTTCATTATTCCATCTCGCGGCAGCTTCGTTTTGGTAGCATTAGCATCTCCAATTATTGCCATCCTAATAGCGGCAATTGCCAATGTTTTTAGCATTGTACAACTGCCTATATTTTCTTTGCCTTACAACGTTCTTGTACTCATTACACTCTACGTACTCAAACTCAGATTAGCGCCAAAAGGCTTGAATTCTGTTGTTGATCAAACCTATTCGCCAGAGAAAAACCTTTACCGTTTTCTCAACGACCAAGAGCGTTATGCCAACGATACACACTTTCATCTTTACTTGCCGTTTATGGGAGAGTGGACCATTTCCCAAGGGCACGATGGAGCTATAACGCACAAAGGAGAGTGGAAAGAAGCATTCGATTTTGTTATTGAGGATGAAGAGTCGAAAACGTATCGTATGCCAGGTCTTAAACTAGAAGATTTTTACGGATTCAATCGACCTGTTTTAGCACCACAAGCTGGCTGGGTGGTTGCAATAGAAAACGAGGTTTCCGACAATTCTATTGGCGATGTGAATATGATTAAAAATTGGGGGAATACTGTCGTGATTAAGCACGGAGAAGGGCTTTTTTCCAAACTCAGTCATCTTAAAAAAGGAAGTGTAAAAGTGAAAGTAAACGATACGGTCAAGAAAGGAGAGGTTATTGCCTCGCTCGGAAATTCGGGTCGTTCGCCAGAACCTCACATACACTTTCAAATGCAGGCCAATCCGCATATAGGAAGCAAAACAATCAAGTATCCTGTTGCTTATTACATGGAAAAATCGAAAGAAGGACCGGAATTTCATTCGTTCGATTATCCGAAGAAAGGCCAAACTATTTCCAATATAAAGTTGAATTCATTGCTTAAAAAAGCATTTGGGCTTATTCCAGGAATGCATTTAAAGGTGCAATCGGAAGGAGAAAAGTTGGAGTGGGGGGTCTTTACAGATGCATACAATTACGCGTATATCTATTGTCATCAAACCAAGGCAGTCGCCTATTTCGTGAACAACGAGACTGTTTTTTACTTCACTCGGTTTATCGGAGATCAAAATTCCGCATTGTTTGATTTCTACACAGGAGCCTACAAAGTAATGCTAGGGTTTTATCCTGATTTAAAGCTAAAAGACGACTTTCCAGTTGACTCAATTTACACTGGATTCATGAAAGGTCTCTTGGATATAGCTTCGCCATTCTATCCAATTCTGAAAGCTAATTATGAAATTGTGTACTCAGAATTGGATGATAATCTAGAGCCAGAATGGGCAAAGCTTAATACTTCACTAAACGTGAAGGCTTTGGGCTCCATCCGAAAGTCGAAGGAATTCGTGATTGAATTAGACCGAAATGGCCTCTCAAAATTCAGCGTCTCAGAAAACGGAATCAGCAAAGAATACACATGCGAAGTGTCATAATCGTCATATCATTATTGCTATTTGCTGTAGTTGGTCATTCTCAAGAATGGTCTGATAAAGCGCAGTACGATGCGTACTTGAAAGGCGACTGGAAACAAGTCGTTGAGCTCGGGAAATTGGCCAAAAAATCAGATGCCGATTACTATTACATCCGCGCTAGAAATGGCTATGCTAATTTCATGCTTGGTAAATATTTTGCGGCCGAAAAACAATTCGAAAAAGCCTTAAAATTCAATGGTGCCAATCCGTTTGCAAAACGATACAGCTACTGGTCGTCAGCGTATGCTGGGAATACAGCAACAGCTTTGCTTAAAACATCAAAAATGAGTGAGTCCGAGAAGGACACTTTCGAAGTGTCAGGGCCGAAGTTTTTCAATGGCATTTCATTTATTGGTGGTTATCGGGTGTCTAATTCAAAGGATTTCTCATTAGACCTTCCTGGCGGTTTCTCTGCCACAATAAACCCTCCAAGCAGTATGCCTTACGTTTCTCTTTTTCTCAATCATCAAATTGGCAAAAGACTGACTCTAAATCATGGCATTAGTTATTTGAAGCAAACTCGTCCAGGACTTCCATCTACAACAGGAACAACAAATTTCAAGGTTTGGCAGGTAGGATATCTTGCTTCATTGAGTATTCAAGCTGCAAAACATACCACGATTACGCCTTCATTTGTCTTACAACATTGGGAAACGAACTCAAGCAAAAGCTCCGACCTTAGTGCAACCCTGGCAGTTAGGCAGCAGTTCGGAAACGTAAATGCAACGCTTATTGGAGGATATTTTCAGGACCTAGATACCAACAAATACATGGTTGGCGCTTCTCTTACGTGGTATCCACTGAACAATCGAAAGTTGTTTTCTATCACATCAGGTGGATACAATTTAGGTGGAGAAGCTCCAAATCCTTTCATACGCCAAACCATCGGAGGAAATGTTTTCAAGAGGGCTTGGTTAAGCACATCTTTCACGTGGAATAACCGAGTGATTTCATTCGAAGATGTTGGTTTGGATTTTGTCAACAACAGCAGCGACAGATTGAATTGGTCTTGGTCCATTACGCCAACGTATTATCCGATAGAAAAATTGGGAATTTCATTCACATATTCTATGGAATCAAGACAGTTTTATCAGTTGATAAAAGATGACCCTGAAACGACTATAATTGAACGTGAAGTTGGGTTTTCAGACTCCTTTAATTTCCACTCATTCTACGTAGGTTTGAACTATAATTTTTGAACATGAAAAAGCTATTTATACTATTGGTCAGCGCGTGTTTTTCAATGCAGCTTTCAGCACAATCAACACCCGAGCAGCTTGCTTTTAAAAAGAGCTATACCAAGGAAACCAACAGTGATTTTACAGGCGCAATTAAGGATCTAAAGGGTGTTTACAGCGAGACTTCCTATGAGCTGAACCTGCGTCTTGGTTGGCTGCATTATTCTGCAGGCCTTTTCACCGAATCCATGGCCTATTACAAAAAGGCTATCGATTTAATGCCAGCTTCGGTTGAGGCTAAGTTTGGGTATGTATATCCTGCAGCTGCCGTTGGAAATTGGGATCAGGTAAAAACGCAGTATGAGAACATTCTGCGCATTGATGCTAAGAATTCTCAAGCGCATTATCGCTTGGGTCTTATCTTCTACGGAAGAGAGGAGTTTGACAAAGCACTCCAGCATTTTCAGGTTGGATTCAACCTTTATCCCTTCGATTATGATTTCAATCTGATGATGGCCTGGACAAGCCTGAAGATGGGTAAGATGCGTGAGGCAAAAGTCCTTTTCAATAAAGTACTTCTCCTTTCTCCTGATGACGAATCTGCAATTGAAGGGCTATCGCTGATTAAGTAGGCCTTAACTGCCTCAATCCTTCGTAAACCACTACACTAACTGCGTTGGCTAAATTCAAGCTGCGAATGTGCTCACTGTGAATTGGAATCTGATACAGATTATCCGAATGTGTGTTTGTGATTTCTTCAGAAAGCCCAACAGATTCTTTACCGAATATGAGGAACATCTCTTCTTCAAACTCAATATCCCAAACCGATTTGGTTCCATGGCTTGAGAAGAACGCCATTTTTTTGTCTGAATGAGCGGAGAAGAATTCATCAGCACTTTCATAAATCTTCAAATCAACGTGCTTCCAATAATCTAATCCAGCGCGTTTTACACGTGAATCGGATAGTTCAAATCCGAAAGGTTTTACCAAGTGCAAAGTAGAGCCAGAAGCCAAACTTAATCGGCCAATATTTCCCGTGTTATTCGGGATTTCTGGTTCAATCAACACAATATTCAATCCCATATTAGTTCAGTTTTCCAGCAATGAAACCAGTTGTCCAAGCTGCCTGGAAGTTGTAGCCTCCAGTAATTCCGTCAATGTCCAACACCTCACCAGCAAAATAGAGATTGGGTACTGATTTGCTCTGCATTGTTTTGAAATCTACGCTCTCTAAACTGATTCCACCACAAGTCACAAATTCCTCTTTAAAGGTGGTTTTTCCACTTACTTGATACTCATCATTTGTAAGTGTATTCACCAGTTTGTTCATTCCTTTTTTACCTAATTCACTCCACTTTTTAGAGGATGGAATGTCACTTCTAGAAAGTAAAAACAACCATAATCGTTCGGGCAAACCGTACGGTTTTACATTCGACAAAAGCTTATTTGGACTTGTTGATGCAATTTCATGAAGCTCATTCATCACCAAATCGTTATTTGGTTCACCAACCCAGTTTACCTGAATCTTGAATTTATAATTCAAGTCGCTCAAAATTCGAGCTCCAAAAGCCGAGAGTTTTAGAACCGCTGGACCGCTCATTCCCCAATGAGTAATTAGCAACGGACCATTAGATTTAAGCTTTGTTCCTTGAACGCTGACGAGAACATTTTCTGCCACAACGCCCATCAATTCCTTTATGGTTTCTGAAGGCATATTAAAGGTGAAGAGAGAAGGAACAGGCTCTTCAATTTTATGTCCGAGTTGTTCTAACCAATCAAACCCTTTTCTGGACGGGGAACCACCTGTGGCGATAATGACTTTGTCAAAGGTTCGTGGTTTTGATTCTCCTAAAAACTGCAGTTCCAATTTGTTAGACACTGGTTTTATGGAGGAAACGCCAATCCCAAGTTCGACATCAATACTAAGTCGTTTGGTTTCTTTAAAAAGACAATCAACGATTGACTGAGAATCATTTGATTTCGGAAAAACGCGGTTGTCATCTTGCGTGTATAATTCAACTCCTCGAGATTCAAACCATTTCCAAGTATCGTTTGTGCTAAACACAGAAAACGCCTTTTTCAACTGCTTTTCTCCACGTGGATAACCTTTCGCTAGTTCAGAAATGGAGGTAGTTCCATTGGTGACGTTGCATCTTCCTCCACCTGATACTTTCACTTTGGAAAGTACTTTCTGAGATTTCTCAAAAATGGTGACGTGCGAATTGGGATGATTTTCCTTGGCCGAAATGGCCGAGAAAAAACCTGCCGCACCACCGCCTATTACCGCTATTCTCATTTCGCGAAGTTAAACCTAACAGGTTTTGGAAACCTGTTAGGTTTCATTGCCTAAGAATGCCATAAAAGCGCATTTTGAAGTAGCTTTCAAATGCTGCTTGTAAGTTCAGCCCTTTCTCAGCCAAATACTCAGGATTGGTTAACGCATCAAAGAAGAGTTCATCACTCAGAACCATCAAATCAGGGTTGAGGTCTTCAAAAACCTTGTCGTGCACCCCTTTAATGTAAAAGGTTTTTAGCTCATTCAGGGCCATCATCTTAAACCCATTTATAAGTTCCCACAAGTCAGGATAAAGGTCTTTTAAATCAGAAAGGAAGGTATTGCTCACATCACCCAAATGTTTGGATATGTAAGCGACTGCAAGCACATATCGGTCTTTATACGATTTAGATTCATCCTGTAGAATAGGAACGAAATGTTGTAGACTTTCTACCTTTTTTGCGATTACTAATGAGACAATTTCATGGTGCGATTCAAAGTGCTTGTAAACTGTTGCTTTTGATTTACCCAAAAGGTTAACTACTTCATCAATGGAGATAGCCCGAATACCTTTTTCCAAGAAATAGGGTGCAAGTAGCTCAATCCAAACACCACGTTTTATCGGGTCTTTTATTCTGTCTTTAAGTATGGATTGTCTTCCCATTGCATCAAATGTAAACTAAAAGAACAAAATAGTTTACTTTTTGAAAAAGTTGCTACTTTAGTGGCATTCAAAACCATCATGTCATGAATCGATTGAGAATCTTAAAGTATTTGTTCGTGTATACCGCACCAGCGGTAGCATTTCTTGGCTTCTATTTTAAAGGTCCATGGACTTGGGCATTGCCGATTTACGCTTATGCCCTGGTACCGTTAGTAGAACTGCTTAACAAAGGCACTACCAAGAATATGAGTGAGTTGGAAGAGGAAGTTGCCAAAGAAGACCGATTGTACGACTACATGATTTACAGCATGGTTCCGTTACAGTGGGCCATGTTCATTTTCTTCATGATAACAATAGAAGCAGGAGGAATGCAGGCTTACGAATATGCGGGCCTAATAGTAAGTATGGGTATTGGATGTGCTGCATTGGGCATTAATGTGGCGCACGAACTCGGACACCGAAAAAAGCGGTCGGAGCAATGGATGAGCAAAGCCCTTTTGTTGACTTCTCAATACATGCATTTCTTTATTGAGCACAATAGAGGTCATCACAAGAATGTAAGTACCGAAGAGGATCCAGCCACTTCACGTTACGGTGAATTGGTTTACACCTTCTGGTTCCGTTCGGTGGTTATGGGTTACTTATCAGCTTGGAAATTGGAGTTGGGAAGATTAGAGCGCAAAGTATTGCCTTGGTATCATTGGAGTAATGAGATGATTTTTTACGTTTTCTGCCAAGTTGGGCTGATGGCTGCAGTTGCTGTGATTTTCAGTGTGCCGACTATGTTAATGGCATTTGGTGCCTCTGTAATTGGCTTCTCTCTTTTGGAAGTAATCAATTATGTAGAGCATTATGGTTTGGCTCGTCATAAGTCAGATAACGGCTTTAAGAAAGTGCTTCCAATCCATAGCTGGAACAGCAATCATCCAATGGGAAGATTGCTTTTGTTTGAGTTGACACGTCACAGCGACCATCACTACAAAGCCAGTAGGAAATACCAAATTCTACGAAACTTTGAAGATGCACCTCAAATGCCAACGGGTTATCCTGGGATGATTGTATTGGCGCTAATTCCGCCTCTGTGGTTTGCGGTTATGAATCCACGCGTAAAAGCGTTACAGGAAAAATATCCGGAGGAATTGAGAATTCCTGTTGCGCAAGCTGCTTAAGAAGAGTGCTTGTATTTTCCAAGCAGCTCATCAACAAGAGCCACATAGGCATTAGCCGCATCGTCTTGACTAATTCCTGATTTGTCTTTCCAAGCCTTCCATTTAAACTGACCTTTCATATCAAACATGCCGGGTTTAGACGTTTTATTGTCTCCTAACGTAGCTTGTTTGAATAACCCGTAGAGGTTTAAGAATTCTTCGTTTGATGGACGTTCCGTGAGGGACTTTAATCTTTCAGCTGCTTCTTCTACTTTGCTCATTTCGTTCTTTTGGTCTCACGAATTTACTCGTATGGATGAGAACAAAAAAGCCCACTTACCATTGGTAAGTGGGCTTTTCAATGTTCAATGTCTACTTATCGCTGAACTACAAAGCGTTTGGTAAGCATTTGATCTTCGGATACAACTGTTAGAACATAAACTCCAACAGGTAAGTCGTTTGTAGACAAGGCTGTTTTTGATTGTCCTTCGTCCTGACTAAGTGTTTGTACATAAACCGTCTTACCAGTCATATCCATGACTCTAAGGTTAAGGTCAGATGCCCGATTTAATTCCATCTCGATGTTAAGTATATCGTTAGTTGGATTCGGGTACAGATTGATGCTTGACAACGCCTTCTCAACTTCCACAGAATTTTCAACTAAATCTGGATCAATCAATCTAACTGCTGCATTGTTCTTACAACCGCTGATTACAACATCATCGAAATAAACTTGATCGTTATTTCCTGATGCATCGCAACGGAAACGGAAGTTGGTGTTAGCGCTAAAAGGACCAGGAATAACAACTGAGCCTGCATAGTAATTTCCGTTGGAGAAAGAAGAGCCAGCTGCATAAGCTGCTACGGTAGAGTAGGACCCAGCTGTTGCGTATTGCAACCAGAAATCTTCGCCATTTTCCATGCTGTTCGCTAGAAATACGAAGTCAACCGTTACCTCGTCATATGATGTAAGGTCAAGCGCATCTGTTGTCATCGATGATGCGGTACCTGAGTTATCTCGAAGTCGAACAGAAGTTGCTCCACTGTAAGCGAAACTTCCGCTCAAAGCACAGTCGCTTCCTCCATCATTCCAAATTCCCCAACCACCTTCAAAGTCGTTGCTGTCAATACCAACGTAGGTACATCCGCCACCTTCACAAGGAGCACAAGAGCCACCGCAGTCAATTCCTGTTTCGTCACCGTTTTGGATGCCGTCAGAGCATGTAGCACAGGCCGTTGGGCAAGAACCACCACAATCAACGCCTGTTTCATCTCCATTCTGAATTCCATCAGAGCAAGTAACACATGGGGCGCAAGAAGAGCCGCCACAATCAACGCCTTCTTCATCACCATTCTGAATTCCGTCAGAACATGTTACACATGGTGCACAAGATGAACCACCGCAATCAACACCTGTCTCATCTCCATTTTGAATTCCATCGGTACAAGTTGGGTCAGGAAGACTTCCTTGACAACCCGTTATTACGATATCATCAAGATAGACTTGGTCATTATTACCCGAAGCATCACATCTGAAACGCAGTTGCGTGTTAGCCGTGAATACACCAGCATAAACTACCGTTTCATTGTACCGCTGATTGTTGTTGAATTCTGTGCCGCTGTTCCAGTCTCCAATAGTTGTGAAGGAACTTCCTCCATTTGTAGAAATCTGTAACCAGAAATCCTCACCATTTTCCATGCTGTTGGCCATGAACGAGAAGTTGATGGTCAGTTCTGCATATGTCGTAAGATCTAGATTGTCTGTGGTAGTTGACGATCCAGCACCACTGTTGTCTCGAAGTTGAATGGAGTACGAACCACTATTGGCGTACGATGAATTGGACACTAACGCCACATCACTTCCTCCATCATTCCAAATTCCGAAACCACCTTCAAAGTCATTACTATTAACGGTTACGTAAGTACACCCACCGCAATCTTCAGAAACTGTTACTCCAGTATTTCCATTACATCCATTCGCGTCTGTAACGGTTACGGTGTAAGATCCAGCAGCCAATCCTGAAGCAGAACTGCTTGTTGAACCATTGCTCCAAGAATAGGAATATGGTGCTGTGCCACCAGAAACGCTGGCAGATGCAGATCCATCAGCAGTTTCACAAGTTGCATCTATGGCAGAAGTACTAACTGAAAGAGCACTTGGCTGACCAACAGAAGTATTCGCGTTAGCAGTACATCCGTTGGCATCGGTAACGGTTAAAGTGAATGAACCAGCAGAAAGACCAGAAATAGAAGTCCCTGAACCACCGTTGCTCCAAGAATAAGTGTATGGAGCAGTTCCACCGCTCGCAGAACCTGAAGCAGAACCATCAGAGGCACCGTTACAAGTGGCATCTGTAGCAGAAGCCGAAGCTGAAAGTGCTGAAGGCTGGCCAACCGAAGCGCTTGCACCAGCAGTACACCCATTCGCATCCGTAACTGTTACCGAATAGCTACCAGCACCAACGCTTGAAAGGTTTGATGAAGTTGATCCATTCGACCAGTTGTAGCTGTATGGTGCAGTACCACCAGAAACGGATAGACTGACAGAACCATTTCCGCCATTACATGAAGCATCAGAACCACTAGCTGAAGCCGATAGTGCTGATGGTTCACTTACAGAAGCTGATGCATTTGCCGAACAACCGTTTGCATCCGTTACAGTGACAGAATAAGAACCAGCAGCTAATCCAGCAATTGAACTTGCTGATCCACCATTACTCCAAGAGTAGGAGTAAGGAGCCGTTCCACCGGATACACTGACAGAAGCTGACCCATCGTTTGCTCCATTACAAGAGATACTTGATGAAGAAGCGCTTGCACCAAGTGCAGATGGCTCTCCAACAGATGCGTTGCTTACGGAAGAACATCCAGCCGCATCGGTTACAGTTACTGAATAAGACCCAGCGCTCAATCCAGATAATGCGGCAGTTGAACCACCGTTGCTCCAAGAATAGGAGTAGGGTGCCGTTCCACCAGAAGCAGATGCAGAAGCCGTTGCATCAGAACCTCCATTACAGCTAACATCCGTTGCCGAAGCTGAAGAAGCTAAAGTTGAATTCTCACCAACCGTTGCACCGCCATTTGCTGTACAACCGTTCGCATCGGTGACGGTCACGGTGTAAGAACCGGCCGATACAGCTGCAAGGTCTTCCGTTGTTGCTCCATTGCTCCAACTATATGAATAAGGAGCTGCTCCACCAGATATTGTTAGATCAACTGACCCATCCGTTGCAGAACCACAACTTGCATCAACAGCACTAGCATTTGCCGAAATAGCCGATGGCTGTCCGACCGTAGCGAAAGCAACATCGGTACAACCATTACCATCAGTGATGGTGACGCTGTAAGAACCAGCTGAAACACCGTTCAAATCTTGCGTTGAAGCGCCATTGCTCCAAGCATATGAATATAGACTAACGCCACCAGAAACAGACAAGTCGACAGACCCGTCAGAACTTCCATTACAACTTGCATCCGAAGCCGATGCAGAAGAGGTTAATAAAGATGGTTGATCAACAGTAGCCTCGGCTGCAGCTGAACATCCCTTGGCATCAGTCACCGTAACCGAATAACTTCCAGCAGTTAAACCGTTTATGGTGGCAGTGCTACCTCCATTACTCCAAGAATAAGAATACGGTGGAGTTCCACCAGATGCGCTTACAGAAGCCGAACCATCATTCTGTCCATAGCAATTCACATCATTACTTGAAGCGGATGCTGATAAAACAGAAGGTTGAGAGATAGTGACGTTTGCTGTTGCTTGGTCAGAGTTTCCGTCAGTTATTGTTACCATGTACGAACCAGCGGCTACTCCAGAAACAGATGCACCAGTTGCGCCATTGCTCCACGAATAAGAGTAAGGAGTTACACCTCCAGAAGCCGAAGCGGTAGCAGAACCATCGCTTCCTCCATTACAGGAAACATCTCCGCTTCCTGAAATCGAAGCAACTAAAGGATTGCTAGAAGTGACACAGAAATTGGTTGTTTGAGATGAAGTAAATGTTCCGCCAGAAGCTAAAGTTGCTCCACCAACATCGGCAGTTAATGTGTACGAACCACTTCCGTAGCTACAGCATATTCCATCACCATAAACATCATTAATTACAAAATCGAAGCAACCATCAGGCAAGCACAGATTAGTAACCAAGGTAGATCCATCTGCTTGACTGGCGTATGTACCACCCGAAGCTAAAACCGTTGCTCCGTCTAAAATTTGCCAGCTCGTTTCTTCTGGATAATTGTCAAAAGTGATACTCAGCGTTACTCCGTTTGAGGCTGACGAAAAGTTGCTTGACGCAGCATCATTTGAAGGAGTGTTGTCGCTGTTTCCATTCGGGCTGGAAGTCCAAACATTGAAAGTATGCGAACCACCTGAAAACGAAACACTTGGAAGGTTGACAATTGTTGAAGATGCGCTAGAAAGCGAACCGCTCCAATTGTGGGTATTTACTGAACCAGCATCTAATTGATAGCTGATGGTTACAGAAGAAAGCGTGTTGCTTCCAAAGTTGTTTAACGTAACAGAAGGCGTTGCCGAAGTGGCGCAAATTGTTCCGTTAGGAGATGAAACTGAAGAAATTCCAGCATCATCAGCAACCTGAGGCGAAACAGAAAGGACGGCCGAATAAGCATCAACCAATCCATAACCTAAATCATTGCTCCAAGTACCTGCAGGCTGACCGGAAACACCAGAATTATAGGCGTAAGAGCCAACCTTTCTACATGTAGATTCTAACGCAAATCGGGCCTGGGCTTCCGTCAAATTGGGATTTGCGGATAGAATCAACGCCATAACTCCAGAAGTGTTTGGAGTGGCCGAAGATGTACCGTTGAATGTTCCAGTGTAATCTCCAGTCTCATAACCAGCAGAACCAGAAATATCTGTAGTTGCAATCTTTACACCTGGTGCAGAAACATCAGCTCCAGCACCATAATTAGAACCCCACCAAGTTTCTCCATCACAAGAAGAAGGGTTCTTTCTTTCGTAGCACATGCTCATCGCAATCACCGAAATGACATTTGTCTGTGTAGCTGGATAGCTGTTTGCACCATTATCATTACCAGCAGCAAACAAAACAGGCGCGCCTAAACCACCACGTCCGTTGTTTACCGCACCGTTAATAGCGTTGTTAATGGTAGAAGATGAACTACCACCACCCCAAGAATTACTAAGAACATCTGCACCAGCATTATCCCAAGCCCAGTTTAGTGCATCACCAATCCAAGTATTTGAGGTAACCCAGCTCGTTCCAGAACTGTAAGCAATTCTTACAGGAATAATCTTAGCGTTGTAAGCTACACCAGCTACACCAAGATTGTTGTTTCCAGCTGCGGCCACAATTCCGGCACATGCTGTTCCGTGAGCATCGTCTCCTGAAGGATGACCGCCACTTCCTTGACCAGTAGCATCATATCCTCCAAGTAAATTAGCTTGTAAATCTGGATGATTCAAGTCAACGCCTTCATCAATAATGGCAACCTTAATGCTTGAAGACCCTGTAGAAATACTCCAGGCATTGAATACGTTCATATCCGCGCCTGCTGTTCCATTGTATTGTAATGAAGAACCGCTGTTGTTCAAAGACCATTGATAATCAAGTAAACCATCGTTTGTGTTAAACCTCTTTAATAGGAGCAGGAAATCTGGTTCGGCATATTCAAATGCGCCACTTTCATGAATTCTGTTCGCCATTGCAAGTGCATTGCCAGAAGATTGTTTGGTGGTTTGAAGCACATATACCAATGGGTCAAACTCGTTCTTGCCCAAAACATTCATGTTTAAATCCTTAGCAATGCTATTTAGCATGCCAAGGTCTTTTGTACTCTTGAGCCTCACAATTACCCTATCCTGTATTCCTTGGTACGTTCCATCTTTATAAATCATGAAAGGATTAGCGTACTGCACAGAAGGATTTTGATTTAGACTTGCAAGAAGCTTTTCAGTTTCAGCTTCGTTCAGTCCATCTACCCGAACAATCGATACATCTGGAGCTGGTAAAACATCGTCCTTTTCTAGCGATTTTATCGAACTGAATTTTGAAAGCAATTCACTTTTTTCGGTGAAGGACATTCCTTCCTGAAATTTGACTAGAATTCTGTCTTCCGCTTGGGTGAATTGATTCTTGCCTTCTGGTCCGTAGCTGAAGTAAAGTGCATCTTTTGCAGATGCACTAAAAACTACAAGAAACAGAATGACAATTGAGTAGAGAAACTGTTTTTTCATCTTTGATTGGTTTGGTTATGCGTGAATTACGCAGTCTGAAACTAGGGTTAATGAGTGCCGATAGCAAACCAAAATGGACACTCGTGAGACAGAAAGTAATAACTGTTTAGAAGATCGAACTAGACGGTTTGTTGTTGGATGAAAATTTTTTTTTCGAGGGAAACAGGTAAGTCCCATTAAAACGTGATTATTACGTTTACAAGAATAAATTTGCGGTCTAGTAACCAAAGAAGACATGGGAAGAGCATTTGAATACCGAAAAGCAGCCAAGGAAAAGCGTTGGGGAAAGATGTCTAGGATTTTCCCTAAGCTCGGCAAGGCCATTACAATGGCTGCCAAAGAGGGTGGAGGTGACCCCGCAATGAATGCCTCTTTGCGAACCGCTATCGCTAACGCGAAAGGGCAGAACATGCCTAAAGACAATATTGATTCGGCTATCAAGCGCGCAACTGCAAAGGATGCTAGTGATTATGCTGAAATCAATTATGAAGGCAAAGGTCCGTCTGGAGTTTTGATTTTTGTTGAATGTGCAACTGATAATTCTACTCGCACCGTTGCCAACGTTCGTATGCATTTCAATAAGTTCGATTGTTCGTTGGTTCCAACTGGTTCTCTAGAATTCATGTTTAGTAGAAAGGCTGTTTTCGAGGTAAATAAAACCGAAGAAATGGACGTAGAAGAGCTGGAACTAGAACTGATTGACGCTGGCTTGGAGGAAATCATTGATGATGATGATACCATTTACATTCATGGTGAGTTTACTGAATTTGGCAACCTGTCTACTGCCATCGAAAACTTAGGGATTGAAGTGGTTAAAGCTAGTTTAGAACGCTTTCCTACTCAAGAAGTTGAATTCACAGATGAGCAAATGGTTGACATTGAAAAGTTGATTGATAGGCTAGAGGATGATGACGATGTGCAAGCGGTTTACACCAACATTGCCTGATTAATCCTGCAGAATTCTTCCCGACAGTTTCTATTAAATCGTTGCTTTAGATTAGCAGGATGCAACGCTTAATTTTCGTATTCATATTTATTACTGGAATAGCCTCACTCAGTTCTTGTGCGCAAGAACCTACTACTTGTGAGTCGCCAAGCCACCAAGTTTGGACCGATTTGTTAGCTAGTCATGTAACCTCAGATGGCTGGGTTTCTTACCAAGGACTTATTGCAGATTCCGTCAAATTCAATCAATACCTCAACACTCTTTCTAATTGTGCGCCAAATACAAATTGGACGGATGTAGAGAGGCTTGCTTTTTGGATAAACGCTTATAATGCTTTCACCATTAAGCTTATCATCGACCATTATCCTGTATCAAGTATTAAAGACATTAAAACGGGAATTCCTTTCATTAATTCGGTTTGGGATATTGATTTCTTTAAAATTGGCGGTAAGGAAATGGACCTGAATGAGATAGAACACTCCATCCTTAGAATGGAGTTCAATGAACCAAGAATTCATTTTGCCATAGTTTGCGCTTCAAAATCTTGCCCTAAACTTAGAAATGAAGCCTACACTGCTCAAAACATTGAGGTGCAATTGGATGAGCAAGCTGTAGATTTTATCAATTCTGAGAAAAATTTCCTTGGTGGAGAAGAGATAAAACTGTCGCTTATTTTTAGTTGGTTTAAGAAGGATTTTACCAAGGATAGGACACTCAAGGAATTTTTGAAGCTCTATGCTAAGGGAAGTGTAAATGAAAAGGCCAAAATCAAGTATCTAGAATACGATTGGTCTTTAAATGGAAAGTAATCGTATCTAAGAATGAGAAAAGCGGTATGAAAATTGACTTCAATTCTAACGTGAAACAACTACAATTTGCTGTATTAGCTTTTTTCGTTCTACCAATGGCTGCCTGTGGGCAGAAGAGTGAAACTTTCGAAGTTGCACTTAAAGGAATCTACAAAAACACGGTTCCACTTGTTCATGAGAATGAAATAGATGCGTGGAATTCTGCCATCTTATTAGACACTAGAAATCCAGAAGAATTTGAGGTAAGTCATCTTCCAAATGCTCGGTTGGTAGGATATGAAGAGTTTTCGCTCGATTCTGTTTCTTCGATTTCTAAGTTAGATACCATTGTTGTTTACTGTTCGGTAGGCTATCGAAGCGAACGAGTAGGCGAGAGGCTGTTGGCAGCTGGATATAAGAACGTTTTCAATTTGTACGGTGGTATTTTCGATTGGAAGAATCAAAATAGAATAGTGGTTACTTCAAAAAACGATACCACTGAAAAAGTACATGCCTACAATAGGGTATGGGGTGTTTTTTTAAAGAACGGAGAGAAAGTTTACTGAGCAGCGTAGTTGGCAATGAACTTCTTGCATTTCGATTTCAACTTGTAGAACTCTCCACAACCTTGGTAGCCTCGGTTTCTTTTCGAGGTTTTTACTTTTTCCTCAAAACGGTCGGTTTTAGGATTGTAAACAAACACCGAAGATTCAATCACCAATTCCGTGCCTAGAACTTTATAAGCTTCAAATCCTAATATGTCGTTTTCTAATGTGTGTACCGATCCTCCAAGTTTATAGGCGAGATTTACGTATTGCGGATTGACTCCGTATTCGGTTCCGCATAAAATAATGCGCACTGGCACGTTCAAAAGGTCGCAGATACAGTAATCTTTCATACAACTTCGGTTATCTGCAATCATGATTAACTCATCATAATCCGGAAACTGATTGATGCCTTTGAGTAAGCCCTCTATGTTATTCTCCTCCGTTTCTCGATTATAATGCCCCCTCATATTTTTCCGCATTAGTTTGACCAACTTTTTAGGGTCGGATGCACTGGAATAAATGATGCCACCATAATTTCCAAGCTTCCCCTTCTTAAAAGAGTCTCCATCGGTAAAAAGAACCACATTGGTTATGCCGCTTTTCTCAAAATTCTTGAGATGCCAGCGCATTGCTTTCGACCCAAACCCGTACATACTTCCTGTCCAATCCATCACTACAAGCGAATTCTTCCATTCTGGGTGTCGCTCCAGCACATTTACCGCAGTTAGGTTGCTCGTTGGGCCTCCAGAACGCTTTATCATTCTATCTAATTTACTTTCCTGAGACGCAAAATTTGGTTTGACCGCATGAGGTATTGAGTCCACTTCAGTAGTTATTGTCGTATCTGAAAGTTCAATTGCCTCAAAATAGATTTCAATTCCATGAAGCATTCCCATTGCTTCAGGTTCTGTGTTGCAAGCCGTTTGTAGTGCAATATTCCACTCAATTTCCGCTGAATTCAAGGAACTATCAATCCTGAAAAGTTCTTTCAATCTGTTCATCATTAAACCACGATAGTTGGTCCGCCACAGTTCTTTGTTTTTGGGGTACTTGGTGTAAATAAGGTTGATTTCAGTCGCTCTGAAATTGGTCATCTTGCTTGTCCAATCTTGTGGATTGGAAATGGAGAATTGAGCGTAACCGTTTTCCAGAAACACAGCATCATCCTCGGCATCATCTTCATATCGGTCAATTTCAAAAAGGTTGAATTTTGATTCTAGCGCTGTTTGAGAATTGATGGTAAAGTCAGCTTCAGAAAACTGTGGTTCTTGTGCTGACAAATGCAGGGGGAGAAAGGCAATTACAATTAACCAAGAGGGCCTCATAGACTAGTGTTTGTTTGGAAAACTAGATGTCTAATGATAGCAAATTTCACAAACAGACGCTTCTCAATGTTAGAGAAACGGCTGTTTACGATTAATTAGTATGCGATGGAATACCATAAAACTCACACTAGAGTAGTGGTTAAAGCATTAATTCTTAACGAATTGAATTGTTTTAACTCCTTTATCCGAGTTCAATTGTATGAAGTAAATTCCAGCGGTTAAGTTCGAATTCAGGGTTGAAATTGCGATTCTGTTGATGCCCGAATTGAACTTTGTGGTTCGATGACCTAGTTTTTGGCCCATTACATTTACCAAAACAACATCGGTTACAACAGCTTCTTCTAAAACCAACTCTAATTGACTGTTCCCATCGATTGGATTTGGATAAACTCGAACAGTACGGAAAACTCCCGTCTCTTCTATGCCGATTGAACTAGCATTCGGATTAATGTTAATATCATCGATATACATATAGCTCTGGTTGTCACTCAAAGCCTCAAATCTTACAAGCACATGAGGTTCTCCTGCCATTGTTGCCAACGAAACTTGGTCTTCTCTCCAGTCACTTTCATCAGGAACAAACGTGCTAGAAACGTTGCTTCCAGCGGTGTTAATATCATCACCGTTTTTGGTGTACCGCAACGTCCAAGATTCACCACAATTTCTTGAAGCGTAAACTCTCAATCTCTCACTGTGGTTTGTGGAGTTTCTATTTGAGTGCGCCAATCGGAAAGTCAAAAAAGCATCAGCCGATTCAACATCCGTCATATCGATTGGTGGGCTTATTAGGCTATTCATATTTCCAGAAGTAATGCTTCTCAAGTTGATTCTTGCCGATGCATTCCCGGTGTAAGAAGCCGTAGTGTTGCGTTGCCAAGTCAGTCCGCCTGGGGTTTCTATCGACCATTCCAATTCTGGGTCAGAATTATTTGGGAAACTAGAATCTTCCATTCCTTCAGAGTAAGGACCTTCTATTCCTCCACCTAATTGAGTAACCACAACTGCGTCTTGCAGTGTTTCAGATTCTGAACCAGCCGCAGTTGAAATTGTAAGTGTCACGTCATAAGTTCCTGCAGAGTTATAGGTAACAGTAGGATTTGGGTCGTTGCTAGTTGCTGGTGTTCCACCTGGAAAGCTCCAACTCCAAACCCAACTTGGGTCTATATCGGCTCCCCAAGAATTGTCTTCAAATTCTACTTCCAATCCTTCGCAGCCTAAGGATTCATCTAGGAAGAATTCAACATTTGGCACACAGCTATTGCTGAATCCTTCCGCAGTACCGGTATTGTTTCTGTTTGTGCTTCCCCAATAGTAGTTTCTCTCTCCTGTACCACTACTTGCAGCCATTTGCATTTCTTCTGCTTGCTCCTCTGTAAACATTCTAGCACAACTCGTGTAATCCATATGATTATGAACGTTGTCTAGACTGCCACAAGTAACCTGACTTGTGTTACAACCGCCAGAAGTTCCAGTAGTGTTTGGAGTATCACTTATTCCATCATCAAAATTGCAGTTGGATGCTTCTTCTGGTTCGTTTGTTGGCCCCCATGTGTGAGACAGGTTCAACCAATGACCAAGTTCGTGAGATAAACTTCCTTGCAATTGTGCCGATCTAAGAATAATTCCGTTTCTGTACGCATTCACACTTCCTGGTAAATATGTGTAGCCGCCAGAGCCACTTTCCATTGTATTTACCAACCATACTTGTAAGTATCTTCTTGTTTGCGTATTCCAATTTACAAGGTCTTTGATGTCTTCGTTTCCGGCATAGGTCAAGTTCGATTCTACTCTTGTTATCCCATCAGTACAATTCCCATTATGGTCTATTTTAGCCAATCTAAGTTCGAATTGAGGGTCTCCAACAATATCATCGAATGGTGGTGTTACAGACGAAATGTTACCATTCTGAGCCCGCAGTTCAAGATTAACGTACTCCAATGCGCTTATAATCGCGTCTTTAGAGATGTTCTCTGATCCGTTGTCATGAATGACGTGAAAGACTACAGGAATAACTTTTTGACCACCCGCTCTCTGATTTTCTGGCAACGCACGGAGTTCTTCCATCTCGCGTAAAAATTGCTCGCGATTTGAACGATTTTCTGGGCTCTGCTTCAAAGCCTCATTAGTTTGGCTATGTGTAAAACAAGGGAGTTTTTGAGCGGTCGATAAAAACGGAGATATTAAAATGGCTGTCAAAAAAAGCAGCTGGAAATAGGATTTTCTCATTTGTTTGGTTCAATTCAATCAGTAAACGCTATAATTTACTCGATTGTTTCGCGAAGATAAAACGAGAAAGAGGTAAAATCAGCCGCTAGTTGACAAACTAGGGGAATTGGAAAGGCCGAGAGTAAGGCAATGGTTTTTGTCGTACGCTTTTGACGAATGTCAGTTTATGAAGTGATTGCCCTCACTAAAAAAGCAATGTTATAAATCGTTCTTTGGTTTGAACTTTAGGCTAGCCGTATGCAAAACATTCTAATTCCAACTGACTTTTCTATTAATGCTGTAAGAGCTGCAGATTATGCTATTTCCCTTTTTGGAAGCTCGGCCAACTATAAGATTATTAACTGCTATGAAGTGCCACATTCTGGTGCAACTATGCTTATATCCATTGCGGATATTTTAGAGAAGGATTCACTGCAACTTCTTTCCGAAGAGAAAGATAGACTGCTTGGAAAGTTTGGAGATTTGGGGCTGTCAATTGAAGTAAAGTCAATTATGGGTTCTCCTTCGGTAGCAGTCAGAAAAATAGCATCGCCTAATGATTTGATTATTATGGGAACCAAGGGCGCTACTGGGTTAAAAGAGGTCTTTGTGGGAAGCGTAGCTTCTAACATGTTGGAAAATGTGCCATGTCCGGTAATAGCAATACCAGAAATTGCAGGTAATGGTAAACCTGCAAAAATCCTATTTGCCGCTGACGATAAATGTTTATCTGAAGGAAAACTACCAGATAGGTTGGCTGAACTTGCGAATTTCTTTAAGGCCGAGGTTCTTATTTTAAATGTGGTTCCAAAAGGAGAGATTTCTCATGTAGGCAATAATCCAGAAAACACGCGGAAATCTATCGGCACATTCGAAAATGTGAAGCATAGCATTCACTTTATTGAAGATGAAGATGTAAATCATGGTATTGAGGAGTTCATTAAAAAGAATAAAGTGGACATGCTTGCAATGATTACAAGGCGAGATGATTTATTCTCGAGATTGTTTGGAATAAGCAACACAAAAAGCATGATGATGCACACTGATGTGCCTTTGGTTGCTTTTAGGTAAAATCAGGAAAACATGAGGAAGATACTAGTACCCACTGATAGAAGCGAAAACGCCACGCACGCCCTCAATTACGCGATAAACTTGTTTGAAGGTGAGGAAATTGAGTTCGTACTATTCCAATCGTACGACCTTCCGACCTACACAGCAGATATGCCCATTTTGTTGGATGATTTTGGCGCTGGTGAGCTTAAACGCCTCATTAATCAGGATGCGAAAGAATTGGAAGCAAAACATGCTGATACTCAGTTCAGTTTCAGTGCTTTGGTCGAAATAGGATCATTAAGTTTTAACGTGGAGAGTCTTGTAGAAAAACTCAACATAGATTTAGTTGTTATGGGGACTAAAGGAGCATCTGGTCTTGCGGCAGCCCTTATTGGAAGCAATACAGCCGATGTAATTCAAGCGGCAATGTGCCCTGTCTTGGCAATTCCAGAAAGCGCACCGATTAATAAGCCAAAACAGATTCTTTTTGCTACAGACAATAAGGGGTATAGCTCTGCAGAAGTGATTAGCCCACTTCTAAACTTTGCTACTCGTTTTAACTCGCATGTGCATTTGATGAATGTGCTTGATAAAGGCAAAATGACTAGTGTAGATGAAGCTGTTGAAGGTTTGAAACTTGACCATTTTCTTGAGGGAGTTGAGCACACTTTTCATTTTGAAAATGACTCAGATAAAGCGCAAGCCATCGAGAATTATCTCAATACACATAACATAGATATGCTAGCGGTTGTACCGAGAAAAAACAACTTCTTTGATGCCATATTTCATCGCAGCGTAACCAGAAAGCTGACCCTGCATACCAAAGTTCCCATGCTTGCAATGCATGATTTAGGGAACTGATTCTCACCATTTAGTCTTGTTCGCCAATTCTTAATTTAGCCGACCTTCAAAAAGACTGGATGAACAAGATACTTGTAGCAAATAGAGGTGAAATTGCGTTGCGCATCATGCGTTCTGCAAGAGAAATGGGCATTAAAACGGTTGCAGTTTTTTCCGAAGCCGATAGAAATGCCTTGCATGTTAGATATGCAGATGAAGCCGTTTGCCTTGGTCCACCTCCATCTAATCAAAGTTATTTACTGGCAGACAAGATTATTGAAGTTTGTAAAGATTTGAATGTAGACGGAGTACATCCAGGCTACGGTTTTCTATCTGAGAATGCAGCTTTTGCCAATGCTCTTGAGAAGGCAGGTATTATACTTATTGGTCCATCAGCACATTCTATGGAGATTATGGGCGATAAGCTTTCTGCTAAGGCAGCAGTAAAGGCCTATGATATACCAATGGTTCTGGGCACCGAAGGAGCGGTGGAGGATTTGGAAGAGGCTATTTCAACAGCACGAGAGATTGGCTTTCCAATTATGATTAAAGCCTCTGCAGGTGGTGGAGGTAAAGGAATGAGAATTGTGCACCAAGAGGCTGACTTGGAGGAACAAATGAATTTAGCCATCAGTGAAGCCACATCATCCTTCGGAAACGGGGCTGTCTTTATCGAAAGATTTGTTAATTCGCCAAGGCACATAGAAATTCAAGTGTTGGCAGATAAACACGGAAATGTGGTTCATCTTTTTGAACGCGAATGCTCTGTTCAAAGACGACATCAAAAAGTAATTGAAGAGGCACCTTCATCGATTGTTACCGAAGTAATGCGCACAAAAATGGGAGAGTGCGCAAAAGATGTTGCACGTTCTTGCGGCTATGTAGGCGCTGGTACGGTCGAGTTTTTAGTGGATGAAAATCTTGACTTTTTCTTTTTAGAAATGAACACAAGATTGCAAGTAGAGCATCCCGTAACCGAGTTTATTTCGGGTGTTGATTTGGTAAAAGAACAGATTCGAGTTGCAAGAGGTGAGAAGCTTTCATTCAGTCAGGAAGACCTAAAGATTAACGGCCACGCTATCGAATCAAGGGTTTATGCCGAAGACCCACAAAATAATTTCCTTCCCGATATCGGGACGTTGGAGCGTTATGTTAGACCTGAAGGTCCTGGCGTTCGGGTTGATGATGGTTTTGAGGAAGGCATGACTATTCCTATTTACTACGACCCAATGATTGCGAAACTCGTTGTGCATGCCGAAAATCGGGATGAAGCACGAGCAAAAATGATTCGTGCTATTAACGAATACCAAATAACTGGGGTTAAAACCACGTTACCGTTTTGCAAGTTTGTTATGGAGCACGAAGCTTTCATAACTGGCAAGTTTGATACTGGGTTTGTGGACCGTTATTTTACTCCTGAATCGCTGGAAGCGAGCAATTCAGATGAACAAGAAGTTGCGGCTTTAATGGCAGCATATGTTGAAGACACATCGTCAACAACTACTCTTAGTTTAGCAACTGTTTCATCTGTTTCAAACTGGAAAAGGAACAGAACTTTGCACGATTGACAGGTATTTTGCACCACTGGCGCGAAATTTGACTTATCTTTTGTCTATGCGTCCCACCGCTATCATATTACTTCTGTTATGGTCGATATCTCTATCGGCTCAGGATATTATATCCAAAAAGAAGAAATCAGCCGTTTCCACAAATGAACTTGCGGTAGCCAAAAAGCAAGATAGCTCGGCATCAGCCCTTATAAATGGACATTTGTATGACGCCATAATTATTGATGGCGACACGATTCCAGTTATCGCCCTTCCAGCTGCAAAGGCCACGGAAAAACGAGTCTTTAAGTCGAAAAGGGACGAGAAGAAGTATCGAAGATTGGTTTATCATATAAAGAAGGTGCTGCCATATGCCAAGTTGGCTGGAAAGAAAATGCGCGAAGTGGAAGAGGAAGTAGCGGGAATGAGCAAGAAAGAACGGAAGAAGCGAATGAAGCAGTTGGAGAAAGAAATTAAGCGAGATTATGAAGGAGATTTAACCAAACTAACCTTCACGCAAGGTAGAATACTGATAAAACTGTTAGATAGAGAAACAGGAAATATCTCTTATGATATCGTAGCTGAGTTCAGGGGTAAATTCTCTGCATGGTTTTTTCAGGGAATTGCAAAAATGTTCGATTACGACCTTAAATCTGAGTACGACCCTGAAGGAAAAGATAAGTTGATTGAGCAGTTGGTACTGAAAATTGAGGCTGGCGAACTCTAGTCTTTTCGTCCAATCTCCAATTCAATGTGCTTCATGGCATCTCGCAAGCGTGCAGCTTCAATAAAATCCAACTCTTTTGCCGCAGACTCCATTGCTACTCTAACCTTGCCCAATTGAGTCTTCAATTCGTCTTTGCTCAAGTACTGAACACCTGCTTCTGCTGCTTGATTCAAATCGTGTTCTGTGTCGTATTTCGCCCTGCGTTTCATGGTTCCAGCAACGGAAGTCTGTTCCATAATTGCTTCTTTGGATTTAACTAAAGCAGTAGGAACTAAACCGTTGTCCGTATTGAATTTTATCTGTTTTTCGCGCCTTCTTTCGGTTTCATCCATTGTTTGCTTCATAGATTTTGTAATCCGATCGGCATACATTATTACCAAACCATTTATGTTTCTAGCAGCTCTACCAGCAGTTTGAGTTAAAGCGCGAGAAGAACGTAGAAAGCCTTCTTTGTCAGCATCCAGAATGGCAACAAGACTTACTTCAGGAAGATCTAATCCTTCTCTGAGAAGATTAATTCCAATTAAAACATCAAAGTTTCCTAAGCGCAGGTCTCTCAAGATTTCGACACGCTCAACCGTATCAACTTCAGAGTGGATATAGCGACAGTTTACATTTAATCGGCCCATGTATTTTGCCAATTCTTCAGCCATGCGTTTGGTGAGAGTCGTGACCAAAATGCGCTCACCCTTTTTAATGGTTTGATCAACCATATCAAGTAAATCATCCACCTGATTTACACTAGGTCTTACCTCAATAATAGGGTCTAGAAGACCAGTTGGACGAATAACCTGTTCCGCCACAATTCCACCGCTCTTCTCCAACTCGTAATCAGCCGGTGTGGCCGAAACGTAAATTAACTGATTGACAATTCCTTCAAACTCTTCAAACTTTAAGGGTCTATTATCCATTGCCGAAGGAAGTCGAAATCCATAATCGACTAGGTTTATTTTTCTGCTTCGATCACCGCCATACATGGCGCCAATCTGCGAAACCGTTACGTGACTCTCATCAATAAACATGAGGAAATCGTCTGGAAAATAATCCATCAAGCAAAATGGACGCGTACCAGCAGCACGACCATCAAAGTAGCGTGAGTAATTCTCAATCCCCGAACAGTAACCGAGCTCGCGCATCATTTCGACATCGTAATCAACGCGTTCTTGAAGTCGTTTTGCTTCAAGCGGTTTGCCAATTTCATTGAAATAGTCAACCTGTTTAACCATGTCTTCTTGAATCTGCCAGATCTTTTCAAGAAGTGTATCTCTAGATGTCACAAAATTATTTGCAGGGTAAATGACGGCTCTGTCTAATTCGGCAATAGTACTGCCAGAATTAGGGTCAATTTTTTCTATCTCCTCAATCTCATCACCAAAAAATACAATGCGAAAAGCGTAATCTGCATAGGCCAAATACACATCTACAGAATCGCCTTTCACTCTAAATTGACCACGTTCTAATGTGCCTGTAGATCGCGCGTACAAGCTGGAAACCAAACGGTGTAGAAATAAATCTCTGCTGATTGATTCGCCAACACTAACCTCAACCGTGTTGTTTGCAAAATCGGTTGGGTTACCGATACCGTAAATACATGAAACAGACGAGACAACAATTACATCTCTTCTACCAGAAAGCAGGGTAGAAGCGGCACTTAATCTGTGCTTTTCAATCTCATCATTTATCTGAAGATCCTTCTCAATGTATGTGTCTGTAACAGGTAAATAAGCCTCTGGCTGATAGTAATCGTAATACGAAACATAGTACTCTACCGCGTTATTTGGGAAGAATTGTTTGAACTCGCCAAAAAGCTGTGCCGCTAAGGTTTTGTTGTGACTAAGAATAAGCGTTGGACGGCCAGTTTGCGCGATAACATTGGCCATTGTGAATGTTTTACCAGAGCCTGTAGCGCCTAAAAGAACCTGATCCTTATCTCCAGCTTCAACTCCTTCTACCAATTGTTTGATAGCCGTAGGCTGATCGCCCATGGGTTTGAAATCGGCTACGAGTTGGAATTGGTCCATTTGGCAAAGATAGCGACAATGGAAGCAGCCTAAATCAGTATTTCAAGCGAATCAATGCTCGTGATCTTCTTCCTCTTCGTGATGGTCACCTTTGGAGCTATAGTTTCCGCCCTCAAAAGTTGAAAAGTAATCTACCAACGTTTTTCGCTCAGCATCGGTCAATTTCGCATCCCAGTGTACTAACCAATACGTGAGCATTGGCATTTCCTTTTCCTCTACAACTTCAACGATTTCCTCAATCGCTTCATTTCTATCGGCAAGGGGATAGGTGTTCCATTCAGAAAAATTCAGATGTTCTCGACCTTCATTTATGTGATTGTCTAGAAATATGGATACAGGAACTATGTTCTCGTACCAAGGATATTCGGTTGCATTAGAATGACAATCCATGCAGGCCTTGTCTAAAATTGATTTCACATCTGCATTAGTCGTCTCAAACGCATCTGTTGCATTCACTTCAACCACCTGGCGTTTGCTGGGAATGAATTGGATAGCACCCAGAATAAGGATGATAGGGATGAGTATTTTTCTTGTCTTAGACATGAGCGCGTGGTTTAGTGTTGTAAATGTAGCACCACCCTTAAGTACAACAGGTGATTTGAGTCACATTTTTTATTGCAGGTAATGATGCAAATAACCCATGGTTTCCATGAGCATGGCCACTCCTAAATGCACGATTAACCCACCGAAGATACTACGGCTATGAATGGCCAGAACGCCTAATGCATAGCCCCCGAAAAAGGCGCCAACGGCTTCGCCAGCAGGCTTTCCAAAATGGAATACGCAGTAGAAAGAGGCCATTGGTAGAATTGCACGTGTGCCCATAATTTTAAACATGGTAATTGCCAATGCTCCTCTAAAAATGGATTCAACTGCTACGAATCCCGTTGCATAACTAGGTTCGAAAAGGACGGCTCGTTGCCAAACGGCTAAATCAAAAACATCGGTAAAGTTCCACGGTTTATACTGCGGATATGCATTCTGGAAATCTGGAAAGAAGGAAGCGCCAATAATCAATGGCGCTACCAGCAATAAGACCAAGAAGTAAGGCTTTAGTGTAAGCCAATCGCCTCTAAAACCAAAATCTAAGTCGGCCCATTTATGAAAAATGACTTTGATTATTGCTAATCCGCCCAGTGCCATTACCATTTGATGAATGAAGAAATGACACTTGGATGCAAAGACCATTTCGGCCAGATTCCAACCGTATTCTCGTACTTGAATAAGACGTAAAATGTGCAGTTTCGGAATCATGGCTATGAAAACGAAGCAGGCGCCTAGCACCCAAAACTTCCAATCTCTTAGGAATTTGACGGACGAACCTTTCGCACATAAAAACGCTGTAAGGAAGTAAGAACCGCCATAAAGAATACTGTAATAAGAAAATCTAGGAACAAACCCTCCGCCCAAATTGAACGGACTTACATCAATTGTTCGCGAATAATTGATGTACATACTTATACCTAGCACCAACATGGTTATGCCATAAATGGCCCAGTTGAAATCCTTCTTTACAAAATCCGATACTGCCTGGTACAGTTCTTTCATTAATGGCGAATATCGGAAACCTCGTCCATCCGACAGCTGGCTTTCATTTGGCTACGTGTCGGCAATAATTTGAACCTTGAGAGCGTAGTGTTGTTCAATAAAAAACGATGAAATGAAATATTCAATCGCATTATTATCGGTCATTCTCATTGGAGCGATGACTATTTTCGGAACAGAAAAAACGGAGAAGAAAATGAGTAATTCAAACGAAGCAGCATTGGAAAAAGCCACATTTGGCGCAGGATGTTTTTGGTGTGTAGAGGCTATGTTTCAGAATATCAAAGGGGTAACCAAAGTAGAATCTGGCTATAGCGGAGGTCAAGTGAAAAAGCCAACTTACAAGGAGGTTTGTAATGGAACAACCGGTCATGCAGAGGTTATTCAGGTGACGTATGACCCTGATATTGTTTCGTACGAAACGCTGCTAGAAGCGTTTTGGCTTGCGCATGACCCCACACAACTCAACCGTCAAGGTGCAGATGTAGGAACGCAGTATCGTTCTGTTATTTTCTATCACACTGCCACGCAAGAAATGTTGGCCAAAGAGTACAAGAATCGCTTGAATATTGAGAATGCTTACGGAGCACCAGTTGTTACGGAAATATCAGCAATCTCTGAATTCTATTCTGCAGAAGATTACCATCAGGATTACTATGATCAAAACCCTGAAAACTCTTATTGCAAAATGGTTGTAGGACCGAAGTTGGAGAAGTTTAGGAAGGCGTTTAAGCAGCCTGAGGCCAATTAGTCTTCCCGTGTAATTCTTTCGGCTTTCTTATGAGAAGGTGTTAATTCCTGAACCCAAGAATTATCGTAGTCCGCAAAAACACCAGTATTGTCGGCTTCTTCCTTTGTGATTTTCATGTCGACATACTTGGCTAAAACCTTATATGTTTTTGGCTTCAAGTCCTTAACTACTAAAAGCGCAGCATTCATTCCAGACTTAACAGCAATTGGAACGCCACCACCTAATTCGGCCCAATGACCACCAAGCCATAGGTTTTTTACAGCCGTTTTATGTCCTGCAATTTTAGCTTGCATATTGGCTTTTCCTGGACGGGCACCCATCAATGAACCATCACGGTTTCCAGTATAGCGCCAATGCGTAATTGGTGTTGCTATGTCGCAATATTCAATGTGCGAACGGATCTCCTTGCCTAGTTTTTTTTCTACCCGATCAATTAATATATCAGCAAATTCTTGCTTGAATTTATTGTAAGCTTCTCCACGTTTTAGGTTGCCATTCTCATCTAGTTCCGTTTTCCACTTGTCATCTTGGTCAAAAGTGGCATAGCAGTAAATGGTCATGGTTCCTTTTCCTGCTGGCGCGAGAGAAGGGTCTCGGAATGATGGAGCCAGGACGCTAATTCCTGCTTTGTAAGGATCTCCAGCATTATGTTCGGTACGTTTAACATCATCGCGTACAATAAAAAGCATGGCATCGTCCAATCCAAAATCCTCTACTGGGCAATCAATTCCTAGCGAAATTGTGACAGCTGAACTATACAATTGAGCATTGTGAAGTTTGTCTTTCACCTCTTTCGGAATGGCAGTTTCGGGAAGCATCTTCTCGTATAGCGTTTCAACATCGCAAGCGGCAATAATATGCTTCGCTTTTACATTGAATTTCTCGCCTTTGCGATCAAGTTGAATGCCAACTGCTTGACCATTTTCAAGTTCAACCTTCTCTACACGACATTGGTAATACACATCGTTGCCCATTTTCTCTACAGCGTAATCCAACCATTCTGGGAACACCTGACTTCCGCCTTTTGGTGGACTTTGGTAATCGCCATAATACGCCCAACCTATTGGGACTAAACAAGAAAGAAGTGCTTCTTCGGACCCAAATATTTTCAACATTTTTGGATCCTTGAAGTAGCGTTTTAACCCTTTTACCGTTCCTTCTGCCCCTGTAAATCGTATGTGTTTTAAGAACACAAGTGCAAACTTGAGCCGAAGCATGTTGAAGGCTACCATTTCAAATAAGCTCATAGTTTCCAGCGAGCGAGAGAATGCAGGTAAAAGATCAAATGCGCTTCCTAACTGCTTGGCATCTTTAAAAAACCGTTCAATTCCTTTCTTTTCGTGCGGGAAAAGTTTGATGAATTCCGCCTTTAAATTATCAGGCTTATCAGTAAGTAGGTAATCGTAATTATCGCCTTGATACCGTTTGATGTTGGGTTGAGATAGTGCGGTGGGATGGTCGTTTCCAATAAAGTCAAATACTCGCGTAACCAAGCCACGCGGACCACATTGATTTAGCCAGTGTATGGCACTGTCAAACCGAAAATCTTTCCTTCGGAATCCAGCCAAATAACCACCAGGACGACTGTCCATTTCGAAAACACCGACTGAAAGTCCTGCTCGGCTAAGCAAGGCAGCGGAGGTCAGTCCGCTAATTCCAGCACCGATAACAATTACATCGTACTCGGGTTTTATAACCTTATTCCGAACAAAACTCAAGCTTTCATTTTTTCTATATCAACCACTTGTGCAAGCGTGTTGATGATGGTTTTGTGCTTACGCACGAATGGATTTTCCTTGTCCCAAACATATCCTGCTAAAACAGAAGTGAGCTGCTTTTTCATCAATGGATTGATGTTGACGTGAAAGAAAATCTTTTGAAGATCACCTGAGTACCATTCTCTTACATATGTGCGAAAAACGTCAATGCCATATTCCAAATGATCAACGTACTCTTTTTGCCAATCTATTTTCTCTCCGTTAAGTTCACGCTCTACCAATTTTGCGGCTGTTAATCCACTTTCAGTGGCAAACGCAACCCCCGAAGAAAAAACGGGGTCTAAGAATTCGGTTGTGTTTCCTGTAAGCACAAACCGATCTCCAAAGAATTTTTCCGAAGAACGAGTGTAGTCCTTATGAACCTTTGGTTCCCAGAGGTATTCGCGGTCTTTAAAGCGCTCTTTAAATTTGATTGATCGGTCAAACATATTATTGAAAGCAATGGTGATATCTGCTCCGTCTTGTACAAACTCCGAGAAGTACTTTTTGTTCCCAACAAAACCTAGAGATGTCTTTCCATTATGAAATGGAATAACCCAAAGCCATAAATCCGTTTCTAGAATCTCGAACGAAATCTGAGTTGGATTTTCCCATTTATCTCTGGTGTCGTCATTCAGCTTTACATAGGTAGCCATGTTGCTGGTTGGCGAAATGTGCATTGGAATGTCTAGCATTTTGGTGAGTACGCCTCCATAACCGCTACTATCTATCACATGCTTGCACTGATATTCTTCAACACCTTTCTGTGTATTTACTTCGAACTTTACAGCATCTTTAGCTTCAAAATCAATGGATTTTAAAGTGCTCAGGTACTTGATGTTCACGCCTTTTTTCTCAGCTGCATCTGCTAAAGCTTTATCAAATTGACGTCTAGGTACTTGCCAGGTCCAAGTCCGACCTTCCGTGAAATTATCGTCAAACGAAATTCTGAACTCTTTACCATCCTTGATGAACAAAGCTCCTCCCTTAACCACAAAATTTTGCTCTTCCAAAGCAGGAAGAAGGCCTACTTCTTCAAAATGTCCCATACTCAGCGGCAGCAAACTTTCTCCAATTACATAACGTGGAAAGCTGGTTTTTTCAACAACCAAAACGCTATAACCTTGGTTTACCAAATAAGTAGATGCGACAGTGCCAGATGGGCCAGCGCCAATTACCAATACATCAACTTCTTTTATCATGCCTGCTTTATTCTTTCAAGTAGTTTTTTCTTATCCAAAAACTGGCAACAAGTAACCACAGAACTTATAGTAACTCCAAAAATACCGTGCAAGTTTAAATACTGACCAGTTAGCCAAAGGTTGGGGATTTTTGTTTTCGGAGAGATGAAGTTTGTCAGTCCTTTTCGATAATCTTTCTCGGTTCCGTACATGTTTCCATCATCGCTGCCAATATAATCTCTGAAGGTAAGTGGAGTGGAAGCGTGTACACTTTGAATACAGTTTCTGATTTCAGGGAAACGTTTTTCAACTGCTTTCAGCACTTGTTCCGTCTTTTTAGATTTAAAATGTTCGTAATCCGAAGGACGTTCGCTCGGAGAGACAATCGAATTGTGGCTTTCTTTCCATTTTTCCACTTCGTCAAATCTCATGTAGGTCATAATGGAAATACCTTCAGCAAATTCTTCCGATTTAGAAGATGCTGGTGTGCTCAGCATAAACTGCAAAGGCCATTCATTTTCGTTGTAATCTGGCTCTGCCCAAACGTTATCGGAGGTGTGATGATAAACGTTGTGGTTCAGGTATGGGAACGAGCTTGGTTTACAGACGATATGAACGCTGAAACTGGAAAGCGTGTTTGGAACGCGTTGTAATCGGTTGAAATAAGATGGTTTGAAATGTTCTTTTCCTATAAGATTTAGAAGTGCCTTAGGTTGAATGTTAGATATGAAATTTTCACCATGATAAGTTGAACCATCTGAAGTTGTAACTGAACTCAATTTACCTTCCGATAATTCAAACGTGGTTACTTGCTTTCTCCGAAATACTTCTCCACCTTTTTCATGAATTGACTTTGCCAATTCGCGTGCAATTTGGGAGCCGCCATCAATGCATCTGTAGGCACTCAAAACGTAGCCATGTGTTACCAATGCATGAATGTAAAGTGGACATTTTTCAGCCGAGCCAGCATACAGCAAATTGGATCCCGCAAGAACAGCTCGAAGTTTTTGATTATCGGTAAGCTGCTCAATGAATTGCTTGGCAGAAAATTCAAGAATTGAATCGTCTGTATGGTCTAACTCTGAGAATTCAAGCTGATCAAGAGGGAAGGTCCTTACAATTTCTTGTACAGTTTTTGAATACTTCCGAATTGCAATTTCTTCATTGGGAAAGTCAGCAATCAGGGTACTCTCAAATTCCTTCCAAGAACTGGCATGGTGAAATTTCGAACCATCATCAAAACTGATTTGGTCAAAGTTCGTATCCATTTTTTGCCATTTCACGGATTCGGTCAGTCCAAAATACTTGAAGTAGGAGTGTAGCGGTTGACCTTCGCCTAATGCTGGTAGATAATGCACGCCCGTATCGAAAACGGTCTTTTCTCGACTAAAAACCTGCAACGAACCGCCTAATTGCTGGTTCTTCTCCAGCACGCATACGCTGTGGCCATGGTCTGCGAGGATATAGGCGCACTGCAACCCGCCTAATCCGCTACCAATAATTACAAAGTCGTATACCTTTTCAGCCATTCCGCTGCGAAGTTCGCATTCATTGGAAAACTTAGCTAAGTTGATTTACGCATTAATAGTGTCAATGAACTACTGGCTTAACTATGATCGATTATTTCGAACTTAAGACAAAATTATTGGGATGAAAAAATCAGTCGGAATCGCACTATTGGTGCTCGGAGTATGTGTAGGTGCTTTTGGTTTCTACCAACAGTCACAAGACAATAAGATTTTGGAAATCGGGAAACTAGAGTTAAAGAAAGATGCTACTGAGAACATCAATATTATGATGATTGCGGGAATTGTGCTCGCAGTTGGAGGGATAGTGGTAGTGGCAGTAGGGAAGAAATAGATTACAAGCTGGGTTTAGGTTTTTCTCAGAATGTATGTCACATTCGAGCTCGAATTGTTCTCTAGTCGTTCCAATTCCAAGTTGAATTTCTTGGCGAACGAAACAACCCTTTCTTCTGGTAGAAACTCTAATTCGTGTTCAGTTTTATTGAATCCAAACACCTTTGTACTGAAGAATTCGGTCATTTTGGTGACTCTGTGCTTTTTCTTCTCGTCTTCAATTCCATCGCGGATAATGATTGTTCCGCCAGCTAGAAGTTTCTCTCCGCAGCGATTAAGCAATGCCTCTTGTTCGGCACTAGGGAAATAATGCAAGACATCTTTAATGATGAAACAGTTTGCTTCCTCAGGTTCAAATTTTGTTAAGTCAGATTGTGAGAATTCAATATTGCCAATGGAGTAATGTGTGTTTCCCGCAAGCTGAATTTTTTCTTCATCGTAATCTAATCCAATTACATGTCTATCGTAGGACTGCATGGCTAAAAGGTGAGTCAGATAACCGTATCCGCAACCTAAATCGTACACTTTTCCTTCTCTCGGAACCTGCGAAATGATTTCATCAAAGTTTTTCTCAAGCATCAATTTAATGCGGATATACCATTCAAGAACTGGGCCTTTGTAAGAATAGAGTCGTTGGATTTTGTCATGGAAATAATCGCCATCCTCCTCTTTAACCCGGATTTTTTCAAATTCTGATTTGAAGTGTTTTGAAATGGCTTTCGTGCGTTCGCGGTAACCAGTACCAAACTCCGTTGAATGAGGAGTAACACGTTCAAGATATTTGAGAGTAACTCGACCGTATTGTACCGAGAAGTCTCCTTTTCTCAATACATGATGGAGACCATGAATAACCACTGGGAGAATATCTAGGTTTAGTTGTTCTGCCAGATAGAAAGCTCCTTTTTTAAATCGCCCAATACGCCCGTCTGTGGTTCGCGTTCCTTCTGGGAAGACGAGAATTGAGTATCCCTCATCCACCTTCTTTTTGATTTTTTCAAGATCCCAAGACGTTTCGTCTTTAGCGTGGATGTATTCGGCATATCGAATGAAAGCCCCGAAGAGCGGTGAATTCCAAACCCAATCGTTGGTTACAAGAAGTAATTTATTACTACTTCCAATCAGCATCATCAGATCTACAAACGAAGCATGATTTGCAATCAAAATAGCTGGTTTATCCAGTGGGTCTTTATTCAACCACCGAACCGGAACATGAAACATAGTGCGCCAGTCGGAATCAATCAGCATACTAATGGATGTCATCATAATCCGTTGTTTTCTTCCTTTTGAAATTGGAAGAATGGTCACCACAAGAAGAATGAAGGATAGAATAACACAGCCAATTAAGAACCAACCGAAGGCTATCGCTGCACGTAGAAAATCGCGCAATTCTAGTGGAGAGAATCCGCGCTTTCTTCTGCTGTCGATTATTATGTCGTAAAGTAGAGGCTGTAACGTGAGTGAAGCGATGACTACGCAAACCATACCTGTAACCGACAGTACAGCAATTGAATGTAAAGCTGGATGTTGGGAGAAGATTAGCACGCCCGTTCCAATAATGGTTGTGATGGCGGAAAGGATAATGGAACTGCGGTAAGATCTGAGCTTGTCGACTCCGTACTTATATCGACTCAGAATACCGTCTGACACAAAGATGGAATAGTCATCTCCCAGCCCGAAAATGAAGGTGGTTACCACCACATTAATCATATTGAATTTGATATCGAATAATCCGCAAATACCTAAAATCCACACCCAGCTGACAGCCATTGGTAGGAAGGTGATGACGGCCAATTCAATCCTGCCATAGGTGAGAAGCAAAACCACGAAAACGAGAAGCGAGGAGAGGATAAGAATGAAGTTAAGGTCATCGCTGACGGTGTTTACTAAGTCGTGCGCCAAGGAGCTAACGACCACGGTTTCTAGTCCAGGAATAGCATTGACCTTTTTAGTTAATGCTGTCTTGTCTGCCTTCGGTAGATTGATGGTGGAAACCACATTATAGCCGTCATCTCCTAGAAAAACGAACTCACTGTAAATCGGGTCGTTCAGAAGAAAATCCTGATAGAATTGTTCGTCCGCTACCTCATAGGTTCTGAAAACATCTTGATAAACATCGAAGAACTGAGGTTGAAAACCAAGTTCGGAACCTTTCTCGGAAAGATTGATTTCAATTTCCTCATCCAATTCAGAGATATGCTGATTCCAAGTGGCTACGCTTTGCGAAATCTGATTAGGAGTGAGCACCACATCGGTCAGCACCGTTGAGCGAATGGAAGTATCAGAAAGTGCAGTCCTCAAGCCAGCACTTTTTGCAACGGCTTCGCTGAGTTTTTCATCAGCAGAAAGCACGAACAGACTTTCTCTATCACTATCGCCCACAATAATATCCTGCGCTTTTTGAAGATGTTCAGGGAAATAATTGATTTGGTTTAAATCGTTTTCAAACTGCACCTCATCCGCATAAGTCCACAGAAAAACGGTTGACCCAACCAAGCTTACAAAGAGCAAAGCCTTCCATTTAAATGGGGTTGGCTGAGAAGGTTTGGACTCTTTTTGAGGTCGGAAATTGGCAAAATGAGCCAAGTGTGGTAGCCCCAGCAGGGCAAAAAATGCCGTTCCAATTAAACTAAGCCCAGCGAAAGTTCCAAAGTCAGCAAGCACATCTGAATGCAACAAATTGAGACAGAAAAATGCAGCCACCGTTGTAGCACAGCCCAACAACATTGGCGAACTGATTTCTTTTAACGTGTCTTCGATAGACCCAGTTTCGCGGTAATGGTTGAAGAAATGAAAGCTATAATCGATTGCAATTCCAAGCACAATGGTGCCCACAGCTATCGATATGGCCGATATGGTTCCTTGCATTACTGTAATGACTGCTAGCGCAAACGTTAGTCCGAAAACAGCAGGCAAAAAGAACAGGATTGGGATAGTAATTCGCCTGAAATAGCAAATAAGCAAGAGCAAAATGGACACACCTGCAAGAATGCTAACCAGGCTGGTGTCTGCCTTAATTCGAGTAGCGTTCGCCACAGCAATCACAGGTCCTCCAAACAAAAGAATGTCTGTTTTTGGATGGGCTGTTTTAATGCTGTCAATCGAAGTCTGTAATCCATGAACCAACAGTGAATTCTGCTCGGTTTCTGAAGGAGGATTGACTGGTTTAACTACCATTAAGAGATATTCTCCATCAGGCGTAAACGTATAGCCGTCCACAATTTTAAAGGCGTTTCCTTCTTGTAGTTTGTTTAAACGCGAAAGGATTGGAGAACCCAATTGCAAGGGGTCCTGCATCAAGAATTTCTTGGTTCCCATGCTTTCGTAGCTGCGTAGTCGGTTGAGGGTGGAAGTGAGGCGCGTTTCTATGCCATCGGCCGAAAGATCATTGAATAATGTGTCAATCTCATCCGAGCTTAGAAAATACGGCAGATCACGTAGGTAATTACCATAGGCTTCTTGCATTTTTGCCGCTTCAGACGAAAACTGAATGGCCTTGAACAATCCCGTATCCAATCCGCTAAGTTGCTCCAAAAGCTGTTCTCCAATGGAAACGAGTTCTTCGCTAGATGACTTTTCTAATGGACCAATGGCAACGATAATATTCCCCGAAATGGAAGAATTCCGATATAGGTTATCGTACTTTTTAAACTCCTTAGTGCGCGGAAACGTTTTAGTAATATCCTCTTCAATATCGAGGCTTGAAGCAATACAAAGCAAAATACAAAAGAGCGTGGCTAAAAGGGAAAGCCAGACCAGTCTGAATGGTAGGGTCTTGAGATATATGAAAAGGAGCAGTTTCCCCATTTAATTCAATGGGTACAAAAATAAGTCATCTTAGGTCTGCCCAAGGTGAAGAGCTATTGCTTCACACACGCGAGGAACCGAAAAGGCATGTTGTCGTTATCCGATAACAGTCGGAATCCACATTCGGTTAGCAATTTTCGCACGTCCGTAGCATGCCAAAGTTGCACAAACGGTTCATGCACCGAATTAGCCAACAGTTTGAAATAAATGCCTTTCAACCCAAATTCTTTAAATAACCGCCAATAAGAATTGTACCACTGAGTTGGCGATGGTTCGCAGATCATCAACCGGCCACCGTCTTTCAAAATTCTTTTGCATTCCAACAACGTTTGTTTCGTGACTTTCGGGGGTAGTTCGTGAAAAAGGAAGCAGACTGCAACGCCATCGAACCTCTTATCGGAAAAAATGTTGTTTTCTGCCACACCCTGAATAAATTTCACTGCTGGAAACTTGGCTGCAGCATGTTTCAGGTGATAAGGTGACGGGTCGATTCCCCAAACGTCCTTCACGCCCGAATCTGCAATGGATCCTGCCGTTCGACCGCCTCCACAGCCAAGGTCCAGTACACTTGCCGATCCTGCAAAGAATGATGTAATATGATTTCGGGCATGCCTCATCGTTCCTAGCATCAGTAAATCAAATCCCTTGATGTAACCCATCGAGAAGGTCTTGGAGTAATTGCCGTTTGGAATGCTGTGGAATTCTTGAAGCAAATACTTGGGTAACATGTCCTTTCCTGGCATTCCATCAGGTAGAATAACAGATTTCTTATTTCCAAAGAATAATCTTAATAAATCCCTTGGTGCACGAGGCTTTCCCGCACCATTTTGCTCGACAATCGTATTAGGCAAATTAATCTCTGTCCAATTCGGAACTTCAGGGTCAATATTACAGGTATTGATAGGCATTTCCAGGTCTAATACATATCAAGTAGAGGTTGATTAATGTTATAAACGTAAGATGGCTTAACGAAACAAACAAAATCACTTCAAATATAGTAATATGTACCGTAAGCATGACATGTTATCAATTACGACAATAGACGAAGTTGTTTTGAAAATTCATCTTCGGCCAATCAAGCATCCCTTGGAAAAATGTATCGGAATTACCGCGAATACGCGTTGATTTAACATTAAATTTGCAGCCCCTGAAAATGGGGGTTCTCAAAACCCAAAAACCATAGGACAGACGTTCACACTCGACCAATTTTACCGCTGTGTTATTCAGCTGGAAGCCCTGCGCCCTTCAAAGCAACAACGTCTGTTGGTTGAGGAAAGCTTTAAGTTTCTCACTGAATTCTCGCGCGACAAGATCATTTACGGCATCAACACCGGATTTGGTCCCATGGCTCAGTATCGCATTGAAAGTAACGAGCTAGAGCAACTTCAATATAACCTAGTTCGAAGTCATTCTTCAGGTATGGGTGCTGGATTGCCTGATCAGTACGTTCGGGCGGTCATGCTCAATCGATTGAATACGCTCGCTTTGGGCGGTTCTGGCATCAGCATGCCTGTGATTGATCAGTTGGTTCTGTTCCTCGAAAAAGGCATTTACCCATACATTCCTGAGCACGGAAGTGTGGGAGCAAGTGGCGATCTCGTGCAATTAGCACACCTCGCACTCGGATTGATTGGAGAAGGAGAGGCCAATTATCAAGGAGAAACGCGCAAGGTTGCCGACATCCTGAAAGAAATAAAAGCAGAACCAATTAAGCTTCAGCTTCGCGATGGATTGGGCATGATGAACGGAACTTCGTGCATGAGCGGCATTGGTTTGCTGAACGTGATTTACGCCATGCGCCTTATCAAATGGGCGGTGTTGATCGGAGCGGTCATAAATGAGATTGTTCGTTCTTACGATGATAGTTATTCGGAGTTTTTGAACCGAGCCAAGCGGCATAAAGGTCAGCGACAAGTAGCTGCTGCCATGCGCAGATGTTTGGAGACAAGCCAGTTGGTACGCAAGCGCGAAGACCGATTGTTCAAGGACATTGAGAAAGTAGGAAACGGCAAGCCGATCAAGGAAAAGGTGCAGGAATATTATTCGTTCCGTTGCATTCCGCAGATCATTGGACCAATTCTAGAAACCGTACAGAATGCAGAGGAAGTATTGATTGATGAGGTCAATTCTACCAATGATAATCCAGTTGTCGATTTGGAGAACAAGCACGTTTATCACGGTGGAAATTTCCATGGCGATTACGTAGCGCTTGAGATGGATAAGATGAAGATTGCTATCACTAAATTGAGCATGTTGTGCGAACGTCAGCTCAATTATCTGATGAATGAAAAGCTGAACGATATTTTTCCTCCGTTCATGAACTTGGGAAAACTCGGTTACAACTTCGGAGTGCAGGGAATGCAGTTCACTGCCACCTCAACAACTGCCGAAAACCAGACGCTTTCGTATCCGATGTACGTGCATTCCATTCCGAACAACAACGACAATCAGGATGTGGTGAGCATGGGAACGAACGCAGCTCTTCTCACCAAAAAAGTGATTGACAATACCTTCCAAGTGATGGCCATCGAATGTGTGGCAATTGCTCAAGGGGTGGACAGCCTCGGTTGCAAGTCAAAAATGTCAGTAGCTGGTCAGCGTTTCTACGAAACGGTTCGTAAGCATTTAGCTACGTTTGAAGATGATCAACCTCGTTCGCAGCAATTGACCAACTTGGCCAATTTCCTTCACGAAAACGATCCGCAAATCGAAATTTTCTAAACATGTCGGATAGAAAAGTAGCATTGGTAACAGGTGGCTCTCGCGGCCTTGGACGTGCCATTTCGGTACGTCTAGCACAAGACCACGGATTACACATTTTAGTTAATTATTCTTCCAATTCTGCTGCTGCAGATGAAACAGTCAAACTCATTGAAGAGGTTGGAGGCACGGGAGAGACTTTAGGTTTTAATGTGGCGGATAGAGAAGGTTCTGATAAGGCACTTTCTGCTTGGATGGAAGCAAATCCTAGCGAACAGATTTCAGTAATTGTAAATAATGCAGGCATCACCAAAGACGGGCTATTTATGGCTATGTCTGGAGAAAATTGGGATAACGTACTAGGTGTGTCTCTAGGTGGATTCTTCAATGTGACCCGCAAGTTGGTGGATAAGATGATTCGCAAACGTTGGGGACGAATTGTGAATGTGGTTTCCGTTTCGGGAATGATGGGCCAGCCTGGACAAGTGAATTACTCAGCTGCCAAAGCAGGCGTGATTGGCGCTACAAAAGCATTGGCAAAAGAAATAGCAAAGCGAAACGTGACCGTGAATGCGGTGGCACCAGGCTTCATCGAAACCGATATGACGGCCGATTTCGACCAGAAAGAGATGTCGCGCATGATACCGATGCAGCGTTTCGGCAAACCGGAAGAAGTGGCCGCGGCTGTTTCATTTCTGGTTTCAGACGATGCTGCCTATATCACTGGAAACGTCATCAATATTAACGGAGGACTTCACTGCTAATATGAACAGAGTAGTCATCACCGGTCTTGGAATTCATTCGTGCTTAGGTACGAATGCCGAAGAAGTGACAGCTTCCCTTCGCGAAGGAAGATCAGGTGTCATTTTCGACCCGATCCGCAAGGAAATGGGTTTCCGTTCGGCTCTCATAGGGAACGTTCCAATGCCGGATTTAAAGGCGGAATTAGGCAGGAAAGAGCGTAAAACAATGCCCGAAGAAGCGCTTTACGCCTTCGCATCCACCAAGCAAGCCTTGGAAAATGCTGGCATGACGCAGGCATTCATCGACCAGAACGAAGTCGGAATTCTCTTCGGAAACGATAGTACAGCAGGTGCTGTTATTGAAGGTGTGGATTTGCTTCGCCAAAAAAAAGACACCACTTTGATTGGTTCAGGAAACATTTTCCAATCCATGAACTGCACGGTGACCATGAATTTGAGCACAATATTTAGGCTTAAAGGCGTGAATTTCACTGTCAGTGCAGCATGTGCCAGTGGTTCGCACTCAATTGGAATGGGTTATTTACTCATCAAAATGGGCTTGCAGAAACAGATTATCTGCGGAGGAGCACAAGAAATTAATCCGTACGCTTTCGGAAGTTTCGATGGCATTGGAACCTTTTCAGTTCAAGAAAACGAGCCAGCCAAAGCTTCAAAACCTTTTGATAAAAACCGTGACGGTTTGGTTCCGAGCGGTGGGGCGGCTACAGTAATTTTAGAAAGCTTGGAAAGCGCTCAAGCACGTGGAGCAAACATCTTGGCCGAAATTGTAGGCTATGGCTTTAGTTCAAACGGAGAGCATATTTCTAATCCAAATAAAGACGGACAAGTACGTGCGTTAACTATGGCGCTCGAAATGGGAAATGTAAAGCCATCCGAAGTAGATTACATTAATGCGCATGCTACTTCTACACCAGTTGGCGATGGATTTGAAGCGCAAGCCATTCATAGCGTTTTTGGAGGCAATGGGCCGTTAGTAAGCTCAACAAAATCTATGACTGGACACGAATGTTGGATGGCAGGGGCTAGCGAAATGGTGTATTCTTTATTGATGATGCAGAACGGATTTGTTGCTCCAAACATTAATTTGACGGAAGCGGATGAGGATTCATCTAAACTCAATATTCCTACTGAATCGGTTAAAAAAGAGTTGAACACCATTCTATCTAATTCGTTCGGTTTCGGAGGTACTAATTCAACGTTGATAATTCGTAAGTTCGCGTCCTGAACCCCATGGATAAACAGCAAATCATAGACATAGTCAATCAGTTCCTAATAGAGGAATTTGAAGCAAATGCAGCAGATTTGGTTGCGGATGCCGACATGCATAAAGCGCTAGATTTGGATAGTTTAGACTACGTTGATTTAGTTGTCTTAATTGATGAGAATTTCGGTTTTAAAACCACCTCGGAGGACTTTCAGTCCATTATCACTTTTGACGATTTCTACAATTTCATCGCGTCAAAAATAAACGCCTAAAACACCATGGCAGGCTGGAGCGGTAAAAGCCGAGGCAACGCATTAGGGTATTGGTTCTTCATTTTCTTTCTGAAGAACTTGGGATTAGGTTTTACCTACGGCTTTCTGCATTTCGTAGTCCTATATTTCTTCCTGTTTTCTTGGTCGTCATCCAAATGGATTTATCGCTACTACCGCGATGGTTTGGGCTATGGCGTGTTTAAAAGCGTCATCAATATTTACAAAACCTATTATGTGTTTGGGCAGGTTATTATTGATAAAGTGGCAATGACATCGACTATTAAAGACCGCTTTAATCTGCAACACAATGGCGCGGAGCACATCCGCAACATGGTGGAGAACAAAACGGGCGGCATTCTTATATCGGGCCACATGGGAAACTGGGAAGTAGCTAGCCACCTCATGCGCGGTTATGGCGGAGTTGTAAACGTTGTGATGTATGATGAGGAGCATCAAAAGATTAAGAAGCACATTGATGAAACCACTGGTGGTAGAAAGTTCAACGTAATTCCCATTAAGGACGACATTTCACACGTGTTTCTTATCAGCAAAGCGCTGCTGAACAAGGAGTTAGTCTGTATTCATGGTGATCGGTATCGAGAAGGTATGAGAACCTTGAAAAGTGATTTTCTCGGTCAAGAGGCCCAGTTTCCTTACGGACCGTTTGCCATTGCCGCCAAGTTTGATGTTCCCAAAACATTTGTCTACGGCTTTAAGACAGGCACCTACGATTATACATTCTATGCTACCCAGCCCATTGAAGGTAAATTGAAGCCCGAACTTTTACTCACAAAGTATGTTGATGAAATGAGTAAAACGGTGCGTAAATACCCGAATCAATGGTTCAATTTTTACGACTTTTGGAAGGCTTGATGAAAGAGTTAGTAAACGCAACAACATTCAGAGTTCGCTTCAGCGAAGTAGACAGCCTACGCATTGTATGGCACGGAAACTTCCTGAAATATTTTGAAGATGGAAGGGATGCTTGGGGAGCTGAATTCGGATTGAGTTTTATAGAGATTTACGAGAAATATGGCTTGCTGATGCCACTTGTTAGCACCAACTTGGAGTTCAAGTATCCGCTGAAATACAACGAGACAGGGTTGATAGAAACAACTTTTGTTAACTCACGTGCCGCTAAAGCAATCTTCAAGTTCGAGATTTATGATGAAAACCGTACGCAACTAAAAGCCAAAGGAGAAACAGTGCAAGTTTTTATGGACGTGAATAACGTACTTCAATTGAATACACCTCCCTTCTTTGAAGAGTGGAAACGAAAAATGGGTTTGGTTTGAGCCAGGTTTACATAGGAGCAAAGAGTGTCTTGTGCCCGCTTGGCGACACGCCATCAAAGGTTTACGAAGCCATGTTGAATGGTGAAACGGGCTTGAGCGCTGTTGAGAAACCTTTTGGAGTGGATACTACAAGCCACATCGGTCTTATTCCTGATAACCTCATCCCACAAGAACACATTGATAGTCTACGTTTAACAAACATGTTGGCTACTTGTTACGAGCGTTCGGTGAGCAAGCTTCGGTTTGACACATTTCAGGATAAGAGCGCCTTGGTAATCATTTGTACCACTAAAGGAAACATTGATAAAATTGGTCAACCAGATGATCCGCGATTACCACTCGGTCGTCTTGGTAGCTTTTTAAAGCAAAGTTTCGACCTTGCCAACGAACCAATGATTATTTCCAATGCCTGTATTTCGGGAGTATTGGGCATCATCACCGCGGCACGGTTAATACGCGCAGGTAAGTATGATCATGTGATGGTTTTGGGTGGAGATATTGTATCTGAATTCACGCTTTCGGGCTTTGCGTCCTTACATGCTTTAACAGATAGCGTTTGTAAGCCATATGATAAGAACCGAACGGGTATCAATTTGGGTGAAGCAGCCGCAGGATTGGTGCTTTCAACCGATGAAACTAATTTTAAAGGAACCTGTGACGAATATATCTCAGGTGCTAGCGCGAATGACGCAAACCATATTTCAGGACCGTCAAGAACAGGTGAGGGATTGCATAGAAGTATTGAACGAACGTTAAAATCAGCTAGGGTTCGTGCCAATCAAGTTGGCTATTTGTCCGCTCACGGAACAGGAACATCTTTCAATGATGAAATGGAAAGTATTGCTTTCGAACGCAGCGGATTGTCAAATACGCCCGTGAATAGCATGAAAGGTTATTTCGGACATACATTAGGAGCAGCAGGTGTTATTGAAACCCTGCTTGGATTGGAAGGTATGAAGCGAAATAAACTTGTGTCTTCCCTCGGATTTGAAGAAATGGGAGTTTCCAGATCCATGAATATCATAACAGAAACAACAGCACCTACCTCGGGTTATTTCCTTAAAACCGCATCGGGTTTTGGCGGATGTAATGCGGCTGCGTTATTCAAATTAGGATGAGTTTATTCCTGAAAACATATTGCTCAATTAAGGAAGGTGAGGTTCACATCAATGGCGAGATCTTTTGTCAACACATGGATGAAGACCCATTTCTACGTTCAGTTTACAAGCATATAGGGCTCACGTATCCAAAGTTTTTCAAGATGGATACACTTTCACAACTCGGTTTTCTAGGTGCGGAAATGACCATCATGCGCTCCGAAATGGAGGAATATGCAGACGATGAGGTTGCGGTAATTTATTCTAACCGTTCATCTAGTTTGCAAACCGATCAGCAGTATTATCAATCGCTGAAAAGCGGAATTGCGAGTCCCTCTCTCTTCGTTTATACGCTACCCAATATCGTTGTTGGAGAAATTTGTATCAGACACAAACTCTTTGGAGAGAACAACTTCCTCATCACAGAGCGATTTGATGCTAAACAACTTCTGGAGCAATGCGAAGCCTTATTTCAGGATGAGGCTGCCAAAGCAGTGCTCATTGCTTGGACAGAAGTAAATGGAGAAGAACATGACGGTTTCTTCGCATTTATTACATCATCTGGCGTAAATGAAGTTATGCCCGAAAGTTTGACCGATTTGTACTTGGGTAGATAATGGAAATTGCGGTAACCGGCATAGGAGCAATTTCAGCTATCGGTAACGATGTACAAGGAAATTTACGTTCGTTATTAGCGAAGGAAACAGGTATTGGGAAAGCGAAATTATTGAGTTCTAAACTCACTGGCACACATTTGTTTGGAGAAGTAAAACGCTCGAACCAAGAATTACGGGCTGGTTTAAATTGGACTTCTGAAGCCGTTTCAAGAACAACTCTTCTAAGTGCTTGGGCAATGAAAGAAGCCATCGAACAATCGGGAATTCTAATCGACAATCAAGTTGGGTTGGTTTCCTCTACCAGTGTTGGTGGAATGGATCGCAGTGAAGGTTTTTTTGAACCGTACTACATCGAACAAGATTTTGCCAATGTTTTCATGCTCGGTACGCACGATTGCGGAACCTGCACTAAACAGGCTGCAAAGCATTTCGGAATTACGGCTTACGCTACCACTATAAGTACAGCCTGCTCTTCGGCAGCAAACGCCATCGCCATGGGCGCACGTTTGTTGCGACAAGGAAAGTTGAAGCGCGTAATCGTGGGCGGAACTGATGCCTTGTGCCGATTTACCGCCAATGGCTTTAATTCGTTGATGATTTTGGATAGCGAATGGTGTAAGCCATTCTCGGCCAACCGTGCAGGATTGAATTTAGGCGAAGCTGCGGCTTATTTGGTGTTGGAAAGTAGAGAAGAGGCGGAAGCGCGTGGAGCAGAAATCCATGGTTTGGTAACAGGTTGGGCAAACACCAACGATGCATATCATCAAACAGCTTCATCCCCTGATGGAAATGGAGCTTTTATGGCAATGACACAGGCGCTTGAAAAAGCAGGATTAACATCATCTGACATCAGCTACATCAACGCTCACGGAACAGGAACGCAGAATAACGATCAGTCGGAAAGCATTGCTATTCATCGCGTGTTTGGGTCGCAGAAACCACCAATTAGTTCTACGAAGGCCTTCACTGGTCACACCTTGGCTGCTGCAGGTGCGATTGAAGCGGTTTATTCTATTCTTGCATTGAAAGAGAATAAGCTATTTCCGAATTTGAATTACCAAGACCCGATTGAAGACAACGATTGGCAACCACAATTGGAAGTAGAAAGTGCTGATGTTAAGCACGTGTTATCCAATTCTTTTGGTTTTGGAGGAAATAATTCAACAGTCATTTTTTCCAAAGCGTGATGTATTTAGGAGCCGCCAGCTGCATATCGTTTCAAGACACCTTCAGGAATGAAAACCCGTGGAATTCACTCGTTTCTATTAACGGGGAAACGCAACTTGTTCAGCCAGATTATAAGGAGTTTGTCAGCTCAGCTGCTTTGCGAAGAATGAGTACCGTGCTTAAAATGGGCGCAGCAGGAGGGAAGTCGTGTTTGGCTGAAGCCGAATTAGAAAACGCTGATGCTATCACGGTAGGAACGGGTCTTGGCTGTGTGCGAGATACCCTCAAGTTCCTAAAAGCAGTTTATCAAGATGGTGAAGGCGGACTTTCGCCAACGGCATTCATTCAATCAACCCACAATTCCATTGCTGGTCAGTTGGCCTTAATGCTCGGAAACCACGGTTATAATATGACTCATGTGCAAGGAGCTTTATCATTAGGGTACGCGCTTTCGGATGCAGAATTGTTGATTGGAGAAGGCGATGCTGAAACCGTATTGGTTGGTGCAGTTGATGAGAAAACGGATGAGTTGGTTGAATTGCTTTCTAAGCTTGCTGGTAGCGCCAGTTACAAATTACCTGAAGTAGGCGAGGGCGGTGCTTTCTTCCTCGCTTCAAAGGAAAAACTGAGTTCATCGGTTGCTAAAGTCATTGAACTGAATTTGACTTCCCGTACCAATGTTGGATCAGAGAGCCAACTCCCCTCCTTTGGAGGGGTTGGGGGAGGCTTTGAATTGGTTCTTTCAAACACGAATGAAGGCTTCAACTATACGCAGTATTCAGGCGAGCATTTCACATCCATCGGCTTTGGACTGTTTATGGCTTTAAAAGCATTCGAAGCTGGAAAAGTTGACAACGGTCACGTTTCATTTGACAGTCCTAAGCGCATTTTGGTACACCATAAGTTGCTCGGACAGGAAATGAGCATCTTACTCGAAAAGGTTTGAACTTTCAACGACTGAATATTCTCGCATTTGGACTGGTGCTCATTTTGGTGCCTGCGGTTGTGTTGAGTTTCATTTCTTGGTGGCATCTTCTTCTTATTGTACCGGTTTATTCTGTCATTCTTGGTTGGGGTGTTTTTGATATTGGCTCTCAATTTTTTATACCAACCTTTTGGAAAGGAAAGCAGGGCGAAGTGAGTTTTACGTTTGATGATGGTCCAGATTCTGAAGTAACGCCTAAGGTGCTGGAAGTGCTTCGTGAAGCAAATGTGAAAGCCACTTTTTTTGTGATTGGAAGAAACGCGGAGAAACATCCCCAGCTGTTGAAGCAAATAATGGATGAAGGACACATTATCGGAAATCACACCTATAACCACGATTATGTGTTCTCAAAAGCTGCTGCCGAGAGGCAAGTGACAGAAGGACAAGATGCAATTGAGAAGGTTATTGGTAAGAAACCCGCTTATTTCCGTCCGCCATTTGGTGTGATGACACCCGAAATTGCGCGAGCGGTTAGGAAGACGAAATGTGCCGTTATCGGTTGGGATGTCCGTTCACAAGACGGAAGAATTCGAACTAAACAAGCCACTATTAAGCGCGTAAGTTCACATCTCAAAAAGTCAACGGTGCTGTTGTTTCACGATACCAATCCAACAACACCCGATGCACTTCGAGAGATTATTCATCTTTGCAAGCAGAATGGCATGAAGATCGTTTCCTTGCCAGAACAATCAGGAATTCAACCTTATCATAAATAAAATGAAACAGATTTTCGGAATGCTAGTTTTCTTGGCAATTGCATTCAATAGCCAAGCTCAGGAACAACTCGAAACCATTACTATCAAGACAAGTATTGTCTGTGATCATTGCATGGAATGCGATGATTGTGGTTTCAACATTGACACACAAGTGCGAAAGGCTCCCGGTGTGAAGAAAGTAAAGATTAACCCAGAGGAAAGTACGGTTGAGGTCACATATCGAACAGATAAGACCACCCCGGATGAGATCAGAATTGCACTTTCTAAATCAGGATTTAACGCGGATGATGTGAAAGCCGACCCAGAAGCTTATGCTAAGTTGGACGGTTGTTGCAAAAAAGATTAACGCCTGGTTGGTATGCACAAAAGAGCCACGTTTATCCTTCTTTTCTTATTGCCGTTTTTCTCTTCAGCTCAAGACTGGAAAACGCTGGGGGCAGATAATGCAATGCTGACAGAACTGAAGTCAACATTAAAAGGAATGCAAAGCATCAAAGGCGATATTCAACAAGAAAAGTCGTTTGCGTTTCTTACAGAAAAACTCATTTCTAAAGGGGTCTTTCTTTATCAAAAGGAAAGCAAACTTCGATGGGAGTTTAAAGAACCAATTGAGTACATCATTCTCATAAATGAGAACTCAATGCGATTGAAAGAGGAAGGCGAGGAGAAGAAGTATAAAGGAATGAACCAAATATTGCGTCAGGTTAAGGAGATTATTCTTGGCTGTATTGATGGTTCAATCATGACCAATCCACATTACAAAACAGCCTTTTCAACGGACGGAAATTCTATTCGCATACAACTTCAACCAAAAGAAAAGAACCTTAAAGAGTTCATTCAGCAAATTGACGTTGAATTTTTGAAAGTTGGGTCTCTTTTAAAGAAGGTAACTTTAACTGACCCGTCTGATGATAAGACGGTTATTTTGTTCTCAAACATTAAGTCCAACCAAGAAATAAATGAAGCTTTATTTGCTGATTTTTAGCCTGTTTGCTACTTCGGTTCAAGCACAAGCTCCCGGACAAAATGTTGATATTCTTCCTCGTGGGGAGGAAGCTATTTACAAAGCGGAATTCAAGATTACAGGCACAACTATCAATGGTTTTCTTGCAGTAAAGCACAAAAAAAATGATGTGTTGCATGTCTCTTTCACCTCTCCAATGGGAAACAACCTGTTAGAAATGAGATGGAAAAATGGACGTTGGAAAAAGATTTACGCGGTAGATAAATTGGGGAGTAGACATCTTTTTGGAATGATGGCTGAGGATATTTTGCTCCTTTTCGCACATTATCAGTATGACAAAAAATTTGTTGATTTTGGTAATGAGTGGAAATGGCAAAAGAAGACACTCTCGCCAATTTTTGTAGATGGAAAACTTGCTTCGGTAAGAATTACCACTAGACGACACCTCCTTTCAAAAACAGTAAGATACACCCGAGGAGATAATTGCATTGATGAAATGAGTATTGAACACCAGGGTTTCCCGTTCTCAATTGTTTTGCAACCATTAAAGAAAAAATGATGGCATCTTTTGAAGGTTTCTACACACAAGTTTCAGACGCTAGAACAGACAATGGTTCGGTGGTAAGTACAAAACTCAATGCACATCACGAAGTTTATAAAGGACATTTTCCTGGAAAGCCAGTTGCGCCTGGTGCAGCCTTAACACAAATGGTGTTAGACGAAGCCTTGCGCTTAACCGATAATTTAAAGACAGTAAAAGAGTTCCGTCAAATAAAGTTCCTGGCTGTAATTGACCCACTACACGTAAGTGACCTCGAATTAGAATTTGAGTTTAAAGAACGAAATGGGCTAGATATGTTTACTTGTGTCGGTCGTTCCGGAGAAACCAACTATTTCAAGTTGAATGGAATCTTCGGTTGAGTTCGATAAATATCAATCTGATCTTAAGCGAATGGGAATTTGTGTGATAATTCCTACCTACAACAACTTCAAAACTATTCAGCGAGTTATTGATGGTGTGCTTGCTTACACCGATGATGTGATTGTAGTAAATGATGGTGCTACAGACGATACTTCCAAGATTTTACAGCAGTATGAAGGTCGCGTTGAAACCGCAGGCTATCCTGTTAATAAAGGCAAGGGTGTAGCACTGAAAACTGGATTTAAGAGGGCTTTAGAATTAGGGTTCACTCATGCCCTCACGATAGATAGTGATGGGCAGCATTTTCCTGAAGACATTCCCAAGTTTATAGAAGCGCATCGTCAAAATCCAGAGGCAGTTGTCATGGGGTCTAGAAACCTTGCCGCTGAAGGAATGCCAGGTAAGAACAGTTTCGCAAATCGGTTTTCTAATTTTTGGTTTTTTGTCGAAACTGGCCATAGAATGCCTGATACTCAAACAGGTTTTAGATTATATCCACTTAAAATGGTGGAAAAGCTTAGCCTTTTTACCACCCGATTTGAGTTTGAAATTGAAGTGATTGTCAAACTAGCATGGCGCGATGTGCCATTTGTTTCGGTTCCAATTAAGGTGACGTATGATCCCAATGAACGTGTTTCGCACTTTCGACCTGGGCCCGATTTTACGCGAATTAGCTTCTTAAACACTTGGTTGTGCATTCTCACCCTGCTCTACCATTTGCCAAGACGATTACTGAAGGGAGGTAAAATATTCAAGCTTATTAGAGATGAAGCCATAAACCCTTCAGAAACGAACTTGAGAAAAGCTTCCAGTATTGGATTTGGAGTCTTTATGGGAATAGTTCCCATTTGGGGTTTTCAACTGATGATAGGAATTCCAGCAGCCGTGCTATTGAGATTAAATAAGGTCCTTTTTATAGCAGCTGCAAATATCAGTTTGCCGCCCATGATACCCGTTCTCATATTTCTCAGCTATGTATTTGGCGAGCCCTTTGTTGATGCCGAACCAATCCATTTGTCAACGATAAAAAATGTTGATTTAAGCACGATTCATAAGAATTTCATGCAATATGTAATTGGAGCAGTAATCCTAGCTTTTACAGCCGGAATAGGTATGTTTCTGTTAAGCTGGGCAAGTTTTTCGGTACTCAGAAAAGAGGAAAAACCTCATATTTCTTGAACCTCTTTGTGACGAAAACAATCTGTAGTATGGTCGTTAACCATCCCAGTAGCTTGCATGTGCGCATAGACAACCGTAGAGCCAACGAATTTGAACCCACGTTTTTTTAAATCCTTACTGAGCACGTCAGATATTTGAGTATTCGGAGGGAGGTTTTTTAAGTTGTCGATAGAATTCTGCCTCGGCTTGCCATCTACAAATTGCCAAATGTATTTATCGAAAGAACCGAACTCTTTCTGAACCGCGATAAAAGCCAATGCATTGCTAATAGCAGCATGAATTTTTAGCTTATTCCGAATAATCCCAGCATTACCAAGAAGAGATTGGATTTTCTCGTCATCGTAGGCAGCCACCTTTTCAACATCAAAAAAATCGAAGGCTATTCTGAAATTTTCTCGTTTACGAAGTACCGTTATCCAGCTCAATCCAGCTTGAAACGTTTCAAGAATCAGAAATTCGAATAATTGCTGGTCGTCATGAACGGGTACTCCCCATTCTTTGTCATGATATGCGATATAAAGCGGGTCGTCAGTAACCCAACCGCATCTTTTTAAACCCATAATAATACTGCAACGACTACCTGAACAGGTGGTTATTTCTTCTTCTTAATTGGCTTAGCATCCTTCACAAACTTGCCATTCACTGATTCTCCAAGAACAATTACATCCTTAGACTTTTCGTAGTCCATGATGGCAATTTTCATTTCCTCTTCAGTATCTCTTCTAATCTTGATACCACTGCCCGCACCAGTGTTTCTCACTTCTATGTAATAGCCGTCTTTAAGCTTTTTCGGTCTTGTAGGAGGTCTTCCCATGTCGTGTTTTGTTCTCTATTATGGTCTATATCAAACGTATTTCAGTTCAATAAAGTGACATTCATTAAGTTGGAAATATAGGGATTGTTACGAAACGAAAGAGTCATTTGTAAAAATAGTATCAACCTTTTGATTGTTACAAAACATGTAGGATGCCAGTCGAGTTTGTTTTTAGAAAATATCTTAAATTTTTAATTTTGAATGAACGTTGAATTTCAGCATTGTAAGGTTTGGTTGTGAGTAATAGTACGCCTAAAAGAATACTGTTTTTAGTTCCTTATCCGTTAAGAATTGCTCCTAGTCAAAGGTTTAGGTTTGAACAATATTTTTCCATTCTTGAACAGGCTAGTTGTGAATATCAGGTACGGCCTTTTCTTTCCGGCTCTGAGACAGCGTACCTGTATGAAGATGGCATTTTTCGCAAAGTATTTCAGGTATTAAAGGGCTTAATCTCGAGGCTTTGGTTGCTTTTAGAATCGGCAAGATTCGATTTCGTCTTTATTCATAGAGAAGCAGCTCCAATTGGTCCACCAATTATTGAGTGGTTTATTGCCAAGGTCATGCGTAAGAAGATAATATTTGACTTTGATGATGCCGTTTGGTTGGAAAATACATCACATAAAAACCAGTTGCTTAGGCATTTTAAGCGCTATCAGAATGTAAAATATACTTGTTCATGCGCATATAAGGTTAGTGTTGGAAATGAGTATTTGAAAAATTTTGCATTACGCTACAATCAAAATGTGTGTATTAATCCAACAACGATTGACACGGACGGTTTACACAATCGCGTGAAGCAATTTCGCAATAATAAGATTGTGTTTGGTTGGACAGGGACGCATTCAACATTGAAATACCTAGACTCCATTGTAGAATTGTTCCGAAAGCTCGAGGCCTGTTACGATTTTGAATTTCTTGTGATTTCAGACAAAAATCCAAAATTGGATTTGAAATCCTTCAAACATATACGTTGGAATCGTGACTCGGAGATTAGTGACCTTCTGAAATTTGACGTTGGTATTATGCCTCTTTACTACGATAATTGGGCTAAGGGTAAATGCGGATTTAAAGCCTTACAGTACATGGCTTTGGGAATTCCAGCTATTGCTTCACCGGTTGGAGTTAATACTCAGATAATAGATCATAATGTAAATGGCTGGTTGTGTGATGCGTTAGAGGACTGGGAATACACGTTGAAATTAATATTGGATAGGACTGTTCAACCCATGGATATGTCTGTATCTGCTCGCAAAAAAGTAGTGGAACATTTTTCAGTCAAATCCAACACTTCCAATTTTCTACATTTGTTCGATAACGAATAATCGAAAATTTTATGTCAGATACCACAGATTTAGCCACACTAAAATCCACAGCGCTATCCCCAGTTCATGTGAAATTAGGAGCAAAAATGGTTCCGTTTGCAGGCTATAACATGCCATTACAATATGAAGGTCTAACTGTAGAACATGAGCTGGTTAGGTCGGCTGTTGGCGTTTTTGATGTTTCGCATATGGGCGAATTCATTGTAAGAGGAGAAGGTGCATTTGAGTTGGTGCAAAAAGTAACGTCAAATGATGTTTCTGTGTTGGCGGATGGTAAGATTCAGTATTCCTGCTTGCCGAATGAAACGGGAGGAATTGTTGATGACTTGCTAGTTTACCGCATTGACGAAAAAACATACATGTTGGTGGTTAATGCATCGAATATTGAGAAAGATTGGGCGCACATCAGCAAGTACAACACTGCAGGTGCAGAGATGATAAATATCTCCGATAAAACTACCCTGTTAGCCGTGCAAGGACCTAAAGCCGCAGCAGCTTTACAATCTCTTACCAGCATCAATTTGGATGAAATGGTGTATTACACGTTTGAAAAAGGCGTGTTTGCTGGAATCGATAACGTGTTGGTTAGTGCCACAGGATATACGGGAGCAGGAGGATTTGAAATTTATTTTGAAAATGAGCATGCAGACAAAATTTGGAATGCAGTGTTTGAGGCTGGAGCAGAATTTGGCATCAAGCCCATTGGCCTTGCAGCGAGAGATACACTTCGTTTAGAAATGGGGTTTTGTCTATACGGAAATGACATTAGCGATACAACATCTCCAATAGAAGCTGGGTTAGGCTGGGTAACCAAGTTTACAAATGACTTCACCAATTCTGCAGCGCTTTTAAAGCAAAAGGAAGAGGGAACTGCCCGTAAGCTGGTTGGTTTTGAGTTAGTTGATAGAGGTATTCCTCGCCATGATTATCCAATAGTGGATGCTGATGGCAACGAAATTGGAATTGTTACATCCGGTACAATGGCACCCAGCTTGAAAAAGGCTGTTGGCCTTGGATATGTTAAGACCGCTTTTTCTAAAAAGGACACAGAAATCTATATCCTCATTCGCGATAAGCGAATAAAAGCGAAGGTTGTCCGACCACCATTTTATAAAGCTTAAGATTTGAATAAAGTCGAAGTTTGCTTTTCTCCACCACTATTTGATCTTTTCGCAAAGAAGGAAAGCATTGTTGTTGTGGTAGATGTTTTTCGTGCTACATCAGCCATGGTCACAGCGTTTCAGCATGGCGCAAAGTCGTTTATTCCTGTTTCAACGATTAAAGAAGCAAAGGAATTGAGCGAGCAAGGGTTTTTAGCTGGAGGCGAACGAAATGGAGAGGTTGTAAAGGGGTTTGAATTTGGAAATAGTCCTTTCTCTTACATGAATGAGAACATTCGAGGCAGAGATATTGCGCTTACAACTACCAATGGCACGCGGGCAATTAACATAGCTGCAAAAGGAGTGGATACGGTGCTGATTGGCTCGTTTCTTAATCTCCAAGCTCTGGCAGATTATTTAAAAACGCAAGAACGTGATGTGATTATCTTTTGTGCAGGTTGGAAAGACCGTTTCAATATGGAAGACAGTCTTTTTGCAGGCGCATTAACCATGCTGTTACTTACAAGCGGAAAGTTTGAATCTGAATGTGACAGTGCCAATGCAAGCAGTCTTGTATACCGTACGGCTAGAAAAAACCTCAAACGATTTCTTGCCAATTGTTCGCATCGCAAGCGTTTGGGGCATCTCAACTTAGAGAAAGATGTAGAATACTGCTTACAAACCGACACAACTGATGTGATTCCTGTTTTAAAAGATGGCAGATTGGTTTTGCTCAAGTAGTTCAGAAACGCCTATTGTGTATTTTGCACCAAGCATGATTAAGCAAATCGTCATCCGTTTTATACTAGTTGTCCTGCTGCTTATTCCGTTAAGTGGCAATCATCTATTTTCTTGGGGCTTTTTCGCGCATAAGCGTATAAACAGGTTGGCTGTTTTTACACTTCCGCCAGACATGATTGGTTTTTACAAGCGCAATCTCAATTACGTTACTGAACATGCGGTAGATCCCGATAAACGGAGATATGTTGGCAAGGACGAAGCACCAAGGCATTACATCGACATTGACCATTATGGAGAAGGTATGGCTGCGTTTGATGAAATGCCACGAAAATGGTCGGAGGCAGTTCAGAAATACACAGAAGATACCCTTAAAACTTATGGTATTGTGCCCTGGCACATAGATGTGATGATGTATCGCTTAACCAAGGCATTTTCTGATAAAGACCTTGATCGAATTTTAAGATACTCCGCAGATATGGGGCATTATATAGCCGATGCCCACGTGCCATTGCACACTACCGAAAATTACAATGGGGCAATGACTGACCAAAAGGGAATTCATGGTTTTTGGGAAAGCCGTTTACCCGAGTTATTCTCAGATAACTACGATTTTCTAGTCGGTAGAGCTGTTTACATCGATGAACCGTTAGATTTTGCATGGGACTTTGTAATGGTAAGTCATTCGGCAAAAGACAGCGTGTTGGATATGGAACGAGCATTGAATGCAGAATGGCCTTCCGACCAGAAATATGCAATGGAAAATCGTGGTCAAACGCTTATGAAGGTTTATTCTCAAGAGTATTCGAAAGAATACCATGATAGAATGAACGGAATGGTTGAAAGACGCATGAGAGCTGCAATTCATGCCATCGGCAGTATGTGGTATACGTGTTGGATTAATGCTGGGCAACCAGATTTATCTCAGATGTACGACAAAGAGCTTTCTGCCGAAGAACAAGAAGAAATGATGGAACTTGAACTCCAAATTAAAGGTGCGGATGGCATCAAGGGGCGAGAACATGACAACTAGTTTAAAAGGATTAAAGGTTCTTGAGTTAGCCTCTGTTTTAGCCGGTCCATCCGTAGGAATGTTTTTTGCCGAGCTAGGCGCAGCTGTTGTCAAAGTTGAAAACCCTCGAACCAATGGTGATGTGACACGTGGATGGAAGCTGAAAAGCGAAAACTCTGAAAACGATTATTCGGCATATTTCGCTTCAGTTAATTGGGGCAAAGAGCACCTTTTTATCGACTTAAAGGATGAGAAAGGAGCAGAGCAAGTGCGGAAATTAGCCGCAGAGTCAGACATAATTCTAAGTAATTATAGACCAGGGCAAGGCGAAGGTTATGGACTAGATTATGAGTCGATAAAGAAGACCAATCCAACCGTTATATATGGTCATATTTCTGGTTTTGGCGAAAACGATGGAAGACCAGCATTCGATGTGGTGCTTCAGGCCGAATCAGGCTATATGTTTATGAATGGTCAGCCTGATAGTGAGCCTACCAAAATGCCGGTTGCATTAATCGATATTCTTGCTGCACATCAATTAAAAGAAGGTTTGCTTTTAGCATTGGTGAAAAAGGAAAGAACTGGCGAAGGCTGTAAAGTTTCTGTTTCGTTGCTTGATGCTGCGGTGACATCCTTGGTCAATCAAGCAACAAACTGGTTAATGAACGGTCATATTCCTCAACGCATAGGCTCCTTACACCCGAACATCGCTCCATATGGAGAAGTGCTCGCAACATCTGACCAAAAACAAATCGTATTAGCAGTTGGTTCAGAACAGCAGTTTGAAAGTCTGTGTAGTGTGCTTGAATTATCTTCGCTGTTGCAAGATGCGCGGTTTGTTGATAATCAGACTAGAGTTGAAAACAGAGTTGAGTTAAAGACCTTTTTGGCCGAAAAAACCAAACTGAAAACGTCTGTAGAACTAATGAACCAGTTTCTTGAGAAAGGAATTCCTGCAGGAATAATTAAGAATATGCAGGAAGTTTTTGAAACGGAGCAAGCACAAAATTCAATTTTAGTGGATAAGATGAGCGATGGTTCTGAAGCTAAACGAGTATCTCAAATCGCCTTTAAAATAAGCTGATGGAAATTAGATGGGATTGGAAATCATTTGCTGAATTAAGTGCAGAAGAAGTTTATACCATTTTGTGCGTGCGGCAAAAAGTGTTTGTTTTAGAACAAGAGTGCCTCTACTTAGATGCGGATGGAAAAGACCGAAAGTCGTTTCATTTAATGGGTATGTCTGGAAAGGAGTTAGTTGCTTATGCACGCATAGTTGAACCAGGGGTTAGCTATCCAGAAGTTTCTATTGGTAGAATTCTAAGTTCTGAATCGGCAAGGGGCACAGGGGCAGGAATGGGGCTCATGAACCAAGCACTAACGAGAATAGAAGAAGAGTTTGGAAAAGTTCCAATCAGAATATCGGCACAGAGCTACCTAGAAAAATTCTACAAAAAGTTTGGCTTTGAGCCAACGGGTAAAGAATACCTAGAGGATGAAATTCCTCACATGGAAATGCTCAGAAAGAGTTGAATTTAACCACACGCATTGCTTCTGTTTTTCCGTCAATCATCAATTGACACACAAACGGTTTCCGTAACGTTCCTTCCGGCTCGTAGTTGAATTCATATTCACCTTCTTGTAATTCTCCTTTATACACCGTGGCTATTTCATTTCCATTCATGTCTGTTACACGAACTTCAGCGTTGTGTGTCTTCTTCATACTCACTTGTACTTGTGCAGCATTTTTTGAAGTCTGAGTTCTTACACGGATGTAAAAATCGTCTGATACTTTTTTCTCACGTGCTTCTTTTCTTGCTTTTCGTGCAGCGTCTAAATGTTCTTTCCGCTCATTTTTAAACACGTATAGCTCGCTTGTTTGAGCAAATGCACTCGTGCTAATAAAGAAGATTACGCAGAGGATGGAAATTATTGCTTTCATGGTTTTGTTGGTTTCGATGTTATATACGGTGGTTTTGGCTTGTTAGTTATGGTCGTTGGTAGATGAAATTGGTCGTTTGCCGATAACCACATGCTGCTACCTTTGCCATAGCATGTATACATACTTTTTTCGCCCCCTTTTCTTCCTTCTCGAACCAGAAAAAGCCCACCATTTTGTGACGGCTATGTTCAAACTTATTCTCAAAATTCCTGGCAAACGCTGGGTGATTGAGAAGTTGTATAAAGTGGAGGACAAGAGATTAGAACGAGAATTGTTCGGATTAAAATTCCCGAATCCTGTTGGACTTGCAGCTGGGTTTGACAAGCAAGCTTCTTTCTACAAAGAATTCAGTTCTCTGGGGTTTGGATTCATTGAAATTGGAACCATAACGCCAAAGCCGCAAGACGGAAATCCAAAGCCACGTATGTTTCGTTTGCCGAAAGACCAAGGGTTAATTAACCGCATGGGATTTAATAACGGTGGATTGGAGATGGCGCGAAAGAACCTCCAAAACCGAGATAAGAACTTCATTATTGGTGGTAACATTGGGAAGAATAAGCTTACGCCTAATGAGAACGCCATTGACGATTATCTAGAATGTTTTCGTGGCTTACACGATTTGGTAGATTATTTCGTGGTGAATGTTTCTTCGCCTAATACGCCTGGACTGCGCGAATTACAAGACAAAGAACCGCTGCTTCGCATCTTAAATGCGCTGAAAGTGGAGAATACCAAGATTCCAACGCCCCGACCAATTCTGCTCAAAATTGCACCAGACTTGACCGATTCTCAATTGGATGACATTGTAGAAATTGTGGCTGAATCTAAGATTGATGGCATCATTGCTACCAACACCACCATCTCCAGAGAAGGATTGTCTTCTAGTAAAGAGTTACTGGCAGAAGCGGGTGGACTAAGCGGCTTGCCCGTGCGAGAAAGAAGCACAGAAGTAATTCGTTATCTGCACCAAAAAAGCAAAGGTTCATTTCCAATTATTGGCGTGGGAGGAATTCATTCTGCCGAGGACGCTTTAGAAAAGCTAAAAGCGGGCGCTAGTTTGGTACAGGTTTATACTGGATTTATCTACGCAGGTCCTGGGCTGATGAAAAACATCAATAAAGCCATTCTAGCCAGCTAGGCTTGTGTGAACCATATCACACTTGTTGGTGTTTGATTTTGGAGATTTGCACAAACCAAATCAACCAACATGAAATACCTATCTATATTCCTTTTTTTAGGAGTTGTTTTATTGTCGTCTTGTGGCGAAAGTGAAGAAACCAAAAAAGCCAAGGAACAAGCCGCGCAAAATGCCGCTTCCATGGAAATTGAAAAGGAAATTGGCGACCGTGTGCGTATGATGTATAAGCCATTAGAAGCATCGGCTGACAATAACTCAGACAATCCAGTAACGGCAGAAAAAGTGCATTTGGGCAAGGTGCTATATTTTGATAAGCGCTTGTCTAAAGACGGAACACAAAGCTGTAATTCTTGCCATAATATGAGCACGTTTGGTGTAGATAATCTACCTGTTTCTCCTGGCGATAATGGCGGAAATGGAACGAGAAATTCACCAACAGTATTGAATGCAGCATTTCATACAACCCAATTTTGGGACGGACGAGCTAAGGATGTTGAAGAACAAGCGGGAATGCCGATTACAAATCCAGTAGAAATGGCTATTCCGTCAGAAGATTTCTTGGTGGAGCGATTGGCGGCAATTGATTTATACAAGGAAATGTTCCCTAAAGCATTTCCTGAAGAGGAGAAGGCCCTTACATACAAGAACATAGCGAATGCTATTGCAGCGTTTGAACGAACGCTTATCACACCCGCCAAATTCGATGATTATTTAGCTGGTTCTGCTGATGCATTGACGTTGGAGCAGAAAAAAGGGCTGCAGTCTTTCTTGGATGTGGGTTGTGGTTCTTGCCACATGGGTAGTTTGCTTGGCGGAAACATGTTTCAGAAGTTTGGTGTGTATGGCGATTATTGGGAATACACCAAGAGCACAAGAATTGACGAAGGCCGTTTTGAAGTGACTAAAAATGAAGGGGATAAATACATGTTTAAGGTTCCTTCATTGAGAAACATTGCAGAAACCTATCCTTATTTCCATGATGGAAGTGTAGCTGAATTAGGAGAAGCGGTTAAGATTATGGCTAAGGTGAATCTGAATAAGGATTTAACCGAGTCGGAGGTTACCAATATCGTTGCCTTTTTAGGTTCGCTTACAGGCGAAGTAACCGAAGAGATGTCTTCTGTACCTACAGAGTTGCAATAACTACAATTAACTTCGCGCTATGAGCGAAGAAATTCAACTGATTGAATGCCCTCGTGATGCCATGCAGGGCATTCATGATTTTATAGATACCGATAAGAAGGTGGCGTACATCAATGCGCTGCTCAAATGCGGATTTCACACCCTTGATTGCGGCAGTTTTGTATCGCCAAAAGCCATTCCTCAAATGAAGGACACGTCTGAGGTGCTTGATAAATTGGACGAAGGTTCAGGAACAAAATTCTCGGTTATTGTTGCTAATCAACGTGGGGCTTCAGATGCCGCAAACCATCCTCGTGTAGATATTCTGGGTTTTCCTTTTTCCGTTTCAAACGATTTTCAGAAGCGGAATACCAACGCTTCGAGAGAAGAAGCATTGGATAGAGTAAAAGAAGTGAAGGAATTGTGCGTAAAGCACGATAAGGAATTGCTCATCTATTTGAGCATGGCATTCGGCAATCCGTATGGAGAGGTTTGGAACGAGGATATTGTAGCCGAATGGACCCTGAAAATGGCGGCACTAGATATTCAGCTATTCATGCCTTCAGACACCATTGGCTCTTCTACACCAGAATCTATTACTGCTGTTTACAGCCTACTGAACAAGGAATTCCCGAAGTTGCAGATTGGTGCACACTTGCATACTACGCCTACTACGTGGGAAGAAAAACTGAATGCCGCTTGGGATAATGGCTGCAGACGCTATGATTCTGCCCTTAAAGGTTTAGGAGGCTGCCCAATGGCAAAAGATGATTTAACGGGGAACATGCCAACCGAACGTGTGCTTCAATTCTTAGAAGGGAAAGGAGTAGAGTCGGGTATAAATAAAAATGCCTGGTCAGAAGCTTTGCAACTTTCCTCCCAGACATTTCCAATTTAAACTGTATCGTCATTCTTTCTCGTAATGACGCGGATTTGATTAGTTCGAAACGAATGTTCTTGTATCGTACTGGTTTCTTACCGACTGGTCGAAGGTGTTGAGGAAGCGAGCTTCTGCACCTGCAACTTCTCCTGTTGTTTCCAATTCTTGAACAATCACTTTGTTCTCAGCACCTACATAATAGCATTGCTTAATACCTGTTTCTGTTTTGTAAGTAAGCTTTCTAAAGAAGGCCTCTTTCTGCATTCCTGGTTCGTAGGCAACTTCTGTTTCATCGCTAATCAGCACCACATTTGGGTTAGCACTCAACTTTACGTGCTCTTTGCTGATAAAGGTGTTGAAGAAAGCATAGCTCACAGATGGTCCAACTTCTACAATACGTGTAGCGTAATGCGCACCATTTCTATCCAATTTGTATTCCGCTTCGTGTCGGCTTACTACCAACTTCGGAATGTCTGGCCATTCTACCGTTACAGGAGAATTTTCTAAACGTACAAGGCTTCTGCCTTGGTTGTACTCCACAATCTTAGCACGTTTTGATGTCTTAGCCTCAGCCATGTACATTAAGTTTCCTGCTGGTGCATCGCTTGCAGAGTAAGAGCTTGCAAAGAAATGTCCAGGTACGGTTAACTCATCGTGGTTAGAGTAGAGGAAGATGGTAAGCACATCATCTGTAGCAATGGCATCAATATGAAACCGTGCCCATCCACTTTGTGCATCTCCAGAAACGGTAAGGTTTCCGTTTTCCGTTCTTATTTCATCCCAAACAAGGTCTGTAATGGTGAGACCATATACCTTCTTTAGTTCGGCAGTAAACTCTTCGGTTCTGCACGCAATGTCGTACGGATTTGGGTTCTCCAACTTAGCAGCTACATACAACTCATCTTTGTAAGCTGCGGCAGTCATGTACCCATAGGCTAGGGTAATAGCACGTGGCTTTTCTGGAAACTCGCACTTAAGACCCGTTTCTGGCATTTCTAATAAATACGACCAACCCCAATCGTATTTCTGATGCTTGGTAATCTGCGCTGATGCCGTCACGGCAAGAGACAACATGGCTGTTGTAGCTAGCAATTTGATTTTCATGATGTTCAGTCTTTGATGAACGCACCCGGAAGGAGCGTGAAGAGAGCGCGGCAGTTACCGCTTCTTTTTTCTAGATTGATATGTGATGTCTTGCACATGATTGGACTGACTTTAACTGCTATGGTAATGAGTTGGTTACATTTTTTTTCGAGGACACCTCTATTTAAATCGGTTAATGAGGGTAAAATGAGGACGAATCGGTGAGCGACATAAATTTATTTTTGCGTGTATATTGCCATGAAAATTGAGAAGATGAAATGGTTACTAGCACTTTCAATCTTGGTTGGTTTACATACAACAGTAAGCGCACAAGAGAATGAGATTGGTGAGAATACGGTTTACACCATAGTAGAAGTAATGCCCGTTTATCCTGGGGGAGACCAAGCATTGGTAAACTGGGTTGGGCGCACGGTAGAATACCCCAAGAAGGCCAAGGCTGCTGCTATTGCAGGGGTGGTGTATGTAAGTTTTGTGATAAACAAAAAGGGAAAAACCACACAGGTTAAGGTGGTGAGGGGTGCACATCCTTTACTAGACAAGGCTGCCATAAAGTGCATTAAAAAGCTAAAGGGCTATAAAGCTGGAACTCAAAGAGGGAAACCTGTTAATGTTCAGTTTACCATTCCAATACGGTTTGCACTTAGCTAAAACGTTTACATAGTAAGACCTACTAGGTTTCAGAAACCTAGTAGGTCTTACTGTACCCGCTTCATTTTAATGTTTGCCAATGAAGCATGAATTTCCATGCTTTGGATTAAACCATCTTCTAGGTGGTAACTAGTACGGCTGCCATCGGTACAGCTTAGTTCAAATCCATCTTCATCAGAAGAAGTAACGGTAGAAAACTCCGTTTCGGCTTCGCAGTAAATACGTGTGTGTTCGGTAGTTGGGTTAAAGTACAGCGCCAATACCGAGTAGGTAGGCACTTCGGTAAACTCTCTATTACCCTTGTTCGATTCTACTAGGTATTTCTCTCCATCAAAAACCACCTCGTTCCAATAGTCCGTTTCGCCATTTACCATGCGGATGTAGCTTGATGAAATCATCTGTCCGTTTACAAACCGCACTTCATATTTGGTGGTTCCTTCCTTCTTCATCCACAAAAAATTGACCTTGCCCGCAGCATACATGGTATATACTTCGGTGCTATCGTTTTCGAGGGTTTTGGTAACCGTCATCTGTCCAAATTTGAATCCCCAAACGCTCATATCAAACGTAATTTCTTCGGCCATTGTGGGGCTGCTAAGAAATGCAAACATTAAAATGATTGGGATTCGCATGTTGAAGGAACGCAGGGTTGATGTAAATGTTTTCAGTATAGGAAGTTAGCTAATAATGAGATGATTCCCGACTTTGATTTCTTCAACTTCCTTACCTTCGGCTTCCCAAAATTTAAGCATGTCAGAAGAATCAGCATTAGGTAGCATCGACCATATTTCGGTGCACCGCGTAGGCAACAAGGGCAATGAAGAAGGCATGGTGCTTTCTGAGATTCCGTTGGATTTAGATTGGCAGCTAACAGAGGCGCTGCAAGAGTATTTTAAAGCACCGCTTAAAACCGAAGAATACTACAAGTTACACCACGAAAGTCGGTTAGATTTAAATGAGGTGTACAGCTATGTAGATGCCATTTTTCAGAATCCAGAAGGGCTGCACGAGCAATCGGTTAACCTAGCCAAGCATTTGTTTGAGAGCAGCACGCATCCCAACATAAAGGGAGGCGAGTTTTACACCGTATTCTTTCACCATTGCCTAAAAGATGGCGAGTTGATAGATGCAGTGGGGCTGTTTAAATCGGAGAATAAAGACACGTTCTTGAAGGTGAATCCTGCGGGAGATGGTTTTGTGGTTAAAACAGACCAAGGCGTAGATGTGAAGAAACTGGATAAAGGCGCCATCATTTTCAACACTAAAAGAGACGGTGGATTTGTGGTTGCGGTGGTAGATAAAACCAACAAAACCAACGAAGCACACTATTGGGTAGACGATTTCTTGCATGTGCGTCCGTTAGAAGATGCCTTCTACCAAACCAAAGAAACCTTGGCCATGACCAGGGACTTTATTACCAAAGAACTGCCTCAGCAATTTGATGTAAGCAAAACCGACCAAGCAGATTTTCTCAATCGGTCTATTGCATTTTTCAAAGAGCAAGATTCGTTTGATATGAGCGAGTTTGAAGCGGAGGTTATCATTCAGCCAGATGTTATCAATCAGTTTAAGCAGTACAAAGAAGAGTACCAGCAAGAACGCGAAATGTACATAGCTGATGCCTTCGATATTTCGAGCCCTGCGGTTAAGAAGCAGCAAGGCGTTTTTAAAAGCGTATTGAAGCTAGATAAGAACTTCTCTGTGTACATCCATGGCGATAAAACCCTTATCCAAAAGGGTAAGGACGATGATGGACGTAAGTACTACAAGTTGTATTATCAGGAAGAAAGATGATTCTATTTGATGATTGATTGGTACAACGTTACATCATCACATCATCAAATTGGTTTATCATCGAATCAACTATGCTCCCAAGAAACTCCCACCGCAAACCCTTAACACCTGTCCGTTGATGCTTTCCGCACCCGGATGCGCTAGGAAAGCCATTGCTTCGGCAATATCCTCTGGTTTTCCAGCTTGTACCAAACTTGTTAATCGCTCTGCGAAGATTCGCGTCATCAAGGGCATGGTCTTCACCATTTCGGTTTCAATGTATCCGGGAGCAATAGCATTAATGGTTATTCCTTTCGCTTTCAGCTCCTTCGATTTTGAAGCAGAATAACCGATCAAAGCAGCCTTGGTTGCTGTGTAGTTTGTCTGACCAAAGTTGCCTGCAATACCTGAAATAGAAGAAGTACTAATGATGCGTCCTCCTTGCGGAATCAATCCCATTTCAAGCGCATCTTCCGTCAGATTGATCACAGCCGTTAGGTTAATGGCTATCAACTGATCCCAATAATGCTCGGGCATATTCTTCAGCGTCTTATCGCGGGTAATTCCAGCATTGTTAACCAATACATCAATACGTCCGTGTTTCTCCTTGATAGTTTCGAGGAGATTCTTGCGAGCAGACTCATCCGTAAGATCAGCACCCAGGAAGGTGACTTTCTCATTCAATAATGACTTTGCCCGTTCTTCCATCTGAGGCATATCAGCGATAATTACCGTTGCTCCTTCCGAGGCCAATCGCTTTACGGTAGCAGAACCAATTCCACCTGCACCGCCTGTTACTACACAAATCTTTTCAGACAATTCTCTTCCAGACTTTGATGCTTCGTTTGCAGCAACTGCTTGCCCGGTAATAAAAGCAGACCGACCAGAAGTAAAGAATTCCTGCACCGTAGCGTAGTTCTTCAACTCCACATTCGGAGGAAGCTTTACCAGATTGACCGTTGTTCCTCGTCCGCCTAATTCTTTAGCCAACGAGCGGCTAATCCCTTCTAAAGCACGCTGATAGGTTGAATGATGCACATCCTCCAGTAATTCTGGTTGTACAGAGTAGATAAGCACCTTTCCGTTAGCTTTGATGTTCTTAACTCCAGCTTGCAGTTCATTGAAAACAGCTTTGAGGGCCGGAGCATTGCTCACATTTCTTCCATCAACAACAAGCGCGTTTTCAACAGTTGAAGTTCCATCTTTCCACGGTCCGTAGGTTTTCTTAAGTGGGGTTGGAGGCGGAAAGCCGAGGAGGGCAAGTATCTTTTCTTTCATTTTTAGATTAGCTGATTTGATAATTTGCTGATTAGCAAATTCTCAGTCGGCAAATCTCGTAATCATTAGCTAATTGGCTAATCATCAAATTATCTAATTGGTGCGTCAACTTTTTAGATAATCTTAAACTCTTCGGACAGAACGTCATTGAAAAACAAATCAACCTGCCACAATTTCCGCTAAACGCTTGATTTTCAGTAATGGACAGCGTTTTGATGGAGGGATAGAAGAATTAAAACCAGACGAAATGAACTTCAATAATTTCACCATAAAGTCGCAAGAAGCGTTGCAAGCTGCAACGCAAGAAGCGATGACCAACGGCCAACAGGCCATCGAAACCGGACACGTGTTAAAAGGTGTTCTGAACGTTGACGAAAACGTTACGCCATTCCTTTTAAAGAAATTGGGTGTAAACGTTCAAGCATTTGAAGCAGCGGTTGACAGCCAAGTAAAGAGCTATCCTAAGATTGACGGAGGGCAGCCTTATTTAAGCAACAACGCCAATCAAGTGCTAAACAAGGCCAACAACGTCCTCAAGGAGTTTGGCGATGAGTATGTTTCTATTGAGCATGTGCTGCTTGCATTGCTTGCAGGTGGCGATACCATCGCGCAGCTAATGAAAGACAGTGGCGTAACCGATAAGGGGCTGAAAGCCGCCATTTCTGAACTCAGAAAAGGAGGGAAGGTAACCAGCCAATCGGCAGAGGAAACCTACAACGCATTGGGCAAATACGCCTTGCACCTAAACCAATTGGCAAAGGATGGAAAGCTAGACCCTGTTATTGGTAGAGACGAGGAGATACGTAGAGTACTTCAAATTCTCTCGCGTAGAACCAAGAACAACCCCATTCTTATTGGAGAACCAGGAGTTGGTAAAACGGCCATTGCCGAAGGATTGGCGCACCGTATCATTAACGGAGACGTTCCCGAAAACCTAAAAACAAAGCAGCTTTATTCTTTGGATATGGGTGCATTGATTGCAGGCGCCAAATACAAAGGCGAGTTTGAAGAACGATTGAAATCGGTGGTGAAAGAGGTGATTTCTGCCGATGGCGAGATTGTCCTTTTCATTGATGAGATACACACACTTGTAGGAGCTGGTGCAGGAGAAGGCGCCATGGATGCTGCCAATATCTTGAAGCCAGCGCTTGCCAGAGGCGAACTAAAAGCCATTGGAGCAACTACGCTTAACGAGTACCAGAAGTACTTTGAGAAGGACAAGGCGCTCGAAAGACGTTTCCAGAAAGTGATGGTGGATGAGCCGAATACGGAAGATGCCATCTCCATTCTTCGTGGACTGAAAGAGAAGTATGAAACACACCACAAGGTTCGTATCAAAGATGAGGCAATTATTTCAGCGGTTACACTTTCGCAACGGTACATCAACGACCGTTTTTTGCCAGATAAGGCCATTGACCTGATTGATGAAGCTGCTTCTAAACTGCGTATCGAGATCAATTCTTCTCCTCAAGAGTTAGATGAAATTGAAAGAAAGATCCGTCAGTTGGAGATTGAGCGTGAGGCTATCAAACGCGAGAAGGACAAAGCCAAGTTGGATAAACTGGCTTCGCAATTGGCTGAGATGAGTGAAGAACGCGATTCCCTGAAAGCCAAGTGGCAGAATGAAAAGGATATCGTAGAAGGCATTCAGCAAGCCAAGGAAGACATCGAGAACTTCAAGCTTCAAGCGGAACAAGCAGAAAGGGCTGGAGACTTCGGTAAAGTGGCTGAGTTGCGCTATGGTAAAATCAAGGAAGCAGAAGCCAAGTTGGAAGACGGTAAGAAGCAATTAGTGGAGTTGCAGTCCAATTCGCCTATGATTAAGGAGGAAGTAGATTCGGAAGACATTGCGGGTGTGGTTTCGCGTTGGACGGGTATTCCTATCAATAAGATGCTGGAAAGCGACCGCGAGAAACTTCTGAAGTTGGAAGATGAGTTGCACAAACGTGTAGTGGGGCAGGAAGAAGCCATTTCGGCCATTTCGGATGCGGTGCGAAGAAGTCGTGCAGGATTGCAAGATGAGAAGCGACCTATCGGTTCGTTCATCTTCTTAGGAACTACGGGTGTGGGTAAGACTGAACTGGCAAAAGCTTTGGCGGATTATCTCTTCAATAACGAGAACGCCATGACGCGCATCGATATGAGCGAGTACCAGGAACGTCATTCTGTATCACGATTAGTTGGTGCTCCTCCGGGATATGTGGGTTATGATGAAGGCGGACAATTGACCGAAGCGGTGCGAAGAAAGCCATACTCCATTGTATTGCTCGATGAGATTGAGAAAGCGCACCCAGATGTGTTCAACATCTTACTACAGGTCTTGGATGATGGCCGTCTCACAGATAACAAAGGCCGCGTGGTGAACTTCAAGAACACCATCATCATCATGACCTCGAACCTTGGTTCGCATCTCATTCAAGAGAAGATGGAGAATATCAACGAGTTCAATCGGGAGGAAGTGTTGGCTTCGACCAAAACAGAACTGTTTGAGTTGCTGAAGAAAACGCTGCGACCAGAGTTCTTGAATCGTATTGATGACATCATCATGTTCACACCGCTAACGCGAGATGATGTGGCTAGCATTGCCCGACTGCAATTGCACTTGTTGGCCAAGCAGTTGGAGAAGAATGGAATAACCTTCCAGTTTACGGATGAATGTGTGGATTGGCTCTCGCAATTGGGTTTCGACCCACAGTTCGGGGCCAGACCCTTGAAGCGAGTGATCCAACGCGAAGTGCTCAACGAACTCTCCAAGCAGATTCTTGCAGGGAAAGTGAGCAAGGACGGAGTGATCATTCTGGACTGCTTTGATAAGCAGGTGGTGTTTAGAAATCAACCTAAAGAAGTGATTAGTGAATAGCGAACAGTGATCAGTTAACGGATGCTTCAATTGGTTTCACGCAGAGACGCAGAGACGCCAAGAAAAGAACCACCGTGACAGGCAGTAGTTGCAATTCCCCCTTATAAAGGGGGTGCCGCAGGCGGGGGATTTTTAGTTAAGGAGTCACAAGACCTCCGAGGTTTTAGAAACCTCGGAGGTCTTTTTGTTCCTAACACCTACTTTCATCCTTACTAGTGAGTATGAGAAAGAACAAACCCCGAACCAAGAAACCTTGGCCAACCAAGAATGCCATGGAGCAGATCTATGAAAAGAAGCTCTGGGGTGGAGGAGAGGCATTCGATTTTTACTCGGGCGCTGGTTCTCATCAAGCTGAGTTGCTTGAACCCTACGTGGATGCGGTAAGTTCCTTTCTGAACTCGTTCGAAACTCCGTTAACGGTCTGCGACCTGGGTTGTGGCGATTTCAATGTAGGCAAGCAGCTTGCGGCCCATACCAAAAAGTACCTTGGGGTAGATATTGTGCCCAAGCTCATAGCCCGCAATCAATCAACCTTTAAGGCCGATAACCTCGAATTCCTTTGTTTGGATATTGCAGAAGATGAATGGCCTGCGGCAGACTGTGTGCTGCTTCGGCAAGTGCTTCAGCATTTGTCCAATGCAGAGGTGCAGCGCATTGTAAGCAAGCTGGCCAACTACCAATATGTTATTGTAACCGAGCACCTCCCTCAAGGAAGTTTTACGCCCAATAAGGACATTCTCTCCGGGCAAGGAATACGATTGAAAGTACAGAGCGGCATTGACCTCTTGGCGCCTCCGTTCAACTTGCAGGTAAAAGACAGCAGGCAGTTGTTGGCCGTTGATCTGAATAACGGCAAAGGCGTTATTGTTACTACGCTTTACGAGCTTTATCAGCTAGGTACTGAAGGCAGGCAAGCAGGGTTCAGTTGAGCTGATACTGCGAGAAACTGTTCAGTTCATTCGGAAGATTTTTGCAATGTGCCAAGCGTTGTTGCAGCTTGTCTAGCAGCGGCCGTATAGCGCGGTGCTCTTCTTCAAGTGCTTGAGAAGGGTAGATACTTATTATCTCAGCCAGATGGTGTCATATGCTAGAAGAGTGATCCTTTGCAACACGTGCAAGATGGGAGGTCTTTACGGCACAGCTTGCAAACTTGCGCCAGCAGGGGGGTTATTTGCGCGATTGAAGAAATGGTAGAACTTGTCTGGCTCCATAGGCCTCGACCTGCATCTCGTTCAATTCGGTTATACCCAGTTTATTGAGAATAGCCTTCTCATCCTTGTTCTTTTCTACCATGCTGCAAAGGTAGACGCTAGCTTTCCGAGAGCAGGAATAAAATGGACGGCCTTTGATTCAGTTTCATTCGGATGATGCTGAATTCAAAACAATCCGAAGCTCTATCGTGTTACCTCCTCTTATTTGGAACCCAAGTTGTGCCCACGGAAAACGCTCCTGAACGTATTGAAACAGTATATATTCCTTCTCCAACATATGTTATTTCTGTACCACTTTGCCCAAAAGACATTAGTGGAATTAGCAGTAGTAGTAGAAATAATTTTTTCATCCTTTATCTTAATTTCAAATGCACATAACGGCTCAGGCTAGGAACCGTACGGCTCATTTAACCAAATTCGTTTAAAGAAGATAATAATGTTTTTTCACTTTTAAATTATTACCCGAAGCCATAAACCCGTATGGTTTTTAGCGATTGTTATAACCATCCTTCTTCCTTTTTACACACATACACACACACACAATTTGGTTTTTTCGTTTTATTTTTGTCTTCTAAATATGCTAAACATGAAAAAACACACACTCGTGCTATTTTCGCTTTTAGCTGCGGGTAGTGTGTCAGCACAGGAAGTCGTATCCACTCAAGGAGATTCTTACTCCAATGGAAGTGGAAGCATAGACTTTACCCTAGGCGAAGTAATTATAGCCACAGGAACCGATGGAACCAACGACATTACGCAAGGTTTTCATCAAACCAACTGGAACTTTTTAGGCGTGGAGGATTTTGCTCCTAACTACGAAGCCATCATTTTCCCTAACCCGACAGAAGATGTATTGAACATTAAAACAAGCATGTTTGAAAATGTAACATATACACTCTATGATGGACTTGGAAAACTTGTTATGCAGGACATTCTTTCTGCAGAGCAAACACCCATTCAGGTAAGTCAATTGGCTCCAGGGAACTATTCAATAACCCTGACGAACGAAACACAAAATCTAAAGACATTTAAACTAGTTAAGTCACATTAAATATATAACCATGAAGAAATTAATACTCTCACTTGTTGCCATAGCAACAATTTCACTAAGCTCCTTCGGTCAAGCACCAGAAGGGTTTAAATACCAGGCAGTAGTAAGAGATGCCGGAAACACCATTTTAAACAACCAAGCCGTTGGAATGCGGATGACGATCCAGCAAGGTTCTATAGGCGGAACAACAGTGTACCAAGAAACATTTGCGCCAACAACGAACGCATATGGATTAGTAAACCTTGAAATAGGAAGCGGAACAGTGGTAAGTGGAGACTTTACCACCATCGACTGGGCAAACGGACCTTACTTTATTGAAACAGCTGTAGATGTAACAGGAGGAACAAGTTACGCAGTAATGGGAACCAGCCAATTAAGAAGTGTTCCTTATGCCTTATATGCCAAAACATCAGGAAGCCCTGGTGCGACAGTATTTACATTTAACTCAATTGAGCCAACAGGAATTCAGGCGCCTACTAATATAGCTTCAGGCTATTATTCTATAGCAATGGGCCATAATACAGAAGCATCAGGATATGCTTCAACAGCAATGGGTGGAAATACAATAGCTTCAGGATCATGGTCAACAGCAATGGGGGAACAGACAGAAGCTTCGCAATCATCGTCAACAGCAATGGGTAATGGGACAATAGCATCAGGACAATTTTCAACAGCAATGGGTGGAGGTGCAATAGCTTCAGGATATATTTCAACAGCAATGGGGGAAGAGACAGAAGCTTCGGGAATTAATTCTCTAGCAACGGGTGGGTATACAGAAGCATCAGGATACAACTCTACGGCACTGGGTGGTTTTACAATAGCTTCAGGACTATATTCAACAGCAATGGGTAATGGGGCAATAGCTTCAGGAGAATATTCAACAGCAATGGGTGTTAGTACAAACGCTTCTGGACATCGTTCCACAGCAATGGGTAATCTGACAATAGCTTCAGGACTATATTCAACAGCAATGGGTGATGGAGTAGACGCTACAGGAATTGGAGAGCTATATAATTCAGGTAATGTTAAAGGACTGTCTTTTATTTCAACCTCTGATAAAAGAGTAAAACAGAACATTGCACCTTTTTCAGGAGCGCTATCAAAGGTTATGCTTCTTAGCCCAAAAACATATTTCTATAATACGGAGGCGTTTCCACGATTTGAAGCAGAAAAAGACAAACCACAAATTGGCTTTATAGCACAAGAAGTAGAATTAATATTCCCTGAGATGGTTGCTACTGATGGAGATGAGGTTGGCTTAAAAGGAGTTCGTTATGGCCAGCTTACCGCAGTACTTGTGCAGGCTATTAAAGAAATGCAACAAGATTATCAATCTCAAATTGATGAGTTACAAAAAGAAATTAATAAATTAAAAACCAGTAAGAGATAATTGACAAATTTGAAGATAGAATAAAACAATAGATTAACAATAAACTAAGATGAAAAAACTACTACTTATATTACTTTGCTTACCTATGATTGGGTTTGGGCAAAATGTAAATATACCTGATGCTAACTTTAAAGTATATTTAGCTGGGGATACTTTAATTAATACTAATGGGGATAGTGAAATTCAGTTAAGTGAAGCAAATTTATTTGGAGGTACTATTGATTGTGAAAGTATGAATATTTCTGATTTAACAGGTATTCAAACAAGAGCACAAATATCACCTTGTGATTCAGTTGGTTACACTATTGTTTCAGGTTTTGGAGGTACATTACAATTAAATGGAACTATAACTTCAGGATTTTCTGGTTCCATAACAAGTTGGGATTGGACAGTATGTGATGAAGCTTTTTGTTTTTCAGATTCTGGACCTACAGGAGTATTTACTCAATCTACTATAAATGATACACTTAAAGTATGTTTATCAACAAACATAAACTATATGGGAACTACATATTCTTGCATGCAGTGTGATTCTTTAGTTTATGATGTAGTGAATGGATGGATACTATTGAATATGGGTAATCCATCTTTTATTGTTTTTGACTGCGCAGACTCATTAGAGGTAACTGATGTAATAATTGATAATGCTAATTTGACAATGAATATTGCTATATATAATGGATATAACTCTTTTATAAGCTATCCTTTTGTCGCTTTGACAATTGATGCTAATGGTGATACTATCCAAGGTGGTAATATAAGCTTCTTTGGAGCTAATAGTTTAGATACAACTTGGTATTATTATTCTATTCTTAGTAACACTAATCCTGTTTATCCTTTAACTATGTATTTTGTATATCAACATAGTACTGGTGCGTTTGTAGCAGACACTTGTATATTAACATATAATCCAACATCAACAGCTATCACTGATATTAATATAATAAGGGATAGAAAGCTTATTAGCGTTATTGATGTTTTAGGAAGACAAAATAAAGGTAAAAAGAACGAACCACTCTTTTATATCTATGATGATGGAACAGTAGAGAAAAAAATAATTATAGAATAAAAATAAACCCACTCAATAGCATGAAACAAACACTACTTACAACAGCACTACTTATTACAACGGTATTGGCATTTGCCCAAGCACCTCAAGGCATTAACTACCAAGCAGTAGTAAGAGATGCTGGAGGTGATGAACTGGTAAGTCAAGCTGTGTCTTTAAGGATGACTATTCTTGAGAATAATACAACCACTGTTTATCAAGAAACTCACTCAACTACCACTAACGATTTTGGCTTGGTGAATCTTGTGATTGGTCAAGGCACAGTGAATCAAGGAGTTTTTGCCGATATAGACTGGAGTGCTGGCAGCTACTTTGCCCAAACAGAGGTAGATGTAAGCGGAGGCACGAACTACGCTCTAATGGGCTCTCAGCAGCTTATGAGTGTGCCCTATGCGCTGTATGCAGAAACCAGTGGAGGTAGCGCCTCCAATACGCTTGATGGAGCCTATGATGAAGGCGGAGCAGGGTTAGGTAGAGTTATAGATGCTACCGATGGTGCAGTTGCCATAACAGGAGAAGACGGTATAATGGTAAGCGGAACATTTGATAATGGTTTAGCCGTAGGTGCAACGGGTGGTATTGCAGAAGGCGCAGGTACCCGTATGTTCTTTAACCCAAACAAGGCTGCTTTTAGGGCTGGGTATGTTGATGGTACGCAATGGGATAATGCCAATATTGGAAATTTTTCCACCGCAATAGGCCATAATACAGAAGCATCAGGATATGCTTCAACAGCAATGGGTGGAAATACAATAGCATCAGGAGCATGGTCAACAGCAATGGGGGAACAGACAGAAGCTTCGCAATCATCGTCAACAGCAATGGGTAATGGGACAACAGCATCAGGAGGTTCATCCACCGCAATGGGTGGAGGTTCAATAGCTTCAGGATTTATTTCAACAGCAATGGGGGAAGAGACAGAAGCTTCGGGAACTAATTCTCTAGCAACGGGTGGGTATACAGAAGCATCAGGATACAACTCTACAGCACTGGGTGGTTTTACATTAGCTTCAGGACTATATTCAACAGCAATGGGTAATGGGGCAATAGCTTCAGGAGAATATTCAACAGCAATGGGTGTTAGTACAAACGCTTCTGGACATCGTTCCACAGCAATGGGTAATCTGACA